>Ga0193753_10002493_pt1 | contig 14402 bp, 9 predicted proteins | sample H1c2metaG_FD_144925 | JGI IMG/M metagenome (GOLD analysis project Ga0193753, IMG submission 144925) | Soil microbial communities from a riparian zone of the East river system, Colorado, United States - H1c2 | ecosystem: Environmental > Terrestrial > Soil > Riparian zone | place: USA: East River... | reverse complement strand
AAGTTCGACATCGGCGTGTCCGTCGGGTAGCGCGCGTGGCGGCCGGTCTTGAACGCGCCACCGAGCTTTCCCGCCATCAGGCACGGCAAATCGGCGTGGCGATGCAGGTTGCCGTCACCCATGCCGCCGCCATAGAGAATCAAGGAGTGGTCGAGCAGCGTGCCGTCGCCGTCGGGCGAGGCCTGCAGCTTCTCGAGGAAGTAGGCGAGCATCTGCGCCTGGTGCACGTCGATCCGAGCCTTCTTCGAGATGAGATCCGGATCGTTGCGGTGATGGGAGACGGCGTGATGCTGCTCGGGCACACCGATATGCGCGAACGTGCGCGTGCTCAGCTCGCGCGACATGATCATGCTGAAGACACGCGTCACGTCGGCCCGAAACGCGAGCGCCTGCAGGTCGAACATCAGCTTGGTGTGCTCGTCGAAGCGCTCGGGAATGCCGAGGGGCCGCTCCGGAAGCTCCACGTCCAACGGCTGCGATTCCGAGTTCTGGATGCGCTGCTCCACTTCGCGCACGGAGTCGAGATACTCGCCGAGCTTCACCTTGTCGCCCGCGCCGAGGCTGGCGCTGACGCGGCTCGCCTCGGCGCGCACCGAGTCGAGAATACTGCCCTGGCTACGCAGGCGGGCCTGTCGGGCCTCGGCGCTGCCGCCGTCACCGAAGAGCCGCTCGAACACGACGCGTGGATGCGACTCGGTCGGGTTGGGCGTGGTGGCGTTCCGCCACGAGACGGTATTGATGTAGAAGCAGTCGCCCGAATCGCAGGCACCCTGCGTCGGGAAGTCCACGGCGAGCTCGATCGACGGCAGGCGTGAGGTCCGGCCGATCGCGTTGGCAATCATCTGGTCGGCAGTGGTGGCCAGGCGCACCTCCACGCCGGGCAGGGTCCGGTCGTACGCGTGCACGCCGGTGAGCCACACGGCGGAGGCCCGCGGGTGATCGCCCGTGCCGTCGCCGAACGTGTCGGCCTGCAGGTGCGACAGACCGCTCACCACGTTGAGATGATCGCGGACGTTGGCAAACGGCTGGAGGGTGGGCGTGAGCTCGAACCCGCGGCCGGTCGCCGCCGGAATCCACTGGTTCTGGATGACGCCGTTGGCGATGTAGATGAAGCCGAAACGAGGCGTGGGCTTGATCGCTTGCGCGGCCAGCGCCGGCACCATGGCGTCGAGCATGGGCAAGGCAACGGTGGCGCCCATCGCACGCAGGAACGTCCGCCGCGGCAGCGCTTTTTTCGCAACGAACATCACGACGCCTCCCTCATCAGGAACGGCCGGCTCTTCACTACACCGAGCACCAGCGACGGCAGCGTGTACTGGCCTGGCGCCGCACCGCGCAGGATCTCGCGCACCGTTGGCGCGTCATAGTATTGCAAGTTTCGCCCGAGGGCGTACATCAGCAGCCGCTCGGCCACGGTCCCCACGAACTGCTCGGGATGACGCTGCAGTTCGCGTTTCAAGCCCGGAATACCGTCGAATCTCGTGCCGTCCGGAAAGAGGCCCGAGCTGTCGATGGGCTGGCCGCCATCGGTCTCACGCCACCGTCCCACGGCGTCGAAGTGCTCCATCGCGAAGCCGATCGGGTCCATCCGCGCGTGGCAGCTGGCGCACGACGGGCTGGCGCGGTGCCGGGTCATCGCCTCGCGCATGGTCAGCGTCTCGCCGGGCCTGGCGCCCTCGGTCTTCAACGCCGGAATGTCGGCTGGCGGCGGAGGCGGTGCCGACGACAGCAAATTTTCGAGCACCCACTTGCCGCGCAGCACGGGCGAGGTCCGCGTGGCGTACGACGTGATCGTCAGCACGCTCCCCTGCCCCAGAAGGCCGCCGCGCGGGCTGCCGGCCGGGAAGGTCACGCGGCGGAAATAGCTGCCGTGGATGTTCGGCACGCCGTAGTGCTTCGCGAGCCGCTCGTTGAGGAAGGAGTAGTCGGCGGTGAGCAGTTCCAGCACGCTGCGGTTCTCGCGCAGCACGCTGTCGACGAACAGCTCGGTCTCGCGGCGCAGCGCGGCCCGCAGCGTCTCGTCGAAATCCTGGAAGAGCACTTCGTCGGGCCGCTTGGCCTCGATGTCGCGCAGGTAGAGCCACTGCTCCGCGAAGTTGGTGACGAGCGACGCGGATCGCGGGTCCGCGAGCATGCGCTTCACCTGCTGCTCGAGCACGGGAGGGTCCGTGAGCTTTCCGGCGGCTGCCACGTCGAGCAGCTGGTCGTCGGGAATGCTGCTCCAGAGAAAGAAGGACAGCCGGGACGCAAGCTCGAGATCGGTGACGGGATGAATCGTGCCGGCGTCAGGCGGACCTGAAGGTCCGCCTCTACGTACTCCAGGGTGCTCGATGCGGAAGAGGAACTGTGAGCTGACGAGCATCCGCTCGAGCGCCTTCTGGATGCCGAGGTCGAAGCTTCCTGCCTCCCGGCCCGACGCGTAGAACGGCAACAGATCCTGCATGTCCTGATCGGTCACCGGCCGGCGATAGGCGCGGCGCGCCAGCGTGGACAGGATGCGCGTGGCACACGGCCGCTCATCGGCAGGGCCCGTTGGCCGGCACACGAAGATGCGCCGGCGGCTCGGCGAATCCCCCGATGCCGTGGGGTTGTGCGGACCGGTGATCGTGACCGACGCGATGGCCGGCTGCGTGCCGCGGCTTCGCGTGCGCGGCCGCAGCGTAGCCTCGTCGCGCGCCTCGGTGCGCTGCAGGAACGCGACGCCCACCAGCTTTGGGCCGGCCTTCAGCGTCAGCGGGAACTCAAGCTTCCCGTCCGGGAGCGCGCCGGCTGGACGGCCACCGCCGCCGCGGCCCCCGCCCTGCGCGCCCGTGAGGCTCGCGACCGCCACGCGCTCTCCGTCCACGGTGATCTCGAGCTGATGCGGCTCGCGCGGCGTTCCGGCCATTTCCACCCGCACCACGTAAGTGCCGTCGACCGGGAACTCGCTGCGCACGGCGAGGCCGCCGCGCGTGCCAAACGGCAGGTCGTCGACGCGCTCGTCCTGCGGGTGCTCCGGGTCGAGGGGATGGATGTTGACCAGCACCGGCATGCCCGGGTCGCCAACCGCGAGCGCGCTGATCTTCTGGGCGGCGCCCAGGTAGCGCTCCATGTTGCTCGGCGACACGAAGAGCAGGTCGGCGATGTTGTCGAACCCGCTGCTGATGTTGTCGGCCGGCAGCAGGTAGTCGATGCTCACTTCCTTCGGCAGATCGTCGAGCGCCAGCAGATCGCGGACGGCGTTCTGATATTCGGTGCGGCTCAGGCGATGCACGAGCGGGAGCGTGCCCACGCGCGGGAGCGCCGCCGAGGCGCGGTCGAGCGCACCCTCGAGCGCAGTGGCCACCGAGTCGTAGGTCGCCTGGTCGGGCCGCGGCGCGCCGGCGGGCGGCATCGAGGTCGTGCGCAGCTTCCGCACGACCTTTTCCCACGCCTCGGCGTGCTCCCCGACGGCGTTCAGCTGCGCCGGATCGATGACGAATCCAGCCGTCTTCAGCCGGTCGTTGTGACAGGTGACGCAGTACTGCCCCAACACCGCGCCAGGCGCAGGCGGCGTGGCCGCCGCCACGGCTCGAGGCTGCGCGCGCGGCGCGGGCGCTTGCGCCGCCACAGGCGTGGGCCGGACGGCCAGCGCCAGCAGCGCCGCCGCCGGAAGGGTTGCCAGCAGGCCGAGGGTGGATGATCGCACCGTGACTGCTATATAGGTGATCCTGCGCCCGGATACAACCCGCCCTACTGGACCGGAACAACCTTGCCGGTGAGCTTGAAGTTCGCGTCGATCCGCTGGCTTGGGTTGATCACGTAGAACCTGTGAAACACGTCGCCGAGTCCCGCGGTGTAGAGATCACCCCCCGGATACACGTCAGTGTCGCCTTGGCTGGAGAAAAAGCCCACCGTTCTGTCGGTGACGAACCAGTAGGTCGTTCCTCCACGAAGCGTCACGCCGCTGTCGAAGACGTAGTCGCCGGCTTCGACCCGAACCGATCTGGCGAGAAACCCCGGCATCGCCGGATTCACCCCGCTCGCCTCGCCAAGGTATTCCTGCGTCAGGATATAGAGGTTTCCGGTCACGGGCTCCCCGCCCGTGGGCACCTGCCATCTGAATCGGATGTCGTTGAACGAGCCTCCGGTGACGGCCACGGATTGCTCGAGCACGACCGGGGAGGTCTGGACGCGCGCGGCAGTCACCTCGACGATCGTCTGCATCGGCGCCGGGTTTCCGCCGCTCGGCCCCGTCGCGCTGTTTCGGTCACTGCACGCGACCGCGCTCGCGGCCACCCAAACGAGCATCAGGCGTCTCATCGATTGCACCATTCCAATAACGCTCGAGACACCACCAACGGACGGACGGCCTCGCGGGCGCCCGGCTTGCAGAGAGACGCTCCGGCGGTAAGATACAGCGGCACCGGAGGACCTTGATGAACTGCCTGGCCCCGCGCCTGCTCGCCGTCGCGTGCGTCATGTCGCTGGCCGCGTCCGCGGCCGCCCAGGCGCCGCCTGATCTCATCGACGCGGTGAAGCGGCAGGACGCCGTCACGGTGCGGACGCTGCTCGCCAAGAAGGTCGACGTGAACGCGCCGGCCGCCGATGGGTCGACGGCCTTGCACTGGGCGGCGCAGCGCAACAACACGCAGCTCGTGGACCTGCTGCTGCGCGCGGGCGCCAGCGCCAAGGCATCGACCCGCTACCATGTCCCGCCGCTCTACTTCGCGACGCTCAACGGCAACGCGACGCTCATGGAGCGTCTGCTCGGGGCAGGCGCCGACCCCAACGGCACCGCCTACGAAGGGCAGACGATGCTGATGACGGCGGGGCTGTCGGGCAGGGCCGACGCCGTGCGCCTGTTGCTGCAGCGCGGTGCAAAGGTGGACGTGGCGGAGCCTTACAAGGGTCAGACCGCGCTGATGTGGGCGGCGGCCGAAGGCAACACCGACGCCGCGGCGGTGCTGCTCGAGGCCGGTGCCGACGTCAAGGCCAAATCAACCGGCGGCTTCACGCCACTCCTTTTCGCCGTACGCAACGCGCACCTGGGCACCGCTGAAGCGCTGCTGGCACGCGGCGCCAACGTCAACGACGTGGCGCCAGACGGATCGAGCGGGCTGAGCATGGCGGTGGTCAACGCGTACTTCGAGCTCGCCTCGATGCTGCTCGATCACGGCGCCAACCCCAATCTCCAGGATCCGCGCGGCTCGCCGCTCCACACGATTGCCTGGCTGCGAAAGCCAGGCTCGGACGGCGCCGCCGGCGTGGGCGGCACGCCGCAGGGCACGCCCGTCCAGACCGGTCGTGTCACGCCGCTCCAGCTCGCGGCAAAGCTGCTCGACCACGGCGCCAATCCCAACACCCGTCTGGAATGGCGCGAGCCGACGTTCGCCAAGGAAGGCGGCACCGCGCGAAACCCTCCGAACGTGAAGCTGGGGCGCCATCTCCTGAGCTACATCGGCGCCACGGCGTTCTATGTGGCCGCGAAGAACGGCGACGCGGCCCTCATGCGCCTGCTGGCAGATCACGGCGCCAATGCCACGACGCCGACGAAGGCGGGCATCACGCCGCTGATGGTGGCGTCTGGCCTCGACTACTGGGAGGGCGAGAGCCCCGGCCCGTTCACCGGCGTTACCGAAGCCGAGCGTCTGGACGCGGTAAAGCTGGCCCTCGATCTCGGCAACGACGTCAACGCGCACGCGACCTTCGGCGACTACCGCATGGATGGTGAGGTCGAGTACACGCTGCTCTACTATCCGCACAACATCGACGAGCTGCTGGAGCTGGGCGTGGGCGATCCACGCTGGAGCGGCAGCACGGCGCTGATCGGCGCCGTGGTGTCGGGTCAGCCATCGATCGTGCAATACCTGCTGGACCACGGCGCGAAGGCAGATGAGCGCACGGCGCTCGGCTGGACGCCGCTTCGCGTGGCACAGGGCGTGTTCTTCGCCAACGCCAAGAAGGAGTTTCCAGCCGCCGCGGCCATCTTGAGCAAGGCGCTCGCGGCGCAAGCGCCGCCACCGGCGGCGGCGGCCCAGCCGGCTCCGAACGGCGGGGTGATTTACGTCGAGCGCGACAAGACCGCAGCGGCCCTTGCGGCCGGCGGGCGCCTCGGCGCCGGCCCCGACTATGCAGCCTCGGGAGCCCGTCGCGCGGGCCCCGGACAGGTCGAGGTCCACGACAAGGAAACCGACATTTTCTACGTCGTGGACGGGGAGGCCACCTTCATTACAGGCGGCACGATGATCGGCGGCAAGCTGTCACGGCCGGACCAGTGGCTCGGCACGTCGATCGATGGCGGCGAGGCACACCAGCTCAAGAAGGGTGACTTCATCGTGATCCCGGCGGGCATGCCCCACTGGTTCAAGGACGTGCCTCAATCGATCAACTACTACATGGTCAAGGTGTTGAAGCCCTAGCAGCCCGTGGTGGTAGTCAGTGCCACGAATAGCACGGGATGCAAACTGTCTCATTTGTGACACCGGCCTGCGCCAAATAGCCCTACTCTTCACACACTGACCCGAGGCCGCCTGGCCTCCCGCGCTCGCCGTCGTCGTCGAAACTCCTCATCGATCGTTCAATCACCGGCGTCGTCGAAACCCCTCATCGACAGCCCACGGGCGCTGAGTGCGCCCACTTACCCGCAGGCTTGAACGTGGCGGACATTCTGATCGTCGACGATCTGTCGGACAACCGGGACATTCTGGTGTCGCTTCTAGGGCATCACGGGCACAGGCTCGTCGAGGCTGTGTATGGCCATGAAGGCCTGGCCGCGACACGGGCCGAGCATTTCGATCTCGTGATTACCGACGTGCTCATGCCGCAGATGGATGGCTATGAGTTCGCCAGGCAGCTTCGTCTCGATCCGGCGACCAGCGAGATTCCCGTGGTGTTCTACTCGGCGAGCTACAGCGAGACCGAAGCCAGAGCGCTTGCGCGCGCGATCGGCACGTCCGACGTCCTCATGAAACCCGTCGTCACTGCGGAAGCGCTGAGAATCGTGGACCATCTCCTGTCTCCCGACGCGGAGCACGCGACGGCGTCAGCCAACGGTCATGCGCCTGCGCCCAGGGGTCGCGGGCATCTGCGATTGCTGTCTCGCACGGCCGCTGAGAACACTGGCGCGGTCATGACCTCCGCCGTGCGATTGAGAGCCCTGATCAACATCGGGTTGGATCTGGCGTCGGAGCGCGACTCGAACCGCCTTCTGGACAGCGTGTGCGTGGCGGCGCGCGAGTTTTTCGGCGCGACCTACGTCACACTCGGGATCCTCGACCGGGACGACCGGACCGTCACGCAGTCGGTGAGCTGCATCGTCGACGCCAGCTGGATCAAGAGCGGCGACGCGGTCCCGGGGATCCTCGCGAAGGTCGTCGAGGGACGAACGATGCGCGGGCAGAACCTTGGCGGCGATCCCGCAAGCCTGCAGCTCCCGGGGCAGCATCCGGAGGTCCGGTCATACCTGGCCGTCCCGCTCGCGTCGGCGGCCTATGTCCATGGCTGGCTGTGCCTCGTCGAGAATGGTGGACGAACCTTCACCGAAGACGACGAACAGCTGGCGCTGGCGCTGGCGGCGCAGGTCGGCCGCCTCTACGAGCTCGAGCACGAGATCCTGCAGCGCAAGCAGGCAGAGTCTGCCCTGCGGCACGAGCGGGATGAGGCACAGCGATATTTGGACGCGGCCGAGGTCGTCCTCGTCGCCCTCGATCTGAATGGGCGCATCACGCTCATCAACCGCAAGGGTTGCGACATTCTCGGGAGGTCCGAGTCCGAGCTGCTGGGGCACGAATGGACCAGCACGTGTCTCCCGGAGCGGAAGCGAACCGTCGGGCGCTACAAATTTCACGCGCTCCTTGGTGGAGGCTTGCCGATCGACGAGGACGTCGTGCGCAGCAAGTCCGGCGGGGAGCGCCTGATCGAATGGCGCAACACCTTGGAGCACGCCTCCACGGCTTTCGTCATCGGAACCTTCAGCTCCGGATCCGACATCACGGTGCGGACGAAAGCCGTGGAGGCGCTGCGTATAGCCGAAGAGCGCATGCGGTTTGCGCTGAAGAGCGCCGAAGTCGGGATCTGGGACATCGACTACGCGACCGGAGTGCTCCAATGGTCCGAAACCGTCGAGGCCCAGTACGGCCTGCAGCCCGGCACCTTTGGCGGGACCTTCGAGGCGTTCGTCGAACGCATTCATCCCGAGGACCGGGACTCGGCGCTGGAGACGTTTGAAAGGGCCATGAAGTCGGGCGCCGATTTCTCGATCGTGAACCGCTCGCTGTGGCCTGACGGCACCGTACGATGGCTGCGCGGTGCCGGGCGCATCCTGCTGGACAAAGACGGCCAACCAGTGCGCGGCGTCGGCATCTCGCTCGACGACACACAGCGCCGCACGCTGGAGGAGCAGTACCGGCAGGCTCAGAAGATGGAAACGGTGGGACGCCTGGCGGGCGGCGTGGCGCACGACTTCAACAATCTGTTGACCGTGATTCTGGGCTACTGCGAGATATTGGGCGCGGGGCTCGCCGGCGATCCGCGCGCGGCCGATGTCGCGGAAATCCACAAGGCGGGCACGCGGGCCGCGGGCCTCACGCGCCAGCTGCTCGCGTTCAGCCGCAAGCAGATCATCGCGCCGACATTGCTCGACCTGAACGCCGTCGTCACCGGCTTGCAGTCGTTGCTGGGACATCTCATCGCGGAAGACATCAGCGTCGTGCTGCGGCTTCGGACGGGGCTGTCGCTCGTGAAGGCCGATCGCGGGCAGGTGGAGCAGGTGGTCATGAACCTCGCGGTGAACGCCCGCGACGCCATGCCCAACGGGGGCACCTTGACGTTCGATACGGCCAGCGTCGAGCTCGACGAGCACTATGCGAAGACCCACCTCGGCGTCACACCCGGCGCCTACGTGCGGCTCACGATGACCGACACGGGAACAGGCATGACGCCGCAGGTGCAGGCGCGGCTCTTCGAACCCTTCTTCACGACGAAGGAACCAGGCAAGGGCACGGGGCTTGGCATGGCGACCGTCTACGGCATCGTCACCCGCTGCGGCGGAAGCGTCGGCGTCTACAGCGAAGTTGGGAAGGGTACGTCGTTCAAAGTCTATTTTCCGAACTCCGAATCCCTCGAGCCATTCGCCGATGAGGCCGCGCCGGTTGCCGGTCCCCTGGTGGGGACTGAGACGGTACTGGTCGTCGAGGATCAGCTCGAACTGCGCGAGCTGGCCAAACGGCTGCTGCAGCAGCAGGGCTACACCGTTCTCGTCGCGGCGAACGCCGCCGAAGCGGTGCGCCTTTTCCACGAGCATCCGGCTATCGACCTCGTCGTCACCGACGTGGTCATGCCGGGAGCGAGCGGGCCCGAGCTGACGAGACAGCTGATGGAGCAGCGCCCGGCGCTCAAGGTGATCTATGTGTCGGGTTACACCGAGGACGCCATCGTCGAGCATGGGGTGCTCACGCCCGGAATCGCCTTTCTGGACAAGCCCTTTACCTCCGAAACGCTGGGCCGAAAGGTCCGCGAGGTCCTCGAGCAATGAGGGTCCCTGGCGAATAGGCCCCGCTCGGAGCGAGCGCGCAACGTGTGCAATACGGAACAGTCGGCCCCAAAGGCCGACGCTACGATGCGCTTAGATGGCGACTGTTAGGCTCGGGGAGTTCATCGCGACGCATCGAGAGGAGATCCTCCTCCGTTGCCAGGCAAAGATGGCGCAGCCCCATGCGTCGCCCCTCGGCAAGCCGGTGACACGCGGTATTCCGCTGTTCATCGATCAAATCACCGAGGAATTGCTCGACGGACCCGACCGGGGTGCCGAGTTGAAGTCGGGCGCGCTGCGGCATGGGCGCGATCTCTTCTGCGATGGATTCACTGTCGGTCAGCTCGTCCACGACTACGGCAGCGTCTGTCAATCTGTCACGGATCTGGCCGTGGAGACGAAGGCGACCATCGGCACCGATGACTTCCGCACGCTCAACCGCTGCCTCGACGACGCCATCGCAGCGGCCGTCGCGGAGTATGCCAATCAAGAGCGTGTCGCCGGCAACCGGGAGTCGATCCGCGTGCGCGACCTGGTCTACATCGCGACCTCCGCGTTCGAGGTCCTTCGGGGCGGCACGGTGGGAGTAGGCGGAGCAACCGGAGACCTTCTCGAGCGGAGCCTGTCGTCACTGCGCGATCTCGTCGACCACCCGCCGAAGTGAACCACTCCTGACAGACGGGCCTCAGATCGTTGGCGGGGCCGACCGCCTTCGCCAAGGCTACGGCGAGTCTCGCCGTAGCGCCGATGATTCACGCGGCGCGAGGCGGAAGCCCCGCCCTACGACACGTGCGCCCAAACGCGCTCGAGACGCGGCCGAGCTTTGGCCCTGCACTAGAGTACGAGGGTGAAGATCTTTCACTGCGATCACTGCGGCAACCTGGCGTTCTTCGAGAACACGCAGTGCGTGCAGTGTGGCCACCTGCTCGCGTTTCTGCCGGACTTGATGGAGATCGGATCGCTCGAATCCGGATCGGCCGGAGCCGATTCGGTGTGGCGATCGCCCCTCGCCGCTGCCCGCCCCGGCTATCGCCTGTGCGCCAACTACCAGCAGGCGCAGGTCTGCAATTGGGCGATCGACGCCGCAGACCCTCAGGCGCTCTGCCCTTCCTGTCAGCTCACGCGGATCATTCCCGACCTCGACGTCGCGGGACATCGCGAAGCCTGGTACCGCCTCGAAGCCGCCAAGCGTCGCCTCGTCTACACGCTGATGAACCTCCGGCTGCCGATCGCGCCGAAGCATGGGAACGACAACGGCCTCGCCTTCGAGTTCCTGGCAGATGCCGCCGACGGCACACCTCCCGTGATGACCGGGCACGAGGGCGGGATCATCACCATCAACCTGGCCGAAGCCGACGACGCCGAACGCGAGCGGCGCAGGTGTGCCCTGGGAGAGCCGTACCGGACGCTGCTCGGGCATGTGCGTCACGAGGTGGGGCACTACTACTGGAACCGGCTGATCGAGGGCACCGATCGGCTCGACGGCTTTCGCGCGCTGTTTGGCGATGAGCGCAGCGACTACGGAGAGGCCCTGCAGCGGCACTACACCGGCGGACCGGCGCCGGACTGGGCCTCGCGCTTCGTCAGCGCCTACGCGAGCGCACACGCGTGGGAAGACTGGGCGGAAACGTGGGCCCACTACCTCCACATCACGGACACCCTGGAAACCGCGGCCGCCTGCGGCGTCTCTCTCCGCCCCAGGCGCCGGGACGAGCCCTCGCTGGCGCGCGTGCCCGCGTCGGCGGGCACCGCGGCCGGCACGTTCGATCAATTGATCGCGAGCTGGTATCCGCTCACCTACGTGCTCAACAACCTCAATCGCGGTCTCGGGGTGCCGGACGCCTACCCGTTCGTGCTCTCACCGCCAGCCGTGGAAAAACTGCGGTTCGTGCACGACACCATCGCCCGAGCTGGGCTCTAGGCTCTAGGCTCTCGGCTCTCGGCTCTCGGCTCTGGGCGTCGTGCTCCCTGACGCTGAGAGCGTACGCTTGTCAAAGCAAGGCGGCCTTGGCCTAAAGCGGCAATAACATACTTGACTAACCGCTAACTACTCGCACCCAAGCGACCTGTCGTCACGGCACGAAAGAGACGAACGGCCAAACGCCGATGAATCACTGCGCGTTCTGCGGACCTACACACGCGCCCATGAGCCCAGAAGATGTGCTCTCGCGCTGGATGTCCAAGGAACTTCGCAAACGATTCAAGGGATCGCTGTTCGAACAATACAAGTACTCCAGCCGAATCGGCACAGAACCAACGGAGCGGAAGCAACGCCTCGCGTTGGACGCGCCGGTTGTTTGTAGACCATGCAACAACGACTGGATGAGCCGAATAGACAAGCTCGCCAAGCCGATTCTCAATCCTCTGATTACGTCTCCACACGTCGCGCGCACGCTCTCCGCAGAACAGTGCGGAATTCTCGCCTCGTGGATGACGATGAAGTCAATCGTTCTTGACCGACTTGGATTCGCGCAACACGGACAGCGAGCGGTCTCTTTTCGCCCGTTTGAGTGCTCACGCTTTAAGACGACGCACATTCCTCCCTCTCGCGTCACGGTCTGGATCGGCAGGTTCGACCCTGAGCGACCGATTCGTGGTCACGTGAGAGCCATCTACTACGATCAGCTCAATCTCAAGCGCCTTTCGAATCTGTACGCGTTTGTCTGCACGATGAGGCTGGACGAGCTCGCGATCCAGTTGATAGCCCTCAGACCCAAACTCAGTGGGAGCCGAATCCCGCACTCCATTCCGTTCGCAACTTACCCCACCGAAGGCACGTGGGCGGAGCGGTTTATCGAACTTTGGCCCAACCTCCCAGATTCCATCGCGTGGCCGACGCCTCGCTCGCTCGGCGGCCAGCGCGCGCTGAATGCGGTAGCGAATCGCCTCGACGGCCGCTTCTGATTTCTCCTTCCGGACGCTCGCGTCCGCCCTTCATTTCTCAATACTTGCCAGGATCTGGCTGTTCCAGCCTAGGCGGTGACTCCCTAACAATGCGCCCAATGCGCCAAGTATGTTGCTATCGCCTAAAGCCTGAAGCCCAGAGCCCAGAGCCATTCAGCGACGGAAGGCTATGAATACCCTTCCGTCGCGGGATGGGGCTGATATGCCTCTTCGAGCGCCGTAGCCTCTTCGTCGGACAATTTCACCGAAAGCGCCGCAATCGCATCCTCGAGATGGTGGGGCTTGGTGGCTCCGACGATCGGCGAGGTGATCGCAGGCTTGCCGAGCAGCCACGCCATCGCAAGGTGCGCGGGCGGCAGCCCACGCGCTGTCGCAATCTCGTTCACGCGATCGATCACCGGCCTGTCGATGTCTACCGTCTTGGTGAACAGCGTCTTCGCGAAGGCATCCGTCTTCCCCCGCGCGGTCGACGGTTCGTCGGACCACGGGCGCGCCAGCCGGCCGCGCGCCAGCGGGGACCAGGGCGTCACGCCCACGCCCTCGGACGTGCACAGGCCGAGCATCTCCCGCTCGTCTTCGCGGTACAGGAGGTTGTAGTAGTTCTGCATGGCGACGAATGTCGCCCAGCCATTGGCCCGCTGGATGCCGATCGCCTTCATGAGCTGCCAGGCATGCATCGACGAGGCCCCGAGATAGCGAACCTTCCCGGCACGAACGGTGTCGTTGAGGGCCTCGAGCGTTTCCTCGAGCGGCGTCTCGTAGTCGAAGCGGTGGATGATGTAGAGATCGATGTAGTCGGTGCCAAGACGCCGCAAGCTCTTGTCGACTTCCGACAGAATCGCCTTGCGCGACAGACCGCGACCATTGGGTCCCTCCCGAACCGGTCCCCACACTTTGGTGGCGAGGACGACCTCGTCCCGGGGCGCGAAGTCTCGAATCGCCCGCCCCAGCACGGCTTCGCTCTCGCCATTCGAATAGACATTGGCCGTGTCGAAGAAATTCACGCCCAGCTCGAGCGCCCGCCTGATATACGGGCGGCTCTCCTCTTCGCTCAGCGTCCAGGGCCAGGTGAGCACCCCGGGCGTTACGGCCTGACCGTAGCTCATGCAGCCAAGGCAGATCCGCGAGACGTGCAGGCCGGTGCGTCCGAGCTTTACGTAGTCCATAGACACCACATGTCCTCAGTGTAAGACCAGGGCCTTTCGTCGTGCGCGCGCCTTCGGGTACAGTCTCTGACGGCGCGATCATTTCAGGAGAAGCGACGAATGCGAATGGATGTAGTGAGATCAGTGCTCGGCCTCGCAATCGCCACCGCGGTGGGTGTCGGCGTGGCGGTGCAAGGCACGTCAGCGTGGGGCGAGCCAGGCGACGCACAGGCCGCTCCGGCTCAGGGCGCGCGTGGTGGCGGGCGCGGCTTCAACCTGCCGCCGCTGTTGATGGAGACCGACGCCTTCCCCGACGGCGGCATCATCCCGCCGAAGTTCGTGGGCCGGGGCGGTGTGCAGCCCGGCTTCAAATTCTCGAACGCGCCGCAAGGCACCGTCGCATATGCCGTGATTTTCCACGACATCGACGTGGCGTTGCAGGGCGGCACGGGCGACGTGCTCCATTGGATCGCCTGGAATATTCCAGCCTCGGCAAATGGCATCCCTGAGGGAAGCCTGCCTCCCGGGTCGGTGCAGGGCAACAACCTCACGGGCCAGCCGGTCTACATGGGGCCTGGCGCGCCCGCGGGGCCGCGCTTCCATCACTATGTCTTCGAGCTCTACGCGCTCAACGCTCCGCTCGATCTTCCGGCCACCGCCAGCCGTGACGATCTGCTGAAGGCGATGCAGGGCAAGACCACCGCGAAAGCGGCCTACGTCGGCCGATTCCGCCAGGGCGAAGCGCCCGCGGCGCCGCCGGCCGGCCGGTAAACGTGCAGATTGCCAGGAGACAACTCGGTCGCGCCGGCCCATCCGGGCCGGCGCTGTCGGTCTCCGCCCTCGGCCTCGGCTGCATGGGCATG
>Ga0193753_10002492_pt1 | contig 14405 bp, 11 predicted proteins | sample H1c2metaG_FD_144925 | JGI IMG/M metagenome (GOLD analysis project Ga0193753, IMG submission 144925) | Soil microbial communities from a riparian zone of the East river system, Colorado, United States - H1c2 | ecosystem: Environmental > Terrestrial > Soil > Riparian zone | place: USA: East... | reverse complement strand
AGAGGTCTCGGGCGCTCTGTTTGGAGGATTCGAGAGCGGCGATGCGGAGGGCTTTGTAGACGGGGGTGTAGCCGGCCGTCGGCAGGGGGGCGGCGAGGTCGACGAAGGTGGCGGCCATCTTGCCCCAGTCGCGGAATTTGATGGCCCGCTTGCCGAGGCGGCAGCCGGTGACGAGCGGCTTGGCGTCGGTGGCGCAGCGGTCGATCTCGATGTAGGTGACGAGGCGTTTGCGGTCGGCTCCCCTGGGGTCTTCGATACCAAGCCGCTGGCAGCCGAGCATGGCCAGGCGGACGCCGAGGATCTGCCCGGCGCAGAGGTGGCCATGGGCGATTTCGGCTTCGTGGAGGAGAGCGTCGAAGGTCTGCATGGGATGATGATACCGCTGCGGGCACAGATCTTTCTTCGCTGCCCTGCTTACGGTCCCCATCTCTGGTCGCGCTCCTCGGCGGCGGAGATGGCGTCATGGAGGTGGAAGAAGATTCGCGAGGAGCCGATGAGGTCGGTCAGGTGGTGGCGGTCGAAGTCGGATCGAAGGTCCCAGGGCACGCGGGCGAACGCCAGGGTGATGCCGGCGCTGACCAGGTTCTGGTGAAGCTCCTCGACGACGCGGGCGGCGGTGTAGTCGATGTGGGTGATGGCTTCGGCATCGACGATGAGCCAGCGGATGGACGAGGGCGCGGGGCCCACGATGGCGGCGATGTCGTCTGCGAACCGGCCGGCATTGGCGTAGAAGAGGGCGGCTCCGAAGTGATACATCGCCATATTGGGCCGGGTGATCGCACCGGCAGCGGCGGGGACTAACTGCCAGACTCCAGCGGGATCCCGCACCATAACGCCGCAGTGTGGATGATAGCTGTGGCGCACGATGCGGAACAGGCACAGTACCATCGCGAGCACGATGCCATGCTCTACGCCGGCGGTCACGACGACAGCCGCCGTAAACAGGGCAAGGGCGTACTCCGTCGGGCTCTCCTGGCGAATCGCCTGGAGGCGGCGGAGATCGATCAGGCGGATCGCCACTATCAGGACGAGGACACCGAGGACGCAGCGGGGAAGGTACTGCAGCGGCCTCGTTAGAAAGAGCAGGACGAGGGCGACGACGGCTGCGGTGGCAAGCTGGGCGACCTGACTCCGGGCTCCGGCGCCTTCGACCATGGCGGTCTGGGTGGGACTTCCATTGACGACGAAGCCTCCGCTGAATGCCGACAGGGCGTTGGCAGCGGAGAGTCCGACGAGGTCGGAGTCCTCATCGACCCGCTCGTGGTGCCGCGAGGCGTAGATGCGGGCAGTTGCCGCGCTCTGGGTGATGATCATGATGGTGCAGGAGCCAGCGACGGCGAGCAGCATCGGCATGTCCTGCAGGTGAACCTCGGGCAGGCCAAGATGCGGCAGCCCGCCGGATACGGGACCAAGAACGCTGATGCCATGCCCGGCAAAGTTCCACATTGCGCTGGCTATGATGGCACCTACTACGGCGATCAGCGGACCGGGGACTTTCGGGACAAACCGCTGGAGCACGAGTACAAGTGCCAGGACCGCGGCGGAGACGGCAAGGGTGGGCAGATGAATGTGCGGGAGGCCGCGGACGATTTCAGCGAGCTGGAGGATCGTTCTGCGAGAGTGGGACGGCTGCCCGACGATCTCCCCCAGGACGGAGATTCCTACCTGAAGCCCCACCCCGGCAAGAAAGCCGATGAGCACTGTCTGGGCGAGAAAGTCGGCGATGAAACCGAGTTTGAGCAGGCGGCCCAGCAAAAGGAACGCGGCAGTGAGGAGCGCGACCATTCCGGCCAGTGCGATGTAGCGCGGGCTAGCCGGAGCTGCCATGCCGGAGAGTCCCCCGGCGAGAATGGCCGCGGTGGCGGAGTCGGCAGCGACGACAAGGTATCGCGACGAACCGAAGGCCGCGAAGGCCACAAGCGGCAGCAGCAGCGTGTACAGGCCGGTGACGGCGGGCATGCCGGCGATCCTGGTGTAGCCCAGCGCCTGCGGGATGTTCATCGCCGCCAGTTCGAGGCCGGCGAGGGCGTCGCGTATTGCACTGCCGCGCTTTAGAGGCCGGATGCCCTGGAAAAATCTCTGCAATGCTTAAACTCCTGCGTGGAAGAGTAACTGAACCTTACCCCAGAAGCATGGACCATGTGCGGGGAGTGAAATGCCTGTATTTGACGGTGTCGTTCGGGCGGCGGTAGTATTCGATGCCCGAGGTCCCGAATGAGCGAATTGGCCACGACAATCGACGCGGTTCTGAAGCATAAGACACCTCAGATATGGTCCACGACGCCGGACGCCACCGTGTATGAATCGGTGGAGATGATGGCGGAGAAGAAGGTGGGCGCGCTGCTGGTCCTGGAGGGCGGGGAGCTGCGTGGCATCATCTCGGAGCGAGACTATGCGCGCAAGGTCATCCTGCAGGGGCGGTCGTCACGAGACACGCCGGTTGCCGAGATCATGAGCACACCCGTGATCTTCGTCTCGCGGCACCATACCGTGGGCGAGTGCATGCGCATCATCACGGACAACCGCATCCGGCATCTTCCGGTCGTCGAGGGCGGTAAGGTGATTGGGGTGATCTCGATCGGCGACCTGGTGAACTGGCTCATCACGGAGCAGGAGAAGACGATCCGGCAGCTCGAGGCCTATATCTGCGGCTCTGCGAATTAGCTGGAGGACGAAGCGAGTACCGACCTAATTGCGGCCCAGGGCGCGGTAGATCTTCTGGTCGGTCTTGTACTGGCTGAGCGCATAGACAGCCCAGATGGCAGCGGGAAGCCAGCCGATAAGGGTGATCTGCAGAATGAGGCAGACAATGCCGGCGATGGGCCGGCCGATGGTGAAGAAGGTAAGCCAGGGGAGCAGGAACGCGATGATCAATCTCATGGGTGGCCTTTTACTGCTGAACGCCTCCGGCGCCAGGGTAGAGTACGGTTCGCGGGGTGAATCGGTTCCGGGGCAAAGCTGTGTTTGCTAGACAGGTACTAGTCAAATGGCTCTGTAATCGAGACTTGTTGCTTCGTGATGGTGGCGGTGCAGTTGCCGCAGGCAGGACACTTTCTGCCTTTGCGATGGAGCACGGCGGAGACGATGAAGACCTTGCCGCAGGAGGTGCAGGGGACGGCGGCGTTATTTCCATACCAGTCTTCATGCTGACCTAAGGCTGCCTTGTCGAGATAGCGCACGCGAAACTCCTCTGCCAATTCTAAGGGTATGCCGAGATATTTGCTGTTTATAGAAGGACATGGCCTGCCGGCCGGTCCCACTGCGCGTGGGGCGGTCACTTCGTGACTTGTATACCCCCTTCGGGCCGAAGCTCCCGTTGGTCGCTGGAAAGAATCTCGTGCCGACCATCGGGAGGCCCTAGGCGAAGCCGGTATACACCCCACGAAGTGGGCGCCGCCCGCGCAGGGCGCCTCTTTGTCAGAAGAATAGAGCAATACGCCCTAGGCCGAGCGCTACTGGTCGTCGCTATTGTCGCCCTCTTCGATGATCGAACTGGAGCCAAGGACATCGTAGGTCGTGGACTCGCCGCCGGTAGGCTTCAGCGAGACGCGCATGGGCAGGCGCTGCCACTGGGCGGGCTGGCAGACCGGGATGAAGTGGTCTGCCTGGGGCCATTTGCCAATCTGCTTCAGGACGACCGCGCGCCGGGCTCCGAGTTGCGCGACGACGGCGTAGAGGCCTCCCTTGGTCGTGGTGCCGGTACCGCAGTACGCGGCGTAGTCACGGAACCAGACGGCATTCGAGACGACAGGGTCGAAGTCCGGCAGGTGCAGCGCGGTGATATGGCCAGTGACGCGGTCCACCGTGAGCCAGGGGCCAGGCTGCCAGACCCAATGGGCTGCGGCATCGGTGGGCAGGGCGTCGTTCAGGCGGAGGGCGCGCCGGACGGCGAAGGTTCGGTCGGTGACGTCGTGCACGTCGCCGGTGGTCCACTCCTTCTGGCGGTCGTCGACGAAGAGGGGGCGAACCTTCAGGGAGGAGGTCTCGTCGTTTTTGGTGTCGGGGGTGGCGTCGGGCTGGGTGTAGGGAACCCGGCGAACCGGCCCCAGAGTGACGGTGTGGACCTTGGGCACGGCGAACAGGCGGGGTGCGGGCAGGGAAGACAGGGCCAGAAGAAAGACTACAGTACGTGGGTTCAAGAAGAGACTCGCTTAGGGTTGGGCCGGGATCGCTGTGACCAGGCGCAGGATTGCAGTCAAAGGGACAGCACGAAAGAGTGTTGAGTCGGCAGGTGTTATGGATTCAGGTGCTGCCATGCTACGTTACGCACCGTTCCTGCGGGACGGTTGTCTTCTGGGTGGGCCTAACACTTTTGGGGAGTGGAATAAATGAGCGAATGTGCGGAAGAAAGTGACCTGAATTGGGAAAGACCTTCCCGAGGTATTGAAAATGGTACAAAACCTGTGGAATAGATTGTGAATACAGGGTAATGCGCAGTATGACGCAGAGTAGTATCGTGGAAAGAATGCGCGCTGCCTTTTGTGGCGGCGCGTGAGACAGCCCGCGGCGGCAACATTTGAGCAATACGAAAGGATACAAGTAACTATGTGGAAACCGAATCAGCCCGGAAGCAATACGCCCTCGGCTCCTGAACCAGTGCGTCCGTCGACGACGCCTGCGACGAACTTTGAGGCCAGCCCCGCTCGGCCAGCCCCAGCGGGTAATACTGCGAGTGCAGGGTCTGCGGTGCCAACGGGCGAGCAGGCGACGATCGGCAAATCACTGATCGTCAAGGGCGAGCTCACTGGCTCCGAATCGCTGTACATCGACGGCAAGGTCGAAGGCGCGATCAACCTGCCGGGCAACCGTGTGACGGTCGGCCGGAATGGCCAGGTCGCGGCAAACATTGTGGCGCGCGAGATCGTCGTGCTGGGTAAGGTTCGCGGCAACTGCCAGGCCAGCGACCGCGTGGATATTCGTAGCGAAGGCTCGCTTACGGGCGACGTCATCGCAGCGAGGATTTCGATTGAGGATGGCGCGTTCTTCAAGGGCGGCATCGATATTCGTAAGCCCGGCGGCACGGACCTGAAGGGTGGTCCGGCGACGCCAGTATCCGAACCGGTCACTGTTGACGCGTAATTGCTGCTCGCCGCGTTGAGTACTCGCAGCGACGGCCCCGGCTCTGTGCCGGGGCCGTTCTGCGTTTGGTCACCACGACTGGCCTGGGAGATTTCGCGCAACCGTGAAGATGGCTGCAACTGCCAGCGTCGCGTAGATACCGGCGGATGGTAGCTGTGGCCAGCGGAGGTCTTCGGAACGCAGCAGCCGGCGATAGCAGAGAGCGGCGTAGATGACTCCCAATGGCAGCAGCAGGGTGGTGAGGGCGTTGAGGTGCAGCGCCTCCGTAAAATGGCCGCGCAGCAGAGCGGCAAATGCGCGGGTAGTTCCACAGCCCGGGCATTGCAGGTGCAACGAAAGATAGAGGGGACACCTGGGGTAGAAGCTGTACTGTTCCGGCGGAAAGCGCCGCAGCAGCCCTACAGTAAGTGCAAGCAGGGCTGGAGGCGCAACCGCACGCGCGAGGGTCGCGATACGGTTGCGGCCAGCGGGGATCATCGTACGGCGTTCCGGTAGGGGAGGCCACGCTTCATCTCGTTCACCTCGTTCAGCTTGTACTGGAAGTAAATGCCGCCGAAGAAGAAAGTCATCACTGGGTTGAGGCGAAGGCCTATCGGTTCGGGGCCGTTGAAGTGCCGCTCCAGAGTATCGCGGAGGGTGAACCGGGCGATCAGGCGAAGGACCCAGCTTGCCAGCCCGATGAGGCTGCCCAAAAGGCTCCGGTGATAGTGGCCGTGATGATGGGTGATCGCGATCATCACGCCATACGAACCGCCGACATTCATAACGACCAGCACGGTAGCGATAATGTAGAACATCAGCGCCCTGCTCGCAGGTTGAATGCGGTTTGCCCAGGCGGCGATCACAATGTTCCACACCACCACGAAGAGACCGCAGGTGAAGAAGCCCAGCAACAGCTCCAGACCCCAGTTGAGATTTGGCGGATCAGGATAAGCGATGCCGGTGGTGGGCGGATAACCTGGTGGTGGCGGATACGCCGCTACGGCTCCGACCTCCGGCGTACTGGCGACGCCAAGAATCTGGCTGACGGGAAGCCACTCGGGCATCTCTTCATTCTTCGCGAGATCGCCAGGGAGGATGTTGCCCGAGGCGACGTAGCGCTGAAGGTCTTCGAGGGTGTAGGGGCCGTACATCTGGCCATTGCGTGAGACCTGGTAGAGCATGCCGAACTCCTGTGGGTGCAGCGCCTGGAGATTATAAGTCAGACCAAGTGTGTCGATACCCAGTGTCGATACTTAGTGCGTTTCGATACTGAGATCGATGAAAACACAAAGCCCACGGTTGCACCAATAGATTACGCGCAACCGGCCTGAAGCCATACAAGATACGGCTAAGCGGACTGCGAAGAGCGAATCACCGCCTAAAGGGTCTTATCATCGGCAGTGGCAAGTTGCGTGTCGGGGGCAGCCCGGCTTATCAGGATGCGCAGGTCTGTGACTTTGTTCAGATGAAATGCCGGGTGGCCGACGGGAGCGGTGACTGCGATGAAATCGGCGCGACTGACCTCCTCGAGGAAGAAGCTGGGCCGCGGGTCCGGCTGCATGGCCTGAACCTCGACATGGCTCATCTCCAGATTACGCATGTGGCGCAGGAAGAATCCCTGTGCGGGCATCGGGCCGAACATGCCGGGATCGGGATACTTGTTCTCGAATTCGGGCGGACGGATGGCCAGCGACTCCTGCGCGGCGCCTCCCTTGTGCTGCTGAAAGATATTCGAGAGCTTCACATCTTCAATCGCATATCCAGGCACTCCGCTCAGGATCGAGCACAGCCTCGACTCGGCGTTATAGCTCACAAGGTTGTTGACCAGAACGCGGCGCAGCGTTCCCACTTTTGTGCTTTCCTTCGGCCCGCGGAGACGCGCTCCAAGCCGGAAAAAGATGGGGGACGTGTGGATGTTGCGCATCGTGATGTTGGAGATCGTGATGTCCTCGCACAGCGCGCCGTCTTCACTCTCGAGCGCGAGACCGTCGCAGCCTTCGAAGACGCAGTTCGAGATGGTGATGTTCTTGAACCCCCCATTCGACTCGGTTCCGCACTTGATGCGCCCTGTGCGCGGCACGTGGGCGTCGGCGGCGAAGACCTTGAAGGTACCGTCGAGTACCGTGCCCAGCTCGTAGCAACCAGTGACGTAGCAGTTCGTAATGGTGAGATTTTCAGTTGGCCGGCTGTAGCCCAGCGCGTAGCTCGACTTCGGGCAGATTCCATCGTCCCACGGCGAATTGACGGTGCAGTTGGAGACATGGGAGTTCTTGCAACAGTCGAGGTCCATCCCGTCACGGTCGGTGTCAATCTTCAAATTGTCGATGGTAAGGTTGTCGACGCCTGTAAGCAGCAGCCCGAAGTGACCTCCCTTCAGAATGGAAAAGTCGCGGAAGATAACGTTGCGGCAGTTTTTCAGCGCGATGGTTTTATTGCCCACACCAGCCTGTTCGGCCTTGAAGTTATAGCCAAGATCGTTGCGTCCGCGACCGTTGGAGAGACCCTTTCCCCAGATCAGGCCGGGGCCGCTGATGCCGATATCATTGATGTTCTCGCCCCAGAGCAACGAGTTGTGCCAGTGGTTGTGCCCGTAGTCCTGATAGGCGTCCCACGCGGTATTGGGCTCGGCTGCATCGTACGTGCCTCCGTTATAGCCGGTGGTCTGCTGGGGTGTAGGCGAATCTGCGGCGAGTATCGTCGAGCCCCGCGAGAGATAAAGCTCCACATGACTCTTCAAACGGATGGAGAAGCAGAGCCACGTGCCCGCGGGAAAGAAGACGGTGCCTCCGCCCGCTGCGGCTGCAGCCTCAATTGCCTTATTGATCGCGGGCGTGTCCAAAGTTTTGCCATCGCCGACGGCACCATAGGTGCGTATGTCAAAGATGCTGGACATCGCGGCATGTGCAGAGGTCTTGGTCGCGGCGTAGGCGGCTGGCACGGCGGTAGCTGCGGCTGCGGCCAACCCCATGCCGCTCAACTTGAGGAGTTCACGACGAGCGGTGCTGAAAGATTCCATAGAAAGGTCATGCTAGCAGACCATCTTTACGGATTGGAAGTGTTTCCGTTTAAGAAACCTCTTCGCCTCGGCGCATCAGAGCTGCGGCAAGTTGGCGATATCCCATCCGCCACCCAGCGCCTTGATCAGAAGCACACTGGCATCCATCTGCCGGCGCATGATATCGATGTCGTTGCGCTCATTGGTCAGCGCGGTGGTCTGCGCGGTAACCACCTGTAAATACGTGTCGATGCCGCCGACATACCGGTTATTGAAGATCTGCTGTGCGGACTGTGCAGCCTGCGTCGCCTGATGCTGATGTTCGGCCTCCTGGTTCAGCACACGCAACGCGGCCAGATTATCCTCCACCTGCTGAAACGCCGTCAGCGTCGTCTGCCGGTAACTGGCAACGGTCTCGTCGTAGCTGGCGTTCGCCTGCTCGGAGACTGCCTTGCGGCGGCCAGCATCGAACACTGTCTGGGACAGCGTAGGCCCAATCGACCAAAGCAGACTCGAAGGATTGAACAGATTCAGCAGCGACGAGCCCTCCACGCCCACGGCTCCGCTCAGCGACAGGGTCGGGAAGAAGGCAGCGCGCGCAATGCCGATACGGTCGTTTGCCTCTGCTACACGACGCTCCGCTGCAGCGATATCAGGCCGCCGCTGCAGTAACTCCGACGGAAGCCCTGGCGGAATCGCCGGCGGCCGCGCATCGAGCGGCGCCGTCAACAACGTGAACGATGCGGGCGGTTTGCCGGTCAGCACCGCAATCGCGTGTTCATACTGTGCTCGCAGCAACGTGATGTCGTTTGCCTCCACCTTAGCCGCTTCGAGCTGCGTCTTGGCCTGGTCCACGTCAGACTGCGGGGCGACTCCGCCCTCGAACCGATTGTTGGTGATCCGATAAGCCTCTTCGTAGTCCTTAACCGTGTCGTTGAGCAGCTTTTCCTGCGCGTCCGCAGTGCGAGCTTCGAAGTAATCCACCGCAAGCTCAGCCTGCAGGCTCAGCAGAGCTGTCTGCAGATCCGCGGCGCTGGCCTGCGCCTCTTCGCGCGATGCACTGACGCTTCGGCGAATGCGCCCCCACAGATCGATCTCATAGTTCAGATCCAGCGGTAACTGGATATCACTGACCCCATTACTATTCACACTATTTGTATTGAAATAGGGCCGGTTCGAAGAGTAGCGCACACCGCCGACAGAAGGCGCAGCGCCGACAGTCGGAAACAGCGAAGCATGGTTATATCGAATCAGCGCACGCGCCTCGCCTGATTGCGCCTCCGCTACCTTCAGGTTTTGGTTCTCGGCGGCAATCAGCGGCTCAAGAGAGTTCAACTGCGCGTCGCCGAAGATCGTCCACCACTCGCCGCGCTGCGCCGTATCCGCAGGCTGAGCGGTGCGCCACCCGGAGCTCTCCTTAAAAGTATCGGGGGCTGCTTCCTTGAAGCCCGGAGCCATCGGCACAGACGGCTTCACATACTTCGGCCCCACCATGCACCCGGTAAGCAGCAGTGTCGCAAGTCCGACGGCAGCAGAAGCGCGAGCGTTCATTTGGCACCCGCGTTGTTCTGCACAGCTCGCGGCCTGGCTTCCTCGGCGCGACTCGCGATGTGGACCTCCTGCCCGCTGGCCAACGAATCAGATGGATCAAGAATCACGGCATCGGTCGGCTGCAGTCCCGACGAGATCTCCACCTTGGCACCCACGTCCTTATCAATTTTTATGGGGACCAACTGCACATGGCCATCGCGAACGACTCCAACCTGCATTCCCTCGGCGCGGAACAGGAGCGTGTTCGATGGAATCATCAGGTTCTTCACATGCTCCGGCACCTTGAAGTGGACGAAGACATAGGCTCCGGGCAAAAGTTCGCCCTTCGGATTCGCAATGTCTACCTCGACGTTGAGCGTACGCGATGCCTGATCGATCGCATTCGAGTTGCGCGTAATCGTGCCCTCAAATGTTCGTCCCGCATACTCATCGAGGGTCAACGTAGCCGTGTCGCCATTCTTGACCACTGCGGTGTAAGCCTCCGGCACGGCAACATACACACGGATCTTGCCGATAGCCGCAAGATGAAAAAGCTCCTTCGGCGTAGAGTTGGCCCCTCCCGAAATCAGCGCCCCAATATCTGTGTTGCGCGCCGTCACGATCCCGTCGAATGGCGCATAGACCTTCTCGAACGACTGTAGCTGCTCAAGCCGGCGCACACCGGCCATCGAGGCCTCCATCGCTGCGTTCTTGGCCGCCGCATCGCTCATCGCCACATCCGTCTCCTGCTTCGAGACCGAGTTCGTCTTCAGCAGATTCTGATACCGGCCCGAAGTCACGTTCGCCAGATCGAGATTTGCCTGCGCACTCTTCAAGTCCGCCTGGGCAACCTGCAGCTGCTGGTCGAGCTCCGGCGTCTCGATCTGCGCCATCAGTTGGCCCTTCTTCACATGGGCTCCGATATCGAAGTACCAGCTCTTCAGATAACCGTTTGTGCGCGAGTAGATTGGCGTGTCGGTAAACGCCTGCACATTCCCCGGCAACGCAATCTCCGAGGACAAGGTAGAAGCCACCGGGTAGATCACATTGACCGAAGGAATCGCTGCCGCTTTCGTCTCAGTCGCGAGCGAATGCTCCGTCGATGACCGCGCCAGAATGCCAAACACGACGGCGATCGCCACGATGAGAGCTACCATGCCGATGCCGATCCACGCACCCTTGCTAAGGCCACGCTGATCAGATGCCTGCGATGGCGAAGCGGATGCAGGCTCGCTCGAAGGTGCGCTCGTCTCCGTGTTCATTCCGGTCCCGCTGCCCATACGTTCTCCTTCAGTGCTGTTCGTCATACGCCCGCCTCCGTGAGTTCATCGGAGGGCTCAATAAAATCCTCAGGTGGTTGATGTCCGCTGTGCAGCAGGCTGAAAACTGCAGGGACAAAGATCAGTGTCGCGATCGTGGCAAAGAGCAGGCCGCCGATCACCGCGCGCCCCAGCGGAGCATTCTGCTCTCCACCTTCACCCGCGCCCAGCGCCATCGGAATCATGCCGATGATCATTGCCAGGGCCGTCATCATGACCGGACGAAACCGCGTCGAGCCTGCTTCAATCGCCGCCAGCACCGCGTCGTTGTGATGCTTCAGCCGGTCTTTGGCAAATGACACCACCAGGATACTGTTCGCGGTCGCCACGCCCATGCACATGATCGCGCCCATCAGCGCGGGCACGCTCAGCGTCGTCCGCGTCGTAAAGAGGAAGAGCACGATGCCCGCCAGCGCCGCCGGCAGCGCCGTGATGATGATGAACGGGTCGAGCCACGACTGGAAGTTGACGACGATCAACAGGTAGACCAGCACAATCGCAAACCCCAGTCCGGCAATCAGTCCGAAATAGGAGCTCTTCATCGTCTCAATCTGGCCACGCACTCTCACAAAACTGCCGCGCGGCAGCGACTTCTCATTCGCCGACACAATCTTGTCGATGTCTCTGCTCACCGAACCGAGGTCGCGGCCCTGAACATTTCCATAGATATCCAGCGTGCGCCTGATGTTGTAGTGGCTGATGACCGGCATCTCGGTGTTGCGCGAAATGTTCGCCACATCCGCCAGAATCTCAGGCTGCTTCGCCGTCGCCGACGAGATCGGAATATTCTGCAGCGCAGTCAGCGACTCGATCTGGTACTGCGGCGTCTGCGCCACCATGTTGTAGTTCACCCCGTTCTTCCAGTTGAGGAAGAACATCGGCGTAAGCTGCGAGCTGCCGCTCAGAATATTCAACAGACTGCCGCCTACGTCGCGCACCGTATAGCCGCCGCCCTGCGCCTTGGTCCGGTCGACGGTCACGTCCAGTACCGGGTAGTCATTCGGTTGCTGAATTCGCAGGTCGACCAGCCCCGGAACCTGCCGCAACTGCGTCAGCACCTTGTTCACCACCACCCGGTTCGCCGCAATATCCGCGCCCTCGAACTGCACATCGATCGGCGAGGGCAGGCCGAAGTTCAAAATCTGCGTAACGATATCCGACGGCAGAAAATAAAACGTGACTCCGGGAAAATCGCGCGGCAGGCTCTTGCGCAGCTCGGTGATGTAGTTATCTGTTGGATGGTGCTCTCTCTTCAGAGAGACCAGTACATCGCCATCCCCCGCTCCGAACAGGCCGGACGTAGCGTGCTGCAGGTTCAGCGTGCTGTAGGGAAGACCGATGTTGTCGAGAATATTGTCGAGCTCATCCGGTGGCACCGTCCTGCGAATGCTCTGCTCCACCAGGTCGCAGAGTTGCGCCGTCTCTTCAATGCGTGTCCCGCTCTTCGCGCGAACGTGCAGAATAAAAGATCCATTGTCCGTACTGGGAAAAAAGTTCTGCCCCAGAAAGGGAACCAGCAGGAACGCGCATAAGCAAAGCAGGAGGAAGATCGGCACGAACGCCTTGCGAACCTCAACCAGCCGAGTCAGCAGGTCCTGGTAGCCACTCCGCACCTTCTCGAACACACGCTCAAATCCACGCTGGAAGAGCGCAAAGACATTGCGCGAGGGCACTGCATGGGCATCATGCGTCTTCAGTAGATACATCGCCAGCGTCGGCACCAGTGTTCGCGAAAGAATGTACGAAGCCAGCATCGCAAACACAACCGCCTCGGCCAGCGGCACAAAAAGATATCGTGCGACGCCCCCCAGAAAGAACATCGGCAGAAACACGATGCAGATGCAAAGCGTCGACACCAGCGCCGGCACGGAGATCTGCGCTGCGCCTTCGAGGATCGCATTGTGCAGAGGATGCCCCTCTTCCAGGTAGCGCTCGATATTTTCAATCGTCACCGTGGCATCGTCCACCAGGATGCCGACCGCCAGCGCCAGGCCCCCGAGGGTCATGATATTGATCGTCTGCCCCATCAGCCCCAGCACGATGATCGAGCTCAAAATGGACAACGGAATCGAGACCGCGATGATCACCGTGCTGCGCCAGCTTCCCAAGAAGAGAAGAATCATCAGCCCTGTCAGCACTGCTGCAATCACAGCCTCTCGGATCACGCCCATCACCGAGCCCCGCACGAAGATCGACTGGTCGCCGATGGACTTGATCTGCAGCTCCGGCGGCAGCGTCGATGCGAGCTTCGGCAACAGGTCGTGAATTCCGCTTACAACATTCAACGTCGATGCGTTGCCAGATTTCAGAATCGTCAACAGAACGCCGCGATGCCCGTCCTGCCGCACGATATTCGTCTGCGGAATGCTTCCGTCGCTCACGCCCGCGACATCGTGCAGATAGATTGTCGTCCCATTCACCTGCCGTATCGGCAGGTTGCTGATGCCCTCCAGCGATACCGGCGACGAGTTGATGTGAACGTCATACTCATCCCGCCCGATCTTTGCCGTGCCTCCCGGCTGCACCACATTCTGCTGACCCATCGCATTGAGAACATCGACCGGCGACAGCCCCTTCGCCTGCAGTAGCTTGGGGTCCAGGTTCAGCATGATCGACCGCTGCTTGCCCCCGTACACGTTCGGCACCACCGCTCCCGGAATCGTCACCAGCTGCGGGCGAACGAAGTTCAGCCCCAGGTCGTTCAACTGCTGTTCGGTCAGCCCCCTGCCTGACAGCCCTAGCTGAAGAATCGGCACGCTCGATGCGCTGAAGTTGATAATCTGCGGCGGCAGAATTCCCGGCGGCAGGCTTCGCAGAATAAACTGCGACGCAGAGGAGACCTGCGAATTGGCCGTATCCAGGCTCGCTCCCTGCTGCAGATAGACCTTGATCACCACCTGTCCCGCTATCGTGGTCGACTCGGTATGCTGAATGTTGTCCACCAGCGTGGTCAACACCTTCTCATACGGCGTCGTCAGGCGTCCCTCAAGCTCCTCCGGAGCTAAACCTGTGTACTGCCATGCAATCGACACCACCGGAATATTGATATTCGGAAAGATGTCGGTAGGCGTATTCACAATCACCACTGGCGCCGCGATGAGGATCAAAATCGCCAATACGATGAAGGTATAGGGTCGGGTCAGAGCTAGTTTTACGATCCACATTCGAAGAGGCCTCTTGCGCTCGGAGAAGCGAAGTCGTCACGTAACAGTTAAGTCCGCGCAAACGTGCTGCGGAATCAGCGGAGAGAATCTCCGTAATAGTTGCCAATGTCCGAAAAACGTAGAAAAGAAATTTTGATAGTCCCAGGCGTCAACAGCGCCGGATAACCGTCATATATCTAGAATCAGATATCTAGATTAGACCCTACCTGTACCGAAAATCGACGCAAATGGGCGATAATCGCCATTTTTCGAAAAACTCCGCATCTTGAAAACCCCGCGTCGACTCTCCTGCACCCTCAGTCCGCTGTAGGAAAATCAACGGAAAACCGCACCTGT
>Ga0193753_10002491_pt1 | contig 14409 bp, 11 predicted proteins | sample H1c2metaG_FD_144925 | JGI IMG/M metagenome (GOLD analysis project Ga0193753, IMG submission 144925) | Soil microbial communities from a riparian zone of the East river system, Colorado, United States - H1c2 | ecosystem: Environmental > Terrestrial > Soil > Riparian zone | place: USA: East... | reverse complement strand
AAATTAAAAATAAAAAAGAAACCATATATACACCCATACCACGCGACCGGGACCAGGTGTACTATAAAACTTCGGGTGTGTTTCCATGGATTGTTTCGCATCAGTTCCTCATGTCCAAATTCCAGGGGTTTCATGCAACTATCAGGGATATAGAAGGATGGAATGTGAATGCACGGTTCTTCGACCGTTTTTTTCTTACAAGCCTGGATGAGCAACAATGGAAAGAACAAATTGCGTATGTGCAAAATAACATAACAGACAGCCTTATAAACGCCGCTATAGAATTGTTGCCCCCACCTGTTTATGCATTGTCTGGCAAGGATATTATTCAAAACCTTCTTATCCGGAGAAAAAACCTGGAAGAACTGGCTTTACGTTATTACCGCTTTATTTCCAAAATAGTTGATGTGCCACTATCAGACAAGCAGGAGCATGTTGATATTCATTACAACGATAATGGCCATGTAGCCGTAACCATTTACAAGATTAAAAAAAGTGGCGGGGAAGACAAGATTTTATACCAGCGTGTATTTGTTCCGGGTATTACAAAGGAAATAAGGTTATATGGCCGGGGCGGTAATGATGTATTCTCCGTAACGGGCAATCAAACATCTTCCATAAAAATCAGGATGATTGGCGGTGACGGAACAGATAGTTTTTATGTTGATGCAAACGCACCCAACAGGCAGCACCTGTATATATATGATCGTAAAGATGAAAAAAATATAATTCCTGTAAGCAGCAATGCTAAAAAAAGACTTGGCAGCGACAGTACGGTGAATGCTTACGACCCCGAAAATTTTAAATACAATCTTTCAGGGCCGGTATTTTCAGCAGATTATAACAGGGATGATAATATTATACTTAAAGCAGGATGGCTGAATGAGAGACATGGTTTTCGCAAGGCGCCCTTTGCTTCACGGCAGGAGCTTTGGGTAAACTATTCCACCGGCCGTAAATTTTTCAGGATAATATATGATGGTGATTTTAAAAAGATAGCCGGCAACAACGATCTGTACGTAAGTATATATTCCAGGGGACCGCATTATATCAGGAACTTTTTTGGAGTTGGTAATGAAACCGTATTCCCGGATGAGGGCAACCGGAAAATTAGTTATTACCGCACACGGTTCGATTATGTAACAGCAGAAGCAAGACTGCGCCACCCGCTTGCAAAACAGCTTTCCATCAACGCGGGTATAAGATCGCAGTACTATAGCGCAGCGGCAGCGGAGAACAGTAATAATTCGCTCGATTCTTTCAGCAACAGCCATCCAGGGAACAATATTTTCAGTAATAAAATATATGCAGGGCTGGTAGCCGGTATTGTTTATGATACAAAGAATGATGCAACACTGCCCAATGCAGGTATCCAGGCACAGTTGAATATGATGGTAATAAAAGCATTTGATGCAGAGAAAAAAACCTTCACACAGGTTACGGCTGGGTTTGAATATTTCCTTAGCATTAATACAGACTCCACTATTGTATTGGCTAACCGGGTGGGTGCCGGAACCACCGGAGGCAATCCTTCTTTTTTTCAGTTATTATACCTGGGTGGTTCCACTAACCTTCGTGGTTATCGTAACTATCGTTTTGCCGGCAATAGTTTTGCCTATCACAATATAGAACTAAGGGTAAAGCTATTTGATTTTGTTTCCTACCTGCTTCCCGGCACAGTTGGACTAACCTTATTTAATGATTTGGGAAGGGTTTGGGTGCCGGGAGAATCTTCCTCTGCATGGCATGATGGGTTTGGTGCCGGTATTTATATACGGCCCGCACAATTGGCGCTTATACAAATACAGGCCGGTCATTCACCAGAGGGCTGGCAACCCTATATAATGCTGGGGTTCAGGTTTTAAAACTGATTAATAAAATGAGTAAAAAATGCAGGTAGTTGTATAAAAGCTCTGGTGCAAAAGAAGAAAGAAAAATAGTAATATCATCTTTTAAGACCCTGTTCATTTACCTTTGATAAATAATAAAACTTTTTCTGGCCGGGCATACCGGAAGAGAAAAACAGGAAGACCAACTATTACGCCCGGATAATGCTTACCGGAATATTTTAAACAAAGCAATATGAAGAATTCCGATATTTCAGATCCTCTTTTTCGTGAAGCGGTTGAAGCCATTGATAACGGCAACCTGTCTGCTCTCCGGCATTTGCTGACCATGCATCCGCGTCTTGTAAGCGAGCGTCTTGATTTTCCTGAGAAAGGTTATTTTAAAGATCCTTACCTGGTTTGGTTTGTGGCAGACAATCCAATCCGTCATGAAAAACTACCCGCCAATATTGCTGAAATAACCCGCCTGCTCATACAATCTGTACAATACAATGCGCCGGAGCATTTCCAGGAGCAAATTGATTATACGCTTGGGCTGGTAGTGACCGGTCGTATTCCGCGCGAATGCGGTGTACAAATTGAATTGATAGATGTGCTGATTGATGCCGGTGCAATACCGGGTCGTGCACACGGTGCGCTTGCGCATGGCAATACAGCTGCTGCGAAACGTCTTATTGAAAGAGGAGGTGAATTAACATTAACCACTGCTATTTGCTTAAACCGCACAAATGATATCCCGCTCCTTGCAAAAGAATCAGGAGAAGCTGATCGTGAGACAGCCCTTGTTGCTGCAGCATTTTATGGAAAAGTTGAAATGATTAGCTTCCTGCTTGAACTGGGGGTAAATATTAATGCATACCCGGATGCTTCCAGCGGGTTTCATTCCCACGCAACGGCAGTTCACCAGGCGGTGTCTTCCGGTTCACTGGATGCTGTGAAAATGCTGGTAGAAGCCGGGGCAAATCTTACCGCAATGGACAAGATTTATAATGGTACGCCGCTTGGCTGGGCAATACACATGCAAACAGAAATGAACGATGAAACTGCAAGAAAAAAATATGCTGAGATAGAAGCTTTTTTGCGTAGTAAGGAGAACAGGTAAATTAAAATATATAAATGCATTAAAACGGGATGTTGATTCCAGCGGGTTTTTTGTTAGCCATTGTTTTTAACAGGGCAATATCATTTGCCTCTGCTGGAGCCGTTAGCTCTGTGCCACATATTCTAATGCCGGATAAGTAAATAACTGCATTTCAGATGCTCTCCAAACTCATGCTCCTCTTGAATTGCAAAGGGTTATACCAACTATTTTTGGCACTATATCCTGATCTAAGAACCGGCCGCCGTTTTCATTGTAAAAAAGAAAAACCGGTCGCTGGGGTTATTGGCTGTTCTTATTTTTTTGTTTGATATAATTATTTAACATTTATTTATTGGAATAAGCCCGGTTTGTGTATTCGTTGCCACATTCTTCCCTTTCATAGACATGTTTTCAGTGGTATTAAACATGGCACTTGCTTTGAAGCCTCAGTATAGTAGATTATTAAGAATTAAAATCAAAAATGTATGAAACGGTTAATTTTTATTATGTTGTTAATTCCTGCAGGTTTGTTGTATACAAACCGCTCGCAGGCGCAGATCAGTCTTAGCATTAATATTGGCAATCAACCCGAATGGGCTCCTGAAGGTTATGATGAGGCACAGTATTATTATATACCTGATATGGATGTTTATTATGATGTGCCCGCTCACCAGTTTCTTTATATGAGCAACCGTCGCTGGGTACGCACAGCTGTTTTACCAGCAAACTACCGCCGCTATGATTTGTACAAAGTGCATAAAGTTGCCATAAACGATCGGAACGCCTATAAAAACCATGATCGCGACAGGACACAATACGCCCAGTATAAAGGAAAATTTGACCAGCATCCTATCCGTGATAGCCGCGATGATAAGTACAGCAAGAACAAGAACAACTGGCATAACAACCGGTTTAACGGACATAATGATAAAAAAGGAAATGACCGCCGTCATTAAATAACTTTAAATAAATAATTCTTCCCGCTGATCCTGGATCAGCGGGTTTTTTATTGGATATGGGTTTTTATACCTGGCAGTGCAGGCAGTAGCCCTGCATATAACGGAGTTAAAATAAGAAATAAGTAAAAAAAATTGCATAACCGAACGGTTACGCATATATTTGTAACCGATTGGTAACATAATTATTTTATATGCGAAGAGATGTATTCCAGGCAATAGCCGACCCCAACCGGAGAAAAATCATACATATGATTGCCCGGCAATCATTGAACCTTAATGCGGTAGCAGAAAAATTTGAAGTGAGCCGCCCGGCTATTTCAAAGCACATAAAAATTCTTACAGAATGCGGCCTGGTTACCATCAGGCAGGAAGGCCGTGAAAGATACTGTGAAGCAAACCTGCAACAGCTGCAAGAAGTAGCTCAGTGGATTGAGCAATACCGTGTGTTCTGGACAGCTAAATTAGATGCACTGGGTGTTTTTTTAAGTAAAGACAACCATAGCGCCAATAAAAATAAACCATCAAAAAAAATCGGAAAAAAATGAAACAGGAACCATTTGTTCTCCGTCGTACGTATGATGCCCCGGTAGAAAAAGTATGGAAGGCCATTACTGATATAAAACAGATGCAGCAATGGTATATGGATAAGCTTCAGGATTTTAAGCCGGAGCAGGGTTTCACAACTGTTTTTATGGTAACAAATGCTGGTAAAAGCTTTGTGCATCGCTGGAAGGTGACTGAAGTAATACCAGGTAAAAAAATAGCTTATGAATGGAAATATGATGGTTATCCCGGTAATAGCCTGGTAACATTTGAATTGGCTGCAGAAGGCGCCGGAACAACACTAACGTTAACGCATAGTGGACTGGAAACATTTAGCCCGGAGGTTTACCCGGAACTGGCAAAAGAGCAGTTTTCGGCAGGCTGGAACGATCTTCTCGGGTCTTTATTGAAAAAATTTGTAGAAGAAAAACACCCGTAAACAGTTTCAAAACCTGAATAAAATAAATGCCTGGTAAAGGATAAATTATTGATAATGATCGGAAATAATCAGCACCAGGAATAGTAATACAATCCCAACTCATGATTAGGTATTCAAAACTAGTAATGGTTAGCGCTTTATTTCTTTCATGTGCATCCCATGAACAAAAGATGGATAGTACAGTTACAGGCAGCGACTCAATTAATAATTCAAAAGCGCCCGGGTTAATCACAGATAGTACAAATTATTTCAAAATAGACGGAGATTCATTGGTAATACCATCTTTTGATATTGAAGTAAGTTTAAGCGAAAAAGCAAATGAGAAGCTGAGAAGTGATAAAGAAACAGTCGTTGTAACTGCCTGGTTTTCCGGTCAGCCCAGCGATACCAGTTCTAAAGAGTATGCTGCGTCAGGAGCAATGTTTATTCGATCTGCCCGGATTGAGCTTAGTAATAGCAGGGTTGCAACATTTGGAGGAATAAAATTCTCACAGGCATCATATGATTCATTGGCGGGTAAAGATATCAGCGTGCTGGTTACTATTTTCAGCGGGCGCAGATCAACACAGGATAATTTGCTTGATTGTGCTATCCTGGCAGAAAAGATGAGTGTAGTAAAAGGACGGAAATTTATCCTTGAGGGGAAATTAATTGCTGAGCCTGATTCTTTGGCGGCACAATGAGCTGTTGAATAGTTGATATTTGCCCTCCTTGATATATTAACAATACGGACGAAAATCTTTGCGATAGTATGCCCCTGCTTTGGTAATGGTCAATTATAATCGTTGCTTTGCTTTTTAGAGAATTGTATGTGCATGAAGACTTAATTATAAAATATGAAGGCAAGTAAGACCAGGCTGGTAAAGATAAAACGCTTCTTAAGTATTCTTGGTCCCGGGCTGGTTACAGGTGCAAGTGATGACGATCCATCCGGCATTGCCACTTATTCCCAGGCAGGCGCCCAGTTCGGTATCGCTACGTTATGGACAGCGCTGATCACATTCCCGCTCATGGCCTCCATCCAGGAAATGTGTGCAAGAATCGGCATCGTTACTTCTCAGGGTTTAACAAGTAATATCCGCAATAATTACCCCAGGCCGGTATTGTACCTGATGATATTGCTTACTTTTCCTGCAGTTGTTCTTAATATCGGGGCCGATATTGCAGGCATGGGAGCAGTGGCTAATCTTATTTTCCCTTCTGTGCGTGCAATTTTTTTTACTGTTGGGTTTACATTTATCCTGATGTTGTTGATCATTTACCTTCCATACCAGAAAATGGCTGCATTTTTAAAATACCTCTGTCTTTTTCTTTTGCTTTACCTGGTTGTTCCCTTTTTGTCAAAACAAAACTGGGCGGATATTGCAAAACATACATTTATTCCCAGCATTCATTTTAATAAAGCGTTCATCAGTATTCTTGTTGCAATTTTAGGGACTACTATTTCGCCTTATCTTTTTTTCTGGCAGGCAACAATGGAAGCAGAAGATGTTAAGCACAAAAAAAGAAAACTTATTGTAAACAAAAGAATCATTCATAAAATGGATTTGGATGTTGATTTTGGAATGCTGTTTTCCAATATCGTAATGTTTTTCATCATTCTTACTGCGGGTACGGTTTTATACAATGGAGGTATTCACCACATTGATACAGTGGAGCAGGCAGCAAAAGCGCTGGAACCCATTGCAGGTAAGCTTTCTTATTTGCTTTTTGCAATAGGGGTAATAGGTACAGGGTTTCTTGCCATTCCGGTATTAAGCGGCAGCCTCTCTTATATATTGTCAGATACTTTTAACTGGAACAGCAGCCTCGATAAAAAATATTATGAGGCAAAGCCTTTTTACCTGGTGATCATTGTGTCGCTCCTGGTTGGTCTTTGTATTAACTATATGGGAATAAACCCCATCCAGGCCCTGATTTATACCGCTATATTGTATGGGGTTACATCGCCTGTTATGATAGCCATCATACTTCATATTTCTAATAACAAAAAAGTAATGGGCAAATTTACCAATGGCAAATGGTCCAATATATTTGGCTTTATTACTTTAATATTGATGTCAGTTGCTGCCTGCACACTTTTGTATCTTCAGTTTGCAGGTTAGCATAAGAGATAATGGCAGACGGAAAAGCCGTTAGCTGTAAGCTATTAGTTTTTCAGCAAGACATTAAAAAGGTGCATTCCAAATTTTCGTCATTGCGAGTACCCAACCTGTGGCAGGTAAAATATAGTGATGACATTGTTAACTTGGTTTCTCCGGAGTGTCTCTCTAACAAAAACTTAATATGAAAACAGAGCGTCTGAGGGCGCTGGGGGGAAGTCAGACAGCGTTTACGATCGTCATTGCGAATGAAATGAAGCAATCTGTGTTGCGAATAAAATGAAGCAATCTACAGCATGATGCAAGAAAATTACCAGCCTGATAAACTATCCATTCTTACTGTAAATTCGAAATTATTAATTAACTCTCCGTTTTTGCCATCACAGATGGCTTCGCAGGCTCGCCATGATGATCACCCAAAATTCGTTTCTATCCCTGAAAAGACTGGAGTTTTGATTGGCATTATAAGAAGTTGCGAGGCACGAAGCAAAGCAATCTGTGAACCGAATAATCACACTGATGAAATTATCAAAAGAGTATTAAACGGGCAATATCTTCACAGTTATAACAACCTTAGTTATCAAGCACAGATTGCTGCGCTGCGCTTATAATGACGAGCTTGGTTTGAAGGCGAAATTTGAAATGCACCCCATTAAAATTTGAATATTGATGACAAACGTATACAAAAAATCGGGCAGTGTCTCAATTTGAAATTGGCCGGTTACTGTATAAAGGCTAACTGCTAATGGCTTATAGCTAACAGCTTTGCACTAAGCATTATTATACACTTTCAACACCGTTTCTCTTAATGCACCTCCTTTATCTGAAATAATAAATTCCATTATATCTGCCAGTGCTGCTGGTTTAACCCAGTTGGCCGGATTAACATCAGGCATACTCTTCCTGTTGATTGCGGTATCAATTGTGCTGGGTACTATAACTGAAGCGGTAATATTTTTCTCTTTGTTTTCTTCGTTGATAAATTCAGCCAGTTTAAATAACAGGGATTTGGTCAATGCATAAGCCAGTAAATCTTTTCCCTGCGCGGCCTGTATGGCCGGCCTGGCACCAATGAAAATCAGTCGACCGTAATTATTTTGCTGCATGTGCTGTAATAAAGGACGGGCCATAAAATAAGCCGTTTCAAAATTCAATGAAAACATTTTATGAATATCAGGGCCGGTTGTGGCAGCCATATTACCTGCAGCAAACCCGCCTGCCAGCATCAGCACGCCGTCTATTTTACCATATTTTTTTATAATGCCTGTAATAAAAGTATTGGTTTCTTCTTCGTTGCTGAGGTTAACAGTGGCAAATTCATAATTGGCGTTGCCCGAGGCAAAATCAAGGTGGTTGGTACTGCCATCCACGGCAATTACTTTATAACTTTCGTCCAGGAATTTCTTTACGCAGGCAGTACCCAGGTTGCCATTGGCACCTGTTATAATAATTGTTTTCATTGTTTGTGTTTATTCAACTAAGGTAACACTAATAGATCTTTGTTTTACAAGCCGGCGGACAGTTGAATAGTAGTAAGAATTATGCAAGTGCCTGGTGCAGTATTTCCACGGGGTGCAATGCCTTTTTGCCGGTGCCATCTTTTATCTGGTGCCGGCAACTGGTGCCGGGGGCTGCAATAATATTATCCCCGGTTTGGAGCCGCACAGCCGGAAACAATACCATTTCACCAATTTTCATTGATAAATCATAATGCTCTTTTTCATACCCGAAAGAGCCAGCCATACCACAGCAACCGGAGGGGATGGTTTCAACTGTATAATTTTGCGGCAGCGATAATAATGTAACGGATGGTGCCACGGAAGACAATGCTTTTTGCTGGCAATGCCCGTGCAATATCACTTTTCTTTTTTCTTTGGTGAATTGTTCTGCACTAATATTCCCTTTTTCTATTTCCGAAGCTATAAACTCATCAATTAAAAAGACATTGGCGGATAATTTTTTTGCCATTTCAAGTTTATTATCATCGGCCAGGTCAATGTATTCATCCCTGAAAGTTAAAATAGCAGAAGGCTCAATACCTATAAGCGGTGCAGACTCATTGATAATTGGATACAAAAGATCAATATTTTTGTTGGCGATTTCTTTTGCTTTGCGTATCAGTCCTTTGGACAACCAGGCTCTTCCGCTTTCTGTATGCTCCGGTATGATAACTTCATAACCCAGTTTCTCCAGTAATAAAACAGCAGTAATACCAATTTCAGTATCATTAAAATTGGTAAACTCATCACAAAACAAATAAACTTTTTTCCTGCTGTTGTTTACCTGGTTATTATTTATTTTTTGGGACCCTCTTTTTTTATACCAGCTCTTTAATGTGGTAGTATGCATGGTTGGCATAGATCTGTCAGCGGCAAAGCCTGAAAACTTTTTAATGAGGGCACTAATGCCTTTATTGGTCATCATAAAATTATACAAGCCAGGTACAAGCGCTCCCAGTTTAGCAGATTTACTGAAATTGGCAATCAGTTTTGAACGAAAAGGCACGCCGTTGGCATCATAATAATGCTGCATGAATTCTGCTTTCAGTTTGGCTACATCCACATTAGAAGGGCATTCAGATTTACAGCCTTTACAACTAAGGCAAAGATCCATCACTTCATAAATTTCTTTATGATCAAAACGGTTTAGCTTATCTGAATGAGTAAGGAATTCTCTCAGAATATTTGCCCTTGCCCGCGTAGTATCTTTTTCATTGCGGGTAGCCATAAAAGAAGGGCACATGGTGCCGCCCGATAAAGGTGTTTTCCGGCAATCACCCGATCCATTGCATTGCTCAGCATGCTGCAATACATCCTGGTTGTAAAAACGGAAAATGGTTTTAAATCCGGGTGTTTGCTGACCGGGCGAATAGCGCAGCATCGTATTCATAGATGGCGTATCTACAATCTTATTCGGATTGAAAATATTTTCCGGATCCCAGCTGCGTTTTATTTCTTTCAGCAACTGGTAGTTTTTTTCACCTACCATCTGTTTAATGAATTCACCACGCAGCCTGCCATCACCATGCTCGCCACTCAGTGAACCATTGTATTTTTTTACCAGCGTAGCAATTTCTTCTGCAATACGCCGGAATAATTCATTTCCTTCTTTTGTTTTAAGATTGATGATTGGCCTTAAATGAATTTCCCCGGAACCGGCATGCGCATAATGCACGGAATAGAGATTGTATTTCTTTAAAATTTCATTGAAATCTCGGATATAAGCGGGAAGATCCTGTACATCCACGGCGGTATCTTCAATAACAGGAACCGCTTTTGCATCTCCGGGCAAATTACTCAGGAGCCCAAGTCCTGCTTTCCTGAGTGTCCATATCTTTTTTGTATCGTCTCCAAATAATAATGGAAAATGATAGCCCAGTCCCGCCGCACGCATGGCTGTTTCTGCTTCTTCGGCGATGGCGGTAATCTCATCACGGTTTGTCCTGGCAAATTCAATAACCAGTATAGCACCGGGATCGCCGAGTACAAAAAACCGGTTTTTAATTTGTTCTTTGTTTTCTTTGGTGCACTCAAGTATATAATGATCGATCAGTTCGCTGGCGCTGGGTTTATATTGTATGGCAATAAGATTTGCACGCAGTGCTTCATCAATACTGTTAAAATGTACGCAAAGCAAACCTGTTTCTTTTGGCGGAAGCGGAACCACGTTGAGTTTTATTTCCGTAATAAAAGCAAGTGTGCCCTCAGAACCAGCAATCAATTTACAGAAATTAAAATCTGGCTCACCGGCGGTAAAGGGTGCTGTGTCTAATAATATATCAACTGCATAACCGGTATTCCTGCGTTCCACCGTTTTTTTTGGAAACTCTTTTCTTATTGCTGACTGGTTTTCGTAATTGCTGAGCAGCCGCCTCACCGTTTTGTAAATGGATGCTTCAAGTGTATCACCCCCGCATTTTTCATGAAAAGCATCTATACTGATGGTTTTAAATTCAACTTCGGTTCCGTCGCTGAGCAATGCTTTTACTTCCAGTAAATGTTCACGGGTGCTGCGGTAAACAACTGAGTTGGAACCACAGGAATTATTGCCCACCATGCCACCAATCATGGCCCTGTTGGCCGTAGATGTTTCGGGACCAAAGAACAGGCCGTGTGGTTTCAGGAACATATTCAGTTCATCGCGGATAACGCCGGGCTGCACACGCACCCAGTTCTCACTGGTATTTAATTCTACTATTTGGGTGAAATATTTTGATACATCAACTACAATTCCATTACCTACAACCTGTCCTGCCAGCGAAGTACCTGCTGTCCTGGGAATAAGCGATGTCTGGTGGGTGCGAGCAAAAGCAATTAACTGCTTAATATCTTTTATAGATTTTGGAAGCGCCACAGCCAGCGGCATCTCACGGTAAGCAGATGCATCTGTAGCGTAAAGTGTACGCATGGTAGTGTCAAAGTAGAATTCTCCTTCTATTTGTTTGGCTAAATCCTGTAGTTGCACCTTGTATCCGGCTTGTTTATGAGGTTACCGGCGGCTGCAAAAATAAGGTCTTTCCTGTTTCGGGCAAGAGGAATAAATAAGAGATAAAATGGAGGAAAACAGGGGAAATGAAGGAATAAGTACTAATCAAACAAAGAGATCAGAGATGATAAACAACGTGAAATCCCAGATCTCTTTGTTTGATAATCTTTTTGTGATAACGGATGCTTTTATGCGGCGTAGTTTAATTTAGTTTCCAATGGCTTTAAAATACGATTTAATAGTTCTTTGTCTATACGCGGTGTTATACCATTTTTTTCTTTCAAAACCATCCATTCATTTTCCTCATCGTAGCGCAAAGTAAAAAAATAATCACCGTTTAATTTGATGGGGTAAACAACACCACGTGCATCTTCCTGCTGAAACACATTGGCTTTTACCATGTCTCCCCAATAACGAAATTTTATTTCTATTGATTTCACAAACCATTTCATAAAACATCAATTTAATTGATTTACATCAACGAAATTATCGTGCCTGAAACATATTTCTGTTTTTTGCAATCGGTTTCTGGTAAATCTTAATTCAATTTTAACTTTTTTGTTTAAGTAATTTGCTGTTTATATAATAAATAGTTAAAAATGAAATATCGACGGACTTTCAGGGATTTACTATAATGGAAAACGCTTAGGATTAAAACGCACATCAGGCTAAGTGTTTTCCGGGAATATTATATAAAGTAAATACCTAGCCGTTTCCTGGCAGGATTCACCTGTTTTGAAACACTTTCATTTTTTTTACCAGCAATTCGTTGGTGGCAGGTTGTATCAGCTTTGTAAAATAATTGCGCAGGTAAATGCTGTATGCAGATGATAAAAAACTGTTATGATTTCATGTAGCTGTTTTATGATTCCATTAATCTTGCCTCTTCCAGATCCAGTTCCCATTCTTTGTTTCTTAATAATTCTTCTGAATATATATTTTCAGCCCGTAATTTTTGCACCTCTTTTCTTCTAACTGATACAATTTCGATAAGCATACGCCTGTACCTGGGTAAGAAACTGGCAACAGCGGCGGTATCTTCTTCTTTTAGTAATTTTTTATTGGTAATCTCAATCATACGTTCGTACCGTTCTTTAAGCCGGCGAAATGCATCCACATCGCCCAGGTCGTCTCCATGTTCACTTTGCATATAATCAAGTGCAGCGGTTGCCAGCCGGAGCCGTACAGTAAGTTCCTGTTCTTCCGCGTTTTCTGTCTCTTCATCTTTTACTTTTAATAAACGAATTACGAAAGGCAGGCTTAAACCCTGCAATACAAGTGTAAATAGAATGACCACAAATGTGATAAACAAAATAAGATTACGGTGCGGGAATTTTTCACCAGTGGAAAGTGTTAATGGAACAGCCAGTGCAGATGCCAGTGATACAACGCCGCGCATACCACTCCAGCCAACAACAAAAACCATTTGCCAGGTGGGCCTTTTTTCACGCAGCCGGATACCTTTTGATAATAACCTGGGTAAATAAGCGCCCGGAAACACCCATATAATACGGATAATAATAGTAATTAAACTGATAACAACCGAATATAAAATAGCAGTTGGTATTGAATACTGACCCAGCCCCTTGGTTATAGCAGGTAATTGCAAACCTATTAAAATGAATACCAGCCCGTTTAAAAGAAATGTGAGTGTTTGCCAGAAAGAATATACCTGTATGCGTGAATTGTAGCTAAAAATTTCATGCGAACGGAAACTTAAAAAAAGGCCACCACTCACTACTGCCATTACACCGGAAAAATGAAAATGCTCGGCTGTTATGTACATGATATAAGGTGAAATAATTGTCAGCACGGTATCTATACTGCCGGTGGTAGGCAGAAACCTGTGTGCGGCGTATAATATATTTGCGATAACCAGGCCTATGAGAATACCCATACTTGCTATAACAAAAAACTGGCCCGTGGTTTTCCAGAAAAAGAACTGGCCGGTAAATACCGCGGCAAGGGCTACCCGAAAAACAATCAGTGAAGAGGCATCGTTGATTAAACTTTCACCTTCCAGGACGGTTAGCACTCTTTTGGGCATACTCAGATTCTGCAGTACAGAGGCTGCCGCTACCGCATCAGGGGGAGAAATAATGCCGCCCAGTAAAAAGCCAAGGGTCAGAGAGAAATCCGGTATCATGGCATGCGCAGTAAAAGCCACGCTGGCAGAAGTAAAGATTATCAGGCCGGTTGCCAGCATGATAATTGGTCTTTTGTATTTCCAGAAATCTTTCCAGGAAGTGTTCCAGGCAGCAGCATATAATAAAGGCGGCAGAAAAATAAGAAATACAAGGTCTGGCTGAAGGCTGATTAAAGGCAAACCCGGAATAAAACTGATAAGCAAGCCGGCTACCACCAGGAATATAGGATAGGATATCCGCAATTTTTCACTTAACATGGTAAGCATGGAACTGAGAAATAGCAGGGATAATATAAGCAGCAGGTTTTCTTGCATGGACATGAAATTAGGAAACAATCGGCTAATTTTTCAGCGCCCTGTCATACTATTTGTTTATGCATTTCTTTCTATGACTTTTTGAATATTAAACCTGAAATATTAAAATCTTAGACATGGCTGTTCAATAGCCGCTGGAGGGTGGCCTGATTGATAAATAAATTCACCAGGAGTGTGGAAATATGGCATCAATAAAATTATTATTAATACCGTTTAGCCTTTGGTATTACACGGCATGCTAATTGGTTTTAACCAAAGTGCCATAAATTATTAACTCTAAAATGTATATTATGCAAACAACTACAACAGAAACCATTGAAATACTGAATGATTTGGTTGTTATTAATAATGACAGGATTGTTGGGTATGAAAGGGCGCTGGAAGAAACAAAACCCGCAGATACAGATTTAAAAACACTGTTTACTTCTATGATTGATGAAAGCCGCAAAATACGGATTGATTTGGCCGGTGAAGTGCAGGCATTGGGTGGCG
>Ga0193753_10002490_pt1 | contig 14413 bp, 10 predicted proteins | sample H1c2metaG_FD_144925 | JGI IMG/M metagenome (GOLD analysis project Ga0193753, IMG submission 144925) | Soil microbial communities from a riparian zone of the East river system, Colorado, United States - H1c2 | ecosystem: Environmental > Terrestrial > Soil > Riparian zone | place: USA: East... | reverse complement strand
CGGTCTCAATGCCCTGGATGAAGCGTTGGCCCTGATAGTCGCCGAAGAAGAATATCTTGTCTTTGAAAATCGGCCCACCGATGGTGCCACCGTACTGGTTTTGATGGAAGGCCGCACGCTCGGGCGAGAAGTAGTTCCGTGCGTCCAGATGCGTGTTGCGGAAGAATTCGAATAGATTTCCATGAAAGGCATTGGACCCGGACTTCGTCACCACGTTGATGATGCCGCCAGTGAAGCTGCCATATTCGGCATCCACGTTGCTCGATAGAATACGGAACTCCGCAATCGAATCAAGGTTCGGGATAATACCGGCCTGCTGGCCGATGGTCTCCTGAACGCTTGCGCCATTGAGGTAGTAGGCATTATCGGATTCACGCTGCCCATGAATGGAGAACTGGCCCGTGTTGGTCTCGCCTGCGGCAGGTATTGTTCCAAAGCCGCCGCCAGAGCTGGTGTTGGCCGCACCGCTGGTCGTTATAGGAGAGACACCAGCTTGTACGGCGAGCAGGTCCGTGTAGCTCCGTCCATTGAGTGGAATATCGACCACCTGCTTGCTCTCGATGGTCTGGCCTATCTGCGTGTCTGTGGTACGGACCTCAGCGGTGTTCTCGGTGACTGTGACCACTGAAGACGCCTGTGCAATCTGCAACGGAACATCAATCGCGAGAGCCGTGTTCACATCGATCTTGATCTTGCTCGTCTGTTTGTACGGGGTGAATCCGTCCGCCGTTACATCAAGCTCGTATTGACCAACTGGGACTACGGGAAAGGCGAATACGCCCTCTCCATTGCTCGTCGTCTTCTGCGTTGCGCCAGTCGCCGTGTTGATCAGAGACACGCTGCTGCCGGAGATGAGGGCGCCGCTCGCGTCCTTCACTGATCCGGTTATCCTTCCGCTTCCTGTTTGAGCAAGAGCAGAATGACTCATCAAGATGGAAAGCAGGACTAGAGCAAGAATGAATCCGACTGGGATCAAAAGGTTATCCAGTACAGCTCTCCATCCGCGAGGCGGCTGCGGCCCATCTTCGGCGCGAATATTTGCGTTATACGTCCAGGCATCGTTAATCAGTTTGCGGTGGTTCATCGTATTCTCCGGTGTAAGCGCGTCCAGCCATTAGGCACACGTCTACCGTTCTGGGCGGAGCCGCTATCCGGCTCGCCAGTTTTTTTTGCTTGCGTCTGTCTGAAACGCAGGCACTCAGTTGTTACGGAGCTTTGTTCTACAAGCTCGCGCAGTGAGCGGAGAACCCCTGCTGCGAGTGGAGAGCATCATGCGATGCCGTGCTCAGAGAGAGGGATTGCCGCCAGCCTCCGGCTATGCGGAGGCTCACTTGGAACGGGGTCGTCCATGCTTCCTCCTTCGTATCGCGAGTGGTTAGTGGATCTTGTGCAAAAGACCAGAGAGATCGAGGACGTGGTAGCCGAGCATCAGCGTCATCAAAATTAGGTAGGCCCGCAAAAACGCGAGGGAAACAAGGACCGCCCGCGTCATGCGAATCTCGCCAAGCCCTTCCGTAGAACACTTCTGTTCTGCAACGTCATCCAGCGGATGGATAACGCGGAATCCCGTTACATCAGGGGATACTCCCATGGTTGCCATGACTCACCTCTCTACTGAAGTTTGGAAGAATTACCTGCGCAGCAAGTAGCAGCGACAGGGCAAAGAGGACGACGATGATCGTCCAGTTGATGTAGTTGTTCCATGGCCGGTTGACCCAGCGATCGCCGAGTAACTCCCGGTCATTGAGCAGCAGTTGGAGAAAGATGATGGCGGAGGGCAGGATGAGTCCCGCGAACACCTGCACGCTGATAATGACTAGTTGCAGCGGCACATGAGGAATCAGCACGATGGCCGCAGCCGCTCCGACACACACGATGTAGGTTGCATAGAACCCGGGAGCTTCCCATAATTTCTTATGCAGCGAATGCTCCCAGCCCTTCACTTCGCCATAAGCCCATGCGCTCGCGAGTGAGATGGCCGTCGTTCCCAGCACGGCAGCGTTGACCATCAGCAGCAGAACGCCATTGCGAACGAAGTTGCCGGCAATCGGGCCGAGTGTTAGGGCGAGCTGTGCCGGGTCCTGGAAAACGATCTTGTGTTCAAAGCCGTAGTTCCCAACCAGCATCATTGCGCCAGCGACACAGACGGTAAAGGTTGCTCCGATCAGCGTATCAAGCCGCGCCCACTTCAGATCGGCGAACCGAAGCCGCTTCTCGGCCACGCAACTCTGCTGAAAGAAGAGCTGCCAGGGGGCGATGGTCGTACCGACGATAGCGATCACAAGGAACACAAGACTGCTGGTAATGCCCCCCGCCGGCATCGTCGGAACGATGGAGTTGTGGGCAACAGTCGCCCAATGCGAATGCACCATGAACGCAAGGACGAACCAGGTCAAATCCATCAGGCATAGGGCAATTACAATTCGTTCCCAGCGCAGATAGCTTCCAGTCACGACCATCAACGTCAAGCCGATGGCGGAGACGGGCACAGAGATATAAGGGCTTATTCCGAGCGCGCTAAGAGCGAGCGAGATAGCGGCGAACTCCGTGATGAGCATGAGGAAGTTGACCGCGAGCAGATCAAACAGTGAAAAGTGTCCCCACCACTTGCCGAACCGCTCATAGATCATTGCTGCATGGCCTTTACCCGTCGCAATACCCAGCCGCGCCACCATCTCCTGCACGAAATAGCAGATGGGCAAGAGCACAATCAGCAGCCACAACAGATGCAGGCCGTACTGACCACCGGCCTGCATATAGGTCGAGACTGCTCCAGCATCGTTGTCCGCTTCCATGACAATCAGGCCAGGGCCAAAGACCATCAGGAAGGTGAGCACATGCTTCTGCCAGGTGCTGCGAACGATAACGCCACGGGTGGCCTGCGTTGCGGTAACGTCGAACTGAGATTCTTCTAAGCGCACAGACGCAATCCCCCTGGCTCATCATTTGAAGAAGGTGGTGCGGCAGAAGTCGGACGGAAGGTATCGGCTTCAACCCATACGCATGCAAGTGGAGTCTGAATCTTGCCTGTGGGCACCCAGACACAGGTCAGCCGACCGGTCTTCCGGATCGTTAGTAGCTTGTTGTTCATCGTTCCCCCGTTTGGCTCAGGCAGACGCGACCGCATCCGGCGCTTGAGGCGCGGATCGGTGGCGGCATGAACCATCGGTTGGGGAGTGGAGAGTCGGACGTTGAAGATCACCGGCTCACGCGCTCAAGGTCACAGGTCGTATGCTGTGTTGAGCGGTGAGGGAATCGTCCTAGCCTGGCTAGAGGCGACATCCTGAGCGCTCATCGCAACACAGGAAAGACCTCCGGATACTTGGAGGTTCTTCTGCGGAATTTATGCTCATAGTGTTGTTTGCTTCTCTCCTGCGGAGACAAAATCCTCACTCGATCTTTGTATCATACCCCCATAGGATATAGTCAAGGAGAACATGACCGATCTCGACAAGGAAAAGCAGAAGCTCGTTTCTCGCATCAAGCGAATTCGCGGGGCTGTGGATTCCATCGAACGTTCCCTCACCACCGGCGATGACTGCGCCGACGTACTGATGCTTTTGGCGAACGTGCGCGGCGGTATCAACAGCCTCATGGCAGAGGTCTTGGAAGATCACATTCGACACCACCTACTGTCAACAGAGCGAAACGTAACCCCACCACATGAACTCGCAGAAGACATGATCGATTTGGTCAGGGCATATCTGAAGTGAGCTTCTTCTTGGTTTCGAACGCTCGATTACGCTTATTTGACGCGATTCGGGGCGTGAATGAGCGCAGGGCCTATTCTGAGGGGCGCTCGACGGAGGACGATACAAAGTTTTTGACTGCGTTTTTACTCCGTGCCCTTCGCACGAAGCGTGTTGCCCGTGAACTTCTGCACAGATCTACAGATAGCTCCTGGGAAAGGCGTTGACGAAGCCTTTGCTTCAGGGATATCCCGAAAATGAATGTAATCACCAAGCCTGCGTGAGCCTCGGCAGCATTCATATCTCTCGAAGGGAGCAAGTAGGCGCCCGCTAAGGGAAGCATCGCCGAGCGGCAGATCTTTTCCTATCGGACTCAGTGATTAGGCTCCATATCAGTTTCATGGTTAGCGTTTTATAGATCATAAACGCGGCCATATGTGAGTGATAGAATTGAGCTCTATCGATCATGAAATGGAACTGGCAACAATCCGATTGGTCTCAATTCTCTTGGAATAGAGCACTCCTGGCGCGACCGGAGGAACAGTTCTTGCTGGGTGGCGGAGTGCTTATCGGAACAGCGAGGCATCTGGGTGAGGATCAGAGGATACAACTTGCCATCGACGAGATGATCGTGGAGGCGATGACAACATCAGAGATTGAAGGAGAGTTCCTCAATCGCGCTAGCGTTCAATCTTCAATTCAGCGACAGCTTGGATTGAAGGTGGATGAACGGCGTGTAGGACCGGCTGAGCAGGGAATCGCCAAGTTGATGGTCAATCTCTATCGTTCGATTCCAGAACCACTGACAGAAGAGATGCTGTTCGACTGGCATCGCCATGTGATGTCTGGAAGAAGAGATTTAAAAGATATTGGGCGCTTTCGTACCAGCAAGGAGCCGATGCAAGTTGTTTCCGGAGCCCCCTATGCTCCCAAAGTTCATTTCGAGGCGCCCCCCTCCGATCGTGTTCTATCCGAAATGAAGAGTTTTATCGCATGGTTCAATCGGTCGGCTCCGGATGGTTCAGAGCCTTTGCCGGCAGTGACTCGCGCCGGGCTCGCCCACCTGCGCTTCGAGTCCATACATCCCTTCGAGGATGGAAACGGACGAATCGGCCGAGCCATCTCCGAGAAGGCGTTGGTACAAGGGTTCGTCCCGACCACCTTGATTGCGCTCGCATCGACGATCCTGTCCCATCAGCGCCGTTACTACGATGCTCTGGAGGCCGCCAACAAGAGAAACGAAGTGACCGAATGGCTGCAATGGTTTGCTGAGATTGCGCTCGAAGCGCAGCGCCAAACCACGGCCCAAGTCGAGTTCCTTATCGAGAAGATACGGCTTCTGGATCACTTGCGCGGCAAAATGAACCCTCGGCAAGAGAAGGTCATTTTGAGACTGTTTAAAGAGGGACCGGAAGGATTCAAAGGCGGGCTGAGCGCGGCAAACTACAGCAAGATCACCGAAACTTCTTCAGCGACAACTACGCGCGATTTGGCTGACTTGGTCACGCTAGGAGCTCTTGTCCGCCTGGGAGAGCGAAAGTACACCCGGTATTACCTCAACATCCCAGCGAAACGATTGGTTTGATCTCGATCACAATAATTCCCAGTTATCCATATCTCTGTTGAGGGGTCACCGAAACCTTCAACAAAGTTTCTTCGGCCTTGCATCGGTTAAGCGGTCAGAAATCGATGTTCAACAATGATTGATTCCCAGCCCAAGATTCTGCGCTCCTGAGTTCGAAAACTCGGCAGAAATCGGTGGCCACTTTCACCGTCACCCCATTTCAAAATCGGTGATAATCGTGGACGTACCGATAGCAATCGGCCGAGGGGAGGGAAGAGGGAACAGCAACTGTACACATCGTGGGCGACGCCCGAAGTCGTTCATTTTCAGCGGTTAATTGACCCGACTTAACGGTCTTTGCGCTAAATGTCTTAGCGCAACGCGCCCCCAAACGTGCTCCGCGAGGCGATCCTGAGTAGCTCAATGGCAGAGCATTCGGCTGTTAACCGAAGGGTTGTAGGTTCGAGTCCTACCTCAGGAGCCATAAAAATCAAGAACTTAGCCAATTTAGGAAGAGCAAAAAACACAAAAATGTGCCGACTGTGAAGACTTTTGTGCACCTGCTCCTTCAAAACGGATGCTATACCCATAGCAATCCAGCCCGGTTGTTACTCCTCGCGTTAGCCGATTCCCAGCCTCCAATCTAATGCTCCAGGAGCACGTTCTCCTCGGTCTCCTGTCATTCTGAATTTGATCGAATTTTGTCCGTGCCTGAATCTTCAGTCACGCTCCGGAGCACCGGCGCGCCTCATCGAGAGACAGGAGTGGAATGTCGCTTTTCAAACGGGGCAATATCTGGTGGTACAGTTCTTCTTCGCCGGCCAACTGGTTCGGGATCGTCCAAGTCGACGTTCAAGACCATCGCGAAGACCGCGGAACAAGAGCGTAGGCGGGAGCTCGAATCCGGCTACAACAACGTCAAGGAAGTCCGTCAGAATCGTATTCGGGTTCTTGAAGACATCATCGACGAATACCTGATTGGATACAGACTTCGTTACCGGTCGGCCACCTTTGCCGAGTATGCGCTCGGCCACGTCTCGCGCTGCTGGGTTCGAAACTGGTCGTCGACATCAACGAAGCCGCGGTCCTGGGATATCGGGAGGATTGGCTACGTGAGAAGGCCGCGCCCAAGTCGATCAACGAAGAGGTACGGTTTCTGCTCAAGATGATGGGCGATCCCGGAGAAGTGATTCGCGCGCATCTCAAGAAGAAAACAACTCAAGCTGGCGGGTTCATAAACGGATCGGCAAAGCCTTCGATACGAAGGAGACCGACAGCCTCACCCAAAGGCAAAGAAATCTCGTAGCCCTCACAGGTTTCTCGCCTTTATGTTCGCCCGCAACGGCGGCCTGCGAGATACCGAGATCAAGACCCTGACCTGGGGCCAGATCAACATGGACCGAAAGACCGTTCAGGTAGGCAGGGCAAAGGGCGAAGCGGGAGAGGGCCGCATTGTTCCCTTGAACTCAGAGTTATCCGAGGCCCTTGTCAGCCACCGGGCCTGGTATCTGAAGAAGTTCGGCGAGATTCGGGACGACTGGTACCTCTTTCCGTGGGGAAGGCCAAGACCGTCGGATCCGACGCGGCATATCACCTCGTTTAAGACCGCTTGGAAGACCATGCGGAAGAACGCGAAAGTAAAGGGCCGGTGGCACGACAATCGCCATACGCTGATTACCGAACTTGCCGAAAGTGGAGCCGGCGACGAGACCATCATGGAGATCGCCGGCCACGTCGACCGTCAGATACTCCGTCACTACAGCCACATACGGATGAAGGCGAAGCGAGTTGCCATGGAAGCGGTCATCACCGGACGCAAGGACCCTTCATGGAACTCGATAAGGGATTTGCGATCTGCTAACTGTCCATGACCGGAAACAACGATCGTTTCCGCATTGAGTATTGGCATCAGTCCATCGAGCGCTTCGATCATGCCTCGCAGTGTCCCTTCGGAAGATTCGTCTATCACCGGATAGCTGCCGTTGGTGAAAAGATCTCCCATGACTAGAACATCGCTCGACGACAGAAACACAGCGAGATCTCCGTCCGTGTGGGCAGGCCTCTGCGGAAGTATCTGTAGGGACTCTGGATCGAGGTCAATGGAGCTAAACCCCTTGATGGTCACCGTGGGTAACGCGCTCTGGGGAGGTACCCCAATGCCCCAGTTGAGAGATGGAACATATTGGTCGTGCGAGAGCCGAATCCGGCAATTGAAGCCACTCGCTGCGACCAGCGCACCCGCAGTTATCGTCCATCTCCGTCCGATTCTTTGAATGATAAAGTTCCCGCCGAATCGGCTTATTGTCATCGCAATCGAGAAGGCGGTGAATCCGATGCCCCGCATTCTTTTCGATCATTCCCGCCTTATCCACGAGGAAGACTGCGCTCAATCGAGCATAGAGCCCTCCGCAAGCATCATTATGAAAGCTATTGAATGAGGCGTTTACAGCCATAACGGCTCACAAGGCCCCCATGGCCGGCATTGATAACATGGACCCCGCTCCAAAACACAACAAGATAAGGCCGAAATGCTGATCGTTCGCGTGAACGCGGACCAGCACTGACGCTCGATAGCGAGATCGATGTATTGGAGGGCCCAATGCGTGTAGAACTGGGAAGCTAAACGTACGATTTTCGACCTTTGGTGGCGGCGACTCTAAGCGGGCGATGCGCCTGATTCTCATGCCTCCGTCGCTGAACTACCTAACACCGCGAGACAACGGCACGGTTGTGGTGACGGAGCATCTTGGTGGAGAAGTGGGTTTCTCCGCTGCGCGCTTTGCGCTCCTGTCGAAATGAGGAGACTTTGATAGGTGAAGGAGAACAGGCAACTGCAAGAACAAAGATGACTATTTCATGACCTGGAGGCCGGGTTGGAGGACTTTGAAGAGGCTGCCGCCTATCTGTGGGAACTGGTAGGAAAGCCAGGTGAGGACGGGGATAGCGCCGAAGGTGGCGATGCGGAGGTAGAAGTCCCAGCCTAGTTCGTTGGGCGCGGTGTCGGTGATGCGGCTGAGGATGGGGTTGCGGTGCATCTGCGCGAAGACCCCGATGAAGCCGGAACCGAGGAAGACGAGCAGGATGGCGAAGAGCCAGTCGATGAAGGCGTGAGGTTGGAAGGGGTAGGAGTTCCAAGCAACGATGGCAAGGACGAAGGCGGCGGAGACAAAGAGCATCAGGTAACGCATATTGACGAGCACGGCGCGGATGAGGGCGACATAGCGGACGACGATGAGTTCCTCGGCGAGGCGGATGTATTCGGGGCTGATGGGTTCAGTTTCCTTTTTTGCTGCCTCGGGATTGGAGGAGTGTTTCAGCTCCTCGACGAAGCCGATTCGCTTCCTGTTCCAGTACGGGACGAGAACAAACTCGAGCAGACTCCGACAGAAGATGGCGTAGCGTTTTTCTATGGAGTAGATGAGACAGAGGTCGGGACGGTGCGGGGGATCTGGAAAGTCCCAATATCCCTTCGGACATCCCATGGAGGCTTGCGGAACCGGAGCCGCTGGACTCTGGATGCGCGCGAGCAGTATCCGCATTTGTACGTTGATCCTGTCGTATCGAGCGAAGAGCAGGGTTTGAAGACGCGCTGAAGAGTTCGCTTGCAGCTCAGAATTATGCACGAGTTGGCGGATGGATTCGCTGGTGCGACCCATGTCGCGCCAACGCATATGCAGGCCGCTTTGCCTGAGCATGCTCATCCAACTGCCTCCCTTGAGGCGGGAGAAGGCGAAACGGAGGGGGTATCGCTCCAGGGGTTCGAGCAGACATCTGCTGAGGGCTCCCCAGACAAGGATGGTCCTGAGCCAGCCGGATAGAGCGATCATAATGAGCGGGAAGAAGAGCGCGGCGACGAGGGCCTCGTAGAGTGTGGGCCTGAAGAAGGGGTTAAAGAAGGTCCTGAAGCTCCCCAGGATGGGTTCGAAGAGGAAGCGATCAAGGCTGTGAACGTGGCTGCCGAAGATGCAGAAGACGAAGAGTATCAGGTAGATCGCAGTGAGAACGGCGTTCAGGCTTTTTCCCGACTTTCCGGTGAAGCGGCAGACGATCTCACGGGTGATGAGCAGGCAGGTGATGTTCTCGTACAGGCAGGAGTGAACGGGGCTGTAGCAGGCATTCAAAGCTTCGTCGGAGACAAAGAGCGGATACGGAGCATCCGACGGAACTGTGCCTGGAAGCCTTGGCCTGTTCATCTCGGAGAAGCGGAGGCGGGAGGTCTGGCAGATCGACCATAGATACCAGCCGAAGAGGAGCAGAAGGACGGGAACCAGAGGAGAGACTCCGCTGAATGGATGCAGGCAGCGGTAGCTGAAGAAGAGGCCGGCATAGGATTGGTCGCCATTTGTGCTATCGCTGCTACAGATGCTAAACCAACCGGCGATGATGGCGAGGAGTGCGAGCAACGCGACGAGGTTAAAGAGGGGGTACTCGAACCGGTATTTCTGAAAGAGCCAGGGCCAGGTTTTGAAGAGAGTGGAGATGAGGGCAAGGAGGCCGGCGAATAGCGTCGACCAAACCAGCAAGTAACTGCTTGGCGCCAGACGGTAAAAGTGACCTACCCGAAGCAACGGATAGGCCGTGACAAAGGCCATGGCAACGAGAACAGCCGTACCAATGTTGAGATAGATCGAGCGACGATGAGGCTGATCGTTTTGCCTTACGGCGAGGTCGCGCGTGAGGGGCGACCAGTACTGGGCACTCCATAGGAGCGCGCCATGCAACAGACAGATCACGATGATAAGGGTGTCGAGAATAATCCAAGAGAGTGAAGGAGATATGCCGGAGTTTCTGCCGATGGATTCGGGAACACTCTTCTTCTCAGCCGGCTTTCCGGTGTCCGGCTCAGCGCATTTTTGATCGCCTAACTGGCCAGCTTTGATCGTGGGTAATATTTGACCCAAATTACTCGCGCACCAATCGAGGATACCGAGCGGATAGTATCCATCAGCACCGATGACGGTCGCCCAAAGCGGGATTTGTAGGAACGCTGCATGTTTGCTATCTGGATAGGCCTGGTATCCGGTGAGTCTTGGGAATGACCCTTCCTTGTGGTTCCAGAAGGTGTAGGTGGCAGCGTTGTAGATCGACACTGCCTGGGAGTCGGAGTAGAGCCGTTGAACATCATCTGAGTACCGCAATGACGTGAGGAGATGAGGGGAGATCGAGATGGAGCCTATGTAGGGCGCGTTTTCGACATCGCGTTCGAAGAGCAGGTCGCCCCCATTGAACAAGACGATTCGCGCGTCGGGACAGGCTCGATGCAGAAACTGCGCGAGGAAGATGTCGTCGAGGATATTGGAGGCTGAGATGAAGATGAACTGAGTACCGGCACGCTGCAGTTGATGCGCAAGGGCCATGAGCTGCGCTTCCAGTGAGAGTGGACTCTGGGTGGAGAAATGGGGGACGGTGTCGTCCGCAGTGTAGTCTTTCAGCGAGAGATTGAGGTAGGGGCTGGGCGGCGCGGAGGCTTCGGTCGAGGACTTGAGGGGCTGGTCTGCCTGCGCATTGCGTAGCAGGGACAGCTCGCGTGGAAAGCTAAGGGCAAGAGTGGTGTCTTTCTTAGAGTGTTGTTTAGGGTCACTTTGCGCTTTGCCGAAGACACTTCCGTCTTCAGACAAGATCGCGACCCGGCTTCGATCGTAGCCCGACTGGCTGAGCAAGTCTAGGAAACGTTCTTCTTCAAATTTAGCGTTCTCTCCGAAAGAACGATAGATATCGCCCTCCGAGTCGAGCTCCCGGGCGGCGATCTCGGTGCCAGTGACACCCGTGATGACGACTTTTGAAGGCTTTGAATAGAGTCTGGCTGTTTTGATCCCCTCGTGCAGCGAGGCCGCCGATCCGGAGAAGATCGGACCAATGATGGATAGTTGCTCCTCGGGCTGGGAGTTCTGAACCTTCGGCCTAGATGGCGAGGGGAGCATTTCAAGCTTTGCGCTGGGGGTCTGGAGGAGAGCTTCTGCCTTGAATGCGTTTTGAAGCTGGATACCATTGACGCCGAGAGCGGGCGTCTCCGCGACGAGAAAGAGGTAGATGACGCGGTGGTAGCTGGACCAAGAGAGGCGGTCGTCACCTGGGCTGGGAGCGTATCTGAGAACAATCAGGCCAGGCTGATTCTCCCGGTTGTTGTCTTGCTCGATTTGCGGGGAGGCAGTGGACTCGCTGGTGGCGAGGGAGGGAGACCGGCTTCTCCAGGGAAGCCAATAGTAGCTGCCGAGGTATCTGTTGTCGGCTGCCGCCAGGAGGAGCGAGTCGATGGCTCGATCGAAGTCGAGCGCCAGATGGCTGTGGATGGGATCGGGAACGGTGGCGATGATGGTGCGAATGTCGAGCTCGTGGCCAGGCTCCGATGACGGGATGCCCCAGCCATTGCCTCCACAGTCGAGCTTAGGAGACTCGGTAGATGCGGTGACGTGCGCATCAGTTTTGGCGCCGGTTTGGTCGAATGTGACGTGAAGTTCAGGGGATTTCACTTTGGCGGATGGCTCACTCCATCGACCTGAGGCCCAGTACTTACAGGAGGCGAGCCAGGGGCCTTCGCCGGTGGCCGGCCTAGTCGCTGCGGCCTCGGTGACCGATGGCTTTGAGGCCTCGGAGGGCGTAGGAACGGGGGTGGTTCCGGTGCGGAACATCGCTCCAGCAAGCAAGATTGCACCGACGGTGGCGCCTTGACCTTTGTTCATCGGATGGCCCCTCTACGGTCTCTGAATAACGGCTGAGCCGCGGGAATCGTTTCAATCGGCCATCCTCGCAGGACTTTCAGAGGGTTATCGACGTGTGATTGCGAGGGATGCAGGCCCGGAGCGAAACGAATGAAACTCTTCCCAAAACGGCGATTGCCTCAAGCTCGGCTGGCGGATGGATTGGCGGGGGCCCGACTGGGAGAGTCCTGCAAGAGGGATGCAAGGAATAGCTTGGCCCGGTCGTGGAGCGAATTGTAGCACAGGTTGCGAGACACGGAATAGTTGCTTCTCTGCCGGTGATGGGTGTTTCAGAAGGTGAGCTACCAGGAGCGGTGGAAGCCCGTTCCTGTGGTTGAGGTGGACTTCAGTGTTGAAGAGTTCACTGAGGCGGGGGAGCGGTGAGGAACTCGGCTTGGGGGGCCATCGGCGATGATGCTACGATCAAGCTATTTATGTCGAACGGAATCGCATTTGCGGGTCAGATGCTGATCCCGCTCTATCTGATCCGCGCCTGTGGCCGCTCCCCAAGTGCGACCGGCTGATTATTGGCTCCTCTTGGAGTGGGAATGATCTGTTCGCATGCGCTCTTTTTCAGCGGGCGTAGGACTGAGCGCGGTGGGGACCCCTTCCGTCTCCGCCACACGCTTCGGTCAAAAAGCGTGACCTGCCGATGGCAACAACCTCTCTCAACATTGTGCAGCGTCTTGGAGGGCCGGCGATGACGACGCTCTGCGCGACCTTCTTGGATCGAGGTTAAGGTTGACACATTCACATGTCTTCCTCTCAAGCGCATTTGCTGCGGCCTTTGATAGGGTGATCGCAGATGTAAGGTGCCGAGAGTTTGCAACGACGCGATAGCCATTTGCTGTTAGTTGTTTTGTTACCTCCAGACCGATGCCGCTCGAGGCTCCAGTGACGATCGCCACTTTGGATCTTAGAGAACTTGCTTCCTCAATGAGGCTGGAAAACGGGTATATTGAGGTGTCATGGTGTTTATTCCTTTCGGTGTGGATTGGAAGATGAGGTGTGGCGCAGGCTTTCACCAGCGTGATCAGTTCGGAGGACTGGTGGTATCGCTAAGTCCATCCATCAGCTACAGGTGCCTGATGCGCGGCTGGCGGCGCTTTATGGAAGCCGACGGCCTGACTCACATTCTGACTCTGAATCAGCTCGATGACGGCCCACTCGGAGAACACCAGATGCATGTACGGCATGCCTGAGAGCCGCCGAAAAACAGGGTTGACAGAGATCGATAAGGCCACACTCCTCGCCGCCAAAACTGATCGTGAGCGACGCTACATAGACGCTAAGCGCCTATCTGCATAGTAATTCCACGAATGCTGCGGCGATGAACGCTTATGCTGCGACAATGGGAAGCCTGCATCAGAAATATCCCGCCGATGTTGAAGCGCAGGCGTTCTACGGGCTTGGCCTTTCCGCAGCTGCAATGCTAGATCAGAATGATCTTATCGGAGCTGATCGTAGGGCATTGGCTGTCCTAGTGCCCGGATTCAAAACCCATCCAGATCATCCTGGTTTTGCGCACTACATCATCCATACCTGCGACAACCCGCAACTCGCACGCGAAGCACTACCTGCTGCAGAGAAATATGCTGCCATTGCGCCAGCGTCCGCTCACGCATTGCATATGCCTGGCCACATCTTCGCGCGACTGGGCATGTGGCCGCAGGACATTGCGGCTAATCTTGATTCTGTGAACGCTTCGGAGTTAGCCGCTAAGCAACATCTCGATGGCGTCGCGCACGAGTTGCATGCTTACGAGTTCCTGCTCTACGCCTATCTGCAGGACGGCGATGATGCCCACGCGAAGAATATCTATGAAAGCACCAATTCTATGATTCGTCACCTGGCAGCCATCCCCGGTATCGAAAATGACAGCATGTATGTGTACACAAGCTATATGCAGGTTGAATTTCCATCGATCTATCACTTAGAGCGACATGAGTGGAGTGAGGTGCTTGCTATCCCTGAACCAGCACACCCGCTGGTTTCGTCCAGCTACTTTCGTGACTGGGCGCAAGCGATCGCTGCCGGTCACTTACATAATTCTGCAACAGCCGACGATGCTGTGACTCGCGCACAATCGATTTATAAGCAAGTCGAAGCTGAGGGATCGCCGATATCGGTGGAGATTCACGCGACCTTCCTGACCATGCAGGCATGGCAGAGCTATGCCCATGGCCGCGATGCGGAAGCCCTTGCGAAACTGTCCGCCGCTGCCGACGAACAGGATCGAGTCGGTCAGGCGGAGGTCGATGTGCCGGCACGGGAAATGTATGCCGATATGTTGCTCGCAGAAGGCCAATCCGCCGAGGCGCTGACCCAATATAAGGTTTCCCTCAAACTGAGCCCGAATCGCTTTGACGGACTCGCGAATGCTGCTCGTGCGGCAGAAGCGTGCAGGCAAATGGATTACGCCCGCATGTACTACCGCGAACTTCTCCATGTCGCCAATAACG
>Ga0193753_10002489_pt1 | contig 14417 bp, 8 predicted proteins | sample H1c2metaG_FD_144925 | JGI IMG/M metagenome (GOLD analysis project Ga0193753, IMG submission 144925) | Soil microbial communities from a riparian zone of the East river system, Colorado, United States - H1c2 | ecosystem: Environmental > Terrestrial > Soil > Riparian zone | place: USA: East River... | reverse complement strand
GCGGGCAACGGCGTGATCGTGATCACCACCAAGAAGGGAAAGCTAAACCAACCGATGAAGGTGGAGTTCAATTCCAATATTACCAGTTCGGGCAAACCGGACCTCGAGTATTTGCCCAATATGCGCACCTCCGACATCATCGACATAGAGCAACTGCGCTTCGACGATCACCAATATGATATCTATGACGATCTCTACCCGATGTACAATTATTTTCCTGCGCTTTCTCCTGTGGTAGAAATTTTACTGGCAAAGCGCCGCGGAGATCTGTCTGCCGATGAGGCCAATACCCGCATCACGGCCCTGCGGGAGGTCAACAACCGCAATGATTTCAGAAAATATTTTTATACCAACCCGGTCAACCAGCAGTATTCATTGAATGTACAGGGCGGATCCAAGGACATCGCCTATTATATTTCCGGCGGCTATGATTACAACAAGGATAACCTCTCGGCCACCAATAGCCGCGAGACCTTTTCCTCCCAATTCAGCTTCCGCCCCGCGAAGGGCCTCACCATCAGCACTGGCTTCCGGTACACGGCGGGTCTCAGCCGCGGCGGCGCTCCTCCCTACTTCAACTTATCGAGTCCATTCGGCGGGCCATTGTATCCCTATGCATCATTGGCCGATGCGAATGGAAACGCACTGCCTTTCGACAAGGGCTATCGTTCCATCTACACCGATACGGCGGGCCCGGGCAAGCTGCTCGACTGGAATTACTACCCGCTCGACGATTACAAGCACGTGCATAAGAAGACCTCCTCGCAGGATCTTGTGACCGATGTCGGCGTGCAGTACCAGGTGCTGAAGGATGTTTCGGTAGAGGTGAAATATCAATACGAGAATCAGCAGGTCTCGGTAAGTGATCTGTCGGACGTGGAGAGCTATACGGCACGGAATCTCATCAACACATTCTCACAAATAGACTATACCACGGGAGAGGTCCACTACAATCTTCCGCCGGGCGGCATACTCAATACCTCTCATGCCACCATCCAGAGTCAAAACCTGAGAGGGCAACTCAACTATAGCAAAGGATTCGGAAGACACCAGGTAGCGCTCTTTGCCGGTGCAGAGATCCGTGAGGTGAAGGAGACAGGGAGCGGCACCACTACCTATGGCTTCATCCCGGATATACTTCAATACTCACCCGTTGACTATGTCAATGCATACCCGACATTTCCGAGCGGATCCCAGAACATCTCCGATGGCACCTTCTTCACGGGAACGGTCAACCGGTTCAGCTCCGTGTTTGCTAATGCCAACTATACCTACAACGATAAGTACATCCTCTTCGGCAGCCTGCGCCGCGATGCCTCCAATCTCTTCGGCGTGAACACGAATGATAAATGGACACCCTTATGGTCTGCCGGCATCGGCTGGAACATCTCGAAGGAACCGTTCTTCCATGTTCCGGCGTTTTCCTATCTGAAGCTGAGGGCGAGCTATGGATTCAGCGGCAATGCCGATTTGAGCCGATCCGCTCTTACAACAATATACTACCTGGGATTCGTTAGCTACTCCCAACTGCTCGGGGCGCGCATCGATCAATTCGCCAATCCCGAGCTGAGATCGGAGAAGGTGAACACCATCAACCTGGGCGCCGACTTCGAGCTGAAGAATGCGCGGCTCTCGGGCAGCATCAACTATTACCTGAAGAAGGCGACGGACCTGCTCGGGCTCGCGCCCATCGATCTCACGAATGGCCTCCGTAGTGCTTCGGTCACGAAGAACGTGGCGGATATGCGTGGGCGGGGATTCGAGCTCAGTCTCTCCTCCCGCAATATCATGGCGCGGAATTTCAGTTGGGCATCGGGTTTCAATCTCTGCATAGAGAGGAACAGGGTGACGGATTACTTCCAGGAGCCGCCGTCTAATGGATTTTATGTCAACAGCGGCGGAACCACGATATCTCCCTGGGTGGGGAGGCCCCTCTATTCCATCGTCTCCTATGCCTGGGCGGGATTGGATCCGGCCAACGGCGATCCGCGCGGGATATTCAATAAGGAAGTGACCAAGGACTATTCGGGGATTCAAAACTCGCGGGATCCTAGCGACCTGGTGTTCGGTGGCTCCGCGCGCCCCACGGTATATGGCAATCTTTTGAACGGCGTGAGCTGGAAGGGACTTGCGCTGTCGGTGAACATAACCTATCAATTGGGCTACTATTTCCGCAAGAATTCCATTTCCTATTATGACCTGGAGCATACGCTGCGGGGGCACAAGGATTTCGAACAGCGCTGGCAGAAGCCGGGCGATGAAAATGCCACGAATGTTCCCTCCTTCATCTATGGCGGCAACGGAGCGCGTGATGTTTTTTATAACATGTCGGAGATACTGGTCAGGAAGGGAGACCATATCCGCCTGCAATTCGTCGACCTCAGCTATACCCTTCCCTTCAATGGCAAAATGCGTCGCCTGGTCGATCGCCTGACCCTGTACACGAATGCCAGCAACCTCGGCATCATCTGGCGGGCAAACAAGGACGGCATCGATCCGCAATACGGCGATATGGCGCTCCCGGCCGTGAAGACGATCGCATTCGGCGTGAGAGCCAATTTTTAATCCCATTAAATTAACGATCATGAAAAATTCAATCATAAGTCTCATCGTCCTTCTCCTTCTTCTGTCGAACAGTGGCTGCAAGAAATTCCTCGACGAGAAGCCGGACAAGAACCTGCAGCTGCCAACAGGCATTAGGGAAACGCAGGCGCTCCTGGACCGGAACGACCTGATGAATGGATCCTGCCCGGGTTATGGAGAGGCATCCGCAGACAATCAATACGTCACCGATGCGGGATATAAAAGACTGTACACGCAGGGAGACAAGGAACTCTATACCTGGGGGCTGGATATATTCAGCGGGCTTTCGTCGCAATATCATGCCTGGTCCCAATTGTATGCCGTCATCTATATTACGAACGTGGCGCTTGACGGCATATCCAAGGTGCAGCGCGATGACAAGAATGCGTTGCAATGGGATAATGTTAAAGGCTCCGCGCTCGTGTTCCGGGCACGGGCCTACCAGGAGCTTCTCTTCGGCTGGACGAAGGCCTACGACAAGGCTACGGCCGCCACCGATCCCGGCATTGCATTGCGCATGACCACCGATTTCAATGAACGCTCCGTGCGCGCGGATAACGAGACCTGCTACAGGCAGGTAACGGCGGATCTCACCGCGGCCGCGCCGCTGCTGCCGGTACAACCTGTTCATTCTATGCGTGCATCCAGGCCCGCGGCCTATGCGCTGCTGGCGCGTACCTATCTCGCGATGCGGGAATACGATAGCTGCCGGAAATATGCTGATCTCGCGCTGCAGTTGAAGTCGACGCTCATCGATTATAACACCCTCGATGCGAGTGCCCGGTTCCCCGTCCCACGTTTCAACGCAGAAGTCATCATGTTCAACGCCATTCCCCCGGTATCGAGCGTGAGTTATGGTCTTGGGATCATCGACAGCAATCTCTACCGCTCATTCGAACCCAATGATCTACGCAGGCAGGTCTTCTTTCTCGATCTTGGAAATGGTAACTATGAGTTCAAGGGATCATACAATGGAAATTATGGATATCATGGAGGCGAGGCCGTGGATGAGCTGTACCTAATGCGGGCGGAATGCGCCGCACGCAAGGGGCAAACCGCGGCCGCACTGCAGGATCTGAACACGTTATTGGCGAAGAGATGGAAGACGAACACATTCGTTCCCATCACCGCCACCGATGCACAGGATGCCCTGAAGAAGATTCTCGTGGAGCGCAGGAAGGAATTGATCTACCGCGATCTTCGCTGGATGGATATCAAGAGACTGAACAAGGAAGGCGCCATGATCTCCCTGCACCGCACCGTGAACGGCCAGACCTATTCGCTCGCTCCGAATGACAACCGGTTCGCATTGCCCTTCCCACTGGATGTGATACAGCTCTCGGGAATGCCGCAGAATGAGAGATAGGTATTAATTTGTTATCAAAAGAGAAAGGACATGTCAATTAGCCATGTCCTTTCTCTTTTTGAGACCGTACGGCTTACAATGTCGTATTCTTAACTTCCTTCACACTTCCGGATACCTGTGGAATATCAAATGCATCGACTGGAACTACCTGGGGGTGTGTGCCTGTCATGTCCTTCTGATCGGTTTTCAACTGACATCCTTTTTGATTGAGCCCGGTGCAGGCACCGTTGTCGTATTGTGACTGGGTGATCTCGTTCCAGTTCGCAATATTGGATTCGTGACTATGCGTGCCGCTGAATTGAAAATAGAAAGGACCAAGAGGAGCTTTCTTCTCCGGCGCCTGGGAAGGAATAGTGAATGCAGCTGCACTTACGGCGACAATGATGGCCAACAGGCCGATACCATATTTCTTTTTCATGTTTAAGGAATGCTTTTGTAATCTTAAAAAGCAATAAAAACTTTAAGGTTTAACTATCATCGTTTGTTTTCCATGTGAACGATTGCTTGCCATTCCTACAGGATTTCAATATGGCCGCATGAACTCCTACGGAAAGTCATTTTGTAATTGAATGGATTGGTTAGATAAAATGCCGGCAGAGTATCTTAACGCTCGTGGTAAAGCTAAACCCGCAGGCAGCGGAGTGGGAGGGGCAATAGCCTCTATTTATTCTTTTGCCGACTCCTTAATTTAGTAAGGGTTCTCCTGTCCATATCCAGGAAGGAGGCCATGATATCGAGTGGGATCCGGCCTTGCAGATAGGGGAAATGTCTCAGCATGTATTGATACCTCGCCACAGGAGACTGCATGCTCGTAGCGCGTATGCGCATGGCCAGGAGGTTCGCGTACTGTTCGCTGATCCTTATCCGCATGTCCTTCGCCTCGGGGAAACGGCTGAGAACATACTGCACCTCGGCCTGCTCCAGGTAGCGCGTCTCACAGTTCTCCAGCGCCTGGATATAGAACTTGCTCTTTCGTTGCTCGCAGAAACTCTTCATCGCCACAATGATATTGACGCCTTCCATGAACCAGGTGGTCACCTCGCGGTCGCCGCGGGAATAGTAACAACGCACCAATCCCTTCTCCAGCAACCAGATCTTGTTGCTGATCTCATCCTCCTCCAGGAGGAAGCGGCGTTTCGGTATCCTTTTTATTCTCATCGTCCTCGACAAATGATCCATCAGTCCCGCCGACGGCGAGGGAATACCTGCAGGCCACACAAATGAGGATTGCTCCGTGCTCATGGCATGGACAGTATTTACCTGGCCGGTTGTAAACTGGAAAAAGAAAATGAGAAAAAGTGCAGGGAGAGTTTTGCGAGACGGCTTAAATGTTTTGCGAAACGGTATTTCTTTGTTGAACCACGAAGACACGAAGGGCACAAAGGGGCACGAAGGAATACAATTTTTAACCGCTCCACGGGAGTCCTTTGGACGGGGAACACAAGGATATTCCTACCCTAGGGCACCCTTTTTGAATTTTTAATTTTGAATTTTGACTTACAAATCTTAGTCAAACGCTGGTATACTAACTTCCAGTCTGCACCCTTTCCCCGCCGCCGACTGTATCTCCACCGTCCCATTATAGAACTGCGCGCGCTCATGTATGCTGGAGAGGCCGATGCCCTGGTGCGTCTGGCCCGGATCGAAGCCAACCCCATTGTCATGGATGACCAATTGCACCTTATCGCCCTTCACCTGCAGGAAGATGTTCATTCCCTTCGCCTTGCTATGCGTGAGGATATTCTTCAATTGCTCCTGTACTATCCTGAACAGCGTGAGTTTCTTGCCAGGTGACAATAGTTCCGTCTCGAGATCGTGCACGAAGCTGATCTTTATTTCGCCGGCGAGTTCGGTATCGTACACCAGCCGCTGTATGCTATCTGTGAGTTTCTCATCCTTAAGATGCGGTGTTACCAATTCCTTCGAGAGCTTGCGTATCTCCTCTACAGCCATCTTCAGGTATTCGATGCTCTTCTCCTTCACCTGCTGCTGATCCTTATCCTTTGTCTTGAGCATATCCACAAACAGGGTTGCCGTGGAAAGGATCTGGTTCACGTTATCATGCAGTTCATGCCCGATGCGCGAGCGTTCCTTTTCCTGTACCCGGATGATGGTCTCCGATATTTCCTTTTGTCGCTCCAATCGCTCATCCGCCAGGAGTCCCTCCAATTCTTTCCGCTCCGATACATTCTGGAGTGAGCCGATCATTCTTACAGGCAGTCCGTTCTCATACACCACGAAGCCCTTATCCTCGATATGCTTGTAGTTGCCATCGGCGCACTTGAAGCGATATTGATCCTGCCAGGACTGCGCATGGTTGTCGGTCGCCTCCTTTACCTTATCGCCTACGCGATTGCGGTCGTCGGGATGTATGCGGCGCAGCCACCAGGACAATCCCTTCGAGTTATCCAAATGATAACCGATCATGGCCATCAATGCCTCATTGCGGAATATCTGGCCGGTCTGCATGTCCCATTCCCAAATAGCATCCGAAGTAGCACGGCTGAAATGGAGCAGTCGCTCATGCGTGAGCCGGAGTTCCTTCTCCAGGCGGCTCTTATCGGGAAGGCTGACCGCCTGTCCGCCGAGTAGCTTCTTGCCCGTCGGCGTGCGAATGGGAAAGAGATTAATATGATAGAGGATCGTGTTACCATCGGCTAATTTAACCTGCTGTGTGGTGTCAACGGCATCGCCTGTCTCCAACGCCTCGATATGATATTTATAGACGGCCTCGGTCACAGCTTCGGGTACCAGGTCGGTGACCTTCTTGCCTATCGAGGTCCTTTCGCAAATACCGAAGTATTTACAGAATGCCACGCTCGCGAATTTCAATATCGCATCTTCGTCGATCACCCAGGCAAGATGGGGCGTCTGTTGTAGAAATGCATCGAGCAATGCATCCCTTTCCTTTAGTTGCACGGATAGCCTGCGCTCCTTCGTTACATCGATGATGCTGGACACAACCGATATCTGCGCATCCGCATCTTCCTCCTTCAATACCTGGGAATGAAAGAGCACCCAACGTTCTTCACCATCCAGGAGGCGGATAACGAGCGTCTTCTTCTGCGGTTCACCCGTCTTCAATGCCATCATGAAGGGAGTATCGTCAAACATTACCTTTTCACCGGTCACGTCTGTGATCTTCCATTGTTCATTCCAGAGTTGCCGGATATCCCGCAACTGGTAGAGTCGCTCGAGTGTGGTATTGAAAATATCGGTGGTCTTATGGTTCGCGGCAATGAGCTCGCCATTCTTATCGTGGAAGATAATGCCGCTGAATCCTTCCAGTATTAGCTGGTGATGTTTCTGAACGAGGCGGTTGAATTGCTGCCATCTCTGCTCATCGAGCAATTCATATCCCACGCAGAGATAGGTCTTCTTTGCTCCTTCTTCTTCCAGGCAATTCACCTCCCATTTCATGGCATGATACTGCCCGTTCTTGATATATACTTCTACTGTATTGGCGATCTGCGAAGCGCAGGCCTGTGTGAGTGTCTTGCGGAATTCGTCGACATGTATCGGGTGCACGAGGTCGAAGAAATTAATGGGGGTATTGCGGGGGTTGGCGATATCCAGCTTGCGCTGCATGTGAGTATTGGCAGATTGTATCTGCCCATCTTCCCCGATCAACGAGAGAAAAAGATCTCCCGTGCTTTCCGTATTGCCTATCAATTTTCTTAGGGTCTTCCAGTTCTTCACCATCATTTTAGTTTTTCATCGGGACGTTGGAACCAGACCCCTGTTGGGAGTACCCGGTCAGTTTTGGCTGAAAGAATCGATGATCCCCGACACGCGGTCGAATTCATTCGTCTTGTCAAGGAAAAATTTCGCACCGAGTCGCTGGCATTCTTCCCTGTAAGAAGGATCGGAATGGTTGGTCACCATGATGACCTGGCATTTCCAATTCAATTCCTTTATTTTCTGCAGCAAATTTATGCCGCTTTTCCCAGGAAGACTAATATCCAATAAAACAAAATCGTGCGATTTATTATCCAGCATGCGAAAAGCATCATTATAATTTCCCGCAGTCTGTATACTGCTTACAGTATCCAACTCGTCGAGTATCCCGATCATCCGCTGAACAAAGCCCTCGTTATCGTCTACAATCAGTACTGAAACCTTTCTATTCGTCATTGATATAAAATATATTGCAAAGTACGGGCAGCTTGAAAACCATTCAAATAGATGCCCTTATATTAATACTGTCTGCCAATCTTTCCCTTCCCTGTAGCGATAAGACTACATAGACAGTGCTTTCATCTGGCTGTTAATAGTTTGAATATGCAGATTTGGGAAAACCCTTAGACAGGGTTGTTCAACACTCTGTGAACAGCATTCAGAAGAAAACTGGGGAAGGTGTCTTTGCTGATGAAATCATCTGCCCCTGCCTGCAACACGCGGTCCTTATATTGATCTGCCGGGTAAGTACTGATAATGAGAACGGGCAGAGTGCTTTTTACTTTCTTTATTTCTTTCAAAGCTTCGAGTCCGCTGCCCCCTGGCATCACGAGATCCGATATAACAAGATCCCAGGTACCGCCAAGCGCTTTTTCGATAAGACTTGTCGCATCCTCGGCCTCTTCCAGGTATGCAGACGGAAATTCTTCCAGCAACATTTGCCTTATTCCTTCCCGGACACCCGAATGGTCGTCTGCAATGATGATCCTAAGCATACAAATTCAGGCGTGGATTACGAAAGTTTAAAAGTATGGAATTAGGAATAGGTAATAAGGAATTAGGCTGACGTCCGTACATTCTTTTGTCTTTTGTACATTTTGCTGCCGAGTTGCGAACCCCCTGGCACCCCAATTCCCAATCCCTAATTCCCTATTCACACACCAAACCACAAAGTATCAATAATGGCAGGGATAGTTTGTAGGCTATGGGTGGGAATTGTTGTAGAGTTTATACTACAAAAATGCTAGACTGCTAATCTTCGAAGGAATGGGACACAAATATTGTGTTCCTCTGACATTAATGATTCATTCTCCTGACAGTTCAATGACGCAACGACCTTTGAAGCCAGGAACCTCATTGCTTCACGGCTTCATTACCCCGTACTCATGATTCTCAAATAAGCTTGTTCTCCAAAGCGTATCGCGTGAGCTCTGCATTGGACTTCATATCCATCTTATCCATTATGCGGGTACGATAAGTGCTCACAGTGGTAGTACTGAGTGATAACTGGGCCGCTATCTCCGATACCGATTTCCCTCCCGCCAACAGTTTGAACACATCGAATTCCCTGTCTGAAAGCGATTCATGGGACTGCTTCCCATTATCATCCCTGAAGGCATCCGCGAGCTTCTCCGCAATGGAAGGCGTAATGAATTTCTTTCCCAATCTCACGGTCTGCACCGCCCTGATGATATCATCATGAATGGTCTCCTTTCCAAGATACCCCGATGCTCCCGCCTTCAGCACTCGCAATGCATATTGATCCTCGGGATACATGCTCATGATCAGCACGGGCACCTCGGGCGCCACCTGCTTTATCTGCGTCAACGCATCCAGGCCGCTTCTGCCGGGCATATTCATATCGCAGATCACGATATTCCAACCTTTGTTGATGACCTCGGTAAGCAGGGCCTCGGCGTCTGCCACCTCACCGATCACCGCAGAAGGGTATTCTTCCAAAAGGATCTGTTTTAACCCCTTTCGTACTACCGCGTGGTCATCAGCAATCAGAATCTTTAACATATGGTAATTTAGTTTTTATTTTCTAATTCGGGCACGGGGACGGTTACAGTCACCGTGGTGCCCTGCCCCATGGCGCTTGTAATATTGTATTCGCCACCCATCATCAGCGTCCTTTCCTTCATTCCAAGCAGGCCAAGCGTCCTTTTGTTGGTGCGGGTTTCATCCAATCCCTTTCCATCATCCCTTATGGTCAGGATCAACTGGCCATCTTTCTCAAACAGGCTTACGTTTACATTTTTCGCGCCCGAATGTCGTGCCACATTGGTCAGCGATTCCTGGAATATCCGGAACAATCCGATCTTCAATGCATCCGGGAGGCGCAGTTCCACTGCGGGCACTTCTATTTTTTTTATTACCCCCGATCGCTTCTCGAATTCTTCCAGGTGCCATTCCATTGCAGCCAACAGGCCCAGGTCGTCGAGCAGGCTCGGACGCAATTCCGACGCGATCCTTCTCACCGTCTTCACCGTCGTATCGATCAGCGCAAGCAGGTCCGTGAGTTTCTCCTTCATAGCTCCGCTCGGGGCCTCGATCCTCTTGTTCAACCACGACACATCCATCTTCAGTACCGTCAGCAATTGTCCCAGTTCATCATGTATTTCCCGCGCGATATGCAGCCTCTCTTCTTCCCGCACATTCTGAAGGTGCTCGGTCAGTTTGCGGGTAGCTGCATATGATTCCTTTAATTTTTCCTCCGCCAGGTATTGTTCGGTCACCTCGTTTGCCAGCACGAGTCTCGTGGGCGAATCTTCATAGTAAATATCATGCGTAACCACGTCTACGAAGATGATAGCGCCATCCTTCTTCTTATGTCTCCAGATCCCCGAGTGATGTATGCCGCGATAGTCCCGGTTGGTGATCGCCTTCAGTTTTACAATATCCTCATCGGGGCGAATGGTGAATATATCGAGTTCGAGGAATTCCTTTCGCGAATAGCCGTATTGATCCAGCGCCGCATCATTTACCTCCTTGATATCGTATCCCGGCAGGCCAAGCATCCACATGGGCAGCGGGTTGCTCTCAAATAACAGCTTGTACTTTTTTTCCGATGCCTTTATACGGTCCTCGGCCCTCACCCGCTCTGTTACATCCACTCCATATCCCAAGAGACAGGGCTCGCCCTGGTAGATGATCTTCACCGCCTTGAAATAATAAGGAATCCTCTCGCCACTCTTGGTAACGAAGTCGGCCTGCGCGTCATTCTCTCCCACCGCGAATACCTGCTCTATGCGCCCGGTTATATACTCCTTCTGTTCTTCCGTAAAGAAATCAGAAGGATGCATATCCGCTATTTCCTTACCCGAATAGCCGGTCACGTCTTCGAATTGATCGTTCCACCGGATGAATTTTCCGTTTTGATCATAGAAATAAAATACACCGGGCAGGCTATCGATGAGCTTGTCGGCAAGATTCCTCGCCTCGTTGATCTCCTGTTCGGCCTTCTTTCTCTCCGTTATGTCGCGGATAAAAATGGAGAGTCCATTAGTTGAGGGATAGATATGATTCTCCTGCCAAAGATTAAACGGAGCGTAGTAGTCCGTGCTGCAGATATATATCTGCTCCTTCATGGCATGATGGAATGATTGATAGGTCTCGGAGCCAACCGCATCGGGGAATATCTCCCATACCTGTTTGCCAATGAGATCCTGCGGTTCGCGGTGAATGAGCTCACCCGCCTTCTTATTCACGTACAGGTACCGGAAATCCTTGTCAAGCGCAATGAAGCCATCGGTGACCCTCTCGAAAATTTCCGTTAGTTCCGTAGTCTTCTCCTCTACCTGCCTTGCCAATTCTTCGTTGAACCCCTTCATCTTCTTTTCGATCAGCTTCCTTTCGGTAATATCCCGCATGAAGCCGATGAAGAATTGTTTGCCGTTGAGAGATAGCGGCGAAAGCCGAAGGGAGATGTCTACTTCGCTGCCATTCTTCCTGATCGCCCATAGGTCCATCGTCTGGCCCGATATGCCTTCCTTGCCTTCCAGCAAACCGGTCAATGATCTCTTCTCGGCCTCTCGTAATTCAGCCGGGGTAATAATATCATGCAAATATTTTCCATTCACCTCTTCTGCCGTATGGCCGAAGAGTTTCTCCGATTGAGGATTCCACTTCACTATCACGCCCATCTCATCCATCAGCACAATCGAATCGGGGGCATTGTCGAATATGCCCCTGCTTTGTTCCTCACTGGCGTGGAGTGCATCTTCCGTCGCCTTTCGCAGGAGATCGCGTTTGTTGAGCGAAGCGGTATTATACCAGATGATCGATACCAGGATGATGATGGTGATCAGTGCATACAATGCTACCCCGAACTCATTGTTGTAGACACCGTTCCAATATCCCCAAAGACGAATAAGTCCCAGTGCTGCCGGAACAATGATGGCAACCGGTATCAGTATCCTGGCCGCAACGCTTCCCGTTAGATCACCGCTGAGTTCCTTCATGATACCGTTCTCCGTGTTTGCGAATAGAATGGCCATTGCGAAGAGGAAGAAACAGCTCGCGGTGTTAAGCGCCATTGCTACATAGGAGAAAATGCCGTAGAAGCTTTCTACCTGGTATAGATATCCCAGCAACGACAGCAGGCTGAGCAACGCGATCACGATGGCCATGTATTGCGCGAGTGTGCGTCGGTGCGACTTATATTTTAACAGGATGAGTGCTATACCGGTGAAGATGAAACATAGGGAAGTATTCGGCGCCATGCGGTTCGGCACACCGGGTTCCATATCCAGTTTACCCCTGAAGAGAATATGATCGATGCCGCTGTCAAAATTGAATGCCATGCCCCCGATCTTCAACAGGCCTACTAAAATGACGAGGCTCGCCAGGACATATCCTATGCCTCTTCGCAAATTGGGCGCATGCGGAACGCGTCCGATTAGGAAAGACAGGGAGATAAGGATAAAACAAGTAGCCGTGAGCGGATTCATCGCGGCCAAATGGACGAAGATCTTCTTAAGGAAGACGATCTCGAGTTCCCATCCTACCAGGACCAATACGCCTATACAAAGGACAGCATATACCAGGTATCTTGACCATTGCTCGAGCCGTTTTTGCCAGGCAGTATTTGCCGTTAATGACATAGCTAGTTTTTTGTGAGAAATACCGCACGTATATCGAACGACTTCCGGATCTGATGAGAACCTTGTTTTGAGGAATATTAAATTCGGGATAAGTCGAAACAATAGCAACACATGGTTTATGAATGGTTGCGATCTCACACTTAGGTAAGAGAGGGCATAACTTATTCACCAACAAAGTATTCTATGTAAGGGTTCTCTGGTACTTCTCGTATTAAAATAAAACAAAAAGATCCCGTAAACCAAAGTCTATTCGCATTAGTTCTAAAAAAAATGACTGGTCGAGCTGGATTTAAGGCTATACTCTTAGTATGCGGAAGAGTTGGAGGTATTCATTATATATTCAACGGCGAAGGGCTGTCATTCCTGTCATCCCCCTCAAAATGCTCTTCGTACCGGAAATTCTGCCATTCGGTGATTCCTGTTACTCCTGCGTAGTCAAATTCCTATATTTGTGCCCTCAAGTTAAAGAATATGAAGATCGGCTAAGGTTCGTCCCCCATTTCACCAGAACCTGCACTCCTTACTAGTTTCACTGACGCACCGGCCCTGGGTTGTGTGTTAATTCTATTCATCTTTCAATTTACTTTTCAATCATGTCTCAATCGACTTATACGAGTAGGGCATCCTACATCTTTTCTCTAATTAAACAATCCCTTCGCGGTGATGAAATGGACTATACCGCGGGTAGTATCCGGAAGGCCATCTTCATGCTTGCCATTCCAATGATGCTTGAAATGTCAATGGAATCGGTGTTCGCGCTGGTGGACCTGTATTTCGTCGGCCATTTGAAGGATAGCAGTCATGCCGTGCAAACGGTGGGCCTCACAGAGTCCGTGCTCACGATCGTCTATTCACTTGCGATAGGAATGAGCATGGCCGCAACGGCAATGGTTGCCCGGCGTATCGGCGAGAAGAATCCCGACGCCGCAGCACATGCAGGTATCCAGGCCTTGCTGGTGGCCATCGCAATCACCATACTCATCAGCATCGTGGGTCTCATTTTTGCCACCGACATCCTCGAACTGATGGGGGCCTCTCACGAATCGGCACTCAAGGGGACCAGCTTCATCCGCATAATGATGGGTGGAAGCATGGTGATCATGCTCCTCTTCCTCATCAATGGAATCTTCCGGGGAGCCGGCAATGCCGCTATTGCAATGAAGAGCCTCTGGCTCGCGAATATCTGCAATGTCATCCTCTGTCCTTTACTCATCAATGGCATCGGGCCCTTTACGGGATTGGGCTTAACGGGTGCGGCGCTTGCAACAACCATCGGGCGCGGGATCGGCGTGACCTATCAACTCTATCATCTCTTCAAAGGGAAGAGTAGTTTAAAGATCCTGCCGGAGCACTGGAAGATCGACTGGCCGCTGATCAAGACTCTTGTGAAAGTAGCCGCTCCAGGCATACTGCAATTCGTGATAGCCTCCTGTAGCTGGATTATCCTGGCAAGACTGGTAGCCCAGACCGGCGGCGATGCAGCCTCCGCAGGATATACGACGGCGATACGACTCATGATGTTCTTCCTCTTGCCCGCCTGGGGATTAAGTAATGCTACCGCAACATTAGTAGGCCAGAATCTCGGCGCCGGTCAGATACAGCGTGCCGAAGGCTCGGTGATGAAATTGATAAAGTATAATGTCATCTTCATGGCCATCGTCACTTGCCTCTTCTATATATTCGGC
>Ga0193753_10002488_pt1 | contig 14424 bp, 12 predicted proteins | sample H1c2metaG_FD_144925 | JGI IMG/M metagenome (GOLD analysis project Ga0193753, IMG submission 144925) | Soil microbial communities from a riparian zone of the East river system, Colorado, United States - H1c2 | ecosystem: Environmental > Terrestrial > Soil > Riparian zone | place: USA: East... | reverse complement strand
ACAATTCCGCCCACAACAAGAAGTAGCGGAAAGATCCAGGGGCTCTTGAATAAAACCAGTGTTACGATGGTGCTGACAATAAGCAACAACCAGGTAATCGGACCCGCTATGGAAATTTTGAATGATTTTCCTGAAGCATAGGCAAGAAACCCCACAGCCATCGGCCGCATGAATTGCAGAGCGGCTATAGCTCCCGGTTTTTTATCAACAAGATAAAGCATAAATGAAAATACACTCATCAGCAGGCAGGCCGGAAAGATCCATACCAAAAGCGTGAGAACCGCCAGTGGCACGCCTCCCCGCTTGAAACCGATCAGCGTAAGAATCTGTGTTGACGAGGCTCCCGGAAGCAATTGGCAAAACGAATTGTATTCCATCAACTCTGCTTCCGTAATATCATGGCGCTGCTGAACGAAAGTTTTTATCATCATCCCATAGTGTCCCTGGGGTCCGCCAAATGCGGTGATGCTATGAAGAAAAACAGCTTTCAAAAATGGAATGTGACGCAAGAGTATCATTGTTGCTCCCTCAGATATTTACCCGGCTAAACTAAGTATTAACCTGCAACCGATTTGTAATAACTGTTTCTTTCTATTTCATTCATCACACTGTCGGGAACAAGATAGCGGATAGATTTTCCTTCCCTGATCGACTCACGGATATGGGTACTCGAAATTTCCAGCAGAGGTGCTTTGAGAATGATAACGTTCGAATTTTTTTCCTCGGAATCGATTTCAAAACCCGGCCGTTGATAAACAATGACCTGATAGTGCAGAAGTATCTGCGCGTAATTTTTCCAGGAACGCAGATTCTGAAAACTATCGCTGCCCATGATCACGGAGAATTGGTGGATGGGATATTTTTCCTGCAGGTAGGTGAGTGTGTCGATGGTGTAGGATGGCCGCGGCAGATGGAATTCAACGTCGGAAGTCCGCAGGTCGGTACTGCCTTCAACAGCCAGCTGAACCAGGTAGAGCCGGTGGTATTCATTGAGCAGTGTGGCCGATTTTTTCAGGGGATTCTGTGGGGAAACAACAAACCAGACTTGTTGGATTGCCGTGTGCTGAAGGATGTGACTGGCAATGATGAGATGACCAGTATGGACAGGATTAAAGGAACCGAAATACAACCCAATTCTCATACAATACAATGATAATCAATTATATATCCGCTTCTTCCACGAAGATGGAGTGGGCTTCGTTCAGCCTGAGACTGAGGTTATAGCCCGAAACCGCGATAGATATGGGGTCGCCGAGCGGCGCAACCTGGTCAATTCTGATTTTCTCTCCGGGGAGGCAGCCCATCTCCATTAATTTCAAAAAAAGCTCGTTGTCTTCGAATGAATGTATGGTCAATGATTTCCCGTGCTTTATCTCCGATAGTCTTTTCATACTGACAACAAATGTAGTTTTGTAACAACTATAATCCAGCACTTTTAATTGATGACCAGGCATTCCGGTGTTCATACGCAAATTCATCTCCTCGCTCCATGCACACTACGGAACCGCAACAATCTCAAGGATTTCATCTCATCGATCTTTAAAAAAGAAAATCGAACCCTGGGCAGCCTGGATTTAATTTTCTGTTCGGATGCTTACCTGCTTCGGATCAACCAGGATTTCCTGGGCCACAGTGACCTTACGGACATCATCACTTTTGATCTCTCGGATGAGCTGGATTCTGCTGCTGAAATTTATATTAGTGTCGACCGGGTCAGAGAAAATGCCAAAGCCTTTGGGGTTTCGGTCGAGAATGAACTGCACCGGGTAATCTTTCATGGGGTCCTGCATCTCTGCGGTTACAAGGATAAGAAGCCCGGGGACATCCAGGTGATAAGGTCAAGGGAGAACGAATACCTGCATAAATACTTTGGGTGATGTTCCACGTGGAACAGTTTTTCGTTTTGCGGCTAATGCAGAAACCGCAAAAAAACCATCGACGCCAAAATAGCGGGGGTTATTCGTAAGTTGTGTTATCCCACTTTTCCATAATAGCCGTTCCACGTGGAACGGTAGTTGTTTTAGCGATCCGTGCGAATTCGCAGGATTAACCAGAGTTGTCAGCCTCTAACCTTTCACGAAGGCGTTCCACGTGGAACCTATTCCCAGTAAAGAGCATAAAAGGATAACTTTGCGCCATGTTTCCCAAATATGATGTAATTGTAGCAGGCGCAGGCCATGCTGGTTGTGAAGCCGCTGCGGCAGCCGCCAATATGGGGTCAAAAGTGTTGTTGGTGACAATGAATCTTCAGACCCTGGGCCAAATGAGCTGCAACCCAGCCATGGGTGGCATTGCCAAAGGGCAAATCGTTCGGGAAATTGACGCCATGGGCGGTTACTCAGGCCTGGTTACAGACAAAAGCATGATCCAGTTCAGAATGCTGAATAAATCAAAGGGGCCCGCGATGTGGAGCCCACGGGCGCAAAACGACCGGATGCTTTTTGCGGCTACATGGCGCGAAATGCTTGAACAAACGCCCAATATCGACTTCTACCAGGATATGGTCGTGTCGCTGATTGTCAATAACAGGAGCGTTGAAGGTGTCGTGACCAGCCTGGGACACAAAATCGCAGCAAAATCGGTCGTTATCACCAGCGGAACCTTCTTAAATGGCATTATTCATATTGGCGAAAAGAAATTCGGCGGAGGCAGGGTGGGTGAGAAGGCTTCAACAGGAATTACCGAACAATTGAGAGAACATGGATTTGAAAGTGATAGACTGAAAACAGGAACACCTCCAAGAGTTGATGGCCGAAGCCTGGATTATTCAAAGATGGAGGAGCAGAAGGGGGATCAGGAAATCCAGGGTTTCTCTTTCCTTAACATTCCCAAGATCCAAAAACAAAGAAGCTGCTGGATCACCTATACCAACAAGGAAGTACACGACATATTAAAAACCGGCTTCGACCGCAGTCCGATGTACACTGGTCGTATCGAAGGCACTGGTCCAAGGTACTGCCCGAGCATTGAAGACAAGATCAACCGTTTTGCCGATAGAGACCGACACCAGTTGTTTGTAGAGCCTGAAGGTTGGAATACCATTGAAATCTATGTTAACGGGTTTTCAACCTCCTTACCCGAAGAAGTGCAATACGAAGCTCTTCGTAAGGTGCCGGGTTTTGAGAATGTCCGCATGTTTCGCCCCGGGTATGCGATAGAATACGACTATTTTCCACCCACACAATTGAAATACTCGCTGGAAACCAAATTACTGGACAACCTGTTTATGGCAGGACAGGTGAATGGAACCACGGGGTATGAAGAGGCGGCCTGCCAGGGTCTGATGGCCGGCATAAATGCCCACCAGAAAGTCAGAAGCCTGGAACCCCTGATCCTGAAAAGAAGTGAGGCCTATATCGGTGTTCTTATCGACGACCTGATCAGCAAGGGAACCGAAGAACCTTACCGAATGTTCACCTCGAGGGCCGAGTTCAGAACGCTTCTCAGGCAGGATAACGCGGACATGCGGTTAACCGAAATGAGCTATCTCCTCGGGCTGGCTTCACAGGACCGAATGTCATTGCTTCGCACAAAAAAGGAATCTATTGCTTCGCTTACCCACGAACTAAGAAAGGTCTCACTTCAACCCGAAGACATTAATAACTATTTGATTACCAACAGTTCATCTCCAATTGATCAGAAACAAAAACTGATTCAGTTACTTGTAAGACCAAACGTTGACCTGCAGGGAATGAAATCCGGATCCGTGAAAATGCGCCAGGTACTCAGCGGTTTCTCAGATGAGGTGCTCGAGGAAACTCAGATCCAGATAAAATACGAAACCTACATCGAAAAAGAACGGGACCTGGTTGCGCGGATGTCGCAGCTGGAAGAATTACAGATACCCTCCAACTTTAATTACGACCGGATACAGGCACTCTCATCTGAAGCGATGCAGAAGTTTAAAAAGATCCGTCCGTCCACCCTTGGGCAGGCCAGCCGCATCAGCGGCGTTAATCCGAGCGACATCCAGATACTGATGGTGTTTATGGGGAGGTGAATTTTCAAAATCAAAAATGAAAAATTAAAAATCTTAAGACTTAAAGGTTTTGTGTTTAGGTACACACTGAAGTGTTGAAATTCTGTAGGCCTTCCGCGCCAATTAGATACGTCGGCGTAATAGCATTTTTAATTTTTCATTTTTAATTTTTGATTTAGTTACAGTCCATACCTCTTACTGATTTCAAGCATCCTCTCAATGGGCTTTTTCGCCGCCACCCGGATCTCTTCATCCATCAGGATCTCAGGCAGTTCGTACTTCATACACAGGTAAAGTTTTTCTAAAGTATTAAGTTTCATATGCGGACAGTCGTTGCAGGCGCAGTTATTCGTGGGCGGGGCTGGAATGAAGGTTTTAGCAGGTGATGATTTTTGCATCTGATGTAAAATGCCGGTTTCGGTTGCCACGATGTATTCCTGACCCGAGTCGTTCTGGCTGAACTTGAGCAAACCCGTTGTGGACCCGACAAAGTCGGCCAACTTCAGTATGTGATCCTCGCATTCAGGGTGGGCAAGTAGTTTTGCCCGGGGATGTCTTATCCTGAGTTTCATGATCTTCTCCATGCTGAACATCTCGTGGACCATGCAGGCGCCATTCCAAAGTAGCATATCCCTTCCGGTTTTCTTCACCAGGTAGGCTCCCAGGTTTTTGTCCGGGGCGAAAATGATGGGCTGATCCGCAGGCACACTTTCGACAATGTAAGGCGCATTGCTGCTGGTGCAAATGATGTCGCTGAGGGCTTTGATCCCCGCAGAACAGTTGATGTAAGAGATCACTACGTGGTCCGGATGACTGTCCTTGAATTTTTTAAACAACACCGGCGGAGCGGAATCGGCCAAAGAACAGCCGGCCTTCAGATCGGGCAGCAATACCTTCTTACCAGGATTCAGGATCTTCGCCGTTTCCGCCATGAAATGCACGCCGGCAAACACGATGACCTCCGCACTTGTCTTCTCTGCAAACTGAGCCAGGCCAAGACTATCCCCGATATAGTCGGCAACGTCCTGGATGTCCGACTCCTGGTAGTAGTGCGCAAGCACCACCGCATTCTTTTCTTTTTTCAGATTTTCGATCTCCTGGAAAAGATCGAGTGTGGGATCAATCTCCAGATCAAGGTATCCATTTTTATCAAGCTTCGATATCGCCGCGCTGGTGTTCATAACTACTGTAGTATTTAATAATATATCTTATATATATAAAAGACCTATTACTATTACGGGTGTGAATTTGTGGAGAAGTAACAGGCTCAATAATTTTGCAAAGTTACAAAGATGGACTTATCAACCTTTGTGCACAGTTCATTCACAACCTGCCTGGCTGCTCTCAGACGGTTTCGGTAGTTTATCAAGGGATGTGGATGAAAGAGGGTCTGGAAAAAATCATTGCCCCAAACAATCAATGACCATGTTAGTTGATGAGGTAGAAATCTGCTCTTCTGAACAATAATACTTCCCGCTGTCCGTTGCCAGCCAATTGCTACCCGACTGTCCACCGGATCCGTCTCTCGAAAACCGCGCTTATCAACAGGTATTCCGGGTTTTCAACCCAGTGATGTTAATGTTTTTTCCACGCTTGTTTCACAGGTTTTTTAGCCTATTTTTGCCCTCCGTTCAAAAAAAAGACAGTAAAAGATTATGTCCATTATTCAAACTATCCGTGACAAGGCTGCCTGGATTATTATTGGAGCCATTGCACTGGCTCTGATCGCTTTCATCGTTCAGGATGCATTTCAGAACCAGAGTATGTTCAGGGGTTCAACCACTACTATTGGAGTAGTGAACGGACAGGACATTGACGCCGTCTCCTTTGAAGAGAAATTCAAAAGGGCCGAAGAAATGTACAGGCAGCAGGGTTATCCTCTGAACGACATGATGAGAGGTAATATCCGCGATGGTATCTGGAATGAATATGTAGACGAGGCCATTATGGGTGATCGATATGAAGATCTCGGCATTAGCGTGAGCGACAAAGAACTCAGTGACATATTATATGGAGCAAATCCTCCCCAGGATCTCAGGCAACAGTTTACCGATCCAAAAACCGGACAATACGATCCTAATGCAGCTTACCAGCAGATACAGGCGCTGAGGAAACAGAAAAGCTCTCCAATGTACCAGAGTTTCTTCGGCCAATACCTTCCCGCACTGGCAACACAAAGACAGAAAGAAAAATATGTTTCCCTGCTTGCCGCCAGCTCCTATGTTCCCAAATGGATGGTGGACAGGATCCTTACTGATAACAGCCAGAGAGCTGCCATCTCTTATGTAAACATTCCGTATTCTACGGTCAGTGATTCGTCAATCAGAATTAATGACAAACAGATTACCGATTATGTTGCCAAACATGCAGACGAATACAAGCAGGAACAAACCAGAACGATCGAATATGTGATGTTTGATGCGGGTCCCACCAAAGAAGACAGCAACGCGATACTCAACCAGGTGAACGCGGTGAAAGATGAATTCCGGACTACTGATGACATTGCGGCCTTCATGGTTAGAAACGGATCAGAAACAAATTTTACCGGAGCGTATGAGCAAAAGTCGAAGATCAATTCTCAACATGCGGATTCTCTTTTTTCCCTGAAAGAAGGTGAAATGACAGGGCCCTATCTGGAGGGTGGAAATTATGTAGTCGCCAGACTCATCGGCAAACGCACAATGCCCGACAGTGTGAAAGTGCGCCACATCCTGATAAAGTCAGCCGACCAGGGAAAACCAACAATTCCGGATTCAATCGCGAAAAAAAGAATGGACAGTGTGACCAACGCCATCAAAGGCGGTGCAAATTTCGACAGCATGGTTGTTCGCTACAGCGATGACCAGGGAAGTAAGGATAAAGGCGGTGAATATGACTTCGCTTCAGCCCAATTTGGCCAGATCAGCAAGGAATTCGCCGAAGTAGCTTTCTACGGATCCGTTGGTGACAAAAAAGTGGTGAAGGTTGACAATTCCGCTTATAGTGGATACCATTATATAGAAGTGCTGGGTCAGAAAAAATTTGAACCGGCATTCAACATCGCCTATTTCACGAAGGCAATAGTTCCTTCCGATGAAACCACCAATCGCGAAATGGGGATCGCTTCGCAGTTCGCAGCGGAGAGCAGGAATAAAAAACAGTTCGATGACAATGCCCGCGCTAAAAAATACAACAAGCTCATTGCCGTTGACGTGAAACCACTGGATGCTACGGTCAGTAACCTCGGCAGCAGCCGGGAGTTGGTGAAATGGATCTTCGATGCAAAAACCGGAGATATATCCGAAAGACCCATTCCGGTTGACGACAAGTTTGTAGTTCCTATGCTCACCAAAGTGTATGAAGAAGGAACGATGTCGGTGGACAAGGCCAGGCCAATGGTGGAAACCATTCTCAGAAATCAACTTAAGGCTGAGCAGATTACCCGTAAAATAGGAACCGCTTCCACAATCGATGCCGTGGCGAAAGCAACCAGTTCTCCGCTTGCCAAGTCAGACAGCATTCTTTTTGGAACAACCTTCATCCCAAATGTTGGCCAGGAAGCCAAGGTAATCGGCGCTTCTTTCAACAAAACATACCAAACCAGGGTTTCGCCCCCAATTGCCGGCAATGCGGGAGTTTTTGTACTGAAGATCGACAATCTCAGCGCCGTCTCCAGTGCCGATGCCAACCCTGCCCAGCAGAAAGAACAGATGGAGCAGATGCAGCAGAGGGCCTTCTCAGACCCCCGCCAGATCACGGAAATCCTTAAAAAAACAGTAAAGATCAAGGACAACCGCTACAAGTTCTTTTAGAGGTCGTATTTTTGCTGTTGAAACATGGCAGAAGAAATTATCAACAAAGTAGCGGGAAGTGCCCTGATGGAATTGGACCTGGAGGATTATTATCCCAGGGACCAGGTTGTGGTCTTCGATCTGAAGCCCATGCTCTTCATGGAACTGATTCTCAAAGAAAAAGATTTCAGAGAGGCACTCACAAAATTTGACTGGTCACCTTATCAGGATAAGATCGTGGCAGTTACCTGCACCGCCGATGCGGTCATTCCGGTATGGGCTTATATGTTGGTGGCCGTTTACCTGCAACCCGTAGCGAAAGACATCATCCTTGGCGACGAAAAAGAAGCCCACCGGCAAATGTTTATGGAAAATATTCGCGCGATCGACGTCAGTCATTATACAGATAAGCGGGTTGTCGTCAAGGGCTGCGGAGATCAGCCAATTGGCGAATTCGCCTACCTGCAGATCACTAAGATGCTAAGACCCGTTGCGAAGAGCATCATGTACGGCGAACCATGCAGCACTGTTCCGGTTTTCAAGAAGAAGTAATTAACCGCTTCCACAAGGACATCAAAACCATTTTCTTTTTTTGAAGATCACCAGCATCACTGCCGGTATCAACAGTGTTATAAAGACAGTCAGGTAAAATCCCACCTTGTCATCGGCAAAGGGAATGAACCGGAAGTTCATTCCAAAGATACCCACGATCACGGTTGGCGGTGCCAGCAGGCAGGTAACAATGGCCATCACTTTCATCACCTCGTTCATCTTCAAATTAACATTGTTGATGTAGAGGTCCTGAATGTTCATCAGTACATCGCGGTAGTTCTCGGTAAGATCATGGGCCTGGACGATATGGTCGTAGATGTCTTTAAAATACTTGGTGTTCCTTTCCTGAAGCAGGTCGCTGTCGCTTTTGATGATCCCATTGATGAGGTCTCTAACGGGTGTAATATTTCTTTTAAGAACGATCAGCTCCTTGCGCAGCTTGTTGATCCTGGCGAGCGAACGCTTGTTGCTGTTGCGGATCACGTCTTCCTCAAGTTCCTCGATGCATTCTCCGAGGCTTTCCATTACAACAAAATAATTGTCGACGATCAGATCCAGCAAACTATAGCAGAGATAATCGGCGCCGTTCTGTCTGAGCTTGGAATGAGCAATCTTAAGCCGGTCCCTAAGGGGGTTAAATACATCACGCTTTGCGTCTTCCTGGAAGGAGATCACGAAATGTTCGCCAAGGATGATGCTGATCTGTTCCTGCTCAACCGATGTCGTGCTGTTGTTGTAATAAAGCATATTCAGCAGGCAATAGAGGATGGTATTGATCTCATCCATTTTTGGCCGCTGGTTGATGCTGAGAATGTCCTCGATGATCAGGTTGTGGATCTCAAATTCCCTGCTGATCAGTTCAACATCGGCCTTGCGAAGGCCGTCGATATTGATCCAGGTCGTTCCATGTTTTTCTTTTAACTGCAGACAGTCTTCTATTTTTTCAACCTGGTAATCTTTCAGATGGTTGTCCTGGTATTCATAAACGAAGATCCTCACTTCGGCGGCTTCTTCCCTCACCGGGGCAATCGTGGGGTTGACCGCGAGTATTTTTTTGGTGCGGTCTGTGCCGAAGAGCGCAGGAACACCAAGGAATCGCAGGTATTTGTCGGGCTTGAGTTCCATGGAGGGCAATTGTGTTTAAAGTCGGGCGTATAGTGCGCGCAGTTTATCCCGTGTCATAATCTTTTCCCAGTCCTTCCCCAGGGCATTTTCCCATAAGGGCTTCATGCCAAGAGAAACGTTGATCATTTTATCAAAGTCTTCCTCGCTCAATCCTTTGGTGATCTGCTGAGGAATGTCCACGCCGTTCTTTTTCACCATGTATTTGAATTCGGCTACACCTTCAGGGTAGTATTCTTCCAGTTTGTCAAACACAATGCAGTTGCCGATTCCATGCCTTGTTCCCAGGAGATAACTCAGTCCGTAACTAACGGCATGGGCTATCCCCACCTGTGAGTAAGCGATACTCATGCCACCGGCATAGGAAGCCATCATCAGCTGGTCATCAGATTCATCGTTCCAGCCTTCTTTTTCAACAAATACTTTCCGGCAAAGATCCAGGGCTTTATCGCCATATGACTTACTGAATTCATTCAGGTAGGTTCCCTGGAGGCTTTCAATGCAGTGAATATAACAATCCATACCCGTGTAGAATCGTTGGTTTACCGGAGCGCCGGTGGTTAGTTCGGGATCCAGTACGATCTGGTCAAATGGGGTAAAGTCGGAGTTCATACCAAGTTTCTTCGTTGGGCCTGTAAGCACTGTAGTTCTGGATACTTCGGCGCCGGTACCACTGAGCGTAGGGATTCCGACTTTATACACTCCCGGGTTTTTTACCAGGTCCCACCCCTGGTAATCGGCCGAGGATCCGGAATTGTTCATCATCAGTCCAACCGCTTTTGCCAGATCCATTGCAGACCCGCCCCCGATTCCAATGATGCCGCTTACCTTGCCAAACTCTTCCCTGAGCTGGTTGGCAATAGCGTCAACATAACTGGTCTTTGGCTCATGGGTGACATCAGCAAAGATGATCTTGTCTTTACCTTCGGCAGGCACGCGGGATATCAGGGGTTTGTTTTGAAAAAAATGATCGACGAGAAAAATCATGGGGGCATCCTGCTTCCTGTGCGATGCTATGATCTCTCCCAGTTGGGAAAAGCAACCACGCCCATACACTACATAATCCACCATTTTGAAATTTCGGAACTTCATAAGAATTGAATTTGCGATTTACTGGTTGTCGACGAGGGCGGCGGCGCCAAAAACACCGGCACTGTCGCCCAGCGAAGGCTTGAGTATCTGCACGTCCACCCTGTTATTAAAAATAAATTGCTGTAAAGATCGGGCGCCCTCGGTATAGATCAAGTCAATATTTCCTACACCTCCACCTATCACGTATACGTCGGGGTCGAGGATATTGGTCACTACTGAAATGGCTTTTCCAAAAAAGTGAATGAGACGCTCTACGGTCTTCTTCGCGGCCTCGTCATTACCAGATTCATGTCTGCCGATGATTTCCCGGAGTTTTAGTTTGTTGCCCGTGATGGATGTGTAGTACTTTTCCAGGCTGGGGCCCGATAAAATCTTTTCGACGCAGCCGGTTTTACCGCAGTAACATGGCCCGCCAGACTCATCGAGAAAATTATGTCCCCATTCACCTCCGATGCCATGCTTTCCGTTCCACAGAGCGCCATGAAATACAAGACCACCGCCTACACCCGTACCCATGATGATACCGAACACAACTTTGGCCTCAGGAGCCTTTTCTTTTACGATCCCCCATTTGGTTTCCGCGAGGGCGAAACAGTTGGCATCATTGGCCAGCGCCACAGGTACACCAAGCAGTTTTTCGAGATCTTCCTGCAGCGGTTGACCATTCAACGCTGTTGAATTGCAGTTTTTCATCGTCATCAGCATCGGGTCAAGTACTCCCGGTGTGCCAAAGCCGATCTTTTTTGGCGGCTGCCCGGACTCCTGTTCCATCATTTGAACCAACTTCCTGATCTGGAGAAGAATGGAGTCGTATCCTTTCTGAGCCTCAGCATCAACTCTCAGCCTGACCAGTGGCTTGGGATTTTCAAGTGATTCAAGAACAACCCCTTCAATCTTTGTTCCTCCAAGGTCGATGCCCCATAAACGTGAATTCATACCAGCAATCTTTTGAAATATTTATATTGATCAGATCAAAGCCAGCGCGCGTTGCAGATCCTCCGGAGTGTCAATTTCAACCCCCATGTATTCAGTGAGCACCATTTTCAGACTGATCCCATGTTCAAGGTAGCGAAGGCATTCAATTTTTTCTGCGGCCTCCAGGGGTGTGATGGGCCAGGATGTAAAATCCAGTAAGGCCTGCTTCCGAAAGGCGTAAACGCCAATGTGTTCGTAATAGGGAATAGTCATCTCTTTGTTCCTGGCATAAGGTAAAACACTCCTGCTGAAGAACAAGGCGTTGAATTCCAGGTCCACCGCAACTTTTACGTAATTGGGGTCGCTGATGATCACAGGGTCGGTAATCTGCTGCATCAACGAAGCCACCTTCACTCGGGCTCCCTGTTCCCCTTCAAATACTTTTAGCAATGCCTGCAGGGGGCCTTTCTGCACAAAGGGTTCGTCGCCCTGGACATTCACTATCACATCGGTTTCGAGACCGGCGGCGACCTCGGCAATGCGGTCGCTTCCACTTTCATGCTGGCGCTGGCTTTTCACGGCCCTGCCCCCACGCGAAGAAATTTCATCAAAGATGATGTCGCTGTCGGTTACCACGATCACTTCATCAAACAGACCGGTAGCAAGGGTATTATCGTAGGTGTGGCTTATAACGGTCTTGTCACCCAGTGGTTGCATCAGTTTGGCAGGAAACCTGGTTGCGTTATACCTCGCAGGAATCATGGCAATTGTCTTCATTCCATACATTATCTTATAAAAGTAAGGCCTGATTAATAAGGGAAGGAAATTAGTGTTTTGTTTTTTATATTTGGTTGAGTCCGATCTTTTCCTGCCTATCGATTGATCCAGCCGCCATTTGATGAAACTTCAGGTATGAAAGCCGAGGAACTGCTTAACAATTATTTTGTGGACTCCCAGACCTGGGACGAAATGTACAGCAACAACCAACTGCGTGAGCAGTACCGGAATGTTGTGGAATTCATGCATCAGCTCAGCATAGAGGAGCTGAACAAGAAGGAAGAAATGGCCAAGATGCTGTTCATGAGTCAGGGGATAACGTTCACTGTCTACAATAGCGGCGAGGGCATTGAGAAGATCTTTCCTTTCGACATCATTCCCAGGATCATCACCGCGGTCGAATGGGACCATATCGAAAAGGGAATAACACAGAGACTGAAGGCCCTCAATCTCTTTCTCAAAGACGTTTATAACAACCAGTTTATCATCAAGGACAGGGTAGTGCCCGCCGACATGGTGTACAGCTGCCCGCACTACCTTCGGGAGATGTACCGCTTCCCGGTACCTTATGACATATATGTTCACATTGCCGGCATCGACCTGATCAGGAACAGTGATGGCTCCTTTTATATACTCGAAGACAATCTCAGGACACCGAGCGGGGTAAGCTATATGCTGGAAAACAGGGAGATCACCAAGAGGATCTTCCCGGATCTGTTGCCCGCCAATGAAGTCAGGAGTGTGATGGAATATCCCAGCCTGCTTCATAAAAACCTGATGTCTCTGTCGCCGAGGCAGATCGCGCATCCGACCATTGTGGTGCTCACACCCGGCATGTTCAACTCTGCCTATTTTGAACACACGACACTGGCCCGGATGATGGGGGTTGAACTGGTGGAAGGCCGCGACCTGGTAGTGGACAACCACAGGGTGTACATGAAAACAACTTCGGGTCTTCAGCAGGTGGACGTGATCTACCGGAGGGTGGACGATGAGTTTCTGGACCCACTGGTATTCAGGCCCGAAAGCACCCTGGGTGTTTCGGGCATCATGAGCGCTTACCGGAAAGGAAATGTGGCCATCGTCAATTCTTTAGGAAATGGGGTGGCCGACGACAAGGCCATTTACAGCTATGTACCCGAAATGATCAGGTACTATCTAAACGAAGAACCCATTTTGAAGAATGTACCGACCTATCAGCTAGGTATACCCGATCAGCGGGAGTACGTGTTTAAGAACGTGCAGAAAATGGTGATCAAAAAAACAAATGAAAGCGGAGGGTATGGAATGCTGATGGGACATTCCAGTTCGGATGAAGAGATCAGCAATTACCTGGAAGCCGTGATGCAGGATCCGCGACAGTTTATCGCGCAGCCGATCATCAGCCTTTCATCGGCACCCTGTTATATGAATGGTGCACTTACACCAAGACGGGTGGACCTTCGACCCTATGCGCTCTGTTCGCCCGGCGGCATTGAAATTGTCCCTGGCGGATTGACCCGCGTGGCTCTGAGGGAAGGTTCACTGGTTGTGAATTCATCGCAGGGCGGCGGTAGTAAGGACACCTGGGTATTATCGAAATAGAAAAATAAATTTCTTGCATGTTAAGCAGGGTTGCGGATAGTTTATATTGGATGAGCCGTTATATGGAACGAAGCGACGGCATAATAAGAATGCTTCGCGTTAACTATGCATTTTCCCAGGAAGATTTCAAAGGGTTTTCCTGGAAACCCGTCCTCAAAATGTTCACCGTACTGGACGACGCGCCGATCAATTCTCTGACCCGCAATAGCCGGGCGGTACTTCAATACCTGGTGAGCAACCGGGAAAACAGGAATTCGATCATCAACATCATCACCAGGGCAAGAGAGAACGCGCGAAGTGGGCAGGACCATATCACCAAGGAACTCTGGCAGTGCCTGAATGAATTCTATCATTCCATCAAAGAAGAACAATTGAATTCTGCCTTGCTGAAAGATGATCCTATCACCATCCTTGATGGCCTGACCAGGCAATGTGTGTCCTATTATGGAACAGCCGACATGACCATGATCAGGGGCGAAGGATATTCTTTTATCAACATCGGCAAATTCCTCGAACGCGCTGTGCAGGTGGCCGACATCCTGGGGGTGAAATTTGTTGACGAGAATGAAGGCATTTCCGAAGACGCCGGCGCCGAATACTGGAAACACCTGCTAAACTCTATCAGTGGATATG
>Ga0193753_10002487_pt1 | contig 14427 bp, 9 predicted proteins | sample H1c2metaG_FD_144925 | JGI IMG/M metagenome (GOLD analysis project Ga0193753, IMG submission 144925) | Soil microbial communities from a riparian zone of the East river system, Colorado, United States - H1c2 | ecosystem: Environmental > Terrestrial > Soil > Riparian zone | place: USA: East River... | reverse complement strand
CTTGTGATCGAAACCTTCGGCGACGAGCATGACACCGACCAGCAGCAGGAACGACAGCGCCAGCATCTTGATGGACGGGTGCGTGGAGACGAAATCGCCGATGGCGCGCGCGAACAGCATCATGAGGCCGACGGAAGCGATCACCGCCGCGATCATGACCGCAAGCTCGTCGACGAGGCCGACCGCGGTGATGATGGAGTCGAGCGAGAACACCATGTCGATGATGATGATCTGCACGATGATGGCGGCGAAGCCCGCCTTCACGCCCTTCGAGGCGTGACCTTCCTCGCCTTCGGTAAGCTGGTGGATTTCCATGGTGGATTTCCACACCAGGAATACGCCGCCGGCAATGAGTATGAGATCGCGCCCGGAGATCTCCGTGCCGGTGACCGTGAACAGCGGCGCGGTCAGTCCCACGATCCACGACAGCACCATGAGCAGGCCGATGCGCATGAACATCGCCAGGAACAGGCCGATGCGGCGCGCCTTCTCACGCTGCACCCGCTCGAGCTTGTCGACCAGGATCGAGATGAAAATGATGTTGTCGATGCCGAGCACGAGCTCGAGCGCCGTCAACGTGAAAAAAGCGATCCATACCTGCGGATCGGACAGGAGGGCGGCGATGGCATCCATGAGTGCCGCCATATTAGAGGAAAAGGACTCAAGTTCGCGACGGCGCCGCGCTTAGGTCTAATGGGTTTGCCGGCCGGGCGAGTTACCCTTCGTCAATGCGCCATCCCATTGCGTCGATACTTTCCTCATTCATCCTTCTGCTTGCCTCGACGCAGGCCGGCGCGCGACTGCAGTCGGGCGAGGTTCACGTCTGGCAGGTGCAGGAGATCACGCTCGCGGCGGCGCGCGACTATCCGAATCCCTACGCCGACGTCGATTGCTGGGTAGAACTCGAGGGTCCCGATTTCCGCCGGCGGGTTTACGGTTTCTGGGATGGCGGCCGCACATTCAGGATTCGCGTGGTGGCCACCCGACCGGGCGAGTGGACCTGGCGCGTGGGCTCCAATCGAGACGATCCGGGCCTCTCGGGGTCGGGAAAATTTCGCGCGATCGCGTGGAGCGAATCGCAGATCGCGCAAAACCCGAATCGACGCGGTTTCGTGCGCGCCAGTGAAAACGGACATGCGCTGCGCTATGCCGACGGTGCGCCATTCTTCCTCACCGGCGACACGTGGCTCGCGGCTTCCACGTGGAGGCTGCCATTCAAGGGCGCTCGAGCCGCCGTCGACTATCTTCCGGCCGAAGGCATCAGTTTTGAAGAAGCCGTCGCCTGGCGCAAACGCCAGGGCTACAACTCCATCTCGTTCATTTCCGCGTTTCCAAACTGGGCGGCTGATGAGCACGGCGCCACCTTCGCCAACAAGGACGGCGTGTACCTGCGCAATGCCTGGGAAAAATTCGGCCACTGGGCGCCGAATGCAAAAATCTCGACAGCCGATGGCGCCACGACGACCGCCAAGGACATGCACGATGAACAGGGCAATCGCCCTTTCGAAGTGTTTGCGGACCGGGAGGGGCTCGCCAACTTCGATCGGCTCAATCCGGCATATTTCGCGAGCCTCGATCGCAAGATGCAGCACTTGTCCGACGAAGGGTTCGTTCCCTTTCTCGAGACGATCCGTCGCGACAATGCGCCTTCCTGGAAACGCTACTTCAGTTTCAACGAGTCATACGCGCGCTTCGTTCAGTACCTCGTCGCGCGCTACGGCGCCTACAACCTGGTGTTCAGTGGCATTCATCTCGACTGGATCCCGAAGGACTTCAGCCTCACGGCCGATGAGTTCAATGAGGCGTTGACGTATCAGCATGAAAAATACGGCCCGCTGCCTTTCGGGCAGCCCTTCACCACGCTGATCGATCGTTCCACCTTCAAGGCTTTTGGCACCGGCGCACAGGCGCCGTGGCTCACGATGCACACTGTGGGCAACAACCCGCGCAATCACGCGATCTACGAATCCATCGAAGAGCTGTTCCGGCTCACGCCGGCGATGCCGGCCGCGAATCTCGAGCCTTATTACACGGGCTGGAATCACAGCATCAATCGCCCGGGTGGCGAGACGCCGGAAGAAAATTCCGATCGCGACAACTACTTCGCGCGCGCCATGATGTACGGCTCGGTGCTTTCCGGAGCGCTTGCAGGCCACGTGCACGGGACCGGTGCCTACGACGTCACGAGCACCGGCGAGCCCGAGGGCTGGAGGCCGCATATCTGGACTGCGTTGCGCTACGAGTCCGGGGCGCAGATGCAACACCTGCGCGCGTTCGTACTCTCCGAGGGCGATCGCTATCAACAGCTGACGCTGTCTTCACGGGATATCGAGCCTCGCAGTATTCCAGAGGCGGCAGCCGATGGACTCGACGGCTGGTCGTTCCTCATGCGCACGCCTGGAAAGGATCTGGCGCTGGCGTACTTCGAGAACAAGGCGATTCGCGCGCGCATGAAGGGGTTCGCACCCGGGGCGAGTTATCGATGGACGTGGTTCGACCCACGTACGGGACGATGGGGGCCCACGCTCAAACTCAAGTCGGATGCGGCGGGTGTGATCATCGCGCCGCCATTCGTGGACGGCGAAAAGCAAGCCCCGCGTGACGTCGCGGCGAAAATCTCCATGGCGCGGTAGGCGAACTGCGACGCTTCGAGAATTGACTCATGTGGCGATTGCCAACATTCTCCAGCTTCGAGGGGAAAAGCCGAAGGTCGTCGTAGGGAGCAAATCATGTCTCGCAAGAAGCCATTGCCGGTGATCCTGTTTGTCGGTGTTGCACAGACGCTCGGGGCCTCATGGGCTCTCGCGCAGGAAAGTACGCCACCTTCCGCTTCATCAGCTCCCGAGCCCGTGCTTCAGGAAGTCGTGGTTACCGGCTCGCGCATCCGGCAGAGCGAGCAGAACATCGCGAACCCGGTGACGACGATCTCGTCAGAAGCCATTGCGCAGTCTGGCAAGACCGACCTCGCGGATTATCTTGCGCAGTCACCCGCGCTCATCGGTTCTACAACCGGCGACCTTACGGCGGGATCCAACCCGGGCTTCGGCGAAGTCGGGCTCAACCTGCTGGACCTGCGGCACCTTGGCGTGGATCGCACGCTGGTGCTCGTCGACGGGCGCCGTCATGTGTCGGGCCTCGCAGGTTCCGCGGCGGTCGATGTCGACTCCATCCCCACCGATTTGCTCGAGACCGTGGACGTGCTGACAGGCGGCGCATCGGCCATCTACGGTGCCGACGGCGTATCGGGCGTCGTCAATTTCCGGCTCAAGAAGAACTTCGAGGGCCTCTCGTTTCGCGGCCAGGCGAGCCAATCCGGAGAAGGCGATGGCGACAACCTGTTCGGTGCGCTGACCGCCGGCATGAACTTCAGCGAAGGCCGCGGCAACGTGGCGTTCGCGTACGAGTACAGCGCGGATGATCGCGTCAACGACCAGGACCGCGACTATCTGCGCCCGCCGAAATCCCGCGGTCTTGCGCAGAACCAGGACGATCTCGACGATTCGCCGGATCTGCCCGACAACATTCCGTACGCCGACATCCGCTATGCCGACAGCTCGCGCATGGGCGCGGTCGATGTGGATTTCGATCTGCTCTCGGACTTCGAAGGCAATGGCAACGTCTACGACCGCGGCTTCGTGCTCGAAAACTCGGGCGGCTACACGGTCGGTGGATCCAGCACGTCGGTCGATGGTTACCAGGGAGATCTGTTTCCCGAACTGGATCGACACCTGGTCAACCTGCTCGGCCACTTCGACGTGAACGATTCGCTGACGATCAGCGCCGAGGGCAAGTACGTGCGCTCGCATGCGTATTCAGTGGCCCAGCCGTCGTACGACTTCTATCTATTCATGACGCCGGACAATCCGTACATGCCGGATTCGATCCGCGACGCGATCGTGCCGGGAGCGGCGGCGGAATGGTTCGAAGATCCCGAGGCACCGGATGGCGTCATCGTGACGCGCGACAACTACGATCTCGGCGTCAACGCCGAAGACACCGTGCGCGAAACACTGCGCGGCGTGCTCGCCGTGAACGGAACGCTGAGCGATCGCCTGAGCTACGAAGCCTCGTACGTCTATGGTGAGACGAAGAGCGAGATCGTCACCGTCAACAACCGGTTCGAGGACAGATGGCTCGCGGCCATCGATGTCGTCGCCGACCCAACTACCGGCGTGCCGGTCTGCCGTTCATCGCTCGACCCGGACAGGCCCGAAGAGCTCGCCGGCTGCACACCTTTCAACATTTTCGGAGATGGAGTCAGAAATCCGGGTGCGGGCGATTTCGTGAATGCGGACAGTGTCTCCCACACCAAGGTCACGCAGCAGGTCTTCTCGGGCTCGCTGTCCGGCGACTTCGGATCGTTCCTGGAATTGCCAGGCGGCTCGATCGGGTTCGCGGCTGGCGCCGAATATCGTCGCGAGACCAGCGACTCCGTGCCCGCGCAGGAAATCCAGGATGGCCTCACGTGGAGCGGGCCGATCACGCCCGCTGCCGGCAGCTTCGACGTCAAGGAGTTGTTCGCCGAGGTCAACCTGCCGGTGCTCAAGGACGCGCGATTCGCGGACCGGTTGTCGTTCGGCGCCGCATTCCGCGTCTCGGACTACAGCACTGTGGGCCAGACCAGCACCTGGAAAGTGGACACGGTGTATGCGCCCGTCCATTCGCTGATGTTTCGTGCCACGTATGCGCAGGCGGTCCGCGCGCCCAACATCGCCGAGCTCTTTTCACCGCAGAGCTCGACGTTCAACTTCATCGTCGATCCCTGCGACGTCAACGAGCTCAACAACGGCACGAGCACGCGTGAAGAGAACTGCGCCGAACTGTTGTCCGGGCTCGGCATCGACCCGACGACGTTCCTGCCATCGAATACGCCGCAAGCCACGCTGTACACCGAGGGGACTTTCGGCGGCAATCGCGATCTCAGCGAGGAAACGGCGACCACCTGGACCGCAGGTGTCGTGCTGCGGCCCGAGTTTGCGCCGGGCTTCAGCCTGGCGCTCGACTGGTACGACATCGAGATCGAAGACGCCATCAATACACCGGAAGCCGAAGAGCTGACGCAGCTGTGCGTCGATCAGCCCACGCTCGACAATCCGTTCTGCGCGGGCGTCGAGCGCGATCCGGAAACCGGCTACATCGTCGGTTTCACCGTGCGGCCCGACAACGTCGCGAGTTTCCGGACCGCCGGGCTCGATGTCACGCTCGACTACCTCGTGGAAACCGACAACGCGGGCGAGTTCAAGGTGCAGCTCGTCGGCGGATATCTGGACCGGCTCGAATTCATCTCCTCGCCTGGAGCCGAAGTCGACAACGATCTCGGCGAGCAGTACTACCCCAAGTATTCGGCGACGTTGGACGCCAGCTGGACGCGCGGCCCGCTGACGCTGGCCTATGGCATCAACTGGTACAGCGAGACGGACCGGTTCACGCGCGAGGTGCTGGCAGGCGATCCCGACTACAGCGATCCTCGCTATTTCAAGATCAAGGAAAAGTGGGACCACGATATCCACGCGGACTACGACATCACTGAGCACGTGAATGTGTACGCCGGCATCAACAACCTCTTCGACCAGAAGCCGGAGTTCGGCTACAGCTCCTATCCCATCTCCGCGATGGGCCGCTACTTCTACCTGGGGGCGAAAATGAATTTCGGCGCTGCCGGCCGATGAGAATGCACTGGGGCGTGGCCGGGCTGATGCTGGCCACGTCTCCCTGCCTTGCCGCGCCAGCGGCGACTCCCTTCACGCTCGACGACTACTATCTACTCGAAAGCGTTTCCGAGCCGGCTTTCTCCCCGTCCGGCGATCGTGTCGCCTATACCGTCTCGCGCAACGACAGGAAGAGCGACGAGTCGACGAGCGATATCTGGTCCGTGCCCTGGGCCGGCGGTGTTGCCACGCAGCTCACGCACACTGCCAAGGCGAGCGAATCTCAGCCGCGCTATGCAAGCGATGGGAAGTTCCTGTTCTACCTGTGCGATGCAGGCAAGGATGAAACGACTCAGCTGTGGCGCATGTCCGCGAAAGGCGGTGGCGCGCGGAAGGTCACGGAAATTCCAGGTGGCATCACCGATTTCGATCTGTCGCCCGATGGCCGGCGCGCGGTTGTCGTCGCCGAGGTGGGTCTCAACGTCGGCAGCAAGACTGAAACACCACCGCCGATCGAAACGGAACGCTTCCTGTTCAAGCGCGACGGCGATGGCTATCTCGACGATCGCACGCAGCAGCTGTTCATCGTCGACCTCGCCACCGGCAAGGCGAGGCCGCTGACGCGGGGCCAGCGCGATCACTGGCATCCTGCCTGGTCGCCTGACGGCGCGTCGGTCGCGTACACGGCCAAAGAGCGGGGCGAGACCGACCGTGACTCCAACTACGACGTTTTCGTGCAGGGAGTCGACGCGGGCGAAGCGCGCAAGATCAGCACTTCGCCGGGGCCGGACAACGATCCGGATTGGAGCGCGCGGCCTTCGTGGTCGCCCGATTCGCGCCGCGTGCTCTGGCTGGAGGGAGGCGAGAGCAAGTGGCTCTACTACGCGACGCCTCATCTGGCGGTCGCGGACCTCGCAAGCGGCGAGATCACGCGCCCCGCGAACATCGATCGCTGGTTCTATTTTCCGAAGTTCGCGCCGGACGGCTCGATCGTCTCGCTCATCGAACAGGACCGTGACACGTGGCTCGCGCGCATTGGCACAAACGGCGACATCCAGTACCTGACTTCCGGCAAGAGATTCGGCAGCGACTTCGCGGTCGCAACCAACGGCCGCGTCGCGCTGCTCGAGAGCGACGTGGATACGCCCGCTGAAATCTTCGCCATGGATTCGCGCCGTCAACTCACTTCGCACAATGCCTGGACTGCCGAACGCGCGAAGGGCGAAGTGCGCGATGTGTCATTTGCGAGCGGTGATGCCGAGATTCACGGCTATGTCACGCTGCCTGCCGGCTTCGATTCCGCGAAACGGTACCCGCTGCTGGCCTATCTTCATGGCGGTCCCGTTTATCAGCACAGCCACGAGTTCGACATCACGCCACGTCTCTACGCAGCTTCGGGCTACGCGGTGCTGTCGATCAATCCGCGCGGGTCGTCGGGTCGCGGCTTCGATTTTTCGCGCGCCATCTATGCCGATTGGGGGAATCTCGACGCAAAGGACATCAGTGCCGGCATCACGCACGTCATCGCGCAAGGACTTGCCGATCCGCAGCGGATTGGCGTCTTTGGGTGGAGCTATGGCGGAATCCTCACCGATTACATGATCGCGAGTGAGCCGCGGATTCGCGCCGCGATCTCCGGCGCCGGAGTGGCGAATGTGCTCGCGACGTTCGGTGTCGACATGTACGTGCGCGAGTACGTATACGAGCTGGGCATGCCCTGGGAAAACTTCGATACCTGGCGAAAGCTCGCCTATCCATTCCTGCATCCGGAGCGCATCACCGCGCCGACGCTGTTCCAATGCGCGGGCGACGACGACAACGTGCCTTGCGTCGGCGCGCAGCAGATGTACCAGGCGCTCAAGGCGCGCGGGGTGCCGACCCGGCTGATCGTGTACCCCAAACAAAATCACGAGATCGATGTGCCGAGCTACCTGGTACACCGCATGCGCAACAACATCGCGTGGTTCGATCGCTGGCTCAAGCCTTGAGCCTGAACTCCGCATCACCGTAGTGAACGTAGTCGGCCCAGTCGGGTGAGCGCCGCCGGTGCACCGCGCGGCGCGCCTTGACCAGCGCGGTGCCCACGCTCCCGCGCAGCAACTCGCGATAGAACACCGTGGCGAAAGCCGTCGCGGATGCGTCTTCTACCGGCCAGTGCGTACCGACGTAGTGCGCCAGTCCGGCGCGCAGCAACGTTTCAGCGAGGCTCAGGTTCCTGGCGATGCCCTGGCCGCGTTGCACGGCGATGCGCTTGCGCGCGGCACCGCGCCGCAGTCGCGCCGACTCACAGGCGTTGAACACCACGAGCGGTGGAAGCCTGCCGAGCGCGGACAGGTGCGCGCCCGTGAGTACTCCGTCGGCGAGAATCAGGCCGCCTTCACCGGAAAGCTTGTCGTCGAACGAGGCGTGCCCGGCGTAGTGAATGACGTCGTATCTCCCGGATTCGAACTCCGCGGTCACGCGCGCGAGCGTCGCCGCATTGCCGGCGATTTGGGTGAGCCGAAAGGTCCTGGCGCGCCCTAACAGGTGTGCGATTCGCTCGCGCTCATTCTCGGCGCCCGGCAGGTCGCCCGTCGGATTCGCGATGAGCAACACACCGAGCTCGCGCTGGTCGCGCCGCGCGGCCTCGAAGCGTGCCGGCACCAGGTCGGCGGTGGCATAGCGCCGCGACAGCCCACCATCGAGTGCCGGGAACCAGCCACGAATGTTGAGCGCTTCCCAGGGAATGCGGCTGCTAGCGGCATCGTGCACCACCGACAGCGCCTGCCCGCGCGCGGCATAGAGCGCAGCCGCCAGCGACGGATGCAGCGTGAGTGTTCCGAGCTTGGCACCCAGCGCCTTGACGCGCGCGGGAGTCAGCGACTCGCTTTGGAACTCGCGGCCCAGCCGGTCGAGCGCTGGCGCAGGAAATTCCTGGCTCTGCGAGAAGATGGCCGCGGAGCTGCCGCCGGTGAGCAGCGATGCGCGCCAGGTCTCGCGCGTACCGAGACGCGCCTCCGCCGCCACGATGAGATGGGCCGTGCCCGGCACGCGGCGCGCGCCGGTGGCGACCGCGGGCCGCGACGGTGCCAGCGGCCGCAATCGCAACACACCCGCGGGGCGCGATTTCACGAAGTCCCGAAGCCTGGCGTGCACTGCCTGGGCGTGGGCACGCGTCAGCACATGGAGATCCACGCGCGTAATGCCTGCTTCGCCCGCGGCGCGCGCGCGTAGCAGGCCGCGCAACTGCGCCGCGAATGAGTCAGCCGGTGCGATGCCCGCGGCCGCGCCCCAGGCAACGGTGGCTATCGACCGGTACTGCGGCGCCTCGGCGAACCGCGCCAGGTTTTCGGCGGCATGTTCGATGACGTCGAGGCTCAAGCGGTCGAAACGCCCCAGGCCAACCAGCAGATACGAAGTGTGCGGCGCGCGGCTCTTCTCGATGAGGCTGCGCGGTATCGGGGTGACGTGGCCGGCATCGCCACTCACCACCCGATGCTGGAGCCAGTCGCCGATGATGCCGCCGAGCCGCTCATCGATGTCCGCCGCGGCGCCGCTCGCGGGCACGCCGCGCAGGACAGCGACTGCCGTGGCTGAGGTTCGCGACTTGGCCACGTCGCCGACGACCACACGGACTGCGAGTGGCCGGGTTTTCGCCACGCGCTGCGGGCGCTGGTGCACGCGTCCCCGCGGTGCTTCGTTGAGCGTGTCGAGGAACAGGCGGCGCTGCTCCGCCGTCATGTGCGGCCAGTCGATCTTGCCTTGATACTGCTCGCGCAGCTCGGCATCGCGAACCCGGGTCAACGAGCCGCGCTTCACGGGCGGCGCAGCCGCGAACCGCTGCGTGGCGCCGGTTTGCAGCAGGTCGACGGTTCCTTCGATGACGCGGTTGGACAGCGTCATGTCACTGTGCCCGCATTCCACATAGCTGTGGCGCGCGCCGGCGAGCCGTGCGAGCTCGATGGGCACGGTGCCATCGCCTTGCAGACTGTATTCGTACTCGAAGTCGCCATCGCGCAGCGCGAGGCCGGTGGCGGTGGTGCGGTTGCAGCCCACCACCATGCTGAAACGCGCGTCGGCGGGCGCCATGCGTTGTTCGAGCCCGGACGCCGAGCGAAGCAGGGCGGCATCGGGACCCGGACCCCTGGCGGGCCAAATCGCCGGGTCGAACAGGTCGAGATCGCTGACGCTCTTGTTGGCCGGCAACAGCTCGTGCAGTCCGGGAAAACTGGCGAACACATTGCGGGCCAGGTATTCCGCGTCGTGTCGCAGGTCGAGCATCGCGATCTTGCGCACCACCGAATAGGTGCCGCGCAGCGCCTGCACCGCGGCCAGCGACCCGGAATTGGGAGTGCCCAGCATGATGAGTTGCGACACGTGTTTGCCGGCCGTGTGCGTCAGCGCAGCGCGCGCGACGAGCCCACCCATGCTGTGGCCGACGAGCGCCACCTCGTCGCGGCCGTCAGCCGTCAGGCGATCGGCCAGTAGTTTGCCAAGCGTGCCGATGTCGCGCCGCCAGTCGTAGTCGAGCAGCACCGCGTCGAAGCCTGCCTTGCGCAGGGACAGCGTGAACTTGAGGTAGCTGTAGTTCATCGCGCCCAGCGCCACGATGCGCGACGCTTCGTTCAGCCGCAGTTCCGTCAAACGGCCGAAGGCGATGTCGATGGGGTCGAGCCACAGGATGTCGTTGGGGCGTTGGCCACCGCGAACGAAGCCCAGCTGTGAACCCATGATGCCCGGCAGAACATAGACGCGGCGCCGCGGCCTGGCGCGCGCCTTGCGCTTGCGCGTCGTGGTCCGCGCGAGCGAGGCGAGCTCGGCGTGCAGTTCGGCGCCAAAGTATTCGACCAGGCCTTCGTGCGGAGTGGGCGAGGCCAGCAACGCGATGAGCGTGGCTTCGTCGAGCGCCAGCCGGTCGTATGGCGTGATGTGATCCGCGGGGGTACCCGCGTTCTCGGGAGGGCTCACTCCGCGAATCCCAGTTTCAGGTCTATCCAGTCGATGACCGGCCGCCAGAGCGTGTCGCGATGGCGCGAAGCGAAGAAGCCTTTGTGCCCGATGCGCTTCGAACCCGCCTCGGCAGGCGTGAACCAGCGCGATTCACGTTCAACATGCGGCAAGAACCGGTTGAGTGCTTCGACGGTGTGTTGCGTGGCGATCGGGTCGTCGGTGAACGCCACGCTGAGCAGGGGCGCACGGATGTCGTTGAACCAGTTGTCGGCGAGATAGGTAGCGAGGTCGGGGCCGAAATGCTCCGGCCGCAGGCACCAGCGCCGCCATTCTTCATACACGCCGCGCGGCAATGGCAAGCCCGCCCAGCCGCCGCCGGTCGGAATGTAGCCTTTCAGCGCCAGCATCAACGGGCCATGCACGCGCCAGAACCACCAGGCGAAATAACGGAACGGCGCATTCTGCCAGCGCCAGTAACCGGTCGACGTGGCGATCTGCACATGCAGCTGAGCCAGCGCATGATTGCGCAGCAGGCCGAGAAGCTGACCGCCGACGCTATGACCGAAAGTCACCACGGGCTGACCTTGGGCGCGTTCCGCGCCGGCGTCCAGCGCCGCCCGCATGTCGAGCAGGCCCCAGTCGCTCATGCGCACGTCTTCGGTGGCGGGACTACCGGATGTCGAGAGGCCCATGCCGCGGTAGTCATACAGAAGCGCGTCGTAGCCCCGCTCCGCGGCGTACTGCGCCAGCTTGAAATAGAACGCCTGCGGAAAGCCGGTGGCGCCGTTCATCACCATCACGCCGCGGCGTTGCGGCGCGGCGAACCAGTGCGCGGCGAGATTTCGCCCATCCGCTGCACGCAGATCGAGCGGCTGCGGAATCACAGCGCGTTCGCCTCGATATTTTTGGCGAGCGCGAGGATGACCGCGCGCCGCGCGCTCGACTTGCGCCAGATGGCGCCGATGGTGCGGGTCGGCACGGGTTTGGCGAAGGGCTTGATGGTGACACCGCGCGCCGCGCCATAGGCGCCACGGCCGGCGAGCTCGGGCAACAGCGTTATCCCCACTCCCGCGGCAACCATCTGGCGCAGCGTCTCGAGGCTGGTGGCGCGGAAATCCTGCTTCTCATGCAAGGCCGTGCCTGAACAGATCTCGAGCGCCTGGTCACGCAGGCAATGGCCGTCTTCGAGCAGCAGCAGCGTTTCGTCGTGCAGGTCGGCCACCTTGATGCTGGCGCGCCCCGCGAGCCGGTGGTTCGCCGGCATGGCGACCGTGAACGGCTCCTTGTAGACCTCGTAGGACTCGAGCCCGTCGAGCGGCACCGGGAGTGCCAGGATTCCGACATCGATTTCTCCCGAATACAGTTTCTCGAGCATCACGTCGGTCTGATACTCGTACAGCATGAGCTCGAGCCGCGGCAGCTGCTTGCGCAGTTTGCCCGCCACGTTCGGCAGTAGATAGGGGCCGATGGTGGGCAGGAGCGCCAGCTTGAGCCGCCCGGCCAGCGGGTCGCTGTGGCCCTTGGCCAGCTCGACGATCTCCTCGCTCGCTTCGAGGATGCGGCGCGCCCGCGCGACGATCTCCTCGCCGGCCACGGTCAGCGACACGCGCTTGGGCGCACGCTCGATGAGCTGAACGCCGAGGTATTCCTCGAGTTTCTTGATCTGCGCCGAGAGCGTGGGCTGGCTCACGAAGCTGCGCTCCGCCGCGCGCCCGAAGTGGCGGGTGTCCGCCACGGCGACGAGATATCGCAGGTCCTTGAGCTTGAGGTCTGCCATAGATGCTCTCTATCGAGTCTATACAATCAATTGATTGGCTGTAATGGGGTTTGCCCCGGAGAATGCGCCTCCATCGAGCCAGGCACGGCGATATCGCCTACCCCAGCCAGTCTTCAACCAGGAGTATTTGAATGTTAGGTATCGGCCAGAAGTTTCCGCAGTATTCGCTCACCGGCGTGGTTTCCAACGACCAGGCCAAGGCTTTCCAGCCTTTCGACCAGGACACCCACAAGGGCAAGTGGCGCGTCGTCTTCTTCTGGCCGAAGGATTTCACCTTCGTTTGCCCGACGGAAATCGCCGCGTTCGGCAAGCTCGACAAGGAATTCAAGGCGCGTGACGCGCAGCTGCTCGGTGTATCCACCGACAGCGAATACGTGCACCACGCCTGGCGCAGCACCAAGGACGAGCTGAAGACGCTGCCGTTCCCGATGCTCTCGGACATCAAGCGCGAGCTGTCGACCGAGCTCGGCATCCTCGATCAGAACGCCGGTGTTGCCCAGCGGGCCACCTATATCGTCGACCCCGATGGCGTGATCCGCTTCGTGTATGTCACCGACCTGTCGGTCGGCCGCAGCCCGGATGAAGTGCTGCGCGTGCTCGACGCACTGCAGACCGACGAGCTGTGCCCGTGCAACTGGAAGCAGGGCGAAGACACGCTGAAGGCGGCCTGAGAAGGCCCGGAAGTCGAAGGCAAAGGAGCCAGTGATGAACATTGAACAGATAAGGGATGCGTTGCCCGACTACGCGCGCGATCTCAAGTTGAACCTCGGCAGCGTTCTCACGACGAACGGTGCGCCGGGACTCAGCGAGAAGCAGATCTGGTCGATTGCGCTGGCTTCAGCGATCGCTGCGCGCAACACGAAGTTTGCGCGCAGCGTCGAAGCCGGGTCGCGTGCGCATCTCGCGGACGTGGAGGTCGAGGGCGCGAAGGCGGCCGCGGCCATCATGGGCATGAACAACATCTACTACCGTTTCCTGCATCTGGTGGAAGACGGGGAGTACCAGACCATGCCCGCGCGTCTGCGCATGAACGTGATCGCCAATCACGGTATCGACAAGCTCGACTTCGAGCTGATCTCGCTGGCCGTGTCGGCGGTGAATGGCTGCGGTCTGTGCGTGACCTCGCATGAAAAGAAGCTTCGCTCGCACGATGTGTCGCGCGAAGCGATCCAGAGCGCGGTGCGCATCGCGGCGACGATACACGCCGTGGCCGTGGCGCTGGAGTTCGAGCAGAGCGCGCCGATTGCGGACGGCGCGGCAGAACTTGCGGCTTGATCGATGATCGGCTGTTTCCCTCCCTGACAGTCGATAATGGGGCGCCCGGTGTACCGGGCGCCTTTTTTTCACATGACCGAACTCGTACTTTCTGCCGGGGTAGTGGTGGTTCGCCGAAACGGCGACGGCTGGCGCGTGCTGCTGCTTCGCGTCTACAACTACTGGGATTTTCCGAAGGGCCGCGTCGAGGTTGGCGAAAGCGCCATCGATGCCGCGCGCCGCGAGACTCGAGAAGAGACCACGCTCGACGACCTGGAGTTCGCCTGGGGAGAGAAGTTTGTCGACACCGCGCCGTACGGCCGCGAGAAGAAGATCGCGCGCTATTTCGTGGCGCGAACCCCGTCAGAAGCTGTCTCACTGCCCGTGAATCCCGAGCTCGGCAAGCCGGAACACCACGAATGGAGGTGGTGCGACTTCGAGACTGCGGAGCAGCTGGTGCCCGAGCGGCTCTGGCCGGTCTTGCGCTGGGCGCAGGACATGATCGAGTAGCAGGTAGCTAGACGACCCGTCCGCGCCTTCCGCCGCGCAGGAAGTCCTCGACGTTGAGCGCCAGCTCATCCACCGCACGCTGTCTCGCTTCGAACGCCGCCCAGGCGATGTGCGGCGTGACCAGCAGATTGGGAATGCCCGGCTCGAACAGCACGCTGCCTTCGGTCGGCGGCTCCTTCGGCAACACGTCGATGGCCGCACCGCCGAGATCGCCGCCCTTGAGTGCGCCGACCAGCGCCTCGAGATCGACCAGCGCGCCGCGCGCGGTGTTGATGAGCAGGGCTTCGGGCTTCATGAGCGCGAGGACTT
>Ga0193753_10002486_pt1 | contig 14428 bp, 11 predicted proteins | sample H1c2metaG_FD_144925 | JGI IMG/M metagenome (GOLD analysis project Ga0193753, IMG submission 144925) | Soil microbial communities from a riparian zone of the East river system, Colorado, United States - H1c2 | ecosystem: Environmental > Terrestrial > Soil > Riparian zone | place: USA: East... | reverse complement strand
CCATTTCTTTTGCTTCTGCAATTTGCGCCTCAGTTACATGCTTGCCGCCTTTTTGCACACTGGCGGCAATTGACAAGAGCGATTTCAATTTGTCTGAAATATCAGCTGAGGAAAAATTTCCCTTTACCTGATCAATGAACGCCATGTCGCATTGCAGGTAATGCTGCGCAACGCTTCCATGGGAATTCTCACAAAAAAAACAGTCGTTTAATGAAGAGACGATCGTGGCGATAAGTTCGCGTTCGCCCCGACTGAGAGAATTTTCACCGCGCATCAGCGTCTCAGTAAAATCGCTCAATGGTTTGGCTATGTCTGGTCGAATTGAAAGCGGGCCGCGTATTCCAGGAATACCTTCCGGTAACGATATGTATGGCATAATTTTCTTTTTTAAATCCTGAGTTGGCTGATGAAATACAAAGGATATCGGGTTCAAGATATGCGTTTCTATGTAAATGATCCGGTTGCGTTTTCTTTTGCGCTAATTTTTGACATCGATGATTGCCGGAAGATCGAAAATATCGATGATGCTTCCTAAATTTGATATATAATGCCAGGAGCTGTTGATATTGACGAACTGATCGCTACCCTTCCTCGCGATGAGCAAGTGCTTGTGAAAAGATTGCGTGGACTGGTTACCGAATGCATTCCCCAGGCAACGGAGAAGGCATACAAAGACATGGTCATGCCGTTCTATACCAGGAACCGGCTGATATGTTTTATTTGGCCACCATCCGCGTTGTGGAAACCAAACGCTGACCTTGAAAAGCAAAAAACAAAAGGAGTGGCGCTTGGCTTTAACCAGGGAAAGTTGATGGGTAATGAAGAAGGTGTGTTGCTATCCGAAGGACGCAAACAGGTCTATATGATGTATTTTAAAAAGCTTGACGATATCGATGAGCATCAGGTTCGGGCGCTGCTGTTTGAAGCGGCGATGATCGACGAGCAGTTTACATCAAAGAAAAAACGGGTATAGCGCCCTAGCCCATTTGGACAACATCACCAACAACAAAATCTATTCCCCATTAGCTACTACAAATTTTCCTCGTCAAAGAATGGTTTTGAGTTTACTTTAATGCAAAGCTGATGTATCCTCCCTTAAAACCATTCTCTTCCTTACCATTCACAGATACGACTACGTATTGCTTGTTGCCAACGGCGTACGTGGATGGAATTGAACTTGCCATACCCGGCAATTGGTATTCCCACAATACTTTTCCTGTATTTTGATCAAACGCCCGAAACATATTGTCACCCGTGGCGCCAATGAAGATCAACCCTCCTGCTGTAGCGATCCCCCCACCGCGGTTGAACATGCCGGAGTTTAAAATTCCCATCTTTTTGAATTCAGGATCTTCTCCCAGCGGAACCTGCCACACAATGTCACCTGTGTTCAGATCGATTGCGGTCATGGTACCGAATGGAGGTGTAATAGCGGGATGACCTTCGGGATCAAGATAAAAACTGTATCCGTTGAAGCCATAGGGTTCATTGTTCTCCGGAATATTTGCCGCTTCGAATGATTGTTGGACAACGGTATCCATAACATATGCGACGACTGATGCTATCTGTTGTTTAGACAAAAATTTAAACGACGGCATCGGCGGTGCGCCTTTCCGGAGGATACTCTCGATTTGCGCGCTTTTATACTTTTTAACATGCGTCGTGAGGTCTGGGCCGATACCTGCTCCCTTTTTATCGACACCGTGACAACTGCCACAGTAGGTTTTGTACAATGTCTCAGGGTCCAGTTGATTGGCCGCGCGGATTTTTTTGAGATCCGTGAGCTTCAATATCCACGGAATATCAGTGGAGTTCACGAATAGTCTATTGGTCTGGGTATTGACAGTGGCGCCACCCCAGTTCGCTCCGCCGTGTGCCGTCGGAAGAATGAGCGACCCCTCCATGGACGGCGGATCGTAGATGCCAGTCTTGTATTTGTTTTTGGCTATCTCCGCTGCGATCCAAGTCGACGAACGGCCATAGAATTTTTCCTGATATCCTTGGCGCGCAAAGGGTGGGTTAACAGGCAGCGGTTGTGTTGGCCAGGGTTTTTCTCCTGGCATGGTGCTGACCGTATCAACAGGTACTTCGTTTACCTCAAATAACGATTCACCTGTTTCGCGATCAAACATAAACAGATATCCCATCTTCGTTACGAGCGCAACAGCATCGATCTCTTTTCCGTCCCGCTTTATGGTAACGAGATTGGGGGGAGAACCATTGTCGCGATCCCAAAGATCGTGGTGCGTGGTCTGAAAATGCCAGATGCGTTTTCCCGTTTTTGCATCGAGGGCCAGCAGGCAATTGGCAAAAAGATTCTGGCCGGGGCGATCCGCTCCGTAGAAATCGAAAGATGCCGATGCAGTTGGGATAAATACTATACCTCTTTTTTCGTCCAGTGCCATCCCCGCCCAGCAATTAGCGCCACCGTTGCGCTGGCGGGCGTTACTATTCCAGGTCTCTGCGCCAAACTGGCCTGATTTAGGAATAACATGGAAGATCCATTCCAATTTACCGCTGTTGATATTGAACGCGCGGATATCGCCAGACGTCGATGGAAGTTCGTCCGGCACTTTACATCCAACGATAAAGAGATCATTATATACAACTCCAGGTGCATTGCTGGAGACTGGCACTTGCGCACGCATGGTGTCAGGCACCTCCAGACCTTCATAGAAATCAACACGTCCGTTGTTGCCAAAGTCCTTCATTACCGCACCATTCTCCGCATTAATGGAGTAAAGCGTTCCACCGGAAATAAGAAAGATGCGGTCCGGGCTGCCGGGATGGTAGGTCATTCCCTTCGACCAATTGGGAATGGCTGACGAGTCCGGAACAAACTCCCACACCCTCTTTCCAGTAACGGCATCGAGCGCGACAAGCTTGTTAGAAGGCATCAAACCAATGACCCGGTTGTTCATCATCACCGGATTGAAATAGACACCACCACCGTCTGTGCTATCTTCATAACGCCAGACCTCTTGCAACTGCGCGACATTCAACGTGTCGATGTACGTCAGCGAGGAGAACTTGTTATTGGAAACATCATGACCGAACGTTGGCCATGAGGAAGCATCTTGTTTATCAGACGAACAAGCTCCGAGGAAAGTCAGCGCGATGCAACCGAGTCGGTGTTTGAATGATTTTATCATCGATTTAAATACCGTAGATCCTGCCATGGGCAATGGCAGGTCAAAGGAAATTTAAGATATGACTAATTTGTAAGATTCTATAACGGAGGTGTTCAAGAAATGCGCAGACTATTGCCAACCAATCGTATTAGTCATTTTTCAACGAACCAATAGGACTGCCTTTCGAGGCCCGTATCACTTGTAGTCCAATGGCCAGCAATCCTACCAACATCAAAAAAAGTGTACTCGCAAGAAATGTCCCGATCCCAAGCTCGACGCGGTTAGGGAATTTCTGAAGCCAAATATTATTGACAAAATAGCTAAGCGGAACCCCGATTAGAATGGATATCAAAAGCATCTTTAAAAAGCTTTTGGACAGCAAGAGCGCAATGCTTAAATCAGCAGCGCCAAGAATTTTACGGATGCCAATCTCTCGTGTCTTGCGTTCTGCAGTGTACGTCGACATGCCCAGCAATCCCAGGCAAGCAATGACTATGGCTAGCAGGGCAATAAAACCGAGGATAGAAACTGCATCAAATATAGCCTGATGTGTTTTCGCTAGTTGTTCGTCAAAGAATTCGTATTTGAACGCATGAACTGCATCGAGACTCTTCCACTTTTGCCCGAGTTTGGCAAGTGTACCGTTTACATCACTACTCATGATTCTTACGTTGACAAAACTGAAGTTCGAACCATTGCGCAACACAAGTGGCCCGATCTGGTCCTGTTCTATTAAAAGTCTGAATCTGAAATCCTTCACTACGCCAATGACCGTCACATCTTCATTTACACCTTCTTCTTCAAATACTTGTCCGATAATTTCTGATGGACTTTTATAACCCAATTCTTTCACTGCAGCTTCATTGACAACAACAAGTCTGTCAGAATTTGTCAGCATGCCATTTAGATTCTTGCCTGCTACCACTTCAATTTCAAAATTTTCGAGAAAGTTTTCGCTAACTTGTAATGCACCAACGTACCCAAAATCATCTTTGCTATTTCCGACTCTTAGGTTGGTCCCATTGGACACACCTGTTGCCGGGATGATATCGCACGCAGAGATCAGACCAACCCCCTCTACTGAACCGAGTTCATTCGAAATTTTCGTGTAGTCATTGCCCTGCAGTGGTATGTTAACCATGTTTTTATTATTAAGGCCATAGTCGAATTCAAGAAAATGGCGGAACTGATTAAATATCAACATGCTTGTTGTAATGAATAACAATGAAACCACAAATTGGGCGACGTTAAGTGCTTTTCTAATACCTAGTCTGCCTGGCCTCGTTCCTTCATTATTTTTAAGGGCTTGAATGGGCTGATATCCCGACAAATGAAAAGCCGGGTAGAGACCGGAGCTAATACCAATGAGTATCGCAAAGATCAAAAACAGCAGGTAAACCCAGGCGTTTGCATTCAAATCAAAATTTAGATGTTGATTGATCCAAAGAGCCTCGAATGCAGGAACAATAAATATCAGCAAGCCGCCAGCCAGTACTACCGCAAAAATCGAGGTCAGGATGGACTCAGTCATAAATTGATAAACGAGTGCTATTTTGTTTGCACCTGTTACTTTGCGCACGCCAATTTCCTTCGAGCGTGTTAACGATCTGGCTATCGACAGGCCTGTATAATTCAGACAAGCAGATATCATTATGATCAGGGCAAGGGCAGACAAGACGTAGTATGCGATCAGTGGCATGCTAAAGCTTGTTGGATTGGCCGTAAATATCCCAGGCGTAATGTCTGTCAATTTCTGGCTTGTCAATTTGAAATCCTTGAGGTTTTCAAGTTTGTCGTATTGACGTTTCGACAGATCCCTCAGTACTTTGGTGATGTCTGAATCATCTTTTCCGTCGAACAGCCGAACATACGTGAAGCATTCATAAAAATTTTGCCAGTTAATGCCAAGGTCGTTGATCTTCTTTTCAGCCACCAGCAACGGCATTGATGCAGATGACACAAGTACGTCAAACTTCAAATGCGATTTATGGCCAGTATCCTTAATTACTCCGGTGATAACAAAGCTGCCCCAAGGTGTAGGGACAGGTTCGTTCCGATACCCTCCAAGGTAGTGTAATCCCCGATCCGTAAATTCAATTGTTTTGCCTAATGGCTCGTCGCCCTGAAACAAAATGTCGGCAAGTTTTCTGGTGATGACCATTGAATTGGGAGATGACAATGCTTGTGTGCTATTTCCTTTTTCAAGGTCAAAACTGAAAACGTTAAAGAAAGATGGATCAGTAAAGAAACCACGCATCTCAGAAGTCCGTTGTTTATAGGTTGCATCACCCCCCACGCCTCGAATAAGGTGAGTAGATTCTTCAATCACGGGATAGTCGGATTTCAAGACGTTTGCGAGCGGAACAGGTGTGGATGAATAAGGAAAAGGTGAATGGGAGTCATCCGAAAGAATGCGATAGACATTTTTCTTTTGAACATGAAACTGGTCGTATCGTGATTGATCGGCCAGCATTAAGATAATCAGCATACAAACGGACATTGCCAGTGCCAGTCCGAATATGTTAATGAATGAGAACACCTTGTACTTCATGATGTTCCTAATGGCTACTTTGAGATAGTTTTTAAACATAGCGCCTGTTTAAATGAAAATGAGCCCCGGAGCTAAGACGCCAATCGGTCGGGGTAGGTTACGCGGATTAGAATCTCATCATTTCGTTTCGGCCGACAGCAGCAACCAGTGAACCGATTTCTCAGTATTTGGATGCCTCAGTTGCCATTGCCACAAACATAAGACAAACAACTGCGACTGGTCTCATACACGATATGATTTAAGGGCAAATGGACGAAGGGAAGAATGAACAACCTTCCGTCAGATGATAGTTTGCGATGTATGGAGTTCTTGGTTTTATCTAACTTCTTTATATTTATTTATTGTAGTGAATTTGCAATCGTTCTCAAGCTATGACTAACAGGATTATTTTGTTGCTGGTGATTTTCGTGACCACTTCAGGATTGAAGGAAAGGGATAACAGGTACTTCTTTGACAAGAATGGTATATCCAGGAACGTTTTGGAAAACTATCTTGGTAGGTCGATTACGATGGCATTTTTTCTGGTGCCTGATAAGCCAGAAGGAGAACGAACCTATCCATACCACGGAGACGATATCCGGATGATCAAAGATCTGGGTGCAAAATTCATTGGGAGGGCGATTTACCGGTGGGGCGAAGAAAGTCTGCTGAATGATCCGGCATTCTGGCAAAATGCAAAGTCAATCATTGACACACTTCATCGGTACGATGCGGAGATCATTTTTCAGGGTTGTCTCTTTGAAATAATATCCGAAGATGTAAACAATGTAAAGATCCCAGGATGGGTGTTCACCGATCACAAGTTGCCGGTTGAAAATCGTACGTTCTCGTATCGGTCGATGTTGAACCCCAACGGGAAATTTGTAGATCATTGGAGAAAAGGAAGCAGCGTTCCTGATATAAGTCAGCTCGAGACAAAGCTGTGGTTTTATTATCTGGCCGCCTCCTACATGAAGATCGGCTGCGAAGCGTTTCACCTTGGACAGGTAGAGTTGATCGGGATGAGCGACACCGGCAGAACTTCCTGGTCCGAGGTGTTGACGAACATTAGAGCATATGCCGCTAGAAACGCCCGCCGCCATTGGGTGATATTTGATGCTCACGTTCCTAAAGGAGATATGATAAAGGATGGGGTTAGTCTGATCGATTTCAATTCATTTCCCCTTCGCATAAAATCTATACCAGAAAAGAAGTACAAGGGAAAACTTGAAGCCGGTCATCTTGATGCGCTCTATGGAAAAAGCAAAGGCTGCATTACACCGAGCGGTTGGAAAACTCAAAGTCTGCCGTACCTGGTCGAGTTCGATAATTTCGGACGAAGCAAGTTCCCAAATATAGCGGACACAACGTCATACTTTATCTGGGGATGGGATGAGATCTCTTGGTTTTCGCTTCAACCTGAGAATTACAGAAATCAATGGCTGGAATATTCCTTCAACTGGATCAAAAGAAACGACCCGAACGGACACTTAGAAATGCCAGGTTGCCGAATGATATCCTGTCCGAACGAATCAGCAGGGAGCTACAGAGCCAATACAAAAAGCCCCTCATGTCCAATCGGCTATTCGCAGGAAGAGACTATAAAGGGGCTTTGGGCAGGGAATTGAAAGTGTGTATCGCATATACCTCTCATAAAAAATAAAGTCATTTATTTGGTAAGAATGTTAAGCTTTGGCTTGTGGGCCTTAAAATCAACAAAGATATTACGCCGGTGTTCTATCACAGACAAAGGCACAATTAATGTCGCGTCATCTGCCGACCACTAGGAAATGACATTGTAAGCTTTCTATGATTAATTAATATAAAAAATAAGTCTTTATGAAAAATGATACCGCGAGCTCAAGAAGGAGATTCTTACAGCAGATAGGCGCAACTGGATTTGCAATGGGAGCCTCTTCGTTGTCCTCGCTTACTGCAAAGGCAAAAACAGAAGAACGCATACTAAGCTATGATAGAAAAACTTCTGCCAATGACAAAGTCAGATTGGGCGTAATTGGCTATGGTGTTCAAGGTCATTTTGACTTGAGTACAGCGCTCAAAGTACCTGGTGTAGAATTGGCAGGAATTTGCGATCTGTATACAGGTAGATTAGAAAATGCAAAAGAATTACACGGAAAGGACCTATACACCACTACGAACTATAAGGACCTCCTGGACAGAAAAGATGTTGATGCCATATTACTCTGTACCACCGATGTTTGGCACGCACGCATTGCTATGGACGCTCTTGCAAAAGGCAAACATGTGTACTGTGAAAAGCCTATGGTTTATAAGATCAGCGAGGGACATCCAGTATTGGAAGCGGCAAAAAAGTCAGGTAAGGTATTTCAAGTGGGAAGTCAGAGAGTAAGCAGTATCGGATATGCAAAAGCCAAGGAACTGTTGGCTGCTGGAGAAATCGGCAAACTAAACATGGTAAATGCAATTTATGATAGGCAAAGTTCGATCGGAGCATGGGAATATACCATTCCAAAAGATGCCAGCGCATTGACAACCAACTGGGATAAATTTATTGAAGCAACGGAGAAAATGGCGTTTGATGCCAAGAAATTCTTTTGGTGGAGGGCATTTAAAGAAGTAGGGACAGGCGTAGCTGGTGACTTATTTATCCATCTACTGAGTGGCACTCATTTCATAACTAACTCCAAGGGACCAGAAACTATTTTCAGTACAGGGCAATTCAGTTATTGGAAAGATGGCCGCAATTTGCCTGATGTGATGTCTGGCGTTATGCAATACCCTGACAGCAAAGAACACAATGCTTTTCAATTGACATTACAAGTTAACTTTATTAGTGGCACAGGGGGACAAGAAATAACCCGCTTCATTGGCTCAGAGGGAGTTATGGAGGTGAGTGGTAATAATATTACTATAAAACACAGCCTTATGCCCGAAGCCCCTGGATTTGGTGGCTATGATTCACTTTTCACTTTCTCAAAAAGCATGCAGGCTGAAATGCAAAAGGACTTTGATGCAAAGTGGACTGCCGAGCAGAAAAAACGAAAAACAAAGGATGACATAATTTTTAAAGTGCCAGAAGATTATAATGAGCATTTGGATCATTTCACTAACTTTTTTGATGCGATAAAGGGAGGGAAGCCAGTAGTTGAAGATGCGGAATTCGGATTCAGAGCGGCGGCTCCTGCACTATCTTGTAACGAGAGCTATCTTTCGAAGCAAATAATAAAATGGGATCCGGTAGCAATGAAAATAAAATAGCCAATGGGCAGTTGCGCGATCCACAACACGAAGCCCATTTGAAAGGGGAATTATCAACGGCCTGATCGTTATTGGTAACTCCTGGTATAGCAGTGCGTCGGCTTTACGACTAGTTAAAGTGAGTAAATTTTGCGATATATTGTCGCCTTCAAAGCAATACCGAACTGTTCCAAATGCCATTGAAATTAATAGGAGTAATGATCAAGAAAGCGGTTGTATTATTACTCGGCACGTCAGGAATAGTTCTGGCGAATATGACGCTCGCCCGGTGGTTGTCTATCTTGTTCTCCGCTATCCTGGCTTTTATTTTGTTTCGAAACCCTTCTTTGGTACTTGGTCTGGCTTATTGGTCCCTCTCCATGATACTGCATTACACTGTTTTGTTCGGCACATTTGTTAAGGGTGGGTTCAAGGAGTATTGGCTGAAGAACAGCATCACAAAGGAGGATGCGCATAGAAAATTCGAAGCATGGCTCTCTTTTGCTTTTTTTAACAACGGACTGTCATTCTCCTATCTTTATTTCACCACGATGAATAAGGCTGACTTCCTTTTCGTGCCTGTTTCGTGGATTCTCGCGCTTGGAATCACACTTCAATTGCTGGGGTTTGCTATAAAATTCGTGGCAACGTGGCAAATCGGTCTCCCTATCTACTACTATAAAGATATGTTCATTGAAGAAAAAGTAATTGATTTTGAAGGGGACGGAATTTTTAAGTTTATGTCCAACCCCCTATACGGCTGGGGCCAATTAAACGGGCACGGCGCCGCATTATATGCCTTCTCCTGGTACGGCATCATTGCCATTCTCATTAATCAACTGTGCTTTTATTCCTTCTACTACAGTTTGGAGAAACCATTTGTTCGTAGATTCTACCTAGGACCACAGGCGGAAAAGGTGAATTATACGCAGGTTTAATTCTTCGGCACACTGGATTCTTCAATGTTTGACGACTTGCCTATCTACATAGAGAAAAGTATTTACTTTAAAAGCGTATTTGATCCTTTAAAGGTATTACCAACGTTTAGACGATATGAAAAGCATCCTTGTTCCCATCGATTTCTCTGATGCATCAATTAACGCTCTTTCATTTGCAGCGGAAATGTCCAAGAGAGCATCCGCAAGGCTCAATATTGTCACGGTACTCGCGCAAGGCGAGGATGAGGCAAACGCAAAAGGCAAATTGAAGGGCGTGGAGCTTGAGTTGCATAAGAGTTTTGGTCCCACCTTAGATTGTGGATCCTCAGTGGTGCAAGGAACCTTTGTGGCCGCCCTTGAGGAAGTAATAGACGTTCAGCGTCCTGACGTGATTGTGATGGGTACCAAGGGAGCAAGTGGGTTGAAAAGGATTTTGATCGGCAGCAACACCGCAAATATATTAGCGAAAACCAAGTCGCCAGTACTTGTCATTCCTGAAGAGGCACGATTTGAAAAATTTCTCAGGACAGGAATGAACCGCATTGTTTTGGCGACTGACCTTGAGGCGCTAGAAGAGGATAACCTCAACGTCCTTAAGGAAATTGCCATGTTGATTATCGAACCAAATGTACGTGTGTTGAGTGTCAGACGTAAGAACAGCAGGCTGGACTATATGAAAGGAATGGAGCGCAGCGCCCTTCTGTCAGTTTTTAAGCCTGAGCTCGAATGTGACCGCGTCACTGTCTTCAGTAGCACAGTAATGGGCGGGATCAATTTTTATTTGAATGAACACAAAGACACGGGATTGATCGCGATGATCGCGCGCGACTCAGGACACCTCATTCAAAAGCATTACACCAGGGAGATGGCCTCGCACACCCATTTACCGCTGCTGGTTTTGCACGATGTTAAAACCGCATAGCGACCAGGTTATTAGTATTGTTTTACAACAAAATTCCCCTTTTTAAGTGGTATGACTCAACCACTCATGCTCGATACCTTCCATAAGTAATGCATTATCGAACTGAATGCTACCGACAGGAAACAAGGATTGATCTTCAAAATAACTTGACTTCAGGCCATGGACCAGGAGCGGTTTGACGGCCCAGGTCTTTGTTTTTAACTGAATCGTTTTGAATCTATTCGGTTTGGTCGATGGTGAAACGCCAACCGGACAACTATGAAAGCAGTAATAGTATCCTTCTTCTTGTCTGGGCTGCTACATGAGATTGCAATTTCTGTTCCTGTTAGGGATGGCTATGGTCTACCGATGGGTTACTTTGGAATTCAGGCATTCGCCATGCATCTAGAGTCGAAGTCACCGCTTATTCATAAGATCACCCAACACAAATTTATGTCGCACGTTTGGGTCATGACGTTGCTAATTATTCCGATGCCATTACTATCCATCACGAATTCATTCAATATGTTTTAATTCCGTTGCGAACGTTGCTGTTGCGAGACGGTTTATTGCAATTGAGATAATTTATTCATAGTGGAATCGTGCTTGGATTATTGTAAGAGTTTGATTGGGTTTGGTTCCACTTACCCGGTAGACAAGTCGATGTTCAGAAGTAATCCGTCTTGACATGTAGCCTTTTAAGTTTCCTCTCAAGGGCTCTGGCTTTCCTAACCCATTAAACGGATCACGACTGATGTCTTGGATCAGGTCGTTAATCTTGGTAAGAATGTGTTGATCTTGTTGCTGCCAGTAGGAGTATTCTGCCCAACCATTTGGAGTAAAAGCCACCGTCATTTAGGCCTTCTTCTGATGGACGACAAGTTTCCTTGCTTACCACTAGATCTTTTGCCAACCGCGCCTGGCGCTTTCTTGTAACTCGCCTTTTTGCGGGTTCCGCGTTGATCTAAGTTGAAAGCGTGTGCTACAATTCCGGCTTTATCTTGCGCCATGCTCTCCAGCAGTTGTTGCGCATTGGCTGGTGTAGATAGAAGATGTGCAGTTTCTTCCATAGAATTATACTGATCAAGCGTTATTACTACGAAGTCTTTTTTCTTAGGACCGGATAATATTAATACATCCTGATCCTTTTCCACTTCATCAAGATGTTCTCTCATCTTTGCACGGAATTCCGATACGGTCGCTGTTTTCATTCGAAATTTAAACTTCAAAGATACATATTTCAAACCCATCGTGTACTAAAAAAGGTACAAATTTGAGTACGTTTTTATTTGTTTCAGGATTGAGGTTGTTGGTAATAAAGCGTTAGCAAAGCGCGAGTAGCCCCATTTACTGCTCAACGACGTTGCCGGATTGGTCAGCGATAAAAGCACACGTTCATATATTCATCAAAAGTTGCAAAACAAATTGCTCAGCACTGGTCATAAAGCACCATGTACGTTGTTGGTAGAATACAGTTTAATTGATACCTTTTGAGCCCGAAAAAACGTTCGGCAACGTGTTCCAATTTTGCTGCAGTAGGCTACAAACGAGCAACGCATTCGATTTAAAACGTAAACACTCATGCAAAAATACATCAACAAAATCATTTACCTCTCGTTCGTGATCCTGTTAACGGCTGCTTGCAAACAAGCTTCTGATACGGATACACACCGCACCGTCATATCTGGAATAGACGATTCCAAAAAACCCGGCGATGATTTCTTTGCTTACGTCAATACTATTTGGTGGGATACGGTCAAAATACCAGGAACTCAGTCGGGCGTTGGTTCCTATTCCTTCTTGAACTATCCACAACGCATACGCCTGCAAGCAATTCTGGACAGTGTTTCGCAAAGCAATAATTCCGCGGGGACTATCGAACAAAAAGTAGGCGATTTTTACGCGTCAGGAATGGATACGGCCACGATTAACAAACTTGGCTATGAACCCATCAAACCCATACTCGCAAACATCGATGCCATCACGGATGTTCGATCGTTAATGAAGTTTGTAGCAGAAGAGGAAAAGGTAGGTAACAGCTCCATCATGGGTTTCTACATAGGCCCCGATCTCAAGCAGAGTACTGTAAATATTGCGCAGTTCGCTCAAACCGGAATTGGTCTACCGGAAAGAGACTATTATTTTAGAAAGGACTCAGCAACTGTCGACATTCAAAACGCCTATAAAAACTACATCGCTACACTGTTTTTGCTCACTGGCAACGACCCGGCCACAGCAGCACGGAATGCAGCAACTGTCTACAAAATTGAAAACCAACTGGCAGCATCGCACAAGACGAATATTGAACTCAGAGACGTGCAAGCTAACTATCATAAGATGGCTGTCACATCTATTGCGAAAAAACAACCCAACATTGACTGGACAATGCTATTGAATGAACTGGGCGTAAAAGTTGACTCGGTCAATATGATGCAGCCTGCTTATTACGACAAGTTGAACGCGCTGTTGAAATCGGTTCCGATCAATGATTGGAAAATCTACCTGAAAGCAAACTCCCTCAGCACATTTGACGACGTGCTCAGTAAGCCGTTTGCTGATGCATCCTTCGAATACTCGAAAGTATTGACCGGGCAAGCTGTACGAAAACCTCGCGCTGAAGAAATTACACAAGAGATCGACCGGTCGCTTGGCTACGCGCTAGCACAGCTGTATGTGAAAAAGTACTTTACAGAAGACGCCAAAAAGCGCATGGCCGCGTTGGTCGACAACCTGAAGAAGGCGTTCGAAACGCGAATCAATAATCTGGACTGGATGAGTGATTCTACGAAGACAAAGGCGAAGGAAAAACTGCAAGCCTTCACTGAAAAGATTGGTTATCCGGATAAATGGAGGGATTACTCCAACGTCGACGTGAAGAGGAACACTTTTTTTGAAAATCGTTTGTCTGCCAATAAGAATGACTATCTCTACAATGTTGCGAAAATTGGTCAACCGGTAGATAGAACTGAATGGCAGACTACGCCTCCTACGGTAACAGCCTACAACAATCCTCCGTTGAATGAGATTGTGTTCCCAGCAGGCATACTACAACCTCCCTATTTCGATGTGAATGCCGATGATGCGCTCAACTACGGCGGTATCGGTATGGTGATTGGTCACGAAATAACGCACTCATTTGACGATCAGGGCGCGCAATTTGATAAGGATGGTAACGTGAAAAACTGGTGGACAAAAACTGATTATGATAAATTCAAAGCGAAGACTCAACAAGTGATAGATCAATACAATTCTTTTACCGTCCTGGATACTGTTCACGTCAAAGGCGCATTGACTGTGGGTGAAAACACTGCCGACATTGCTGGTGTGGCAATTGCCTATGACGCTTTTAAGTTGACGCAGCAAGGACAAGACACCATAAGATTAGATGGATTCACACCTGACCAACGCTTCTTCATTTCGGTTGCGCGAATATGGCGTGTTAAAACGACGGATAAATTTTTGCAAACGTATGTCAACACCAATCCACACTCCCCAGCCAGGTGGCGGGTCAATGGGCCACTGATGAATACCACACCTTTCTACAAGGCATTCAACATACAGCCCGGAGATAAGATGTATAAACCAGAAGGTGAAAGGATCACGGTTTGGTAGGAGGATATTCGATTTCGGATGTCGGATTTCGGAATTGCATCAACTTATGAAGTGGGATTCCCGAAATCTCAAATCCGAAATGCTTTCCGTGGTTACA
>Ga0193753_10002485_pt1 | contig 14432 bp, 22 predicted proteins | sample H1c2metaG_FD_144925 | JGI IMG/M metagenome (GOLD analysis project Ga0193753, IMG submission 144925) | Soil microbial communities from a riparian zone of the East river system, Colorado, United States - H1c2 | ecosystem: Environmental > Terrestrial > Soil > Riparian zone | place: USA: East... | reverse complement strand
GCGCCGAGGCGATGATGATCCCGTCGCACATGCTCATCATCGCCTCGGCGCGGCGTAGGAAGTCCTTCGAGAAGTGCTCGCCGAAGTCGTGTCCCTCTACCTTCGCGATGCCGTGGACGTAGTCGTCCACCTCGAACATGACCTTGACGCCCTTGGAGTGGAGGCGATTGACCTCGTCCATCCAGGCCACCGAGTTGGGCTGCTGGAGGACCACAACCTTGTACTCCTCGTAGTCCGGAAGGCGGGAGTCCCACTTGACGCCCTCTATCTTGCTCTTGGCGAGCCCCGTCAGATTGATGAGGTCCGGCGGTTCGCCAACCACACCGGTCCAGTCGGAACCCAGCTCCGTTGCCGGGAGCATGACTCGGTAATAGCAGACAGCGGAGGCACCGATACCGGAGAGCAGAGCGTCCTGCGTGAGGTCCATCAGTTGCCCTTGGGCTTGCTCTTCAGCTTGGCACCGCAGCCCAGGCATTCCCAGGGGCCAGTGAGACCCTTGACGGCACCCGCGTCCTTCTTGCAACGAGGGCAGGGCTGCTGCGCCTGGTCCCTGACGATCCTACGGGCCATTGTTGCCAGCGATCTTGATCCAATGTTCGACCAGGGCTCGATCCCTATTCAGGACCCGGGCTACGTCGTGGACGGCACAGCCAGCGGCGACAGCCTGACTGGCAGCGGCGATTCGGACGCGGCATATGTCAAAGTCGGTTGAAACCCCGAGCACCTCTGACAGCGGGATGCTCTCATAGCTATGGACCACGCCGACGATGACATCCCAGGCGAGATCATTGTGCTCCAGCCGCTCGACCGCCAGAACCTTTTCCAGCTTAAGTGCTAACGATCGTTCAGACTTCTGGCGTTGCTCCCGGCGCATCAGATTTTTTCTATCCGACTCCTGGATCTCATAGACAAGCTCCCCTGCAATCCGGATGATCTCACCGGCCAGGGTCTCAGTGCCCGGGCCGTCATCGGTGTCGAATCGCTTGAATGTGGTCACTTCTTGTACCCCGTGCATTTCCTGAGCAGCATAGCGAACGCAGGCTGACCTCGTTTCTCCTCGAAGGGCACCCAGCCGTAGCGGTATCCGTCCTTCGCGTAGGTCAGCTGCCACACCGTCTCGTAGTCAGCGTCGAGCCAGCGGTGGATCTGTTCGGCTGTCAGGTTGTGCTCGTGGCACGGGTGTGGATTGGTCAGCGCGTTGTTCTCGGCGCACATGATCGCCAAGTAGCCGCCGGAGACAAGGATTTCGTCCATTGCGCTGACCGCTCGCCACGGGTCCTGGACGTGGTCGAGGGAGTTGGTGGCGATGACCAGGCTGAAGCAAGGAGCGCCGCTGACCTGCTCGATCATCTGGCTGTCGTGATCTGGGCAGGGGAAGTACTTCCGATAGTCATCGGTGCATGGGTCGTAGACCGTGCGGGTCCTGAACTCGATCAAGTCGCTGACCGGGAACGGGCCGCCACCGACCTCGGCAATGTCCATGAGGTTGGTGGGGAGCTGGTCTAGTTTGAGGTCACGCACCAGCTTGTGGTGACGGATGCGCTCGCGGGTTATCTTCTCCCGGCGATCGTGCTCGTCGGGGATGCACCAAGTCCCGATCTCGGCCTTTAGCTGCGCGGCGTAATCAGTCCCCATGACTTTCCCTTGTTCGCGATGGCATCGGTCAGGTCCTCGGGGACCTGCGGACAATCCTCGTGGCAGATGTGCTTCTCCTGCCCGTGGGTGAAGGACTTCTTGAAGAAGTGTTCCTCGTTGACGAAGTTTGCATCCCCGCCGAGCCCGTGGAACTGATGGACGGCCTCGCATCCGAGCGCGATGTGCTGCCCATACCCGGAGATGCGAAGGCGGGTCAGCAGGTCGATGTCATCCCAGCCCCAGTACCCCGGGAAGCTCTCGTCCCAGCCGCCGAGGTCCATCAGCCACGGCCGGTACCAGAGGGCAGTGTAGGGAGCCACCCAGCCGATGGCCTCCTGGCTCCCGGACGGCGGCGTGTAGTCGCCTGCCTTCACCATCTCGGGATGGCCAAGCTGCCCCACGTCGGCGCCGGACCACTCGGCCGGTGCGAAGTAGACCGTCCCAGCGGAGATGATCTGCGTCCGGTACTCCTCGTGAAGCTCCGCGAACTGGGCGAGGATGTTGGTCCGGTACATCAACTCCGGCTCCGAAGTCACGATCCAGTCGTGCTGTGCCTCTTTCAGGCCGATGTTCCTGGCCATCGAGCAGATGCTCGGACCAGGGTTGTGATTGTAGATGTAGCGGATGGGCAGGTACTGAGCGAACTCTTCACAGACGAAGACCGTGTCGTCCTCGCCGCCGTCATCGATCACCAGTAGCTCGGCGGGCAGGTCGTCCATCCCGATCAGCCGCTGAAGACTGTGCCGGAGCAGGCTGCCCCGGTTGAAGGTCGTGATGACCATGGAGATGTCGATGTCAGTCACCACGGCAGCCCTCCGCCCGGTGGGTCCAGATCAGAGCGGTGTTGCCCTCCCAGCCGCAAGAGCAGCGGATGTTGAAGCGCTTCCCGTCCTCATCGACTACGAACATGGCCTTCTTAAAACCTTCGCAGTCCAGGTGAAGCTTGCCGTCGAGCAAGTGCCCCCGGACATGTCCGCTGAGCAGCGTCCCGCATGACTCGCAAGTGTCAGGCTCCTCGGCCGACTCCGGGACGAACCCATGGCACGGTCGCTGGGTGGGGTTGGGCTGACGATGCTCCTCTGCCGGTCGCCCACACACACACCGGCCCTCCATCCAGGGGTGGCGCTCGTTCAACATCGGCACGTCGCGCTGGTTAGCAGCGTTGATCCAGTCCATGTTCCGATCGTGGCAGAGATGCCATCCCCGAGCGTTTACTGCGATGCCTATGGGGATGCCCATCGCCACCGCACGCATACCAAGCTCACCATCCTCACAGCGGCCATGATGGATCTCGTCCCAGAAGCCGCCGACTCGGATGAAGTCGTCTATCTGCCAGACTAGGTTGCCCGAGAAACAACCCAGGCCTTTCGACAGGTCTTCGGTGTAGCGAGTGCCAGGCTCGTGTTCATCGAACATGCCCCAACGACCCGGGGGAGGCACGCCAGCCGGATCGTTCCGCATCTCGACGTTCGGCTCACGTTCGCCTGGGTTCAGCCAGTCGTATGGACCGATGTAAACACCCTCCTGCCCCCCGGCTTCCATCTCCATCTCGAATTCCGCCAAGCAGGTCGGCAAGGTGATGATGTCGGAGTCGAGGAACCAGATGTGGCTGATGTCCCCATACATATCGTGGAACTCGTGGCGCATCTCGTCAACGCGTCGCACCCCTGCGTTACGAGGCTGCTCCATCCCCGGCTGGTGCTTGGGAAGGTTCAAGACATACGAGGGCATGGTGGTGTAGACATCTGCTGAATCGAGCCAAGCGTCCTCGCCGTCGCACACCAAGACCAGGAGCTTGGGCCGGAGTACCTGCTCGTTCAGGGCAGCGATTGCGGCCTCGACGTTCTCACGTCGGCCGGGGCCAATCGGCATGACAACAGCGAAGTCAGGTGGGTGAGGGAAAACGGTCACTGACTCGCACCGTTCTTGCCCATGGAAACGCCAGCCTCTCGCTTCTCCTTCTTGCGACGGCGCTTCTTCTTCCAGCCCTTGCTCTTGCTCCGTGCCAACTGTTACCCCTCTCTCGTGACCAGGTGCGGCTCATCGTGAATCGCACGTGAGGTCAACTCTTGATTTGCATCGCGGACCACCACGGTGGAGGGTCCCTCCCCGAAGCCGATGTTCTGAACGAAGTCGGTGGGAGTAAGACCGAGGCACCAGTCGACAGAGTTTGCGACCTCCATCTTGAAGCTGAAGTCCTCCGCGAAGGCCTCGGAGTGCTCATCGAACGGTCCCAGCTGCTCCCATACCTCCCTGGGGATCGCCATCAGTGAGCCGACGAAGTCCTTGACCACGTCCCATTGCACACGCCCCCACATCTTCGGAGCGATCAGCATTTTCCGGTGGTCCACAGGATCGACCTCGTACTTGAAGAGACCGAGGCATCCGATCGCCTTCATGTGAGCCAAACCCATGCGGTGGCCACTCTGATTCTGCGCGTGCCGACTAGCCTCCAGGATCTCGCGGATCGCTTTGCTCCAGCCCGGCTGGTAGATCAGGTCCTGGTCAGACTTGACGATGATGTCACCCGCCGCCATGTGGAACATGCGGTTCAGCGCGGAGCCCTGACCCTCGTTGTGCCCGGGAGGGTTGAGAATCAGGTGGGAGATCTTGCCTTCGTAGACCTGCTGGTTGAGCCACTGCGTGACTTCCAAGCCGGAGCCGTCGTCATGGACGATGATCTCCAGGGGCTCGCTGGCAGTAGCCACCATCGACTCGATCGATTGACGCAGGAAGTCAAGCCGTTCATAGCTGAGTACGCAGACAGAGATCATTTTGGCTCCCCTTGGGCTAGCGTCGTTAAGCAGTGCTTGACGAAGAAATGAACGGACCGCATGTCGTGTAGGTTCTCCTTGATTTTCTCATCCGGCCAATCCCACCATTGCAGCCCTAGCAGCGCCCTGACCGTTCCCTCTCCAAACCGAATCTTCTTCACCGTCGCTGGGTTACCAGCGACCACCGCGTAGGGCGGCACGTCCTTGACGACCATCGAACCCGCGCCGATTGTGGCGCCGTGGCCCACTTGGACACCCTCCATAATCGTCACGCCCTGACCGATCCAGACATCGCTACCGACAATGACTCTGCCGTCGTGCTTGGAGGGTGGGTACTCGCCCCACCCATGCTCGGCGAATGGGAAGTTCGAGACAGCCTCGCGGTGACCCACCGCCGGGTGCTGGCCGGAGACGATGGTCAAGCCCGACGCGATCGAACAGAAGGCACCAAACTCGATCGGTACAAACGTGTCGATCGCAGGGAGGATGGTGTGCCGCCCGGCGGTGTACAAACTGGTCATGGAGACACCACCCTGTCAAAGTCGCCGGGCATCGGCTGGTAGTCGCCAGGCGTGCCGGGGCGGTGTTTCCAGAGGGTGACGCGAGTCTCCCTGGCGTCGTCCTTCGTCCACTGTTTCTCCGGGTCGGTGGGCTCGGTCATGTCCTCGTCCACCATGCGGAAGCAGCAGGAGTTGTAGCGCTCGGAGAAGGCGTCGTAAATCGAGGGACCATCGCCGGGCTCCTGGCAAAACCCCATCAGGGTGCCCTCCATGAAGTAGCGCTTGTGGTCGTACTCGGAGACAGCGGTGTAGGAGGGGAAGAGCGGGACGATGATTCTCATCACGCCATCCCACATCAGCACCCGATAGCACTCGTTCATCAGCCGCTCGAAGCCAGGGCCGATGTGCTCGAAGGCATGGTGGGTGACGATCGACTTGATCGAAGCCTCCGGGAAGGGCAGACTGCCCGGTCCCATGTGCTTGTGGAACTGGTCGCGGGTCCGCTCGATCAGCGCATGATCCGTGCCGACAGGCCGAGCGATCCGCTGCGGCGCCGGAACGTCGAGCGTTTCGAGGTCGATGACTAGGTCAGTGGCTCCCTGCGAGGGTCGGAGGTCGATCCCCATGCGCGCTTTGGGCACGCGACCGCAGCCGAGGTCGAGGTGGAAGTCAAGCTGATCCCAGGGACGATCGCCCCGGGACGCTGGCTCCCAGTCGTAGGGTGCCTTGCTCTTCAGTGCGTCGTACTCCCACCACTCCATCGTCTTCTCCCTCTTCACCATGACGGCACCAGGTGCCCGAAGCTTTTCGTTCCCCACTTCATGCAGAAGTACCCCCAGCTACCGGCGGTCCATTCCGCGATCTTCTCGGAGACTCGGCCCCGGAACATCGCCTCGTGATGCACGGCGCGGATGTTGGGGTTGTAGACGCAGTACAGACCCTCATCCATGACGCGGATGCAGAAGTCCACGTCCTCGTGGGCCATCCGGAATTCCTCGTCGTAGAGACCGATCTGATTCATGGTCTCCAGGCGGATGTACTGGAAGGCGCCGGTCACCGGAACAGCGCGCTTCTCCAACGCCTCCTTGAGATTCTGGGGGCCGTACTTGTACATGTGGTCGAAGGTGCGGGTGAGCATTGAGAAGTAGATGCCTGCGTGCTGGATCAGTCCGGTCGGATAGGTGAGCAACGCGCCAACGACAGCCGCCGGTTTCCCGTCCGGCCCCGTGGTCTTCTGACAACGCGTGACCCATCCCGGGGTCTTCATCACGATGTCGGCGTTCATCAGGACCGCGTCGCGAGACTCGCGCTTAGCCCGGCGAAGACCAACGTTGACGCAGCGGCTGAACCCTTCGTTCTCCTGCTTGCGGTGAAGGTCGTGGTCGCCCCGGTCCCTCTCCTCGAAGTGAGCAGCGATCACGTCCACTAGATCCTGGCGCGGAGAGCAGTCGTCAACCACCATGATCTCCACGGTGTCGGAGACGGTCTGGCGGATCGACTTGATGCACTCGATCAGCACCTTCTCGTCCCCCTCCTCGGCGAGGTAGGTGGGGATGACAACGAGAGGCTGGCTCATTTCCGCAGAGCCCCTTTGCCCCACACGTCCATGGCCTCACGGATCTGCTTGAAGTTGCGCCTTCCGACCGAGTCCAGGAGGGCGAGGAAGAGCAGGTCGTAGGGACCACGCGTCCTACGATTGAAGTCCCGAACCTTGCCTTTCTTCCAGACGTTCTTGGGGTGATGCCACTTAGACAGGGTCGCCTTGTAGCTGCCGAGCCTGCCCTCGGTCTCCTCCGACTGCTCCAGGTCATTCCAGATCTTGAGGGTGCCTTTGTGAACGACAGCCTTGGGATCTTCATTCCCGCCAGGACATAGGTCGATCGTGACCCGGATCACACGAGGTCCTTAGCGCAGGCGTGGGGAACGACGCCAAGGTCCCAGCACATCAGGCATCCATCACAGGCGCCCTCGCACCGAGGGCACTCTTCGTAGACCTCGTCCGCATCTAGCTCTGGAACCTGGTCACACACAGAGCGCCTCCACGCCAGCCTGACTGAGGCAGTAGTAGTTGCGGTTGTTGGCCTCGACGGTTTCAACGAGCGGGCGCTTGAGACGGCGTCGGAAGAAGGAGCCACGGCCACGCCCGCGCAGAGCGGTCAGGATGTTGACGACCTGCCGCTTGCTGGGCTTCCACTTTGGGTCCAGTTCCTTGAGCGGGCCGGTAAGGCCAGGGTGGCCACCGAAATGCTGGAACCCCTGCCGGATGTAGCGAGTCAGCTCGGCCGCGCCAACATGCGTCGGGTAGTCCCTGAGCAAATCGACAGGCTCATCCGGTCCCCTCGAACACGCGTTGGAGTTCAAGGCGTACAGCACGGCTAGCTCCTTGACGGTCATTGCTGGAAGAAGTCCGGGCCTCGTACCTCGTCGCCGAGGGCACGCTGGGCGGGATGCACCGGAGACTCCGGCTCTATGCCAAGGCGGTCCTCGACCACTTTCAGGCGCTTCTCGATCTCAGCCAGCCGGTTCCCATCGCTGTTAGTTTTACCGGGGCCACCGGACGGATCGGGATCGAGGATCGTCCAGGTGGTGCCGTGCTCGGGGTGGATGTACTTCTTCAACGTGAACTCGTAGGCTTCCTCGGGCAAGGTGGTAGCGAAAGTGCGGAGGTTGGGCACCACGTTGTTCTTCTGGTCTACCGCCGAGACTCGGTAGAGCGTCGTGCCATCTGCCTTTGAGAAGATCGGTTTCTTGGCCAGCACCAAGAGCCACATTTTTTTGCGCTCATCAGACATCGTTCGTCTCCATGGTGGTCTGCTCCGGGTGCGGTTTGGCGGGCCGCGCCTTGCCGAAGAGCGGGTCTTTCCAGGTCGGCTCCGAGGGGCCGCCGCCATGGAGGTCGCGCATCGACTGGATGATGTCCGTCGCCCGCTTGGCCTCGGCGAACCCGTGTATGTGGGTGTCGCCGTTGGACCAGTTGAACTCCACCCGTCCGGCCAACAGCATCCGCATCCAGTACACCTGCGGCTTCTGTTTTGCCTCTCGTGGCATCAGTCAATCTCCAGCGCTGGCGGCAGGTTCCGGACGCGGGGCTTCACCCGACGGGGTCGGAATCCACCGGCGGTGCGGATGTCGAGGGTGATGACCAGCTCCGGGTCTTTCCGGAGTTCAACCAGCCTGCGATAAGCGGCTCGGAGGGCGTTGTCACCATTGCGTGACTCGATCTGCCCGCACTCTCCTTGGCCGCTTGGGTGCAGGCACTCCGGCACCAGCGAGTAGGAAGCCTTGCCGCTCCGCTTCGTCTCTTCGAAGACGAGGTAGAGACGGTTCTTCGAGTTGCTTGGCTTGGCCACCGGCTTCTCCGGCGGGTCGGGTGGAGTCGGAGCTTCCGCCTCCGGCTCCTCCTCGGGCTCTTCGACGGGCTCCTCCTCGGGCTCGGCCGCCGGGGCGGGGGGCTCCAGCGCTGGCTCGGGTTGGTCAGCCTCCGCCTCGGCCGCTTCTTCGGCAGCGCGGGCCTGGTCCTTCTGGATGTCAGCCAATTCCAGCCGTTCGGCCTCAGCGTTGGACTCCTCCAGCGCTGCCTGCTCCTCCTCGGAGAGACCATCGGAAGGTCCAACGATCGTCGGCTCTTCGGCTGCGGGCTCCGGCCCGGGCTCCTCTGCCGCCGGGGGCGCCGGGGGCTCGTCGTCCGGAACGATGTCCGGAGGCTCGATCGGACCCGCCGTCTCTACCTCCGGCGTTTCCTCTGAGCCCTCCCGACCGATCACTTCGTCCTGGCTCGGGTTGTCGCCCTGGAGCTTGGTCTCATCCTCAGCGGTGGCCTCCTCGTCTACCACCGGTGCAGTAAGCGGATCTGCTAGTGCATCGCTCATATCCTCACCTCTCTCGGCGGCTTCTTGGCCATCCGTTCAATGACATCCACGTGGGTGCCACATGCGTATAGGAAAGTTGCTTTTTTCTCACGGCGCACCACTTTGACCGAGGGGTCCCCGCACATGTCGCAGGGGACTTCGTTGGGCGGCTTGTGGGTGACCACGCGTCCGATCTCTGCTCCGCGCCCCATCAGCGCCTCGGCCCCACGCGCATGGCGGCTGGCTCGAATTCGAACAGGGCCACGTCGTCCTCGCCGAACCGGTTCTTGGCCCAGATCATCTCGGCGTCGGTCTCCCGCACCTCGCCCATGGCCTTCTCCTCATCGGTGGCGTGGTTGTAGGGCCGGTACATGAAGCCGATGAAGTCGGCGGTGGCGGCGATCATCCCGGAGCCACGGAGGTTCGACATGGTCGGACGCCGGTTGTGGTTGTGCTCAGAGAACTTGGTGGTGTGGGCGATGACTATCACCGCCACGTTCAGGTCCTTGGCGATCGACTCCTTCAAGAACAGAACCTTGTCCTCGTCTTCCTGATTCTGCGAGTCGTAGCGTTCGTCCATGCGGAAGTGGCGGAAGTGATCGATGACCACGAGCCCGACGTTGTGCCGCGAGATGTTCTCCACGATCAGCGCCCGCATCTGGCTCGCTTTGAGACGGGAGGTGAAGTTGAAGTACAGGGGCCAGTCCCGCTTAGCGTTCCACTTGTCCCAGATGCGCTGGAGATCCTGGGCGTTCATGGTGCCGTCGCGCATCCGGCCCGAGTCGATGCCGGTCAGGGTCTGGGCCAGCCTGATTTTCGAAGGCAGCGCACCCATCTCCAACGACAGCACGTAGGTGCCGATGCGTTTCTCCGGCGGCTGGACGAGCTGGCGATCGGCGAAGTTCATCGAGCCGATCCAACCGAGCGCGGTCTTCCCGGCGCCAGGGTCGCCCGCGAGGAACCAGACCTCGGTGGGCTGAATGCCGTGGGTGTAGTTGTCGATGAACGGAAGGCCGGTGTAGACGCCAAGCTCGATGCCTTTGGCTTTGGCGTCCATGATTTTCTTGAAGTCCTGCATCGCCTCGTCACCTAGCTCACCGAAGCTCTGTGTCTGATCGTTGAGCAGAGCGTTGGTGGCGATGCGCATAGATTTAGTGGAGGTGATCCCGGCGATCTCTTCCGGGCTCCGGTCTTCCTGACGGACCGCCTCCTCCAGCGACTTCGACAGACCCAGCAGTAGCCGGTAGTCAGAGGCCCGCTTCACCAGTTTCGCGTGGTCCCTGATCCGCCCGGTGAACGCCTGCTTGTCGGAGAGATCCCGGACCCGTTCGACGGCGGCGTTCTCGTCACAGTTCCAAAGCCTGGCGAGAGCCTTGGCGTTGAGCTGACCTACCGTCAACGCGTCCATGGGCTCGTCTGCGTAGTAGGCCTCCGTGATCGCTTCGTAGATCAAACGGAAAGCAGGCGAGTAGAAGTGGGGTGCCTCCAGGAGGGTGCCGACAACCTGACCGGCAACTTTCGGCCCAGCGTTCAAGCAGCGACCGAGAACAGCAGCCTCTGCCTCTGGGCTGTGCGGAGCCTGGAGGTCAGTCATCTAGCATCTCGAATTCTGCATACATCCCTGTGCCTCGTTCGAAGCTGCCCCGTTCGAGACGCTTCTGATCGGCCTGCTCCTGGAGTATCTCCATGGCGATGTCAGGGTCGTCGTGGAGCTGGAGATCAGCCACGGCTAGGCATCGCACCGCCTCATACACATCGACCAACTCACTCCGGCTCGGGTCCAAGAGGTACTCGGTAGCCTCCTCGATCAGCTTGGCTCGGAGGTGCTTGAGGTGCTCCGTAAGACCGAGCGAATGAAACCCAAAGGATTCCGGTGGCTCTCGAAGATCTTTAACCCGATCTCGGACAAGCTTGATTAGGTACCTGCCTCGCATCAGTCCTCGTTTCCGTGGAGAAGATCCATCAGCTCGGAGAAGGTTATGACCTCGATGCCGCACGCCCGGGCGAAGGAGACCTCGGTCGTTACACCAGCCGAGTCCTCCCAGCCGGGCAGGAGCGCCAGCACGTCGGCCTTGGCGACCATGCTCAGGTCCCGCAGCAGGTACCGGCGGTAGCCCTCCGTCTTCCTCCACTCGATGCCCGCTTCTTCAGCGCGCTTGAGGTCGAGGGGCGATACGTCCTCGTGGGGACTGAGCACGGTGAGGTCGAACTTTCGGAGAGCCATCGTCGCTGCTTCGAAGTACGGGAAGCCGGAGCGCTCGACTCCAGCCATCGGCCCGGCGATGTAGACGGTGGTCTTCTCCAGGTTGTACTCGTGGCCTCCACGACCACCGTCAATCACAGTGAGCGGTGGCCACCGAACGATCCAGGTGTGCCCACGCTGACATGCGTAGGCAATGCCGCCAGTGCGACGCTTGATGGCGATTTCAGACCAGCCCCCACAATCAGGGCAGTGAGCAGGAGGGATAGCTGAACGATCGTGATCGGTCATCCGCCCTCCCACTCGAAGATTGGATAGCCGTCAGGTTTGCGAGTTGTCTTCACGCCGTGTTCCTTCAGCCATTGTTCTGATTCCATCGCCTTCTGAACTTTCACTGGGTCATCACGGAAGCGGTGACCACGTTGCACGTCTTTCTTCCTCTGCTCTACAACATCACGCGAGGCGGACGGAACGGCTGATGAGGACCCTCCGCTCTTTTCGAAGAAGGCAATGAAGTAATCCAGGCGCTCCCGCGTTGTCTCCTTGCCCCTCCGCCCCTTTATGATCTGACTGAGAGAGTTGTACTTGCGGGAGCGATTGTTCTTACCCATGTGAAAGTCGGACGAGGCACATCCTCGGATCGCCTTCTGGATCTCTTCAGCGCTCGCAACCTTGAACGCTTCGCGGATGAGCTTCCGTTCACCGGCGCCGAGATCCTTGGAGCGGGGCTCCATGACCTTCACGTAGCAGTCCCACACCGAATCGATTTCTGCGGCGGAGATTTTCTCCTTCTTCTCCCCAGACCCCTCATCAACCACTACCAACGTAGTTTGTTGGCTGTTGGGAACTGCAACAGAACTTCCCCCTGTAGTCCCCCCTCTTCCGGCCTCCGCGAGCCTCTCCACGGCCAAATCCAGCCACTCGTCCTCGACCTCGACGGTGGCTTTTTTGATCTTTCCTATGCGGTCACCTCGTCCGTCTTTCAGGACTCCGCCGCGAATAGTGATCTCCATTGGCGCTGAACTGTCTCCTCGGTGGCTTGGGAAAGATTTCCGTCCTAAGCCCTTGACATCAGCCCAACGACTCGATAAGTTTTCGAGTTGGTCGGCCAACAAAGGCCCCGGTAGGCAGCGACAGCCTTACGGGTTACCTAGGACGGCTGTGAAGCAGACGAGGCACCCATTCCCGTAGCCAGCCAGCTTGTGGGGGGTGCCTCGTCGTTTGCTATGAGGTCACTGCATCAGGTCTTCTCCCCTGTCTCCTGGTCCACGTCGGCGAACCTAGCAGGCCCGCGACCGTTTCGGTGCGGCAAGAACTGGGTAAGTGTCGAGGCTACCCGCAAAGCGCGATCTTTCATGCCTCGATCGCTTTCAAGACCTGTGCCCCGGGCTCCTTGTGGGCGAGGTCCATGACGATCTCCAGGAGCTGTGGGTCGCCCTTCAGCGCGCCTTTCACATCGGTCTGGCTAGCGCTGATGATCTCGAAGAACAGGTCGTCCCCAAGGATCTCCCGCATCGAGCGCAGGGCCTCGGTCGAGAAGCTGGTCGCCTTCTTCTGGGTGAGGGCGAAGCCCAGGGCCTCGCGACGATCCTCGGGCAGCTCCTTCAGGACCGCTTTGATCCTGGCTTCATAGGCTTTCAGGAGCTTGGTTCCCTGCTGGACCTCGGGCAGTTTCTCGATGTAGGTCGGCAAGAACTCCATCTCCGGATCGTCGCTGGCGTCCGGCAGGGTCTTGGTCAGGAAGTTGATCCGGGCCGTCTCGAACTGGTGCAGGCGATCGACCTCGGAGCAGGACTCCATGATCGGGCACCACGGGCACCAGTCGTTGATTTTCGGTTTGGGCTCGTCCATTTCCAAGATCGACGTGACCTGTTTGACGAGCCAGTCCTTCATGTGTTCGCGCTCGGCGGCGGACTTCCTGGTTGTCTCGACGCCGAAGCGGAGCTGATCGTATTCCTGCTCCAGGGTCTCGCACTCCGGCCACCACTCGAAGATGGCCCAGTTGTAGGCCCAGAACTGCTCGTCCTTGTGGACTTCCTCTTTCGACTTCCGGTGCTTCGAGGTCTTGTAGTCCCGGTGGTAGAAGAGGGTGGAGTCGATGAGGCTCTGGTAGAGCCGGTCGATCTTGCCTCGGAAGTAGATTGTGACCTCGCCGGTGCCGCCGCACTCCTCGCAGGTTGCCCTGGCGTTTGTGTCGCGGGTCGAATCGCTACTCTCAACGATCGTTTGACCTTTGCCCTCGCAGTCCCAGCACGGCCACTTCAGCAGCGGGATGCGGACCTCGGTCTCGTTGGCGACGGTCCGGACACCGGTGAGGTCGCGTTCGTGGTAGGTCCGCAGGTCCCAGATCAGCATCTCGTAGTAGCCGGGGTCCAGGTCTACCGCGTGCGCGTTGAAGGCAGCCTGGAGCGCCTCGTCGTCATCGAGGTCGAGCTTCTCGATCTGCTCGACCATGTCGTGGAAGACGGTCCCGTAGAGGGTGTCTGGGTGCGCGTCCTCGGGGGGCTCGCTCCCTTCGACGTGGCGTCGCATCCCGAACTCGAACCGCCGGGGGCATTCCCGGTAGTTCTTGATGTCGGAGATTCCGACCGCGTTACCTGGAAGACGCATCTTCGTCCTCCTCGGGCTCGGGTCGGCGCAGGCTACCGCCGGTGATGGTGTCCCAGACCTTGTCCGGCCAGTCGAAGTCGGTGCCGAGAACCCTCATCGCCATACCTCCAGGGTGATTGTGGTGCGCGGAGACCCTTTGATCGGGTCGAAGTCGAGGCCGGTGAAGGTGAACTGCTCCGGCGTGTCGTCAGCCAGATTGCCGTTGGTCTGGAGCACGTCGCCCAGGGCCTTCTCCAGCAGCCAGCGGAAGTTGCCCTCGTCTCGTTTGCGCTTTACGGTGAAGCGGAGGCGGGCAGTAGCGATGACCTTCGTCAGCTTTTTGGGGACCCGCATCTCCAGGAGGGTGATGAGCATCAGCCCCTCCCATTCCTTCTTCAGCCGGTGGAGCTTCATGTGGCTGGCCCGACCACCGAAGCCCATGCCGTTCAGGCTGGGTGGCGTCCCGGGGATCGACAGCTCGTAGATGTCGGCACCGGTGGTCAAGGTTCCCTCATCATCGGGTTGAAGACGATTTCCTCGGCCCAGGCTTCACAGAGCGCAGCCAGATCCATGAGGGCACCGCGCAGGGCGATGGCGCCGCCTTCCGCCTTGACCGTGACTACAGCACGGACCCGGGCCATGAAGAAGGAGATGCTGGGCTTGCGATTGTGGTCTGCGTCTGCCTCCCGGGTCAGCCGGATGCCCTCGGCGACCGTTGTCGCGAAGTCCTTCTTGGCGCTTCTGGCCCGGCGCTCGATGTTATGGCGATCGAGGTATCGGTAAACCAGAGAGGTGTCCTTGAGCCCAAGCTGCCGAGCTATCTCCGGTCCCGACTTCCGGAGCACGACGTACTCGTGGCGGAGCCACTGCTCGTCGTGTAGCTCCG
>Ga0193753_10002484_pt1 | contig 14434 bp, 7 predicted proteins | sample H1c2metaG_FD_144925 | JGI IMG/M metagenome (GOLD analysis project Ga0193753, IMG submission 144925) | Soil microbial communities from a riparian zone of the East river system, Colorado, United States - H1c2 | ecosystem: Environmental > Terrestrial > Soil > Riparian zone | place: USA: East River... | reverse complement strand
TATACGGCGGCAACCCGGCGAAGGCCTTCGTCGGCTGCGGCGAATACGTGCTCTTCAACGGGTCGTCGATGCTCGGGCCCTATCTCGATCCGCCCGCCTTCCACTCGACCATCCAGAGCCAGCTGCACCGCAAGTCGGAGCTGTGCGGCACCTGCCACGACATCTCCAACCCGGTCATCGGCGATCTCGCGCCCGGCAACGGCGCGCTCTCGCCGCTGCCCCCGGGGCAGTTCAGCGGCGTGCCCGGCGGCTCCGTCTCCGGCAAGGCCGCCTTCCTGAACGAGCCCTTCCGGTTCGGCGCGGTGGAGCGCACCTTCAGCGAGCTCAAGTCGAGCGCCTTCGAAGGCATGCCCGTGTCGGAGTTCCCGAACCTGCCGCCGGAGATGCAGCAGGGCGTGCTGCTGGCTGCCTGGCAGGCGGCCACCGTTGACCTCCCCACCGGCAACTACGAGGACGGGACCGTCCGCACCTTCAGCTGCCAGACCTGCCACATGATGCCGGTGACGGGCACGGGCGACGGCATCGATGCCGGGCCGATCCGCACGGACCTGCCGCTGCACGACCTGACCGGCGGCAACTACTGGGCGCCGCAGGCCATCCTCTACCTCGACGGCAAGAACAAGCTGCTGCTCGGCGGCGGCATGGATGCCGAGGTCGTGGCCTCGACGCACGACGGCATCGCGCGCGCGACCGCCAACATCGAGCGCGCCGCCGCGCTCTCCGTGCACGGCGACACCGTCGAGGTCCTCAACCTCACGGGCCATCGCCTGCTCACGGGCTACCCCGAGGGCCGGCGCATGTGGCTGCACACCACGTGGCGCGACGCGTCGGGCATCGTGCTGCGCGAGGATGGCGCCTACGGACCGATGACGGTCACGCACGCCGGCGCGCCGCTCACCGTCGAGACGCTGCTGGACCTGCACGGCACCGGCACGCGGCTGTACCAGGCCAAGGCGGGCATCTCGCAGGCGTGGGCGGTGAAGCTCATCGCGCTCGGCACGCCGGCCTCGCTCGTGCTCGAGTACGACCGCACGAACGGCCAGCCCGTCACGACGCTCGGCCAGCTCGCGGGCTCGCCGCCCGGCACCGTGTTCGAGAGCTTCCACCTCGTGCTCAACGACACGTTCGTGTCGGACAACCGCATCCCGCCGTACGGCTACCGCCGCGACGACGCGCTGGAGCGCAACGCCCTGCCGGTGCCCGCGGACCAGTACGGCAATCCCGGCCCGGGCGGCACGTACGAGAACCGGGACGAGTTTTCGCTGTCCCCGCCCGCGGGCGCCGCGACGGCGAGCGTCGAGCTGATGTATCAGCCGACGAGCTGGGAGTACATCCAGTTCCTCGCGCTCGCCAACGACGGGCAGGACAGCCACCTCGGAGCCACCGGCGACGACCTGCTCGAGGCATGGCTGGCCACCGGCATGGCGGCGCCGCACGTGATGGCGAGCGCCGCGTGGAGCGCGACCGTTCCCGCGTGGCAGGACCTCGGCCACGCGCTGGCGGGGATCGCCGGAGAGCCGGAGCTCTCGGCCACCGGCGATCTGCAGCCCGACTCGGCGCTGCGCATCGACCTCCACGGCGCCAAGCCGCGCGCTCACGCCGTGCTCGTCGCCGGCTTCAGCGCCGGCAACCTGCCCTTCCACGGAGGCGTGCTGGTCCCGGCGCCGCAGATCGTCCTCACCGGCCTCGGCACCCACGCCGACGGCAGCCTCACGCTCTCGGGCCGCTGGCCCGCCAGCGCGCCGAGCGGCACGGTGATCGACCTGCAGATGCTCATCGCGGACGCCGCCGCGCCGCTCGGCATCGCGATGTCGAATGCCCTGCAGGGAACCTCGCCGTAGGACGGGCCGTCGCCCGTGATCGCGATCGCGTCGGGAGAGTTGCCCGTCGCCGGCGCCCTGCGGTGCGTCGTGCGCGGCGTAGACCGCGCCGCCGTCCGGCGCGATCGCGAGGCCGAAGAAGTCATCGTTTGTGCCGGCCGAGCCGATCCAGGACATGTCGCCGGCGCCGTCGTTGCGGCCGTGGCTGCGCGTGGCCCGCCTCACGCGCGCCTTCTTCCGAGCGCAGAGATCGCAGATCAGCATTCGTTCAGTCATGGTCAGGGATCCGATACACGGGGATGAGGACCATCCTGGCCGCCACCGTCAGCTTCACCACGGCGGCAAGCCTTTGACCGTCGCTCGCATGGCCCTCGATCACGGCCTTGCGCTCACCGGTCCTTCGATCCCGCTGCCGCTGGACGATGGCCCCGGAAAGCATCGCCGGTTCCACGTCCAGGATGCCGAGGCGGTCCTCATCCATCTCGTCGAGCGCGTGCTGAGAGACAAGCGAGTTGCCCCGCTCGACCGCCTCGCGGAATCGACGCAGTTCCCGATCGAACATGATCGATGAGGACGGCCCGCGCCTGCGCCCGTTTCATCGAGCCGGCCTCCGTTCGCGCTGGCTCGCGCGTCGTCGAAGGGGCATCATCCTGCGCTCCCCTCGAGGGCGCGCGGATGTCCCGTCAGGTCCCGGCTGCAGAGCGAGCCTTCCTTTCCGCTGCACGGCTTGCCGCGCTCGCCGTGGCGGCGTTCCTCGCGCTCATCGCGCCGGCGTCGGCGCAGCGCCCGCCGGAGCAGCTCGACGGCGCGGCGATCCTGCACCGCCTGCACAGCTTGGAGACCGTCGGCAGCGCGCTGTACATCGCGGCGCACCCCGACGACGAGAACACGCGCCTGATCACCTGGCTCGGCAACGGCCGCAAGGTGCGCACGGCGTACCTGAGCCTGACGCGCGGCGACGGCGGGCAGAACCTCATCGGGCGCGAGCTGGGCGATGGCCTCGGAATCATCCGCACGGAGGAGCTGCGCGAGGCGCGACGCATCGACGGCGGCGAGCAGTTCTTCACGCGCGCCGTGGACTTCGGATACAGCAAGACGCCCGAGGAGTCCTTCGCGAAGTGGGGCCGGCACGAAGTGCTCGGCGACGTCGTGCGCGTCATCCGCACCTTCCGGCCCGACGTGATCATCACGCGTTTCGCGCCCGAGGGCAGCGGCACGCACGGGCACCACACGGCCTCGGCGCTGCTCGCGCAGGAGGCCTTCGACCTCGCGGCGGATCCCGCCGCCTTTCCCGAGCAGCTCGCCGACGGGCTGCAACCCTGGCAGCCGAAGCGGCTGTTCTTCAACGCCAGCACGTGGTGGCGCGCGGATCTCGCGGAGCAGGCTCGCAAGGATCCGGCGCACTGGCTCGCCGTGGATGTCGGGGCTTTCGACCCGCTGCTCGGCGCCAGCTACACGGAACTCGCCGGCCGCAGCCGCAGCCAGCACAAGAGCCAGGGCTTCGGCGCGGCCGAGACGCGCGGCGAGCAGCTCGAGTACCTCCGCCTGGACAAGGGCGCCCCGTTCGCGAACCCCGATCTCTTCGACGGCATCGACCTCGGGTGGTCGCGCGTGCAGGACGGCGCGCGCGTGCAGGCGCTGCTGGCGGACGTGATCGGCAGTTACGACATCGAGGCGCCCGAGCGGAACTTGCCGGGGCTGGCCGGCGTGGTGCGCGCGCTCGATGAGCTGGCCGCGTCGCCGGCAGCCGGGAGCGGCTGGGCGCGCTTCCACGCGCGCGCCGCGCGCGAGCTGCTGCTGCAGCTGTGCGGCGTGGTGGTGCAGGTCACGTCGGATGAGTCGACGATCGCGGCCGGCGACACGTTGCCGGTCACCGTGTCGGCGCTGCAGCGCTCGGCGGGCCCCGCGCTGGAGTTCCTCGGAGTCACGGCGCCCGATGGCGCGACGACCGCCGTGGCGCAGGCTCTGCCGCGCAACCGCGCCGTGGAGACCACGCTGGCCTGGACGGTCCCGGCGTCGCAGCCCGGCGACCAGCCCTACTGGCTGACCGCGCCGCACGGCACGCTGTACCAGCCCGATCGCGCGCGGCTCACGCACCGTGCGGCGACTGGCAGCGCGCCGTCGAACATCGCGCCCGTGAACATCGAGCCGGTGGGCATCGAGCCGGTCGCGCCCGGCGCGGCGTCATTCCGGGTGGAGCTGCGCCTGCCGGACGGGTCGTCGCTGCAGGTCGATCGCCAGGCGATGCACACGTGGGTGGATCGTGTGGCGGGCGAGCGCACGCGGCCCGTCGCGGTCACGGCCGTGGCCTCCCTCACGGTGGCCGATGCCGTCGTCCTCGTGCGCGGCGAGCGCGCGAGCGTCACGGTGGACGTCGAGGCGCTCACGAACGACCTCGGCGGCGAGCTCTCGGCCGCACTGCCGCACGGCTGGACGATCGAGCACGCGCCGCCGCCCGTGCAGGGGCTGGCACGCGGCGAGCGCGTCACGCTGCACCTCGACCTGCGGCGCGCGCCGGACGCCGCGCGCGGCGTGATGCACCTCTCCTTCGCGGGGCCGAAGGGCGCGACGGATCGCACGCTGCACGTCATCGACCACCCGCACATCCTGCCGCAGACCTGGTCCACGCCCGCCGACGTGCTGCTCCTGCCGGAGGACATCGCCGTCACCGCCAGGCGCGTCGGATACATCGAGGGCGCGGGCGACGAGGTGCCGGCTGCGCTCGAGCGCCTCGGAGTCGTCGTCGAGCGCATCGATCCTGCCACCGCGCACGCTTCGGACCTCGAGCGCTGCGACGCGGTCGTCACGGGCATCCGCGCCTACGACACGGTGCCGGCGCTGGCGCGCTTCCAGCCCACCCTGCTCCGCTACGTCGAGGACGGCGGCACGCTGCTGGTGCAGTACGACACCAACGGCAGCGACCTCGTGCTGCCGGCCAACCGCATCGGCCCCCATCCCTTCGAGCTCACGCGCGACCGCGTGACGCTCGAGGACGCCGCGCCCACCTTCCTGGCGCCGTCGCACCCGCTCATGCTGTTTCCCAATGCGCTGGGCGCGGGCGATTTCGAGGGCTGGGTGCAGGAGCGCGGCCTGTACTTCGCCGGCTCGCTCGACCCCGCGTACGTGCCGCTCATCGCGTGGAACGATCCGGGCGAGGCGCCGCTGAACGGCGCGCTCGTCGCGTGCGACTTCGGCAAGGGCCGCTTCATCTACACGGGGCTGAGCCTGTTCCGGCAGCTTCCCGCCGGCGTCGCGGGCAGCTACCGCATCCTGGCCAACCTCATCGCGCGCCGGGCCGCCGGCACGTGACGCGGCGCGATGCTTCCGCGCGACGCACGCTCCGCGTGCGGAGCGGCCTGGCGGCGCCGTGCCGCCGTCAGCGCGCGCGCGGCCGCTGACGGTGCACCCGCTCGACTGGGTCATCCTGCTGGGGACGCTCGGCTTCATCGTCGGGTACGGCGTCTGGAAGACGCGCCGCGACAACACGCGCGAGAATTACCTGCGCGGGGGCAGCGAGGACCGCTGGTGGACCGTGGGCCTGAGCGTGATGGCCACGCAGGCCAGCGCGATCACCTTCCTCAGCACGCCGGGCCAGGGCTACCTCGACGGCATGGGCTTCGTGCAGTTCTACTTCGGGCTGCCGCTCGCGATGATCCTGATCGGGGCGGTGTTCATCCCGCTCTACTACAAGTGGAAGGTCTACACCGCCTACGAGTTCATCGGGCGGCGCTTCGACGGCCGCGCGCGGCTGCTCACCGCGGGGCTCTTCCTCATCCAGCGCAGCCTCGCGGCCGGCATCACGATCTACGCGCCGAGCATCATCCTCTCCAAGGTGCTGGGCTGGCCGCTCTCGTGGACGTGCGTGTTCATCGGCGTGCTGGTGACCCTCTACACCACGACGGGCGGCGCGCGCGCCGTCGGCGTCACGCACAAGCAGCAGATGGCCGTGATGATGATCGGCCTCTTCACGGCGTTCGCGCTCACCGTTCACGCGCTCGGTGACACATTGGGCTTCGGCGAGAGCCTGCGCGTGGCCAGGGCGCTGGGCAAGCTGGACGTCGTGGACCTGTCGTGGAACCCGGCGGAGAAGTACACGCTGTGGAGCGGGCTGATCGGCGGCTTCTTCCTGCAGCTCTCGTACTTCGGGACCGACCAGAGCCAGGTGCAGCGCTACCTCACGGCACAGTCGGCGCGCCAGGCGCGCAAGGGCCTGTGGATGAACGGCGTGCTCAAGATCCCGATGCAGTTCTTCATCCTGCTCACGGGCGTGCTCGTCTTCGTCTTCTACCTGCTGCACCCGGCGCCGCTGCACTGGAACGAGGCCAACCTCGTCGCGGCGCGCGAGCTGGACAGGACCTCGCTCACGAGCGAGCTGGAAGCCGGGCACGGCGACGCGATGGAGGCGCGCCGGCAGCAGACCATCGCGCTGGCGGCGGCGTGGCGCGCCGAGGATTCCGCGGGAGCGAGCCGGGCGCTGGCCGGTATCAGGCAGCTCGACGCGCAGGACGCCGCGCTGCAGGAGCGGTTCCGGACGCACCTCGCGGAGCTGGCGCCCGGGGCCGAGCCGAACGACGACGACTACATCTTCATCACCTTCATCATGGATCACCTGCCGGTGGGCATCATCGGCCTGCTGCTGGCGATGATCTTCTGCGCGGGCATGAGCAGCACGAGCGCCGAGCTCTCCGCGCTGGCCACCACCAGCACGGTGGACGTGCTGCGCGGCGCGCGCACGGAGGCCGCCCAGGTCCGCGCGACCCAATGGGCCACCGTGGCCTTCGGCGCGCTGGCGCTGGGCTTCGCCGCGCTGTTCTCGCTCTTCGCGAATCTCATCCAGGCGGTCAACATCCTCGGCTCGCTCTTCTACGGCACGATCCTCGGCATCTTCCTCGTGGCCTTCTTCGTGCGCCACGTGAAGGGCACGGCCGTGTTCGTCGCGGCGCTCGTCGCGCAGGCGGTGATCCTGGTGATGCACCTGGCGCACGTCGAGGTCGCCTTCCTCTGGTACAACCTCATCGCCCCCGCGATCGTGGTCGTGCTGAGCATCGCCGTGCAGGCGCTGCTGCCGCGGGGTGACGCGCCCGCGCCCGGCGCACAGCCCGAGGCGACGGCGTGACCGGCGCCAGGCGTGCGGCTTGAGGTGCGCGGGCCGCGCAGCTAACCTGCGCGCCATGAAGACCAACCTCCTCCGTGTCGCCGTCGTCGCCTCCGCAGCCATGCTGCTCTCCTCTGCCGTGCAGGCTCGGCCCGTTCCGCAGGCAGAGCCGGCGAAGTCGGCACCGCAGGCCGCGCTCACCTTCCCGGCGGCCAGCCCGGCGGCCACGCTCAGCCAGCGCGTCGGCCTGACCGACATCGACATCAAGTACTCGCGCCCCAGTGCCAAGGGCCGCGCGATCTTCGGCAAGCTCGTGCCCTTCGGCGAGGTCTGGCGCACCGGCGCCAACGCCGCCACGAAGATCACCCTCGGCACCGACGTGACGCTGGGCGGCAAGCCGGTGCCCGCGGGCAGCTACGCGCTGTTCACCATCCCGGGCGCGAGCGAGTGGACGATCATCCTCAACAAGGTCGCCGACCAGTCCGGCGCGTTCGCCTACGACGCGGGCCAGGACCTGCTGCGCGTGACGGCGCCCGTCGTGGCGCTGCCGGCGCCGGTGGAGACCTTCACCATCGGGTTCGACGACGTGGGCATCGGCTCCGCGATGCTCACGCTCGCGTGGGAGAAGACCGCGGTGCGCGTGCCGATCGACGCCGATGTCGTCGGGCAGATGGTCCCGAAGATCCAGGCCGCGATGGCCGCCGAAGGCAAGCGGCCCTACTTCCAGGGGGCGATGTTCTACTACGAGAACGACCTCGACATGGCGCAGGCCGTGACGTGGATGGACGCCGCGCTGAAGGAGCAGGCCGAGCCGCCGGTGTGGATGGTCTACCGCCAGGGCCTGGTCCTCAAGAAGGCCGGCGACAAGGCCGGCGCGCTGGCCGCTGCGAAGCGCTCGCTGGAGATCGCCGAAAAGACCGGCGGCGAGCTGGGCGCCGAGTACAAGCGGCTCAACGAGGAGCTCATCGCCAGCCTGAAGTGAGGGCCGGGGTGAGGTTCTGACGAGACTCATGTGCGCTTCCCGCGGCATCGCGGCATCGTGGCATCGTGGCATCGCGGCACGAGGATGGGACCATGAGAACGGGCAGACGTGCCGTGCGTTCGGGGCTGCGGCTCGCGGCATCGGCCACGCTGGTCGTCGTCGGGACGAGTCTCGTGGGCGACGCCGCGGGGCAGGTGCTCTACGAGTCGCCGATCGTGACGGTGGGCATCCAGCCCGAGTCCACCGTCGCGGGTGATCTCACCGGCGACGGGCGCACCGACCTCGTCGTGGCGCTCACGTCGCACGCGTACGTGGTCGTGCTCCAGACCGCCGACGGCTGGGCCCCCGCCGCGCCCGTGACCACGGGCGGCAACCTCGCGCACCTGGCGCTCGGCGACCTCGACGGCGACGGCCATCTCGACCTCGTGGACGCCGTGGACGCGCCCGGCAACCCGAAGCTGGACGTGCGCTTCGGCGACGGCACCGGCGCGTTCGGCGCACCCGTCACGAACCATCCGTCGCCGGGACCCTTCGACGTGGACCTCGCGGATCTCGACGGCGACGGCGACCTCGACGTGATCGTGGCCTGCGTGCCCAGCGCGCGCGTCTCCATCCTGCTCAACGCCGGGGACGGCAGCCTGCTGCCCAAGGCGGACTATGCCGCGGGCGCCGACCCGCTCAACACCGCTGTCGGCGACTGGAACGGCGACGGCGCGCCGGACCTCGCGTTCAGCAACAACGCGGCGGTCGCCGCGGGCCAGGCGGTGACGGTGCTGCTGAACGCCGGCGACGGCAGCTTCGGCGCGCCGGCCTCCATCCCGATGCCGGCGCGTCCCTGGGACATCGAGACGGGCGACTTCGACGGCGACGGCGTGCCGGATCTCTGCGTGACCCCGGGCGCACCCGGCGAGCTGCTGCTGCTCCACGGCAACGGGGACGGCAGCTTCGAAGCGCCGGTGGTCAAGGCCGCGACGTACTCGGCGTTCACGCTGGGAGTCGCGGACTTCAACGAGGACGGAGTGTCCGACATCGCCATGGGTTCGGAGGACGACTCGACCCACGCGGTCGGCGCGCTCGTGAGCCGGGGAACTGCGGGCAATCTCGACCCGCTCGCGCTCTACGGGACTTACGGCCGCGCGGTGGAGGTTCTCGCGCAGGACGTCACCGACGACGGTGACGTGGACCTCGTGGTCTGCTGCGGTGAGTTGGGGTTCCCCTTCCTCACCAGCCGCGTGATCATGGTGCTGGAGGGCCGCGGCGACGGCAGCTTCGGGCCGACCGCGGGCGTCCTCGGGATCGATACGCCCGAACTCGCGTTCGGCGACCTGAATGGAGACGGCCGCCCGGACCTCGTCGCCGCGTCGGTGGACAACATCCTCTCGGTGATCCCCGGCACGGGCCTCGGCGGGTTCGACGGCGCGCGCCCGCTGCACACGCCGACGTTCATGGACAGCGCGCGCACCATCGCCCTCGCGGACTTCGACGGCGACGACGATCTGGATCTCGCCGCAGGGACGTTCGCCTCCGGAGTCGACCGGATCGACCTGTACCGCGGCAAGGGCGACTTCACGTTCGCCGCGCCCGAGTCGGTGATCTTGCCGGCGGCGCCCGGGGACCTGACCGCGACGGACATCGACGGCGACGGCGACGTGGACCTCCTGCACCTGAGCTTCCAGACCTCGCAGGCGGCGCTGCACGTGCGGCTCAACGACGGCACGGGACACTTCGCGGCCGCGCTCGTCACGCCGGCGCCCTGGTCCGACAGGCTCGCCGTGGGCGACCTGACCGGCGATGGCATCCTCGACGCGGTCGTGCACTCGCAACTGGGCCCGCAGCTCCTGGTGTTCCCCGGCAACGGCGACGGCACGATGCAGGCGCCGCTGTCCCTGCTGCTGGACGCGTCGAACGAAAGCGGCCTCGCCACGGGCGATGCCGACGGCGACGGCGACGTGGACGTGCTGCTCGCCGAGGCGGGCAGCTCCTTCATCCACCTGCACCTCAACTCGGGCGGTGGCGTGCTCGCGGCGCCGGTGCTGGTACCCGTGGGACCGGGCGTGGATCCGGTGGGCGCCGTGATCGCGGACCTCGATCGCGACGGCTACGCCGACCTCGCCACCGCCTGCTCCATCACCATCCCGGACACCGACCTCGGGGCGATCATCGTGCGCCGTGGTCTCGGCGAAGGGAACTTCGCGCCGCCGGACGCGTTCCCGATTCCGATCGAGCCGCTCGCCCTCGAGGCGCACGACGTCGATGGCGACGGGTGGATCGACCTCGCGGTGGTGAATACGCGCGAGGCCGTCACGGTGCTGCTGAACAAGCTCGGTCCCTGGCACACGCTGGGCCACCCGCTGGCCGGCAGCCTCGGCCTGCCGCGGCTCACGGGCGAGGGCACGCTGCTCGCGGGCGAGCCGTTCCGCATCACGCTCACCGACAGCCTGCCCGCCGCGTCCGTGGCGCTCGTGCTCGGCACGGGCGAGGGCAACACGCCGTTCAAGGGCGGCGTGCTCGTGCCGCTGCCGCAGTTCGTGCTCTTCCCGCTGCCCACCAACGCCAAGGGCGATCTCGCGCTCACGGGAAGCTGGCCGCCGGGCGCGAGCGGGCTGACGCTCCGCTTCCAGGACTGGCTCCAGGATCCGGCGGGCCTCGCGGCCTACGCCGCGAGCAACGGACTCGCGGGCGAGGTGCCCTGACAGCCGCGAGGTCCCGCTGTCTCAGATGTCCCCGAGCGTCGCCTTGCGGCCCTTGTTCTGCTCCTTCAGCCAGCCCATGAGCGGCTCGAAGTAGCGCAGCATCGGCCTGGCGGTCAGGCCCTCGCCGGTCTTCTCGCGCAGCATCACGTCCCAGTCCACGGTCATGCCCGGCTTCAGGATCGAGCTCAGGAAGGCGCCCACCTCCTTGCGGCCGTAGTAGTTGGTGTCGCGCGGATCCTCGTGCAGGATCTCGCGCGCGATGTGGTCGTGGAGCTGGAAGAGCAGCACGTAGGACAGCGCGTAGTCGTAGTAGCCCGCGGGGTCGTCGTTGATGTGAGTCTTCGTCGCCGCGTCGCAGAACTCCTCGCCGCGGGCCGTCGGCGGCGCGACGCCCTGGTAGCGGGCCACCAGCTCCCACCAGCGCTGGTTCCACCGCGAGGACGGCAGCTCGTCGGCGTACAGCTCCTTCTCGAAGCTGAACATCGTGCCCGCCGACCACGGGATGAAGACGGCGTAGTTGAGCGCCTGCTTGAGCAGCACCTGCATCGGGTCGGGTGCCGTCGCGCCGGTTTGCATCGCGCCGGTGTCGAGGCCCACGCCCGCCACGAAGCGCGGCTGCATCGCCGCGAGTCCCATCATCGAGCCGACCGCCTCGTGGTAGGCGCGGTTGGCACCCTCGCGCAGCAGCGGCGGCACGGCCGGGTTCGTGTAGCTGAGGTAGTAGTAGATGTGGCCCAGCTCGTGGTGCGTGGTCTCGTACCACTCGGTGTCGGGCTGCACGCTCATCAGGCTGCGCACGTCGTGGTCCAGGTCGATGTGCCAGGCCGAGGCGTGCGTGTTCTTCTTGAAGCCCGCGTCCGGCGCCAGCGGATACAGCGAGGAGCGGTCCCAGAAGCTCTGCGGCAGACTGGGAAAGCCGAGGCTCACGTAGAAGCGCTCCGCCTGGTGCACCAGCCACTCAGGGCCTTTGGCTTTCAGCGCCGGGTCGAGGTCGAAGCCCGGCACGTCCACGAGGCCCGACCAGTCCTGGCCCCAGCGATTGGGCAGCCAGTCGGCGGGGATGAGATCCGGCACGGGCTGGCCGTAGCGCCGCGCCAGCTCGTAGCGCGCCCAGGTGTGCAGCTCGCGGAACAGCGGGCGCAGCTCGCGATTGATCTGCTCGATCTGTGCCGCGAGCTCCTCGGTGCTCATGCCGTACTCGCTGGCCATGTAGGAGAAGAAGTCCGGGTAGCCCAGCGGGCGCACGGACTCGTTGCGCAGCCGCTGCAGCTCCGCGAGCCCGGGCCGCAGCACCTTGCCGACCTCCTTGCTGGCCTCCCAGATCTTCCGACGGCGCCCCAGGTCCTTCTCGGTGCGCAGCCCCTCGTCGATGTCGTTGGGCGTCAGCTCCTTGCCGTCCAGCCTGAACGCAAAGCCGTAGAGCGTCTCGGTCTGCGCCGTCTCGGCCGCGATGCGCGCCTTGACCAGCTCCGGGATGGTCTGCGGGTTCTCCGCCGCCAGGAAGAGCACGCGGTCCAGCTCGCGCGCGTGCAGGTCGGACAGCTGCGCGCGGTGCTCCAGCATGTGCCGCGCCGTCTCGATGTTCTGCACCGAGCCGGTGAAGCCCGCCAGCGCCTCATCGGCCGCCTGCGTGCGCTTGGCGTTGGTGTCGTCCCCCTCGACGATGTGCGTGTTGCTGAGCCACTGCGCCTCGGACGAGGCGGTGGTCAGCCTCTGGTACGTGATGTTGTAGGCGTCGAGGAAGCGGGCGGCCTCGGCGTCCAGCGCGGGGTCGACGCGCGGACCGGCGCACGACAACAGGAGAGCGAGGGGCAGGGCCAGGGCACGGCGGGAGATGGTGTGCATGCCGCGGAGTTTCGGCGGCGGACGGAAGGCGTGTCAACGGGTGCTGCCTGCGCCATGTCGAGCGACATGCCGAGGCCCGCCACTTCCTCTCCGTTCCAGCATCCTCCGCGCCTTCCCGAGATCAGCGGCCAGGAGCTTCTCGTCGGGCAGGACGGTCCGGTACTCGGCGGCCATCACCTTGCTGGGCAGATTGCCCAGCGCGTAGTGCGCCAGTGCTTCGTCACGCTGTGCGCAGAGGATGAGCCCGACCGGCGGGTTCTCGCCCGGATGCGTCCAGTGCTCGGTCGCGTAGTTGAGGTAAGTGTGCATCTGCCCGGCGTCGGCATGAGTGAAGCGACCCAGCTTGAGGTCCGTGAGCACGAGGCAGCGCAGGCGCCGGTGGTAGAAGACGAGGTCGACGCGGAACCACTCGTCGCCGATGCGCAGCCGCTTCTGGCGGCCCACGAAGCAGAACTCGCCCCCCAACTCCAGCAGGAAGCTCTCCAGGTGCCGGATGAGCGCCTGCTCCAGGTCCGTCTCGGAGTACTCGTCCTGGAGCCCGAGGAATTCCAGCACGTAGGGATCCTTGACCTCGTCTTCAGCGGTGACTGCATCCTCAGCGTGGCCTCGCGCGCCCTTCTTGAGCATCGCGGCCTTGCTTCGTGAGAGCGCCGTTCGTTCATAGAATTGGCTGTCTATCTGTCGGTCGAGCTGCCGTACGGACCAGCCACCACGCAACGCCTCCTTTTCGTAAAAGCGGCGGGCCAGATCGTTCCTCACTCCGAGCATGCGAACATACGCAGACCAGGCGAGCGGGAACCGGACGGTCACGGGAACGACGGATGGCGGCTCCTCACGTGACGCCTGCAGCGTCACCACGCTCGATTTGCCAGACAGTGTCTGGCGAATCGCATCTGCCGGGTGCTGGAGGTAGAAGAGCCGCATCTGCTGGAGATTCTGGCGCGAGAAGCCACGACCAGATCCACGCGTGAGGTCCCGCGACAACCTGCCAAGAAGCTCCGCGCCGTACGCGGCGCGCTTGTCGCCCTGCTGTTCGAACTCAATGATGCGCCTTCCAATTTCCCAATAAGTCGTGGTCAGGAGTTCATTCACGGCACGGGCGGACCGTCGGCGGGCTGCATCGAGCAACCCCGCAATACCGCCGACGAGTCCGCGATAGGCGTCGTCACGTTTACCCGGGAGCCTCTCTTCCGAGTTCGTACGCACGAGCCGGTTTGCACTCATCTGACGGACACCCTTCTTGGTCACCTCTCGCTCTCACCAAGCGCGACTCGAGTCCCGCAGTGATCTCACGACCTCGCGGATGACCGTCACCGCCGGACTTTGTTCGCTCCAGACCGTTCCGCCAAGACACCGGCCGAGCGACGAGGTAACCGGCGCGACAGAGGAAATAAGGCCAACGGCTGCGGCGCCTCCCGCTACGGCACGTCGCCCTGCATCGCACGTGAAGAGCGGTGGCACGGGCACCAGCACGCGGCCCTTCAGTGGATGCGGTGCGCTCGTCAGCGCGTCACAGCATCCCAGGGAACGCGCGACGCCGAGACATTGTTCTCGATGCAGAGAAAGTCGTTGTCAGCCTTTCGGACCCAAGCGCCCCAGTCTGGGCCCGGCGGACGCTCAGGGGCGCTCATGAAGAACTCGACCCTCGGCTTCGATCGCCTCCACCAGCGAACCCGGATTGCCGCGCGACCGGCGCACTTCCTCGGCCGTGTAGACGACGACGTCCATGGACCATGGGCGCAAGCCGAAGAGCGACAACACTTCGATGGCCCGGTCGGATGGTCGCTTGCCGGACTCCATCTCGATGAACAGGTCGATGTCGCTGTCCGGACGCGCGTCCCCGCGGGCGCGGCTGCCGAAGAGCAGGATGCGCCGAGGATGGAAGCGCTCGACGATCCGGAGCGTGATGTCGCTCAGCAACTCGTCGCTGATGATCGCCTGACTCACGGCAACTTCCGAGAAGAGGGCTTCAAGCTCAAGCCGGCCGCAGTCTAGGGTG
>Ga0193753_10002483_pt1 | contig 14436 bp, 10 predicted proteins | sample H1c2metaG_FD_144925 | JGI IMG/M metagenome (GOLD analysis project Ga0193753, IMG submission 144925) | Soil microbial communities from a riparian zone of the East river system, Colorado, United States - H1c2 | ecosystem: Environmental > Terrestrial > Soil > Riparian zone | place: USA: East... | reverse complement strand
AGTGGCGCGGCCAGCTGCTGCTCGACGACGTGTGCTGCGCCCTGCGCGCGCCGCTGTTCCGCGCCGTGGGCGGCTACCGCCGCACGAGCCACGGCGAGGACGCGCTCATGGCCTTCGACCTGCTGTGCGGCGGGTGGGCGCTGGCCTTCGAGCCGGCGGCGGTCGTGGAGCACGGCCACGCGTACGACGCGCGCACCGTCGTGCCGCGCTACCGCGCCGACGCGCGCTTCTTCCGCGAGGCCTTCGGCTTCCGCGCGCGGCCCGACCTGCTCTCCGTGCTCAAGGGCTACAACGCGGAGCTGTCGCGCGACCGGCGCTTCCTCTCGGCGCACGGCGAATGGCTCGGCGGCAGGCCGCTGTCCGCCGTGCTCTCGGGCGCGCGCGCGCTGCGCTGGGCGCAGGTCATGGCCCAGCGCGACGGCAGCCGCGGCGCGCTCGGCCGCCTGCCGGTGCCGCGCCCCGTGCCCGCGCCCGGCGCGCTGTCCGGCGCATCGCCCGGTGCACTGCCCCCCGCGCTGGATGGCACGCTGCCCGGTGCGCTGTTGCCCGACGCGACGCCCGGCACGAGGGCGCCGCGTGCTGCGACCGGCGCCGGGAAGGACGCTGCGCAGAACCCGACGGTCGCCACGACGGGCGCCTCGAAGGAGCCCGCGCGCGAGACGGGCGGCCCCGCGGCGGGCGGGCCCTCCGCCTCGAGACCGGCCGCGGCCGGCAGGCTGTCCACGCCGCGCGGCAAGCCGCGGGCGCCGGGGAAGGGCGGCCGGTGAGCGCGCCGTCGGGCCGCGTGGCCTCGGTCTCGGTCGTGATCCCCGCCAAGAACGGGCGGCCGACCATCGGTCCGTGCCTCGACGCCGTGCTCGGCCAGGAGCTGGACGTGCCCTTCGACGTGCTCGTCATCGACAGCGGCTCGACCGACGGCACGCTGCACGACGTGCGCGCGCGGCCCGCCGTGAAGCTTCACCGCATCGCGCCGCTGGCCTTCGACCACGGCGACACGCGCAACCTCGGCGCGGGCCTCACGACGGGTCAGGCCATCGTCTTCCTCGTGCAGGACGCCGAGCCGGTGGGGCGGCGCTGGCTGGCCAACCTCGTGCGCAACCTGGACGACCCGGCGGTCGCCGGCGCGTTCTCGCGCATCCTGCCGCGCCCGGACGCCGGGCCGCTGGTGGCGAAGGGCTGCGAGGGCGACCTGTGCTTCGGCACGCGGCGCATCGAGTCGCGCATGGAGTCGCGCGAGGCGTGGGCCGCGCTGGACGGCCACGCGCTGCGCCTCGCCTGCAACTTCAACGACGTGTCCTCCGTGCTGCGGCGCTCGGTGTGGGAGGCCATGCCCTTCCAGCGCGGCATGTTCGGCGAGGACATCAAGTTCGCCCGCGCGGCGCTCGAGGCCGGATTCACCATCGTCTTCGACCCGGAGAGCGAGGTCCTGCACAGCCACGAGTACGACGCGGCCACCGTCGCGGCGCGCACCTTCGTGGACGCGGAGCTCAACCAGCGCTTCCTGGGGCGCACGTGCATCGAGAAGCCGTCGCACGTGGCGATCATGACCGCGCGCTTCTGGAAGTCCGACCGGGAGTTCCTGCGCGCGCAGGGGCTGCCGCTCGGGCAGCGCCTGAAGTGGGGCGCGTTCTCGCCCTACTACCACGCGAAGGAGTTCTGGGGCTTCTGGCGCGGCGGGCGCGCGGTGCTCGATGCGCCGGGCGGGCCGCGGCCCGGGGCTCGTCCGCCCGCGGCCGCGCCGCTCCCGGACCGGCCGCTGAAGGTCCTCACCGTGGTGCACGGCTTCCCGCCCGACAGCTGGGCGGGGACCGAGGTGCTCTCGCTGGCGCTCGCGCGCGGCCTGCGCGAGCGCGGGCACGAGGTGTCCTTCTTCGTGCGCTCGCCCGGCGCGGCCGGCGAGGCGGACCGCTCGCTGCACCGCGCGGAGTTCGACGGCTTCCGCGTGCACCGCTTCGTGAACCACCTCGCCTTCTCCGGCGTGGACGAGACCTACCGCTTCGCGCCGGCCGAGGCGGCCTTCGACCGCGTGCTCGCGGAGGAGCGTCCGGATGTCGTGCACTGCCAGCACCTCATCCATCTCTCCACCGGGATCATCGACCGCTGCCGCGCCGCGGGCGTGCCGGTGGTGGTCTCGCTCTCCGACTACTGGGCGCGCTGCCCGCGCGTGCAGCTCATCCGCCCGGACCGCAGCAACTGCACCGCGCCGCCGCCGGGCCTCGGGTGCGCCGCGTGCGTGAAGGAGAAGCCCGCGCTCATCGGCCCGCTCGCGGCGCTGGACAACGCGCTGGGGGAGCTGCCGCTCGCCTGGGCGCGCCGCGTGCCGCAGTCGGTGCCGGCGCTCCCGCCCGGATGGGGCAAGAGCCGGGAGGATGCCGCCTCGCTCATCCGCCGCGAGCGCTGGATGCGCGAGGTGCTGGCGCGCGCCGACAGCGTGGTGGTCGCGTCCACCGCGGTGAAGCGCGCGATGATGGGCCTCGGGCTGCCCGCCGGGAAGATCGTGCTGTGCGAGTACGGGTGCGACCGGAGCTGGTGCGCGGATGGCCCGCCCGCGCGCGTGCCGCGCCCGCCCGGCACGCCGCTGCGCGTCGGCTTCCTCGGGAGCCTCGTCTGGTACAAGGGCCTGCACGTCGCGGCGGCGGCCGTGGCGGCGATGCCCGCCGGCAGCGTCCACCTGCACGTGCACGGCGACCATGTCGGCGGCGCGGACGCCGGCGCCGCGGCGCAGTTCCGCGCGGTGGCGGAGCAGGCGCGCGCGATCGCGGGGGATCGCATCACCTTCCACGGTCGCTATCCTCACGACGCCCTGTCGGCCATCCACGCGGAGCTGGACGTGATCGTCGTGCCCTCTGTCTGGCAGGAAGCCTACGGGCTCACGGTGCGCGAGACCTTCCTGTCGCGCACGCCCGTGATCGGCAGCGACATCGCGGGCATCGCGGAGGGCATCGAGCACGACCGCAACGGCCTGCTCGTCCGCGCCGGCGACAGCCGCGCGCTGCGCGACGCGCTGCAGCGCTTCCTCGACGAGCCCGGCCTGGGCGCGCGGCTGACGGCCAGCGCGCCGCCGGTGCGCACCGCCGCCGAGGAGGCGCGCGAGATGGAGTGGCGCTACCGCCAGGTGATCTCGGCGCGCGGCGCGCCCGGCGGGTCGGGAGCGCACCCGTGAGCCTGCCGTCGGTCTCCATCGTGCTCGTGAACCTCAACGGGCAGCACCACTTCGAGAAGCTCTTCGAGAGCCTGCGCGCCGTGGACTACCCGCGCGAGCTGCTCGAGATCGTCATGGTGGACAACGCGTCCGTGGACGGCTCGGTGCAGTGGCTGGACCGCAACGCCGCCGACGCGCGCACGATCGTCTGCCGCCAGAACCACGGCTTCGCCGGCGGCGTGAACGTCGGCGTGGAGGCCTGCCAGGGCGAGGTGCTGGTCTTCCTCAACACGGACATGCGCGTGGAGGTGAACTGGCTGCGCGAGCTGGTCGCGCCGATCATCACGCGCGAGGCCGACTGCACCTCCAGCCTCACGCTCTCGTGGAACGGGCAGGTCGTGAACTTCGGCGGCTCGGCCATGAACTTCCACGGCATCGGCTGGCAGGTCGGGATGAACGACCCCGACATCGACCGCTACCGCAAGCCCGGCGACACGCTCTTCGCGTGCGGCGGCAGCATGGCCATCCGGCGCGACGTGTACGAGCGCGCCGGGCGCTTCGACGAGGACTTCTTCGCCTACTACGAGGACGTGGACCTCGGCTTCCGGCTGTGGGTGCTCGGCTACCGCGTGATGTACGTGCCGAGCTCGGTCGCCTACCACCACCACATGTCCACCAGCCGGCGCATCGACGTGCACAAGATCCGCCTGCTGCAGATGCGCAACCCGCTGTGGCTCATCTACAAGAATTACGAGGAGGCCGTGCTGCAGCGCGTGCTGCCCGCGGCGCTGCTCGTGCACCAGAAGCGCATGGCCTACGTGCTGCACCTGGACGACCGCGGCTACCGCATCGACGCGCGCGACGCCCGCGGCCGCGGCAGGCTCCACGAGGTCTTCCTGAAGATGCGCGCGAGCAAGCGCTCGGTGGGCATCCCGCCGCCCGCCAAGGCCGACATGCTCGCGATCAACGACTTCTCGCGCCTGCTCGACGCGATGTCCGCCAAGCGCCAGGACATCCAGTCGCGCCGCAGGCGCCCGGACCGCGAGATCCTGCCGATGTTCAAGATCCCGTTCTGGGCCGTGGAGCAGGCGCCCGAGTTCGCCAACATGATCCGCGCGCTCATGGAGAGCTTCCGCCTCAACGAGATCTTCGGCACGCGCGAGGTGGTCATCGATCCGCGCACGGCCAGCGAACGCTGAGCGCGTTCCCCGGCCGCGCGGCGGGCCGCCCGCGACTTCCGGCGGCGTCCGCCCCGGCGCCTTTCCTTGAAACTGCGGGCGCGCGGCCACCATAATCCCCCGTTGCTCTTCTCGCGGGGTCCCTGATGAAGCTCTCGGTCGTCGTGCCCGTCTACAACGAGCGGGACACTGTGCGCGTCATCCTGGCCCGCATCCTCGCCACGCCGCACGACAAGGAGGTCATCCTCGTCGACGACGGCAGCAAGGACGGCACGCGCGAGGTGCTGAAGGAGATCGAGGCCGAGAACCATCCCGCGGTGCGCGTGATCTACCACGCGGTCAACCAGGGCAAGGGCGCCGCGCTGCGCACCGGCTTCGCCGCGGTGAAGGGCGACATCGTCCTGATCCAGGACGCGGACCTCGAGTACACGCCGGACGACTACCCCGCGCTGCTCAAGCCCATCCAGGACGGCCTCGCCGACGTCGTGTTCGGCAGCCGCTTCCTCGGCGGCGGGGCGCACCGCTGCCACCTGTACTGGCACTACGTGGTGAACAAGGGGCTGACCACGTTCAGCAACATGCTCACCAACCTGAACCTCACCGACATGGAGACCTGCTACAAGGTTTTCCGTCGGGAAGTGGCGGATCGACTGAACATCGAGAGCAACCGCTTCGGCATCGAGCCCGAGGTCACCGCCAAGGTTGCGAGAATGACATTCAACGGCAGCAAGTGCCGGGTGTACGAGGTGCCCATCAGCTACTTCGGCCGAGACTTCGCGGAAGGCAAGAAGATCGGCGTGAAGGACGGCTTCGAGGCCATCTGGTGCATCATCAAGTTCAACCTGTTCTGAGCACCGGGGCGCCGGCCGCGCCGCGCGAGCGGCTGGCCATCGGCGCGCTGCTCGCGGGCTTCGCCGTCGTGCTGCTGTTCCGCCTCGGCGCCGCGGACCTGCAGAGCCACGCCGAGCAGCGCGTGTGGGACGTCATGCGCGGCATGGACGCCACGGGCGACTGGCTCGTCCCGCGCCAGGGCGGCGCCGTCCGGCTCAACAAGCCGCCGCTCTACTACTGGTGCGCGACGGCGTGCGCCGCGGCGCTCGGCGGCGGCAGCCTGGTCGCGCTGCGCCTGCCGGCCGCGCTTGCGGCGCTGGCGCTGGTGTGGGTCACGTGGCGCTGGGGCCGCTCCCTGGGCGGGCCGCGCCTCGGGCTGCTGGCCGCCGCGGCGCTGGCGTGCATGGAGCTGTTCGGCACGCAGGGCCGCACCGGCGTCGCCGAGATGTTCCTCGCGCTCTTCTGCACGCTGGGCCTCGCGACCTTCGACCGCATGGCTCTCCCGCCGGAGCCCGGCGACGCCGGCGCGCGCCGCCACCGGCGGCTGCTGCCGCTCTTCGCGCTGTGGACCGCGCTCGCGATCCTCAGCAAGGCGACCGTCGCGCTCATGATCCTGGGCGTGCCGGCCGCGCTGCTGCTCGTGCTGGAGCGGCGCGCGCGGCGGGCCTTCACGGCGCGCGTGGCGGGCTGGGTCGCGCTGGCGGTCGTGCTCGGCTTCGCGTGGTACCTCATCGTCACGGTCGCGGTGCCGGGCGCCTTCCGGACGCTGCAAGCCACGCTCATGCTGCCGCTGGGCGTGCGCCTGCCGGGCGCGGAGACGTCCGCCGGGCACATGCGCGCGCCGACCTTCTTCCTCGCCTCGCTGGCGCTGTCGGCCTTCCCGGTCACGGTCCTGCTGCCGTCGCTCGTCGCGCGCGGCTGGCGCAGCCGGCTGTGGTCCGGGCAGCGCGTGCGCTTCGTCGCGCTGGCCTTCGTCTCGCTGTTCCTCTGCTTCTCGGCGATCCCGCAGAAGCAGAAGCACTACATGCTGCCGCTGCTGCCGCTGCTCGCGCTGCTGTGCGCCGAGAGCCTGGTCGCGCTGGAGACGCACGCGCCGGCCGCGCTGCGGCGGCTGCTCGTGGTGCTCGGCGTGCTCGCCTGCGCGCTGGCCGTCCCCGTGCTGGGGCTGCTGCACGTGGTCTACGTGCAGGCGATGCACCTGCCGCCGGCCGCGTGGGCCGGCGTGGCCGTGCTCACCGTCGCGCTCCTCGCCTGGCTGATGCGCTCGGCGCTCCGCGGCGACCTGCCCGCCTTCACCGGCGCGGCCCTGACGGGCGGCCTGCTGGCGCTGCTGTGCTACCACGGCAGCCTCGAGCCGTGGCAGCGCCAGTTCGAGAGCGGCGACGTCGCCCGGCGTCCGGACTACGATCCGGCCCGCTGGCGCGCGGTCTTCGCCGAGTGGCCCGCTCTGGAGGGCGCCTTCCGCGCCGGCGCCACGGCCGCCTCCGACCCGGTCACCGCCGACCCGGTCGCCACCGACCCGGTCACCACCGACCCGGCTGCCGCCCACCCGTTCGCCACCGAGCCATTCGCCAACGACCCGGCCGACGGCTGAAGGAATGCTCTCCGTGACCACGCCCGCCGACCGCCGGCCGTCCATCGCGAAGCCGATCGCGCTCCTGCTCGTGGTCACGGGCAGCCTGCTCGCGCTGTACCTGTCGCCGCTGCACCAGCTCCTGCTGCCCGCGGGGCTGGAGGATCTGCGCGCGTTCTTCAACGGCTTCGGCGCATGGACGCCGCTCGTCTTCGCCGGCGCGTGCGCGCTCGGCGTGGGCTTCGGCGCGCCGCGGCTCGCGTTCGCGGCGCTGGGCGGACTGCTCTTCGGCACGCTCGTCGGGACGACCGTCGCGCAGATCGGCACGCTGCTCGGCTGCATCCTCGCCTTCAGCTGGGCGCGCTGGCTCGGGCGCGACTACGTCCGACGCCGCGACAGCCGCCGGCTGCAGAGGTTGCTCGACAAGATCCGCCGGCGCCCGATCGCGACCAACGTGCTGCTGCGCGTGTGCCCCGTCGGCAACGCCTTCGCGACGAACCTGCTGCTCGGCGTGAGCCCGATGAGCCTGAAGGACTTCACCATCGGCACCTTTCTCGGCACGCTGCCCGAGACGCTGATCCTCGCGCTGTTCGGCGCGAGCGTCTACCACGGCTCGCCGGCGCGGCTCATCGCGGGTGCCGTGCTCATGGTCGCGCTCATCGTCGGCTACGCCGTCACCTCGCGCCGCTCCGCGATGGCCTCCGAGATGGAGCACGACCTGCGCGAGCCCGACGCCGCCGGGGACAAGCCCGCCGCCGTCGCGGACGCCGGGCGGCCTGCGCGCCGCGCGGACGCCGCGGACGCGGCGGCGGTGCCCGGCGGCGCGGGCGGTGCGCCGCGGTTGCCGCGCCGCTGACGGCGAGCTCGGGACCTCAGCCGGCGGCGGCGCGCAGCGCGCGGCGCTCGCGCCATGCCAGCGCGAGGCACGCCAGCAGCAGCACCAGCGCCGCGAGGCCGAGAGCGCGGCCCAGCTCCCAGCCGCGCGATCGGTAGCTGAACTCCACGACGTGCGAGCCGGCCGGCACGTCCACCGCGCGGAAGGCGAGGTTGGCGGCCTGCACCGGCGCGGGCACGCCGTCGACCCGCGCCGTCCAGCCGGGCATCCACGAGTCGCAGAGCACCAGCGTCGCGGGCGCGGCGCACTCCACGGCGAGCGTCACCCGCTCCGGCTCGTCGCGCTGCCAGCTCACGCCCGGCCCGGCCGCCCTGGCCGCGAGCGACCCGGCCCCGAGCGACCCGGCCGTGGCCGGGCCGGTGGCGCTCGGCGCGGCCGGCGGCGCCGCGATGGGGCCGAGCGTGGCGGCACCCGCGCGCAGCGCGCCGGCGGCGCCCGTCTCGACGATGGTGAGCGCGTGCGGGTCGAAGCCGGGCGCGGCCAGCGCGGCGCGTGCGACCGGCTGCACCGACGCGGCGAGGAAGGCACGCGGCAGCGCGCTGTCGTTGCGGTAGAGCCATGCGTCGCCCACGCGCCCGAGCGGCGACAGGCCCGCGTGCTGCAGCGGCACGCTCGAGAGCACGCGCGTCACCGCCAGCGCATCGAGCAGCGGCGAGTCCAGCGCGGCGGGGTCCGAGAGCGCGGCCGTGCCGACGCCGGTGGAGGTCCCCGGCTGCAGCAGCTCGTGCAGCCGCTCGACGCGCCGCGGCCCGAGCGTGATGTACCCGGACACGTCGCGCACGCCGAAGGGCAGCGCGATGTCGGGCGGCAGCGGATAGTCCATCACGTCGAGCGCGCCGGGGCGGAAGCGCTGCAGGCGCCCGCCGTCGTCGTCGAGCAGGCGCGCGAGGCCCGGCGGCGGCGCGTCGAAGCCGGCGGCCGGCACGGTGGTGCGCGCGGCGAGCGCGACGCCGAGCAGGTCGACGGCGGCAGCGGCGCACAGCAGCGCCGCGCCCCAGCGCCGGCTGCGGCGCGCGACCAGCGCCGCGACGGCGCACGCCACCGCGAGCGCCGCGCAGCGCAGCAGCGCCAGGCGGAGCAGCGTCAGGTCCAGGGCGAGGTCGCCCGCGTGCGCTGCGACCTCGGCCTCGCTCACGCCGAGCCGCGCGGCCAGCGGCGCGCCGACGAGCGCGGTCCAGCGCGGCCCGTCGAGCGCCAGCGCGAGGCCTGCCGCCGCGGCCGCGAGGCATGCGAAGGCGGCCGTCCCCGCGACGAACCAGCCGGGCGGGCCGTCGCGCAGCAGCCGCGACAGCCCCAGCCCCGCGAGCAGCGCGCCGCCCGCGCCGAACAGCAGCAGGAAGCGCCGCGGGTCGCCGGTCGCGAGGCCGGGCAGGTGCAGCACGGCGGGGAGCAGCGGCGTGTCGATCGCGCACAGCACGCCGGCGAGCAGCAGCGCGCCGCCCAGCAGGCGGCCGCGCACGCCGCTCGCGAGGCCGAGCAGCGCGAGCAGCAGGCTCGCGAGGCCGATGCTGCCGGCCGTCTCCACCGCGTTGCTGCCGGGCTTGCGCAGCAGCCGCGAGAGCACGCCCTCGGCGCGGAGCTGCGGCGTCTCGTGGAGCGCCATGTCCTGCGGGCGCCCGAACAGGTCCGGCACGACCAGCGACAGCAGGCTTGCCGGGCTCATCGCGAGCGTCGCGGCGTCCTCGGGCAGGACCTCCCGGCGCACGCCGTCGATGACGACCTCGTTGCGCGCGCACTCGGGGCTGCCGGCCAGCTCGAAGGAGGGCAGCACCTGCGGCGCGCCGAGCGCGAGCCCGAGCGCCAGCCCGGCGCCGCCCCAGGCCGCACGCTGCAGCGCGCGGCGCTTGAGGCCGGCCGCGCCCGCGAGCACCGCCCGTGCCGTCGTGATCGCGAGCAGCGCGCCGCAGGCGTAGAGCAGGAACAGGCTGGCCTGCGGGAAGCCCGCGAGCAGCGAGCAGCCCGTCGCCAGCGCGGTGAGCGCGAGCGCGCCCCAGCGATGCCCGTGCAGCGCGCGGTGCGTGCCGAGCAGCGCGGCCGGCAGCCAGATCGAGCTGCCCTGGATCTGGAACCACTGTGGCCGCAGCGCGAGGAAGCCGCAGAAGGCGAAGCTCGCGCCGCCGAGCGCCGCGGGCCAGGCCTCCACGCCCAGCTCGCGCAGCAGCGCGTAGAGGAACAGCCCGGCGAGCGCGGTCTGCACGACGGCGATCCAGCCGTAGGCGAGCGCGGGCGGCATCGCGAACGCGAGCAGGTTGGCCGGCGAGAGCGCGCCGTGCACGGCCTGCGCGAGCAGCGGCGCGCCGCAGAGGTTGTCGGGGTTCCACAGCGGCGCCTCGCCGGCGGCCAGCCGCTGCTGCGCGCGCCGGAGCTGCGGGTGGAACATGAGCGTCTTGTCCGCCTCGAGCGGGCGGACGTGCGCGGCGATGTCCGCGAGGAGCGCGGGGTCGGCCTCCGCGCGCCACGGCGACAGCGCGGCCGGGTGGACGGCCGCGAGCACCCGGCCGCCCGTCAGCGCCGGCAGGTAGACCAGCAGCGGCAGCAGGACGAGCAGCGCTGCGGGCAGCAGCCGGAGCGGTCGCGGTCGGCGCATCGCCGCAGTGTGCGGCCTGCCCGCTCGCGGACCAAGCCCGCAGGCGCACGCGCTTCCCGGGCGGGCGCGGCTTGCACTCCACTCCGGTCCTGCGGGCTGCCGATAGTCGCTGACAGCGACGTCCCCGACCTTCTCCCGGAAGCGCCTCCCATGGCCCGGACCCACCGGACTGCCATCATCGTGCTGCGCGGCGTGCTGTGCGGCCTGGTGCTCGTCATCGCGGCGCGCATGCTCCTGCTCACGTCCTACCGGGTCAGCGGCTCGTCGATGCGCGAGACGCTGCAGGACGGCGACCACATCCTCGTGTGCGAGCTGTCCGCGCTCAGCCGCCCGATCCGCCTCGGCGACACGGTGGTGCTGGACGTGGACGACGAGACGCTCGTGAAGCGCGTCATGGCCGGCCCCGGGGATTCCATCGCCATGGCGTCCGGGACCGTGCTGCGCAACGGGCGCAAGGTGGAGGAGTCCATCCCGCCGTCGCTCAACGCGCACGACAGCTTCCCGACCTACTTCCTGCGCACCGACGAGTACTTCGTGATGGGCGACCACCGCAGCGTGTCCATCGACAGCCGCGCCTTCGGCCCCGTGAAGGGCGAGCAGGTGCGTGGCAAGGTCGTGCTGCGCCTCGAGGGCATCTCGATCAGCAGCGTGGCGGCGCTCGAGCGCGCGCACTGAGCCCCGGGGTGCTGCGCCCCGCGGCAGTGCGCGATCGTTTCGCCCGGCCACGGCTTGTGCGCCTCGCGCGACGCCGGACAATGCGTGCATGGGTCCCGTGCTCACCACGCTGCGCCGCACGCTCGCCGCGCCGTCGTCGCTCGCGGTGACGGCGCTGGCGGTCGCGCTCGCGTGGCTCGGCAGCTTCCTCGCATCGGCGCAGCTCGGCGCGGACGAGGGCTTCCTGGCGGAGGTGCGCGCCGGCTCGCTGCTGCTCGGCGGGGCGCTCGTGCTGTCGTTGGCCGAGCCGCTGACCGTGCTGCGCGAGGCGCGCGGCGGGCTGCTCGCGCTGCGCGCGGCGCGCGGCGGCGGCTTCGCGCTGCGGCGCCGCTGGCTCGGCCTGCTGCTCGCCACGCTGCCCACCGTGCTGCTGTGCGCGTGGGCCGCCGGCGGCCCGCCGGCTGCGCCGCTCGCGCTGCTGGCGGACCTCGGGCTGCTCTGCGCGGGGGGCCTCGCGCTGGGCGCCTTCCTGGAGCGGCCGCTGCTCGTGCCGGCGCTGTGGTGCCTGGCCGTCCTCGCGCAGCTCCGCCCCTGGCTGGGCGATTCGCCGGCCGCCTGGCTGCTGCCGCGGATGGGCGGCCTCGGCGGCGCGGCGGCGGGCGCGGGCAGCGCGGTCCTCGCCGGTCCGGGAACGGCCGGCGCGGGCCTCGGACTTTCCGCGCTCGGCGCGGCGCACGCGCTGTGCTGGTGCGCGGGGATGCTGCTGCTCGCGGACTGGCGCCTGTCGCGGTGCGTCGGCCGCGGCGCCTGAGGCGCGGGCCTGCGCGCCCGCCGGCGCAGATCCGCAGCCGTGCGCCTCGCAGGCCGGGTCGCACGGCGGGACGTGCGCCAGCGCGCGGTCGCCGTCCCCCGAGGGGGCGGACGTTCAGCCGAGCCAGCTCGCCGTCACCATGTCGGCGGCCCAGACCAGCGCGACCAGCCAGAACGTCAGTGCGTTGCGGCTCTTCAGGTGCAGCAGCAGCGCCGTCATGCTGGCGAAGGTCGCGAGCGCGGCGTGATCGAGCACGGCGCGCAGGTGCGCGGCGTTCTGCGCCAGCACCTCGGGTGACGGCGGGGCGGGCACGGAGGCGCCCGCCACGGCGCTTCGTGCGGCCAGCCGATCGAGGAACGGCGCGAGCAGCGCGCGGTCGGTGATCGCTCCGGCCTTCATCGAGAGCCCGATGCACACCGCGGCGATCGCGACGGAGAGGCTGCCGACGACGAGGAGCAGGCCCGCGGGCAGCGGGCGTTTCCGGTCGCGACCCATCAGCAGCAGCCCGAAGGTCCCGAGCATGCAGAGCATGCCCGTCACGGCGAGCGAGGCGCGTGCCCGGTCCGTCGCGGCCTTCATCATCAGGGCCGCTGCCGCGAGGGAACCGAGCAACGCGACGACAGGGAGAACTCTCCGGCGCATGTCTCCAGCGCACACCAGCAGCAGCAGGGGACCGAGCACGCCGAGATAACGGATGCGTCGCACGGACTCGTCCCCGATGTCGGGGAGCACCAGCGCCCGGATGGGGAGGTTGGGTTTCGGCGGTTTCACCACGTCCTGCGGTCGGAAGAGCGCCGCGGCACGCGGATGGTCCACGGGTTCGGCATACAGCCCCGGCCACGCGAGCTCGAGCAGGAGCGTCGGATGTCGCAGGCCTTCCAGGCCGACGCCGCCGCTGCGCGGCGTGCCGCCGCTGACCAGCCATGCACACAGGATCAGCAGCATCCCCGGGAATTCCTTCCTGCGAATGGTCCGCCAGGCGGCGCGCATCTCCTTGCCGAAATGGACCGGCGGGGGCGGCCTCTCGCCGGTCCCGGTCATGCCGGCGGCCGCCGCGCGACCACGAACAGCGAGTGGCCGAAGGGCGAACTCGCGTGGCGCAGCACGTGGCGCTCGCCGGCGAAGATCGCGGCGAAGAGCGCATTGACCGGGCCGGGCGCCGGGAGGTCGAGGTTGTTCCTGGTGCCGAACGGGATGCGCAGCAGTTTCTCGCGCGCCTTGATGACCAGCACGGTCGGCACGATCGCGAGGCCGAGCAGGCAGTTGACGTAGGTCGCCTTGCGCACGTGCAGGCCCGCCTCGCGCAGCTTGCGCACGAGCTCGCCGCGCGTGTAGCGGCGGAAGTGGTGCGCGACGCGGTCGTTGTTCGCGTACAGGAACTGCCAGGCCGGGACGGAGATCGCGAGGTGGCCGCCGGGCTTCAGGCAGCGGTGCATCTCCGCGAGCACGGCACGGTCGTCGGGCGTGTGCTCGAGCACGTCCCACAGGCACAGCAGGTCCTGGCTGCCGGCGGGCACGGGCAGGTGGTCCGACGCGGCGACGGCCGTGCGCGGGAAGCCGTGCTCGCGGCAGAAGGCGATCGAGGGTTCATCGAGCTCGAGGCCCGTGACGCGCCCGAAGCGCGCGAGCGAGGTGAGGAAGCCGCCGACGCCGCAGCCGATGTCGAGCACGAGGAGCGGTTGCGCCGCGCCCGGAGCGGGATGGTCCGCTGCGGCGCCGCGCGGTGCGGACGGCGCCGTGCTGACGGGTGCGCTGCTCGTCGCGCCGCGCGCCGGGCCGTCCGTCGCGGGGAATGCCGGCACGAAGTCCGCGGCGCCGGGCGGGAGCGGAACGCCGTCGCGCTCCATGACGTCCGCCAGCAGCGGGAGGTACAGGCGCCGGCGGCCCAGGAACCACCAGTGGCTGTCCGCGAGGTCGGCGAAGAGCTTGAAGCCGTAGCGTTCGATGGATCAGCGCTTCCTGGCCACCGCGACCATCTCGTCCCGGAAGTTGAGGTAGACCGCGGAGCGCCCGAGCAGCCGCAGCGGGGACGCGAGCGTGGACAGCACGGGATGGATGCGCCCGACGCGCTCCACGAGGAACTGCATGGAGACATACTTGCCGCCGAGCCGCGGCGTGTTCTCCAGCAGCGTGAAGCCGCAGTCGCCGAGCAGCCGCGCGAGGCTCGCCGGGTCGAAGTGGTAGAGGTGCTCCTCGTGCTTGTAGTGCTGCCAGCGGTGGCCGAGCAGCCGCGCGAAGCGCGAGGCGACGTTCTGCGTCTCCAGCACCAGCACGCCGTCGTCCTTGAGCAGCGCGGCGGCGCGGCGCAGGTGCGGGCGCGGGTCCTCCAGGTGCTCGATGACGTCCCACAGCGTGATGACGTCGAAGCTCCGCGCGGGCAGGTCGACGCCGAGGATGTCTCCGCGCCGATGGTCGCCTACGCGCAGCGAGTCCTGCGCGTAGGCGACCATCGGCGCGGAGATCTCGATGCCCGTCGTGTCCCAGCCCATCCCGGCCATGACGGACAGGAAGAAGCCCGCGGCGCAGCCGACGTCGAGCACGCGGCCCGGCTGCGGCTTGTAGCGGCGGATGATGCGGCTGCGCAGGCGGTAGGTGCGCTGGTAGAGCGGCCCCTCGTGCAGGTACTGCGTGTAGCCGAACTCCGATGCGCGGTCGGAGGACCAGTACTCCTCCTGGTACATCTCGTGCAGCCGCTCGGGCGGCAGGCGCGGGTTCACGTAGACCAGGCCGCAGCGGCGGCACTCCACCACGCGGAACGGGCCGTC
>Ga0193753_10002482_pt1 | contig 14437 bp, 8 predicted proteins | sample H1c2metaG_FD_144925 | JGI IMG/M metagenome (GOLD analysis project Ga0193753, IMG submission 144925) | Soil microbial communities from a riparian zone of the East river system, Colorado, United States - H1c2 | ecosystem: Environmental > Terrestrial > Soil > Riparian zone | place: USA: East River... | reverse complement strand
ATCGGCGTGCCCTACGACGACAACGCCGGCGACGATGCGGGCCTCGCGCTGGTGCTGTCGGGCGCGCTGCCGACGTGGTCCGCGCAGGGCGGGGGACTGGCGGGCGCCGCCGGCACGCCGGCGCTCTCGGGCCAGGGCCTGCTCGCGCCCGGCACGTCCGGCGCGCTGCGGCTCGCGTCCGCCGCGCCCTCCGCGCCCGCGCTGCTCTTCGTGTCGCTCGCGTCGCTGCCGGTCGCGTTCAAGGGCGGCCAGATCGCGGCCTTCCCGAGCCTCGCGCAGCTCGCGCTCTCGACCACCGCCGGCGGCACGCTGACGCTGCCGTGGTCCGCCTGGCCGGCGGGCCTGCCCGCAGGCACCGCGATCCACTTCCAGTGGGCGGTGCAGGACGCCGGCGCCGTGCAGGGCGTCGCGATCAGCAACCTGCTCTCCGGCACCGCGAAGTAGGGCTGCGCCGAGGGCGACGAACGGCGCGAGCCTCGGCCGCCGCCCGCACGAGCCGCGCGATCAGGGGCTCTTCGCGGGAGTCGCCGGCTGCTCGGGCGGCGGGAGGAGGCCCTCCGCGAGGCCGAAATCCTCGCGCGCTCCGTCGTGGAACAGGCGCACTTCCGCGCCGCCCGCACCGACGAGCTTCTCCGCGAAGAGCAGCGCGTCGCGCGTGCTGTGCAGGATGCCGCCGGTGCTGAAGAAGATGTTCTCGCGCCCCAGCACCGCGTCCACGCCGCTGCGCTGCAGGATGCTCTCGGACTCGCCCGAGACGCCCGACACGAGCAGCCGCCGCCCGCTCCCGCGCAGCCACTCCGCGAGCCGCGCGAGCGCCAGCACGCTGGTCGCGTCCCAGTGCCGCGCGCTCTTCATGCGCAGGATGATCACCCGCAGCGACGGGTCCTGCGCGATGCGGCGCACCTCGCTCTCCAGCACGTCGGCTGCCGCGAAGAACAGGTCGCCCTCCACGTGCAGCATGCAGATGGCGGGGTTCACGCGCGCCACGCCGCTCTCCACCTGCTGCAGCCGGCGCGAGCGGTCCAGCGCGTACTCCACGAGCTGCGGTGTCTGCGCCTTGCGCAGGTAGAGCGCGAGCGACACGAGCACGCCGATGAACAGCGCGGTGTCCAGCCGCACCACGAGCGTGGCCGCGAACGTGACCAGCAGCGCCAGCGCGTCCTCGCGCGTGGTGCGCAGCATGAGCATCACGCGCTTCCAGTCGGGCAGGCGCGAGGCCAGCACGATGAGCACGCCCGCGAGGCAGGCGCGCGGCACCATCGACACGAGCGGCCCCGCGAGCAGCACGACGAACAGGATCCACAGGCTGGACAGCGCCGCGGCGAGCTGCGTGCGCGCGCCCTCGTGCAGGTTGAGGAAGCTGCGCGTGAACGACGAGCTGGCCGGGAGCCCGCCCATCACGCCGCTCGCGATGTTGGCCGCGCCCTGGCCCACGAGCTGCCAGCGGTTGTCCACGCGCTGGCCGGTCTCCACGGAGAGCATGCTGCCGATGGTGATCGCCTCGACCGCGCCGAGGATCGCCGCCGCGATCGCACCCGGCACCATGTCGCTGAACAGCGCCCAGCTCACGTCGGGCAGGCCGACGGCGGGCAGCGCGAGCGGCACGGCGGGCACGCGGTCGGCCACGGAGGGGTCCAGCTCGAGCAGCCAGACCGCCACCGCGCTGGCGACCAGCGCCACGAGCGCCCCCGGCACGCGCCCCAGCACGCGCCGCGGCAGCAGCATCACGGCGATGGAGCCAAGCCCGATCAGCAGCGCGGCCGGCCGCACGCCGCGCCACTGCGAGGCCAGCTCGCGCAGCAGCGGCAGCGGCTCGGCGTGGTGCGTCGCCAGGCCGAAGAGCGGCCCCAGCTCGTGCGCCGCGATGAGCACGGCCGTGCCCACCATGAAGCCCTGCAGCACGGAGCCCGAGATGAAGCGCGAGAGGTTGCCCATCCCGACCACGCCCATGACGATCTCGCAGCAGCCCACGAGCACCGCGAGCAGGACCAGCGCCGCCGCCGGGTTGAAGTCGGCGCCGTGCTGGCGCGCGAGCACCGCGAACAGGCTCGCGACGAGCATGCAGACCGCGTTGTTCACGCTGGTCACGAGCTGGCGCGAGCTCCCCAGCAGCGCGCCGACGATGCCGGCCACGACCGCGGTCCAGATGCCGTAGACCGGCGGGAAGCCCGCGAGCATCGCGAAGGCCATGGACTGCGGGAGCGCCACCGCAGCCACCGGCAGCGAGGCGCGCAGGTCCGCGTGGAAGTCCCGCCGCCGGTAGCGGCGCAGCACGTCCAGCAGCGGGGGCGGTCCCATGCGGCGCACGAGTCGCGCGCCCGCGGCATCCAGCGTCTGCACCACGCGTTTCGTCTTCGGAATCTCCTGCGCCCGGAGACGATGCTAGCGCAGGCCTCGCGGCGATCCATCGACCAGGGCGCGCGGGCGTGCGGAACCGCGCGGCGTGGCGAGGCGCGCCGCCCGCCGTGTAGAGTTCGCCGGCGCGCGGGACGGGCCTGCGCTCCAGCACCCCGGCCGGCGCACCGCCCCATGCCCGCACCCGCAGACCGGATGTCGCGCCGACTCGCGCCCGCACCCTTCGCGCCCGCGCCCTCCACCTCCGCGGTCGCCTGCGTGTCCGCGACGCGGTCGTGGCGCCGCCTCGGGTCGGTCCTCTGCGGCCTCGCCGCGCTCGTGCTCGGCTCGGCGGGGTGCGCGTCTCCGGCGCGGGCACCCTTCGCGCCGGTTCTGCCGGAGCTGGCCTTCACGCAGCACGCGGGCACGGCGATCACCGGCCCGCTGGACGGTGCGGCGATCGAGGCGCTGGACCCCGACCCGGCGCACGCGCTCGTCGTGGAAGGACGCGCGCTGCTGCTCGAGCACGTCCCGCGGGCGCAGATCGAGCCGCTCGCCGGTCGCACGCGGCTGGTGCTCGCCACGCCGGGCAGCCAGCCGATGCTCGCCGCCCCGCAGCTCGGCGCCGGCGCCGGGCTCGTCCCCGCCGCGCAGGCCGCGGCGTTCCTCGCGGCGGCCGACGAGGGCGCGCTCGGCGCGAGCATCCCGCTGGGCGACGTGCGCGGTGCGCTCCCGCAGGGCGTGACCGCCGCCCTGCACGTCACTCCCGCAGGCGCACCCTGGAAGCGCGCCGTCGTGCTCATGCTCTCGCGCGCGGACGCCGCGGGTGACGCAAGCGAGTCCGGCTCGTCGCTGAGCGCGGCTCTCTTCCTCGACGGCCGCGCTCCGGAGCAGGACCCCGACCGCTCCACCGGCCTGCTCGGCGGGAACGGCTCCGACAGCGCCGCGGCGCAGACCGCCGCGGGCGCGGGCGCCGCGGAGTTTGCGGACGAGGTGGCGGCGCCTCTCGCGCCGCGCAGCGAGGGCCTGCTGCTCCACGACGCGCCGCGCGCCGACGGGTCGCCGCTCGTCGTCGTCGTGCCGATGCCGGTCGAGGGGCACGAGGACGCGGCGCTCGTGCTCGCGCTCCGGGCGCGGCCGGCGCGTGACGACGAGGGTCCGGTGCAGGCCGACGCCGTCGCGGACGCGCTGCGGCGCGTGGACGAGGCTGCCGCCGCGCAGCGCCTCGCGGCCGCCGCGCTCACCGACGACGAGGCCTTCCTGCGCGGGCTGCTCGCGGCGCTCGCATCGCTGGATGTCGCGGGCCGGCAGCGCTCGGCGCTCGTCTTCCTCGCGGGCACCTCGGGCGCGGAGCTGGCGCAGGACTTGGCGCTCGTCGGCGACGGGACCACGCTGCGCGCCTACGTCGAGCGCGTGCACGCCGAGGCGCGCACGCTCGGCGATCCCGGCGAGCGCGGCACGGCGCTCGGCTGGCTGCTCGAGCGCACGGCCTGGCGCATGTTCGCCGCGGCCGCGGACGAGGGGCGGCTCCCGCCCGCGCTGCTCGGCCTGCTGCTGCACCACGCGGGCGAGGTCGGCCGCTTCCCGGGCACGCTGGACGACGTGCTCTCCTCGTGCCACGGGCTCGCCGAGCTGCGCTCGCGCCTGATCGCGGAGAATGCGCAGTTCCTGCACGACGCCAGCCCCGTGTCGCGCGTGCGCGCCTTCGACTGGCTCGCGTGGCGCGGCGAGGCGCCCGCCGGCTTCGATCCGCTGGGCGCGCCCGACGCGCGCCGCGCGGCCCTCGCGCAGCACGCAGGCGGCGCCGGCACCAGCCCTGGCGCCAGCGCCGGGACGGACGCGACGGACGAGCCGAGGGCGACGCGATGAGCGCCGATGCGAACGGCGCGGCCGAGATCGCCCGCAGGCCGGCCACTCCGCGGCAGCGGCTGCTGCGCGTGCTGGCGTGGGTGGCGGCCGTGCTGCTGGGGCTGCGGCTGCTGCTGTGGATCGCGCTGCCGCTCGTGCTCGACGGCGTGGCGGGTCGCTTCGGCCTGCGTTGCGAGATCGATGATCTCTCGCTCGCCGTGCGCACGGGCCGGCTCGAGCTGCACGGCCTCACGCTGCGACCGGAGAGCGGCGCCGATCCCGGCGCGCGCCTCGCCGTGGAGCGCGAGAGCCCCGGCGGCTTGCAGGAGGACGACTTCGGCCGCGACGAGCGCGTGGGCAAGCTGGACTACGCCTTCGTGGATCTCGACATGGGCGCGCTCCTCGCGGGCCGCGTGCACCTGCAGCGCGTGGACATCGACGGCCTCGCCGTGCTCGTGCACCGTGCCGCGGCCGCCGGCACCTCGGCCGACGCGCCTGCCGAGGCGGATCGCGCGCGCGCGGACGATCGCGAGCCGATCGACCTCACGCTGCCGGTCGCGATCGATGCGCTGCGCGTGCAGCGCGCGCGCTGCGTGCTGCGCGACGAGGCGGTCAGCCCGCCGCTCGCGACGGAGCTGGCGCTGGACGTGCGCCTCTCGGACCTGGGCTCGGCGGAGCGGCCCGCGCGGCTGCTGGTCCGCGCCGAGGCGCGCGGCCTGCTCGACGAGCTGCGCGTGGAGGGCACGCTCTCCGGCGGCGCGGACCGGCAGCAGGGCGCGCTCGCGTTCTCCGTGCGCGGGCTGCGGCCCGCGCCGCTCGCGGGCTACCTTGCGGAAGCATCGCTCGCGCCGCACGCGGACTCGCTCGCTCTGGAGGGCGCGTGCTCCGGCGAGGCGCACGTGAACGCGGAGCGCTCGGCGTGCGGGCTGCAGCTCTCGCTGGACGGGCTCCGCCTCCAGGCCGACGGTGCGACGGCGCTCGCGCTCGACCAGGTGCGGCTCGTCGCTCCGGCGATCGGCGACGAGCGCGCGGACCTCGGCGAGCTGCTCGTCCGCGGACTGCACGCGAGCGCGGAGCGGACGCCGTCCGGCGCACTGCGCTTCGCCGGCCTCGACGCGCTGCCCGCGGGGAGCGCGCCCGATGCGGCTCGCGCCGACGAGCCGGCCGCACCAGGCGCTGCCTGGAGCCTCGCGCGCCTCCTCGTGGAGGACGTGCAGCTCGACGTGCACGATGGTGCGGTCGCGCCCGCGGCGGACCTGTCGCTGGAGCTCGCGCACCTGGAGCTGGGGCCGTTGCGCGGCGATGCGACGGCCGACACGCCCGCCAGCCCGATCGCGGCGACGTTTCGCGCACCCGGCCTGTTCGACACGTGCGCTCTTGCGGGCACCGTCGCGCCTTTCGGGCCGCGCACGGGTCTCGACGTGCGCCTGGAGCTGGCCGGACTGCGCCCGACGCGCGCGGCGCCGCACCTGCGCGCCGCCGGACTGCGCTCCACGCTGGAGGACGGCGCGCTCACGATGCGCCTGCAGGCCGTGCGCACGGCCGGCGCGCAGGGCGGCTTCAGCGCCGACGCGCGGTTGACGGATCTGGTCCTGCGCGACGGCGCGACCACGCTGCTCGCGCTGCCCGCGGTGCGCCTCGACGAGCTCTCGATGTCCGCCGGCGCCGCCGAGCTCCGGCTCGGGAGCATCGACATCACGGGCCCGTCGCTCGACGTGCAGCGCGACGCCGCGGGCGAGCTCCACGCCCTCGGCCTGGCGACGCTCGGCTCCGGCGATCGGGACGCAGCAGCGCCCGCGGCCACATCGGAGCCCGCAGCTGCTCGGACGGGGCGCGCGAATACGGCGCGCGCGAGCACGGCGCGGCCGACGCCGCGCCTGCTGCTCGGGCGGCTGCGCTGGCACGATGTCGCGCTGCATGTGCGCGACGAGGCCGTCGCGCCGCCGATCGACCTGACGCTTCACGACGCGGGGCTCGAGCTGTCGGACCTCGCGCTCGGCGGCGATCCCGCGCAGGGCGAGGCGCGCACCGGGGCGTTCCGCCTCTGGCTCGGCGCGGAAGGGATCCTCGAGCGCGTGCAGGTGGAGGGCACGCTGCTGTCGCGGCCCGGCCCGCTGGACGTCGTGGCCGATCTCGCGCTGCACGCGACCGGCGTGCAGGGCGGGCAGGCCGCCTCGTGGATGTCCGCGGCGGGCCTCGCGTCGGAGTGGCGCGACGGCTCGCTCGCCCTCGCGCTGCACGCCGCGCTCGCCGAGCGCGACGGCGCGCTGCACGCCGACGCCGCGCTGACGGATCTGGTGCTGGAGAATGCCGGCCGGCGCTGGCTCGCGTTGAAGCGCGCGGGACTGGAGCGCGTCACGCTCACGGACGACGCGCTGACGGTGGGCACGCTGGAGCTCGCGGGCCTCGACGCGCACGCGGAGCGCGACGCGCAGGGCGCGCTGCACTTCGCAGGCATCGGTCTGCCGCGCGTGCCGCCCACGCGGACCCCGCCACCCGCGCCGCTCGCACAGACCACACGGCTCACACGGACGGGGCAGGTGCCTGCACGTGCCCGGCGCGTGGCGCTGGAGCGGCTGTCCGTCGAGGACGTCGCGTGCCACTTCACGGATGCGGCCGTGGTGCCGGCGGTCGACGCCAGCGTCAGCCTCGCCGCGCACCTCGCCGGGCTCGACAGCGGCGCGGCGGCGGACGCCGCGCCGGCGCGCTTCGACCTGGCGCTCGTCGTGCCCGGCTCGCTCGATCGGCTCACGCTGGAGGGTGGCCTGCGGCTCGCGCCGGACGCGCAGAGCGTGCACGCGGAGCTGCGCGCGAGCGGCCTGCGCGCCGGCGGACTGTCCGGCTACCTGCCGCCGGGCTGGCGCAGCGAGCTGCGCGACGGTCAGCTCGCGCTGCGGCTCGACGCGCGGCGCGATCCGGCGGCCGCGGGCGGCGAGCGCCTGGAGTGCGTGCTCGCCGACCTGTCGCTCCGCGACGGCGCGGACGCGCCGCCGCTGTGCGCGCTCTCGCGACTCGCGCTCGTTGCGCCGCGCGTGGACCTGGCCGGCGGTGCCGTGGACGTGGACGAGCTCGCCCTGCGCGGCGTGGAGCTCACGGCCCATCGCGGGCTCGATGGAAGCGTGCACGCGCTGGGCCTCGTCCTCGGCGGTGAGGTCTCCGCGACGGATGCCGGCCCGCCTCCGGCCACTCCAGTGGATGACCGGCCGTCCGCAGCGCCTCCGCAAGCGGCGCCGGCGGATGCCGCGCCGACGAATGCCGCGCCGACGAATGCAGCACCGACGAATGCAGCACCGACGAACGCAGCACTGACGAACGTCGCGGCGGGCGCGGCGCGTGTTGCGGCCGCGCTGCCGGTGGTGCGGTTGCGCGCGCTGGATGTCGAGCTGTCGCGGCTGGCGTGGAGCGATGAGCGGCTGCCGGACGCGCCGGTGCTCGCGCGCGCGCACCTCTTCAATCCCGCGCCGCTGGTGCTGCTGGACCGCGAGCCGGAGGCGCTGCCGCCGTGGGACCTGGTGCTGGAGGCCGCTTGCAGCCCGGCGCTCGACGCGCTGCGGATCGGCCTGCGCGTCGCGCCCTTCGTGGACCAGCCGTCGCTCGAGCTGCGCCTGCAGGGCAGCGGGCTGCACGGCGCGGGGCTGGCGGCGCTGTCGCCGGGTCTCGCCGCGCGCATCGACGGCAGCGAGCTGGTGCAGGGCACGCTCGCGGCGCACGCGCTGGCGCAGCTCGAGTGGCCGCGCCGCGGACCGGTGGACTTCGACCTGTCGCACGGCTTCGGCGCGCACCTCGCCATGGACGGGCTGGAGCTGCGGCGCGAGCCGCAGGGCGAGGTGCTCGCCGGCCTCGACGCGCTGGACCTCGTCGTGGAGCGCGTGAGCCCCGCGAGCGGCGACGTGCACGTGTCCAGCCTCGAGTTGCGCACGCCGCGCGCGCTGCTGGTGAACCGCGCCGACGGACTGCACGTGCTCGGCCTGCGCCTGCTGCCCGCGCCGCCCGCGCCCGCCGGCGCCGCCGAGCCGCGCGACGCGACCGTGAGCGACGCGACGGCGAGTGATGCGGCCGCGCGCCGTGCGACCGGTCGCGATGCGGCCCCGCGCGGCGTCGCGGCGCGCGGCGAGCTGCGCATCGACAGCGCGAGCATCACGGGGCTGGATCTCGCGCTCCGGGACGAGACGCTCTCGCCGCCGCTGCTGCTGCCGATCGACTCGCTCGATGCGGAGCTGTCGGACTTCAGCACGTCGGAGCGCGCGGCGCGGCCGACGCGCTTCGGCGCGTTCGTCGGCGCGGGCGAGGTGCCGCTGCCGGCGCCCGTGCGCTCCTCGTCGGTGCTCGCCGGGCTCGCCACGGCGACGGTCGCCAGGCTCTCCGGCGCCGACGAGAGCGCCACGGTGCTGGAGCCGCGCCGCGTGTTCCAGGAGATCGCGCTCACGGGGCGGATCAGCCCGGGGCCCGTGCCCACGGGCTGGGTGCAGCTCCACGTCGCCGGCCTGGAGCTGGTGGCCTTCGCGAGCGCGGCGCGCTCCGCCGACGTGCTCATCGGCGACGGCGTGATGGACGGCTCCGTCAAGCTCCGCTTCCGCGGCGCGGACGGCGTGGCCATCGACAGCTCGACGACGCTCACCGATCTCTCGCTGAGCGAGTCCGCGAACGGGCCGATCGGGCAGTACCTCAAGCTGCCCGCGCCGCTGGACACCGTGGTGTTCCTGCTGCGCGACGAGCAGGGGCAGATCCGGCTCGACCTCGGGCTGCACGTCGGCGCGCAGGGCGTCTCCGGCGCGGAGATCGCGCAGGAAGCCGCCGGGACGCTCGGCGCGCTCGTCACGCGCGCGGTGGCCAGCTCGCCCCTGCGCGTGACGGGCATGCTCACGGACGCGATCGGCGTCACCGGCGGCAAGGTGGAGCAGGCTCCCGAGCTGCCGCTGCTGCTGGACTTCGGTCCCGGCGACGCGCGGCTGCCGCCCGAGCAGCGGACGAAGCTCGCCTCGCTCGCCGCGCGCCTGCGCGACGAGCCGGACCTCACCGTGGTGCTCGAGCAATCGCTCGGTGCCGGCGACGTCGAGCACGCGGCGCTGCTCGCCAACCCGCCCGCGGCGGAGAGCGCGGAGGTCGCGCAGCACCTGCGGCAGGAGCTCCGCGAGGCCGTCCGCCGGCGCGACGAGCTGTCCGCGCAGGCGCGCTCCTTCTTCGCCGTGGGGCGTGATGCGGAGGCCGTCGAGCTCGCCGGGCAGCTCGCCTCCATCGACCACGACGTCGGCGTGCTGGAGCTCGGGCTGGACCGCGTGCTGGAGCTGCTGCGGCCCGGCGCGGGGCGGCGCGCGGACCAGCGCACCCGCGCGGGCGGGCTGGCGCTCGGCAACCTGCGCCTGGCCGCAGTGGCCGACGCACTGCGCGAGGAGGGGGTCCCCGACCCGGCGCGCGCCATCGAGGTGCGTCCCGCCCGCTGGCTGCTGGCCGAGGGTCGGGCCGAGGGCGTGGTGAGTCTCCAGCCGCGCCTGCGCCCCCGGCCCAGGGGAATGTTCGCGCAGTTCTTCGGCTGGCTATGGCCGTTCTGAGGGCGTCTGCGGGCTCCGTTGGGTTGCGGCGCGCCGCGCCGGGTCGCGCCGGTCCCCGGCGGGTGGCGCGGGCCGAGACTCCCGGGGACGCTGCGCGCGGAGTCCTGCCGGGGCGCGCCGCGCGACCCGATGTGAGGCGCGGTGTTGTGGTCGACGCCGCCACGGGTTTCGGGAGCGGGGGGCCATGCGTCCGGCCGCCCGCGCCTTTCATCCGCACCTCGGCAAGGAAGCGCTCCACCTCCGGGCTTGTGGAAGGAGGTCGTCATCGGCGACGATGCGGGGCATCAGCAAAGTTCGCAGGCGGCCTCAGGCCGTACTGCAAGGAGATTCTCTAGTGAAGTTGTTCGTTGGTGGGCTGTCGTGGGACACCGATGCGGATTCTCTCCGCGCGGCGTTCGAGGAATTTGGAACTGTTTCCGAGGCGGTTGTCGTTCAGGACCGCGAGACCGGTCGCAGCCGCGGCTTCGGGTTCGTGTCGTACGCGAACGACGAAGAGGGCAAGGCGGCCATGAAGGCCATGAACGGCGCGACCCTTGACGGCCGCACCATCAAGTGCGACGAGGCAGTCGAGCGGAGTCGTGGTCCGGGCGGCGGCGGCGGCGGTGGCGGCTTCGGCGGCCCGCGCGGCGGCGGCGGTGGCGGCGGCTTCGGTGGCCCGCGCGGCGGCAGCAGCGGCGGCGGCGGTGGATACCGCGGCGGCGCCGGTGGCGGCGGCGGCGGTGGCTACCGTGGGGGTGGCGGCGGACGCTGAAGCGTCTTCCGTACCCAGCATCCAGCGGCCGGGCAGGCAACTGCCCGGCCGCTGGTGTTTCCGGGGTTCGTGTCGATGCCCCGCGCTGAACTCGCGCTCGCGCCGGTCCTCGCAGCTGCCGCGATCGTCACCGGCGTCTTCGCGCCGCTGGCCGACATCGAGGTGTACGGCAGCGTCAGCCTCTTCGATGTCTCGCAGGTGCAGGCGGTGCTGCTGCTGGCGGTCGCGAGCGCGGCGCTGCTGGCTGGACTCACGGGCGGGAGGCGCTGGCTCCCGCTCTGCGCGCTGGGTGCGTGGGCCGGACTGTTCTACCCGCTGCTGGAGCGCTGGCTGACGCCGCGCGACGAGAGCGCACTCGGCCAGCTGTCCGAGGCGTTCTCGTCGGCCGTGCACGACGCCTTCGGCGATGTCGTCCTCGACGTCGCGGGTGACGTCACGCAGGCGCGCTGGGGCGTCCTGGCCCTCGTCGGCGGGTGCGTGCTGCTCACCGTGGCGGCCTGGCGCCGGCGCTGAGCGCGCTCAGCGCCTGACGCACGCCATGCGCAGCGGCCGGAAGGAAACCGGCACGTCGCGGCCACGCACGGAGGCCGTCACCCAGCGCTCTGGCACGAGTCGGACTTCCAGCGGCGGCAGGGCGGTCTCCGTCGTGCGGGCCGGATCCGTCGGCGCGGCCTCGGGCGGCAGCGCGAAGCGCGCGATCGTCGCGCTCTCGCCGGGCTGCACCTGCAGGCTGCCCAGCGGCACGCCGTTCGCCTCCACCGTGACCGCCAGGGGACAGAGGTCGGGCCGCGCCGCGATGGGAGCGAGCTCCAGCTCGAGCGCGGCCGCTCCCGCGGGCCGCGCGATGACGAAGGACAGCCGCATGCCCACGCTGCCGTCCTCGTTGAGTCCCCCGTAGACCTGTGCGAGGCCGTCGGCCGTGCGCGTGTCGAGCGTGCCCAGCAGCTGGCCGCGCGCCCGCGCCCGCAGGCCGTCGCAGAGCGCTGCCAGCTCCTGCGGCGGATGCAGGCGCGCGCGCTTCGCCTGGTGCGCCGCGTCGACCGCCGGCAGCGGCCGCCCGGCGCCGGGTGACACCCAGCCGCGCGCGAGAAGCTCCGCGGCGATCCAGCTCGCCATCACCGTCGCGGTCAGGGCGTTGGGATGCGGATCCCTGCCCAGCGTGAATTCCGGCGGCACGCCCGAGAACAGCGGCAGCAGCGGCACTTCCGGCCGGACCGCCAGCAGCCGCTCGGCAAGGATCCACGTCTGCGTGCTCTCGACGTACGGCGCGACCAGCAGGCGCGCGCCGCGCTCGGCGAGCCGCGCGGACAGCAGCGCGACGGACGCGACCTGCGCGTCGAAGCGCGTGCTGGACTCCGGCGTGAGGTCGCTCTCCAGCACCCACGGGCCCAGGCGCGCAGCCGCCGCGTCGGGATCGCTGAGCACCTCGTGCAGCATCGGCTTGAGCCACGCGAGGCTCGCACCCTGGTAGAGGGACAGCCACGGGTCGCGCTGCGCGATGTCCGGTGCGGCGTGCCGCAGGCCGTGCTCGTCCATGCCGTCGGTGTCCAGCAGGTCGTTGCCCACGGGCACGTAGACGACGATGTCCGGCGCGAGCGCGTCGAGGTGATCCAGCAGGAAGTGCACCGCGTTGGCGTGGTTCCAGCCGGGCATGGCCACCGTGCGGCACGCGACGGGCGGCTCGCCCGGGCCGCGCGAGGCGCCGAGCAGGACGCCGAGGCGCGCGGCGATCGTCTCCTCGCCGCGCAGGCCGTAGCCGAAGGCGACGGAGTCGCCCAGGATCGCGACGCGCGGCGCGTCCGGCGCGGGGGGCGGGCCGGGCGTGGTGCGCAGGCCGAGCGCATCGCTGTGGACCGGCGCGTCGAAGACGGCGAGCTGCCGGCTGAGGCGCAGCGTGTAGCCGACGAGCGGATCGGGGTGCACCCGGTACACGCCCTCGGCGGGCGCCGCCGCGCCCGGCCCGGGACGCGCGGGGCCGGGCGCCTCGGAGCGCTGCGCGAAGACGTCGGTCGCTGCCGGCGGGCTGGCCAGCCTCGCGCGCACCAGAGGCGTCAAGAGCAGCCGCCCCGCGAGCGCCGATGCGACGCCTTCCACCGCGAGCAGCGTGGCGGCCAGCGCGGCGAGAGCCAGCCCGAGGCGCGGGAGCACGCGGCGCAGCGGCGAGGCCATCTCCGTCGTCGAACTCCCGGGGCCAGCGGATGCCAGGCGGCGTCTCGCGGCGCGGTTCTACCACGCGCGGTCCGCCGCCGGGGTCGGTGCGGATGTAACGGCGCGCGGGCCGGGCCGACAGACCGCTCGCCCGCGGAGGGGCTGCCGGGAGGCGGCGGCCGTGGGGCCGAGTGCGGCGCGCGGGAGGTCCGCGCGCGGATCGCATCGGATCACCGGATGCTGAAGAGGAGAGTGCAGATGAGGAACGGGACGAGGAGCGGAAGTCGGGTGCGGACGGTGACGGTCTGCGGAGCGCTGCTGCTCGCCGCGGGCACGCTGGCGCTGGCCGGAGTGCCGCGGGAGGCGGGCGAGCGCATGCGCGGCGGCTGGGCCGTGGGCCCGCTCGCGGCGGGGCCGGCGCACCTGTCCACGGCGGTGTCTCCGGCGCCGGCGCCGGTGCCGGCAGTGGCGCCGTCATTGGTGCGGGTGGCGTGGCCGGTGGTGACTGCACGTCTGGCGGCGCGGACGGCCGCGGGCGTGGACGATGGCGCGAAGGAGTCCGTCCGCGCCGCGCTGGCCGAAGCGGCGGCCGGCAAGCGCGAGGCGCTGAAGCTCTCGGGCGCGGAGCGCGAGCAGGCGCTGCTCGACGTCACGGCGCGCTACGCCGCCATCGCGGAGGATCCGGGGAACGCCGCAGCCGGGCGCGCGGAGGCGGCGTTCCGCGCCGCGGACCTGCTGCGGGCGGCCAGGCACCTGGACGAGGCGGCGGTGATGTACGCCCGCGCCACGGAGCTGGGCGCCGAGGCGGAGGGCGGAGCGGAGTTCGCCGCGCGCGGCCTGCTCGAGTGCGCGCACCTCAAGCGGCGCGCGCACGATGTCGCGGGAGCGCTGACGCTCTATGCGGCGGTGCGGGAGCGTTTCCCGGACGAGAAGCGCAGCGCGGCGCACGCCGTGACCTGGCTCGGGAAGCTGCAGCTGCAGTCCGATCAGCACGAGCAGGGCATGGCCACGCTGCTGGGATTCCGCGAACGGTTCCCGGAGTATCCGACGGAGGCCGTGCGCAATGCGGATCTCGTCGCGCTCGATCAACTCGACGCAGGCGATGAGGCCGGTGCGCGTCGCACCGTCGAGCAGATCCAGCAGGCGATGAAGGAACTGGTGGAGCAGGGAGGGAAGCAGGGAGAAGCCGTCGGCAAGGCGCTCGCTGCGATGCGGGTTACCGAACAGCTCGCGAGTTACTAGCTGGCGGCGTTGGTGTCAGGTGGACGGCGCTGGTGACTGGGAGAGATCCAGCGTCGAAAACATGGGGCGCCCTCACGCGAGGAGAGAGCGTGAGGGCGTCCCTTTTTTCAGTCAGTCAGTCAGTCAGTCAGTCAGTCAGCAGGGAGAATGCTCAGCGCGTTGCCGCTGCGGTCCGAGCAATGAGTCACCGCGGACGAGCCGGACGAGCCGACAGGCCGGACAGGCCGGACAGGCCGGACAGGCCGGAGTCCGCACTCGGCCGAAAAGCCCCGGGGCCTGCCCGGCCGAGTGCGGACTACAGCGTGACGGTGACGGCCTTCATCGCGTTCGACGAAGCCCACACCTCAGGCGAGTTCTGTTCCTTGACCCAGAACTGGAACCACGCCGTCGCGCCGATCGTGGCGACCGAGGGCCAGGTGATCGGGTAGGTGTAGCCACCCGAGCCGTCCGTGGTGAAAGGCACCGTCAGATCCGGCGTGGGGACGAGCACCCCGCCCTTGAAGGCGATGTTCAGCGCGGAGTAGCCGATGAAGAGGGCAGCCGGCGAGCTGGACATCGCCTTCAA
>Ga0193753_10002481_pt1 | contig 14440 bp, 13 predicted proteins | sample H1c2metaG_FD_144925 | JGI IMG/M metagenome (GOLD analysis project Ga0193753, IMG submission 144925) | Soil microbial communities from a riparian zone of the East river system, Colorado, United States - H1c2 | ecosystem: Environmental > Terrestrial > Soil > Riparian zone | place: USA: East... | reverse complement strand
GCACCAATTTCAAAAAATCCCGTGGCGATGTCGAACGCGCTGGCGATCTCCGTCCAGTCCTGGAGGTAGCGAAGTCCCTTCCACGCTTCGTCACTGTTATCGACGATGAAGAGTTCGCCGCCGGCTTTCGGGCCGTCGTTCGTCGCGGGGCTGTGTCGGGTGAGCGCTTCGGGCATGCGAGATTGCGTGAATCTAGAGAGAGCATGTAAAGCGATGCAACCTGAAAGGGGCTGGCCTCGCCTCGATAATTACATTCGAGCGAATGACCTTCACGATGGTGGGCAGTTTGGCTGGAGAACTGGTTACCTTGGCGCGGGCGGCGCCGTTCGGAGTGCATGAGGAATTCGACGAATGTTAACTAATTTGAGAAGACGACTGTCAGTAAACTGCACTTTGAGAGCAAAGCCAACGAATCGAGGATTACGCTTGATAACAGATTGCAACTACACAGCACAGCTTCCTATATTTGCGACTCTGCTCCGGAATTTTAGTCCAATCCCGAGCCGTGGCTTCCATTTTCATCTCTCATCGCTTGGCGGGCTTCAGATGCCTGGCTGGCTGGCCGATGAAATGTCCATGGTCGTATTTCCAGATCGCTCACCCATTATTTTAGTGATCGACGACGACGAGAAGATGCGCGACCTCATGGTTGAGATTCTCTCGTCAGTCGGCTTCAAAGTCATTTCAGCCGGCAGTTCCGAAGAGGGTTTGGCCATTGCCATGACGGAACCACCCGATCTCGTGGTGTGTGATGTCGTTTTGCCGGATGCGCTGGGCTTTGACACCGTGAAGATGCTGAAGGCGCACCCCACCACGAGCCACGTGCCTTGCCTGCTGGTCACGGGTTACCCCGAAATGCTGAATCACGTCGAGGCCAGGAGCGCGCAGGTGCTGCAGAAGCCATTTTCCACAGCGCAGATTGTAGAGATGATCACGATTGCGTTGGAATCACGCCCCGCGAGGCCAGAGGATCGCATCAGCAACAACTGATCGAAGGGATCACCGGGGCGGACTGGCCTGCCTGCCTGTTGGGAAAAGCGGATTTCCCGACGGCGCGGTCCACGAGCCTGACCTTTTCCGCGTCCAAGGCCTCGAGCAGATCCATGACAGGTGAAATCTCCCCGTCGTGGCCGATCATTTGGGCCCGCGCAAACAGGGCGCACGCCTGGTTGCGCAAATCCATTTGGCAGAGTCGAAGATCGTTCAGTTGCAGAATGAAATTCATGCGGCCGTTGTTCTATTCGCGTGCGGCATGGCGAAGGAACACCAAGTTATTGGTTTCGATTCACAACCTCTCCACATCTCGAAATCCTTCGCGTACGAAGGTGCTGCTGAATCAAACCCATGATGAGCGGAGCCATCAGAGATCCGCAATTTTCTGGCAACGACATCCCCTTTTCAGTCATCCTTTCGGCTCGCATGAAATTTGGAATGATCATTCGGCTTACTGTCTGTCTTCTCTGCCTCGCACAGATCTTAGGGACGAGCGTGGCCTCCGCTGCCGCCACGTCCAAGTCCGAGCACGTGGTGCTGATTGTCTGGGATGGGATGAGGCCCGATTTTGTTAGCCCTCAATACACTCCCAACCTTTACGACCTCGCCCAGCACGGGACGTTTTTTAAGAACCATCACCCAGTGTATATCAGTTCCACCGAGGTGAACGGCACCACGCTCGCCACTGGCATGTATCCAGCCAGGAGCGGCATCATCGCGAACAGCGAGTATCGTCCCGACATTGGCTGGGCGGGGCCAAACGCGACGGAAGGAATCGAAATGATCCGCCGCGGCGATCTCGCGACGGGCGGTAAATACATTCGCGTGCCGACCATGTGCGAGATCGTCCAGGCCGCAGGTTTCCCCACCGTTGTGGCCGGGACCAAGCCGGTCGCGCTATTGCAGGACCGCTCGCAACGCAAAACCACCGGCGCGGGCAAAGACTCCATCGTGCTCTACAATGGCATCATCATGCCTTCGTCGTTAAAGCCCGAAACCAAACGGGTGAACGACAACAAAGATTTCCCGACGAACACGATTCCGAACACGGGCCGCGATGAGTGGACGGTCAAGACGCTGCGCGAGGTTGTTTGGAAAAAAGGCGTGCCGAAGTTGAGCGTCATCTGGCTGAGCGAACCCGATGCCTCGCAGCACAATGCCAGCCCCGGTTCGGACAATGCCATCGCCGCGCTGGAAAGCAGCGACAAGCGGCTCGCCTCCATTCTGCACTTCCTCGAAGAGAAGAAAATTCGCGACAAAACGGACGTGATGGTCGTCTCGGATCATGGGTTCTCCACGATTGCGCGCGGCTTCGACCTCGCCGACATCCTGAAAAAGTCCGGGTTCAAGGCCACGAAGAAATTCGAGGATGCCGAGCCTGGCGATGTCATGGTTGTGGGCCTCGGCGGCAGCGCCATGCTCTACGTGATAGACGAAAAGGAAGAGGTCATTCACCGACTGGCGGCTTTCCTCCAAAGCTCGGAAATTGCCGGCGTGATTTTCTCGCGCATTCCGATTGAAGGTACGTTCCCACTGTCCGCCGCCCGCCTCGATCCGACGAACACGTTGCCGGATCTTATTGTGTCGTTCAAATGGATGGAGACGAAAAATGAGTTCAACGTGCCGGGCTATGTCTTGAGCGAAGGCGGCAAACGCGGCGGGGGCACGCACGCGTCGTTGAGCCGCTTCGACATGCACAACACGCTTATCGGAAATGGCCCCAGTTTCCGCGCGAGCTTTTTGAACGAACTGCCATCGAGCAACGCCGACGTGGCCCCGACCATCCTCTCAATCCTCGGCATCAAGCAGCCGGAGCCGATGGATGGCCGCGTGCTCGCCGAAGCATTGGTCAATGGCAAGGCCCCTTCGGGCCAGCCGAAAACAGAAACGATCACAGCGACCCGGGAAATCGGGCTACGCCGCTGGGAACAGTATTTGAAAACGACGACCTTCGGCGGCGCCTTTTACGTGGACGAAGGCAACGGGGCTTCCACGCTGCGCTGAAGCGAGGTTCGGTTCTTACAGAAACGAAGGGAACGAAGAAGGCGCGCCATTGTCAGTAGTCCTATTCGTAACGGGCAGATGAAGATCAAAGCCCTTCATCGTTTGTTCCCTTTGTTTGCTTCTGTTGAAATGGATGGTTTCAGCCAGCGCAGGATTGCTTGCCGCAAAGCAGTCGTTAATCTGCGTGCGTGATTTGCCAGACCATCTCGCGACGTTGGATTTATTTTTGCCTCATTGTTTTCTTCACGCTGTCAGCGGGACGCGGGTTTGGCGCCACTGTCATCGCGCCTTCCTTCGATCAACTGGTGGAGAGCGCGGATTTGATCTTCACCGGGCAAACACGTTCCCAGCGCTCGGAATGGCGGAACATCGGCGGCCAGAAAAGCATCGTCACTCTCGTTTCGTTCCGAGTGAGCGCGGTCCACAAAGGGCGGGCGGATTCCGTGGTCACGCTCCAGTTCCTCGGCGGTGCGGTGGGCGATGTCACGCTGGATGTTTCGGACATGCCGAAGTTCAGGAAAGGCGAGCGCGTGGTGTTGTTCGTGCAAAAGAATGGCGCGAACGCTTCGCCGCTCATCGGTTTTTATCACGGCAAATTCTCGCTCCAGTCCGACGCCACCGGGCGCGAAACGGTGTGGAAGCACGATGGCGAAGCAGTGATGGACGTCCTGGAAATTGGCCGATCCAAACCGACGGCCCGCTCGGCGCGTGTTCCTCTTTCGAATGAAGAGTTTACCGGCAAGGTCCGTGAGCACCTGAGTCGAAGCCGCGAGTAATATGACACGTCTCGTCTCGCTCCTTCTCCTCGTCGCGGCGCCGCTGGCCATTAGCGCCTACGATTTCGTCACTACCAAAGGGCTGCGCTGGCCCGCTGGCGAGATCCCCATGAACTTGCAACTCGATGCCACGAGGGATTCCCAATTCCTCAGCGACGGCAAAGCTTCCTGGAATGAAGTGGCGGAAGAAGCGCTCGCGATTTGGAACTCAGAATTGAGCTACGTGCAGTTCACGAGTTTCACCAGTTCGCAACGCGGCGATGGCAACGGCCACAATGAAGTGTTCTTCAGCACGAATGCCTATGGTCACCCGCTGGGCGATCGTGTTCTCGCCATCACTACCGCATGGAAGATTGGTTCGGAGCGCGTCGAGGGCGACACGATTGTGAACAGCGACGTCGCATGGGATTCCTTGCGCGGGCCGATCGGTTTTTTCGACTTCGATCTTCGCCGCGTTCTCATTCACGAATTTGGCCACACCCTCGGTCTCGATCATCCCGACGAGGCGAGGCAAGTGGTGGTCGCGGTCATGAACAGCATCGTGTCGGACCTCGATACGCTTGCGCTGGATGACATTCACGGCGTGCGCGCGCTCTATCCGCCGGACGCGGCCTATGCGTTGAACTTCAGCATCGTTCCACCCGGCAGCGGCAGCGTCTTCGCCAAAGCTCCGCCGGACATCAACGGCCGTTATCCGGCCGGTTCACTGGTAACGTTCCTCGCCAAGCCGCAGCGCCGGTTCCGTTTTAACTTCTGGGGCGGCGACGAAAACCGCACCGGGGGCAAGCTGGTGGTGCTCGTCGTCGATGACGAGAACATCACGCTGAACTTTTCCACGAACGGAGCGCCGGTTATTCGCGCCCAACCGCGCCATCAGATCGCTTCCACGGGCGACACGATCATGTTCAGCGCGCGCGTTTCCACTTCCCGGAAAATGCCATCCTTTTACCAATGGCAACACGATGGCAACGACGTGCCCAACGCCACGAATACCACGCTGGTGTTGCCCTTCGTGGGCCACGAAAGTTCCGGTCTCTACTCGTTGCGCGCCAGCAATGCGCGCGGTGAAACCTTCAGCAAGCCGGCCCGCCTGGTTGTGGACGGCCACTGAACGACCGGCCATTTTCTCAACTGTGACGCCAAAAATGCCGCCATTGATCCTGCCGCGCTCGTGGCTTGCGCCGTGGAGCGCCGCCAATATGTTGCTCCTGAAAGGAAACAGTTCACACGCTATGAAAACGTTCGTCGTTCAGTTGTTCCTCGCGTTCTTCGCTTTTTCCGTGGGCGCCGCCGCACTCTCGGGCGAGAAGGTTCAGTTCAAGGGCGGCAAAGTTTTGGTCTGGCCAGGCGGCGAAATGCTGAAATCGCCGGATGAAGTTCAATTGCCTTTTGCCATTGTGATTCAAACCAACGGAACGTTCACCGTCAAAGCCGGCAAGGTCAGGACGCTGCAAGAAGGCGATGTTCTCGGCGCAGACGGAATGTTGGTCAAGCCGGATGGCACCATCTCGCCGGTCATGGACCACGTGACGCTGAATCGCGGACGCGTGATGTTGTTCAAGGACGGCGAAGCAACCGAACTGCGTGAATCGCTGCAACTTGCCGACGGCACCACGATTTTACCGGAGGGCAAGATCAGCCCACGCGGCAGTTCCCCTCGCCTGTTACTGGATGGCGAATTGTTTCTGCTGGAAGGCGGCGCGTTGCCGACCCGCGACAGCATCACTCTCCAAGGCGGCCGCGTGGTGGTGCAGAAGGATGGCTCGAAGACCGTGGTCGAACCGGCGCGCAGCATCATGATGAACGATGGAACGAAAGTTCACGGCGACGGCACGGTCACCAGGTCCAACGGCGACAAGCTCACGTTGAGCGAGGGGCAAATCATTACGCTCGAAGGCGTGACCACTCGTCCGCGCTGAGCCTCACCACGTTGGTTCAAAGGTAGAGCGCGTCGCTCCGCGCGCGCCGGCCTTAAACCTGAATCCCTCGGAAACAGGAAATTTCTTTCGCAGTTCACGGCGCGCGCGGAGCGACGCACCCTACCTTGTCACGCCGCCTCAACCTCCGAAGAGACGTTGAAAATTTTCTTCAAGTTGTCCCGCCAACTCGGGCAACGGCATCGCCCGTTGCTGGGCCACAAACTCATAAATACTCGCCAGGTTTGCTGGATGATTGATCGACTTGCCGTCGGCGTCGTGCAGCGGAAAGCGATTAGCTGATTCGGGCAGCAGTTGATCCGGCGCGTCCGTCTCAATGAGCAAACGATTCAAAGGCACGGATTGAAATGCCTCACGTTGCCGCGCCTTCCGCTCGTGCATGAAGTAGCCGGGAAAGGAAAAGTAAGCGCCGAGTTTGGCGAGCGGCTCGACCATTTCCTTCGAACCGCCATAAGAGTGCAGCAGGAAGCCGTGCGCCGGACGCGGATTGTCGCGCAGCAATTCGTGCAATCGCCCCCACGCCTGCAAACAATGAATGCTCGCCGGTAGATCCCGCTCGGCGGCCAATCGCAGTTGCCACGTGAACGCTTCCTCTTGTCCTTCATAGGGCAAAGCCGGTTTCCAACGATCCAATCCAATTTCGCCCACTGCCGCGGAGGTGCGGTTGAGAAATTTCACCAGCGTCCGTTGCCATTCCGCCGTGCGCTCGCGCAGATACCAGGGGTGATAGCCAAACGACGGCAGCACTTGCGGAAACTTATTCGCCAGTTCGCAGATGATCGGCCAGTCCTTTTCGCGCGCGCCATTCACGACCATTTTCGCCACGCCTTGCTCGACGGCAGTCGCGACCAGTTCTTCGCGGTTGCTCGCAAAACGTTCGTCCTGCAAATGATTATGCGCGTCGTAGAATCGCACGGTCACACCACCCGGGTTTGATGTTCCTGCGCGAAGTGACGGATCTTTTCCTCGATGTGCGCAATGGTGCGCTGACGGTTCTCGGCAAGTTGGTGGAGAATCCCGAGGTGCTTGAGCAAGCCGCTGTTCGTTGCCACGATTTCTTCCGGTGTGTGTCCGCTGTAAATTTCGCAGATCAATCCGCCGATGGCTTTCAAACTCACCGCGTCCGAGTCGCAGTGGAAAATACATTTCCCGCCGCGAAACTCCGGAACAAACCACACGCGCACCAGGCAGCCCTGGACGCGATTCGGCTCGATACGCAATGAAGAATCCAGCGGCGGGTGATGACGCGCATCTTCGACCAACCGGGCCAATCGCTGTTGCGGATCACCGATCTGCAACAGCGGTGCGAGGCGCTGGTGCTGATGCTCGGACATCGCGGAAGCGTTGAGCAAAGATGAACGCGACATATTGCTTGAAAATATCGGGCGTGGCCGCGGCACGCAACCGGGAGCGCGCCGATGACCCGACCGCGCGTTATCCTTCAGAGCGAAACTGTTCCGCCAGCGCGATGGCTTTCATCATCGCTTTCGCCTTGTTCACGGTTTCCTGGTACTCGCTATCCGGAGTGGAGTCGTTCACCCAGCCACCGCCGGCTTGCACGTAGGCCTTGCCATCTTTCAGCAACGCCGTGCGAATCGTGATGCAGCAATCCAGATTTCCGTTGAAGGAGAAATAGCCGACGCAGCCGCCATACGGTCCGCGCGTCGTCTGCTCCAGTTCGGAAATAATCTGCATGGCGCGAATCTTCGGCGCGCCGCTCAGCGTGCCGGCGGGAAACGTGGCGCGCATCAAATCGTAAGGTGTTTTGTTCGCCGACAACTTGCCTTCGACCTGCGACACGATATGGATCACATGGCTGTAACGCTCGGTGATCATCAGGTCCATCACTTGCACGGAGCCGAAGTCGCACACGCGTCCGAGATCGTTGCGCGCGAGATCCACGAGCATCACGTGCTCGGCGCGTTCCTTCGGGTCCGCGAGCAACTCCTTTTCCAGTGCGAGATCTTCAGCCGGCGTCTGGCCGCGCCGCCGCGTGCCGGCAATGGGGCGAATCTCCACCTGGGCATCCTCACAACGGACGTGAATTTCCGGCGAAGCGCCAGCCAGTGAAAAGCCGTTCAACTCCAGCAGGAACATGTAAGGCGAGGGATTCACGGAACGCGCCGCGCGATAAATATCCAGCGGGGATGCTTTAACTGTGGCGGAAAAACGTTGTGAGCCAACCACTTGGATGATGTCGCCGGAGACGATGTATTCCTTGGCCTTGAGCACGTTGGCGAAATATTTGTCCTTCGGCACGTTCGACTCGAACGGCAGGTCAGGCGCATTCGCTGGCACGGTGACGGGCGCTTCTTCGAGGGGTTGTTCGAGCAGCGACACGAGCCGATCGATCTCAGCCGTGGCATCGTCGTAAGCCTCCGTGGAACTGATGCCGTTCTCGATGATGGCATTGACGAGGACCGTGATGGTTTGCGTGACGCGATCGAAGATGAGCAACTCGTCCGCGATTAGAAAATACATCGTGGGCGTGCCGAGTTCATCGTGCGGCGGACGCGGCACGATTGGCTCGATGTCGTGAATGAATTCGTAGCCGATGAAGCCGACCGCGCCGCCGGTGAAGCGCGGCAGACCGGCCACGGCCACCGGACGAAAATGTTTCAGCACGCGCTCGACAACCTCCAACCCATCACGCACGCAGTTTTCGCACGGCTCGTTCGGCGGGGTAGGGATGGCGAACTTTTCGATTACCTTGCCGTTCTCAATCAGCTCGATGCGGTTGCCTGTCTGCTTGATCACCGCGCGCGGATTGCAGCCGACAAACGAATAGCGGCCCAGGTGCTCGCCGCCCTCGACGGACTCGAAGAGAAACGATTCGCCCTGCCCGCGAATTTTTTTATAGGCGGAGAGAGGTGTCTCGAAATCGGCGAGGAGACGGCGCGTGACCGGAACGAGGTTTCCCTGTTCCGCCAGTTTCAAAAACTCAGGTTGCGACGGCGAATACATTTGTTACTCAATTCGTTGCGAACGAAACAGGCCAGAAGTTAGCTCTGAGAACAGACGGAATGCCACGATCAAAAAATCGAAAACCCAAACAAATTCCAAACTGCAAACTCTCACGAGGAGAATGGCGACCATCACGGCTTCTTCCCGGCATCCATCTTGAAGGCGAGGCTCGTGATAGTGGGCGCCGCAGAAGCGAAGCGCCGCCTTTGTCGTTGTGAACCATGACATACGTGCGCATGGACCCCGACTTGGGCGGAAGAAATATGTAATCGGGATGCGGCACAAGAAACTCGTTCCCGTCCGTGACTTTGAGTTTGAAGGGAACTCCTCGTTCCACGGCTTTCTCAATCAAAGCGATGTTTATGGACGCAACTTTCCCTTTCACGCCCGCTCGTCAATCCGCTGCCACCGTCGCCGGGTCACTTCAGCTTCGATCATTTCCACCGGGATGGGACAGCGAGGTTGCATCCCCCGAGCGCTTTGGGGATAAGCATTCGCGTATGAAAAAGTTCTCTCGTGCCGCGGCGCTGATGCTGCTCGTCATCGTGGGCGCGTGTTCCAGTTCACACACCGCGCTGACCCAGCACGATCTTGCACGGGACGTTCCGGAAGTTCCGGGCGCGCGCGGTGACGGTTCTGTCTTGCTGCCCAACCTTTGGTCACTGCGTCCCGCGGGCCGGCAGATCCCGCTGGGCGATTTTCCGGTAAACATCACTGTATCGCCGAATGGGCGTTTCGCTGCTGTGTTGCACTGCGGCGACAGCGAACACGAAATTGTCGTCGTCGATCTACGGACGAACGGCGTGGGAATCATTTCGCGCGCCGCGATCAACGAAGCATTTTACGGGCTGACGTTTTCCGCGGATGGGCAGCAGTTGCTTTGCAGCGGCGCGGGCGATGAGGTGGTCCACCAGTTCAAGTTTACGGACGGCTATTTGAGCGAGCATCGCGAAGTGCCGTTGCGCGATGCGAAGCAAGTGGGCATTCCTTCGGGTGTCGCCCTGAGCCGCGATGGCAAAAGTCTCTTCGTCGCCAATCTGTTGGGTCAGCGCGTCAGCTACGTGGATCTGGCGAGCGCGCAGACGAATGGGGAAACACTTTTCGCCACGAACGTGACGCACTCCGTCACGAAGGACGCGCCTCTCTCCGAGGATGAAGCGGCCATTCAGAAGCGGGCGGAGGCGGCGTTGATGGATGCGCGATCCGACCTGCCGTTTCCTTACGGCTGCGTGCTGGATGAGAAGCGCGGCCGTCTTTACGTGAGCTTTTGGGCGCAGGCTTGCGTCGGCGTGATTGATGTCAACACGCGGCAACTCGTGACGCGTTGGGCTACGGAAGAGCATCCGAACGAAATGATCCTGAGCAAGTCCGGGAAATATTTGTTCGTGGCGAACGCGAACCGAAATTCCGTTTCGGTGCTCGACACTGAAACTGGCAAGACAGTTGAAACTCTCGTCGCGGAGTTGTTGCCGAATTCGCCGCCCGGCAACACGCCGAACTCGCTGGCGCTGTCGCCGGATGAGAAGCATCTGTTCGTCGCGAATGCCAACATCAATACGGTGGCGGTGTTCGACGTGGGCCACCCGGGAAAAAGTTCGTCGCTGGGATTTATCCCGGTCGGTTGGTATCCGACGAGTGTGCGCGTGACACCGGACGGCAAGAAGTTGTTGGTCGCGAATGGCAGAGGAATTATCCCAAAGAGCAATCGCCATGGCCCGGCGCCGGGACGAATGCCGCCGGCCAGCGTCAAGGAATACATCGCGAGCCTGATGCAGGGCACGTTGTCGATCGTCCAGCTTCCGGCGGGCGAACGGTTCAATCGACAATTGAAAGCGTGGACGGCGCGCGCTTACACGTGTCTGCCGGCCACGGCGAGGGATGGCGGACTTCAGGCCACTTCGACTTCCGAAACCGAGGAGAGTGATGAGCAGGACCTGGCGCTGGCTGCAACGAATGCGGTGAAACGGCCCGAAGCGCGCGCTCCATCCGCGTTGTTGCCAAATCCAATTCCGCGCGCATTCGGCGAGACGTCGCCCATCAAATATGTCTTCTACGTCATCAAGGAGAACCGCACGTACGATCAAGTGCTGGGTGACGTGCCCGAGGGCAATGGCGATCCGACGCTCTGTTTGTTTGGCGAGAAGGTGACGCCGAACCACCACGCGCTCGCGCGCGAGTTCGTGTTACTGGACAATTTTTATGTCGAGAGCGAAGTCAGCGCCGACGGCCACGAGTGGACGATGGGCGCGTACGCCACGGACTTCGTGGAGAAAACCTGGCCGCTCGTTTACGGCCACAACCAGCACAAGAAGTATACGTATCCGGCGGAAGGAAATTTTCCCATCGCGACGCCCGCGGGCGGTTATCTCTGGGATCGCGCGCGCAGCGGGCGTGAGCTATCGCAGCTACGGCGAGTTCGTCGCCAACGGCAAGACGCCGGCCGACCCGTGCAAGACCAAGGTCAAGGCGCTCGAAGACCATTTCGATCCGTGGTATCGCAGTTTCGACATGGACTACCTGGACGTAAAGCGCGCGGAGCGTTTCATCTCTGAACTGAAGCGGTTCGAGAAGGAAGGCGACATGCCGCAATTGCAAATCGTGCGGCTGCCCAACAATCACACGTCCGGCACCGCTTCGAACAAATACACGCCGACCGCGCAAGTCGGGGACAACGATCTCGCGTTTGGCATGTTCGTGGAAGCGATCACGAAATCAAAATTCTGGCCGCAGACTGCAATCTTCGTCGTCGAGGACGACGCGCAGAATGGCTCCGATCACGTGGACGCGCACCGCACCATCGCCTTTGCGATCAGCCCTTACGTCAAACGCCGTTCGGTGGATTCCACGATGTATTCGACGAGCAGCATGTTGCGCACGATGGAACTGATTCTCGGCCTGAAACCGATGTCGCAGTTCGATGCGACGGCGATGCCGATGTTCAACTCATTCACGAGCAAGCCCGACTTCACGACGTACAAACTGCGCCCCGCGCAAGTGGATCTGAGCGAGCGCAACAAGCCCAACGCGCCCGGAGCACGACGCTCGGCAAGAATGGATTTCACCAAAGAAGACGCGGCCGACGATCTCGCGTTGAACGAAGTCATCTGGCAATCCGTGAAAGGCGAAAATTCCGTAATGCCTCCGCCGCGTCGCGCTGCGTTCGTGTTTACGCATCCCGCCGGGGACGATGACGATGATGACTGACTACGCTCCGATCGGCATCAACTCAGGACGGCGTTGCGGCGCGGAAGTTGGATTGGCGGGCGCGGGGCGCATCACCAGGGTCTGGCTCTGCTCGCGCATGAATTGCGGAAGGTAGTGCGGGCCGAGCGCATTCTTCCCCGTGGAACCGGAGCTTTTCCAACCACCAAAACTTTGCACACCGGGCCATGCGCCTGTCGTAGCGCCGCCGCGCCGGTTGCAGTAGGCGACGCCCGATTCGATGTGCGAAAAGAACTGGCGCTGTTCGTCGTCGATCTGCGTGAAGATGCCAGCGGTGAGGCCGAACGCGCTCTGGTTCGCGAACTCGATTGCTTCATCGAGCGAGCGCACGTCGTTCACGGCCACGACGGGTGTGAAGAATTCTTCGTCGAACCATTTTGAATCGTTGTCCACGCCGCGCAGCACCGTTGGCTCGACGTAGAAACCTTGCTCGAACTCGCCTTTGTCCAAAACATTTCCGCCGCACAGAACGTCACCGTCCTTCTTGCCGACCTTCACTGCGTGCCGAAATTTTTCGACGGCGTCTTCGTTGATGAGCGGCCCGAGGAACGTGGCGCGATCCGCCGGGTCGCCAATCTTCAACGACTTCGCCTTGGCCACGAGTGCGTCGGCGAAACGTTTGCCAATGGATTGATGCACGTAAACCCGGGAGCAAGCGGAACACTTCTGGCCACCCATTCCAAAGGCTGCGCGCGCGACGCCTTCCACGGCGTCGTCGAAATTCGCGGTCGGCATCACGATGCACGGGTTCTTTCCGCCCATCTCCGCCACGCAGGGCCGAGGGCGTTCCTGATTGAAGCGGCGCAACGCTTCCATGCCCACATCGCGAGAGCCGGTGAAAGCCATGCCGTCGATGTCTGCATTGTCGATCAACTCCTTGCCGATCTCCGCGCCGCTGCCGGTGACGTAGTTGAAAACGCCGACGGGAATTCCGGCGCGGTGCAGGATTTCGTAGAGCCGCAGTCCAGTGAAAGGAGTGTCACTCGAAGGCTTAAACACCACCGTATTGCCGCCGATCAGCGCGGCGGCGCTCATGCCGGTGGCCAGCGCGAGGGGAAAGTTGAACGGCGAGACGACGGCGAACACACCGTAGGGCCTAAGCACGCTCTTGGTGCGCTCGGAAGCCGAACTGTTCAGGGGCGTCTCGTAGCCGCGATGCGATTCCATCTGCTGACAGTAATAGAGAATCAGATCGATCGACTCGGAAACTTCCGCGATGGATTCAGTGCGGTTCTTGCCGACTTCCAGCGTCATCAAAGCGGCGAGTTCGAACTGGTGCCGGGTCATCAACTCGGCGGCCTTGCGCAGAAAATTCACGCGGGCGGGCCAGCCCAATTCCTGCCAAAAGGTGCAAGCATTCTTCGCCGCGGCAATCGCCTTGCGCACGTGTTCGCGCGAGCCGGACTGAAATTTCCCGAGGACGAGTTCGCGGTGCGCGGGATTGATGTTGGCGAAAGTCTTGCCAGCTTTGACTGGTTTGCCGTTGATGAAGAGCGGGTGTGTGTCGCCCAATTTTTTGCGCTCATGAACCAGCGCCGCGTCGAATGTGCGATGAAAATCCTCCCCGAGATTTCCCAACGAAGCGTAAGTAATTTTTTCCATGGCAACCCTCGCGCAACATACGCCGGGTCGGCGCGGAGAGCAAAGATCGCCAAAAGAAAAACCCGGCGCAGGAAAGATCGTTCTGCGCTTCGCCTGCCCTATGAAGATGCCAGCGCTTACGCAGAGCGAAGCGCAAGCTGGTCATCTGAATTCATGTGCAGCACACGCACTGTGGTCCCGCCGATCGCGCTCGGCCGACGATGTAAACGCCACGCCGCGTGAAGTGCTCGTCCCAGCCATGCCGTCGCGGATGAAATAACTCCGTGATTCGATTCGTTTCGGGATCGATGCCCGTCAGGTTCGGACCTTTGTGCAGATTACAGTCGATGCAGGCCAGAGCCAGATTAGCCTTGCCTCGATTTGGTGGACAGGTCGTGAATGCATGAGGCATGGGCTTTTTAGTTGAGTTGTGTTTCGAAGTCCACAGGTGACTGGTAGCCCAGGGCGCTGTGGAGCCGCTTCCGGTTATAAAAGATTTCGATCCATTCGAAGAGCGCGGCGCGGGCCGCAGCCCGGGTCGTGAAATGAAACCCGATGCACCAACTCGCGCTTGAGGCTGCTCCAGAAGCTTTCCATCGCGGCGTTGTCGTAGCAGTTGCCGCGGCGGCTCATGCTGGGCCGGACGCCCGCCGCCGCGAGCCGGTGCCGGTAAGCTTCGCTGGCGTATTGAACGCCGCGATCGGAGTGATGCACCAATCCCGCTGGCGGCTGGCGATGCTGGAGCGCCATGTCCAACGCAGCCAAAGGCAAACTCGTCGCCAGGCTTTCGCTCATGGCCCAGCCCACACAACGGCGCGTGTGCCGGTCCAGCACGCCCGCCAGATAAAGCCAGCCTTCCTCCGTTGGCACATAGGTGATATCTGCGACCCAGACCGCGTCCCGGCGCGCCGGCAGCGTGGCGCCGCGCAGCCGGTTGGGCGCAATCGGCAGATCATGGTTGCT
>Ga0193753_10002480_pt1 | contig 14445 bp, 11 predicted proteins | sample H1c2metaG_FD_144925 | JGI IMG/M metagenome (GOLD analysis project Ga0193753, IMG submission 144925) | Soil microbial communities from a riparian zone of the East river system, Colorado, United States - H1c2 | ecosystem: Environmental > Terrestrial > Soil > Riparian zone | place: USA: East... | reverse complement strand
GGCTGCTCTTCGGCGCGCTCACGTCGCTGCTCCTGCTCGCCGCGGTCGACTTCGCGATCCCGCGCGCGGAGGTGGCCAAGAAGCGGCTGCAGAAGAACGTGGACCTCAAGAGCCTGCTGGACGCCAAGCTCTCCGCCGGCGAGCCGATGGAGCTGGACGACAGCACGACGATCTCCGCCGAGTCCTTCGACGGCCGGAGCTTCCACAACATGCGCATCCTGCGTTACGACGCGAGCGGCCAGCTCGAGAGCGAGCACATCGCCGCGCGCGCGGAGCTGAGCGTGAACGTGGAGCAGGCCGAGATCGAGGTCATGCTGCACGGCGTGCAGACGCTCAAGGGCCCGCGCTTCACGGGCGAGGACATGACCATCGTGCAGCCGCTGTCGCGCGACATCGCCACCTTCGACGAGGACCAGATGACCTCCGCGCAGCTCCTCGCCTGGGCGCGGCGCGGGCACGAGCCGATGGCCGGGTTCAAGATCAAGGAAGGCCTGTTCACGCTCGACCTGCGGCTCGCCGCGTCGGCGGCGTGCCTGCTGTTCGTGATCCTCGGGCTCCCGGTCGCGCTCATGTTCCGCCGGCACGACCGCACGGCCGCGTTCCTCGTCGCGTTCCTGCTGGCGCTGTTCGTGTACTACCCGTCGCGCGAGGTCTCCATCGCGCTCACGCGCCGCGGCGTGCTGCAGCCCGTGCTGGCCGCGTGGTCGGGCAACGCGCTGCTGCTCGCGCTCGGGCTGCTGCTGTGCTGGCGCGTCTTCCGCCGATGATCTCGCGCCTCGACCGCTACGTGGCGCGCACCTACGTCTCGTCGTGGCTCGTGAGCGTCGTGTTCTTCCTCGGGCTGTTCAGCGTGGTCAGCTTCTTCGGGCACATGGACGAGCTGCTCAAGCGCGCCGGCCCGGCAGGTTCCGCGCTGGAGATCGTCGGCCGCTTCTACGCCTACCAGGCGCCGACGATCATGGTGCAGGTCGCGCCCTTCGTCATGCTCATGGCGGCGCTGTTCACCGTCATGCGGCTGCAGCGGCACAACGAGCTCATGGCCATGCTCATGGTGGGGCGCTCGGCGCGGCGCATCGTGGCGCCGATCCTGCTGCTCACCGCGGTCTTCATCGCGGGCCTGGTGTGGGTGCAGGAGTCGCTCGCGCCGCGCTTCGCGCTGGCCGCCAAGCAGCTCGACGCGCTGCTCTCGGACGGCACCGAGGACTGGACGCTGGACCGGATCACGGTGAAGGACGCGCGCGGCTACCTGATCAGCGCGCGCAACTTCCACGTCACCACCGGCACCATCGAGCAGTTCAACGCGAGCGGCCGCGACACGCTCGGGCGCAACGTGAGCTTCGCCGGGAACGACGCCACCTTCGACGCCGGGGCACGCGGCTGGCGCCTCTTCGGCGGCATGGTGGAAACGCGCGCGCTCACGCCGGGCGCGGAGCCCGCGACCGCCGCCGCGCCGTTCTTCGCGACCGACATCCGGCCCGAGGACCTGCTCGGCACGCGCCTGAAGCCCTTCGATCTCTCCTATGCCGACGTGCTCGAGCGCAGCGAGCGCTACCCGCTGTCGTCCGGCTACCGGATGCTGCGCCACTACCACGTGACCTACCCGCTCTCGGTGTTCCTGCTCGTGATGCTCGGCCTGCCCTTCGTGCTGCGACGGCAGGCGCGGAACAACCTGTTCGGCGTGGGCATCTCGATCCTCCTCTGCATGCTGTTCCTGATCGTGGATGCCATGGTGCGCGACCTCGGCTCGCGCGGCTTCCTCGCGCCGGTGCTGGCCGCCTGGCTGCCCGTGATCGTGGCCGGAAGCGGCTGCGTGGTCCTCTGGGACGGCCTGGAGACCTGACGGCGCGCGGCGCGCCCGGTTCTTGACTTGCCCGCGGAGCGGCCATCCGTAAGATGGCGCGGCTCGTCAACGACCGATTGCTGGAGTCAGGGCCATGAGCCGCGTGTGCATGTACTGTGGACGAAAGACCCAGGTGGGCAGCAGCATCGCCCGTCGCGGTCTGGCCAAGCCCAAGGGCGGAATCGGTCTCAAGACCACCGGCATCACCAAGCGCCAGTTCAAGCCGAACGTGCAGAACGTGCGCGCGTTCGTGGGCGGCAGCATGATGCGCGTGAAGATCTGCGCGCGCTGCATCAAGTCCGGCAAGCTCGACAAGGGCCTCGGCACGCGCAAGGGCAAGGCCTGAGCAGCCTTCCGCGCGGCGCATCGCGCGCGCGCTGCGTCCGTCACCGGCCGGAAGGATCCGGCGCGATCCCGGCCGGGACGTGATGTTCGTTCGCGCTCGCCGTCATCCCTCGATGACCGAGTCGCTGCACGCCGGGACCGCACCAGGAATCGGGCCGCGCGGCTCCAGCGCTCGTGCGCAGCGCCCGTCGCGCCGTCGCACTCGACTGCTCGGCGCCCCGCGCCAGATCTCGCGCCGAATCTCGCGCCAGATCCCGCGCCGCTTTCCGGCACTCTGCCGGTTTGGGGCGCGCCGCACACCGCGGGTGTCCGCAGATCGACACCCGCTCCGCAGCCGCGGAGTGTTTTCTTTCGTGCGCCCCTCGAGGACTTCATGAACGTCAAGGCCATCACGCTCGCTGCCGTTTTCTGCCTGCCCGGCTCGCTCGCCGCGCAGACGCCCCCGCTGACCGGGACGGCGACGCTGCGCCTGCCGGTGCAGCTCTTCAAGTCCAACAAGAAGGGCAAGCTCGCGCCGTTCTCCAACAAGTCCGGAACGCTCTTCAAGCTGGAGGCGCGGCTGTACCGCGCGGTGGGCGAGGATCCCAAGGGGCTGCTGATCTTCGAGGAGACGCTCTATCCGTCCATCCCGGTGGACAAGGGGCAGGCCATCATCGAGCTCGGCACGGTGAACGCGCTCCCCACGGACCTGTCCGAGGGCGAGGTGCTCCTCGCCACGACGGTGTCGCAGCTCGCGAAGCCGAAGGCGGGCCAGGCGCCGGGCGACGTGCCGACGAAGTCCGCGTTCAGCGAGTCCGATGTCGGAGGTCTCGGCATCGGCGGTTTCACTTTCAACCAGATCCTGTCGCCCTCCGAGGTGCGCACGCCGACCGGCCTGCCGCTCATCCAGGACGGGCACTGGGTCGGACCGCTCGATGGCTTGCAGGGCGCGCCCGGGCCCGAAGGGCCCGCGGGTCCGCAAGGCGAGGCCGGACCTGCCGGCCTCCAGGGTGAGCCCGGCGCTCCGGGCATCGAGGGGCCACAGGGAACCGCCGGCGCGGCGGGACCACAGGGCGACACGGGGCCGATGGGCGCCGCGGGCCCCGCAGGCATTCCGGGTCAGGCTGGACCCGAAGGCCCCGCGGGACCACAGGGTGAGACGGGAGCCGCCGGCCCGGAATTCACCGGGGGCGAAGTGGATCACCTGGACACGACCGCGGCAGGACTCTCGATACGCGCCCTGCACGGCAGCATCTCCGCCTTCGCCTCCGTGACGGCGGGGCGCGCACTCGAGACGCGCTCGGGCCTGATCGCCGCCAACGGCGACTCGCGGACGAGCATGCGCCTGGGCGCGCACGGCTCCATGGAGTTCTATCGCGACTACGACCTGTCGAGCCCGTACGGCACCCACGGCAGCCCGGAGGGTGGCGACTGGTTCCGCTGGTTCTCCAGCGCCGTCGACGACGCGGGTGAGCCGATCGAGCGCGAGATCATGCGCGTGGACGACCTCAAGCAGCCCAACTGCAGCATTGCCGGCAGCTTCGTCTCGGGCTTCCCGTCGCTCGCGCTCACCTTTCCGGCGGGCGAGCCGGGTCTGCTCGCGGGCGACGTGGTCGCACTCGATCCGCAGCACCCGGGCGCCGTGCACCGCGCCAGCGACACCGAGCTGCCCGTGGGCGTCGTGACGGATGCGCCCGGGCTCCTGCTCGGCGAGGACATGTCGGGCGTGCGGCCGGAACTGCTCGAGCAGGCGGACGCGGCCGCACGGCGCGAGCAGCCTGACCTCGCGCAGGCATTGCGCCAGGAGTGGAGCACCGCGCAGCGCGCGCGGACGGACCGCGTCTTCGTCGCGGTGGCGGGGCGTGTCCTGCTGCGCGTCGATCCGGCGAGTGCGGCGGTGAAGTCGGGTGATCGCCTCAGCGTGGGCAGGCAGCCGGGCAAGGCGCTGCGGGGCGCGCAAGGCGGCGCGGGTCTCGGCATCGCGCTCGGAGAGTGGTCGGGCGGCGACGCGCCCCTGGCCGTGTTGCTTGCGGTCTCGTCCGCCGAGGCAGGCGCGGGCATCGGGCGCGCGCCGCAGGCGTCGAGCCATGACGCCGTGTGGGGCAGCGGCTCGGTGCCGGCAGGATCGGACAGCGCGATCGTCCGCGACGAGGCGCTCACCGCAGCCCACCTTCCCGTGGTCACCTTCTACGGCGACCCCGGCAGCCGCTTCTGGATCGCGGAACGCGGTGCTGGCTACTTCGTGCTGCGCCTCGCGGAGCCGGCGGCGGCGGGCGTGAGCTTCGGCTTCGAGGCCGCTCTCCAGCACTGACCGGCAGCACGGCACGCCATCCGGAACTCGAGACACACCGAGGGCCGCTCACTCGCAGCTGCGAGTGAGCGGCCCTCGGTGCTTGTCGGAGAGCGAGCCGCGCGAAGCGGACCGCGCGTCGGTTCAGGTCATGGCCGGCCGCGGCCACCACCCTTAGAGGAGCCGCCGCCCGACGGGCCACCCTGGCCGCCGCCGGAGTGTCCGGCCGACCCGCCGCCCATGGATCCGCCGCCTCCCATCGAAGGGGCAGGCGCGGAGACCGAAGGCGGCCGCGAGACCGGCGCCGGCATCGGCGCGCTGACGCGCGGCGCCGCGACGGGCGGCGGCGCGTAGCTCGGCGCACTGCTCCGAGGAGCGGGGGCCGGGCCGGGCGAGGAAGGCGCGGCGGGATGGTAGGTCGTCACGCTGCCGGGCGCGCTGAAGACGGGTGCAGCCACCGGCGGGGCGGAAGCCGGCGCGGAGTGGACGGCGGGCGCCGGTGCAGCCGCGTACGGGTTGCCGACACCGTGCGAGGTGCCGTACGGCGCGCTCGCGGAGCCCGTGGTCCCATCGACCGTGGACACCGGCCGGGCAGCGCCGGGCGTGACGCCCACGAAGCCCGGCTTGAACGACGGGCTGCTCATGCGCACCACCTTGCCCGGCTGAGCCCTGCCATGCGGCACGGAAGCGGAGTCCGTGACGCGCGGCAGCGAGGAGGCCACCGGCTGGCGCGTGATGTCCGGCGTGCCGAGCGCGCCGCGCGTGCTCGCGTCCGCATCGCGATCCACCGTGTGCGTGTCGACGGTCCGCGTCACGGTCGTGCGCGGATCGAAGCGCGTGCCGGACTCGTTGCGCTCGCGATGCGTGACCTGGATGCGCGGGATCGCGCCGCCGCGCGTCATGCCCGTCGACGGGATGCCGCTCACGGGGACGCCGGAGCCGCCGGTTCCGAGCACCGGCTTGCCGTGCTTCACCGGCTTGGCGCTGCCGACGCTGACCAGGCTGCCGACACCGATGCCCTTGCCGCCCTTGCCGCCGGTCCCGCCGTTCCCGCCGTTGCCCGGCTTGGGATCAGGCGTCGTCACCACGAGGCTTCCGCCGCAGTTGCCCCAGGAGTTCCACGGGAACCCGATGCTCGAGCAGGCGTTGCCCCAGCCTCCGGAGAAGCCGAAGCTCCACCAGGGGTTGCAACCGAAGCCGAAGTTGAAGCCCCAGCTCGGGCAGTTCCAGTAGGTGAAGGTGGGGCCGCAGGCCCACGAGTTGAAGTAGGGGCTGCACCACTTGCCGCCATACCAGCCGCCGCACCCGAAGTGGCTGTTCCAGCAGCTCGTGTACGGGAAGTACGTGCCGAAGGGCGCGTAGTAGCCGTAGTTCGCGTAGTAGGGTGTCGGGTAGGCCGCGTAGTTGTAGGTGTTGTACGTGTTGTAGACCACCGGAGCCGCCGTGCTGTAGGCGTACGAGTCGGTGGCGACCGGCGCGCCGGTGTAGACGTCCTCCACGCCAGGGTCCGCGGGCTGCTCCGCGTACTGCGGCTGCGTGGCCGGCGTCGGCGCGGGAGCGGGCGCGAGACGCGTGGCCACCGCGTCGAGGATGACCTCCGCGCGCGCCTGCGTGTACTCGTCGCTGCTCCTGTCGAGCGCGACGCGGATGCGCGTGAAGCTCTTCTCCCGCGTGCCGTGCGGCTCCACGGCCACCCACAGATCCGCGACCTTCAGCTGGCCGCCGGTGGCGACGTAGGCGGCGTCGAGCTGCACGTCGTACTTCAGCTCCGTGAGCACGGCGAGCGTCGCGCTCCACGCATCGCCGAGCGCGGACGGGAGATCGATCCACGCCTCGTCGGGCGAGAACTGGATCACGCCGAAGGGCGCGGGCTCGTCCAGCGGCTGATCGGCGGCGCGCGCGGGCGCGGCAAAGGAGGCGAGGAGGAACAGGCCCATCGTTCCGAAGCGGAGCAGTTGCATGGCATGTCTCCCAGGGACGCGTGCAGCGCGGGGCGGCGGCGGGTGCCGCGCGTCGGTGCGCTGCAGGCGCGCCGGCAGTGTGGGAGGCATTCTAGCCGTGATCGCCCGCATGTCACGCAATTCGGACGCGCGCGTCCGCCTCGCGCTCCCGTCCGTCCGAGGGCGCCCTCGGACCCGTGCAGGCGACGGTGCGAGAGCCGGCGGGCGCCGGTGCGCGGAGCACCGAGCTGTCGCGGGCGGCGCTACGCGGGCCACTCCGGATGCCAGTCGAGTCCCAGCTTCAGGATGCGCTGGATCAGCTTCGGATAGGCCAGTCCGGCCGCCTTCGCCGAGGCGGCGAAATCCTCGGCAGCCTCCAGGTTGGGGTTCGGATTGGCCTCGATGACGTGGACCTGGCCGTCGGCGGTCAGCCGCAGGTCGAGGCGCGCGTAGCCCGACAGGCCGAGCGCGCGCCATGTCCGCCGGCACGTGCGCAGGATGGCGAGCTCGAGCGCGGGAGGAAGATCCTTCGCGGCTGCCGTCGTGAGCCCGATCTTCTGCTGATACTTCTTGTCCCACTTCATCCGCGCGGTGGCGATCGGCTCCGTGGCGGACGGAAGGCTCGCGAAGAACATCTCCCACACCGGGAAGCTGGTCACGCGCCGGTTGCCGAGCAGCGCCACGTACAGCTCGCGCCCCTCGATGTACTGCTCCGCGATCGCGTCGGTGCGGAGCTGCGCGTGCACGAACTCCACGCGCTCCTTCAGCTTCGCGTCATCGTGCACGATGGAGGCCTGCGCGATGCCGAGCGAGGCCTCCTCGCTCACCGATTTCACGATGAGCGGGTAGGGCAGCCGGCGCGACGGCACGACCTTGCGCCCGACCGGGAACACCATGAAGCCGGGCACGCGGATGCGGTGCCAGGCGAGGATCTGCTTGGTGAGCGCCTTGTCGCGCGCCAGCGTCATGCCGCGCGGGTTGCAGCCGGTGTACGGCTTGCGCATCAGCTCGAGGAAGGACACGACGTGCTGGTCGTAGACCGCAACGCCGTCGAACTCCTCGAGCAGGTTGAAGGCGATGTCCGGCTTCCACTCCTCGATGGCCTCGCGGATCACGCCGAGATCCGACTGCACGCCGAGCGCGCGCGCCTCGTGCCCGAGCTTCTTCAGCGCGCCGAGGATGTCCAGCTCGCACTGCCAGCGCTCACGCTCCTTCTCGGGCGCGGCGGCGGGATCCGGCGGCGGCACCAGGTCCTTGTGCATGAGCACGAGCACGCGGAGCGGCTTGACCGCCTTCGTGCGCGCGCGGGCGGCGCCCATCGGTGCCTCCTCGGGAAGCGCCCGACGCTAGCACACGGCGCGGCGCGTTCCGCGCGCCGTGCGCGCTGCTACCATGCGCGCCATGTCACCCGCCATCCAGCTCGATCCGCTCGAGGCGCGCGTGCTCGGCGTGCTCATCGAGAAGGAGTACACGACGCCCGAGCAGTACCCGCTGTCGCTGAACGCGCTCGTGAACGGCTGCAACCAGAAGAGCAATCGCGAGCCGGAGATGTCGGTGTCCGAGCACGAGGTGAGCCAGGCGATCCTGCGCCTGCGCGTCGCGCAGCTCGTGGAGTTCGTGCAGCTGAGCGGGCAGCGCGTCGAGAAGTACCGGCAGCGCGCCGGCGGCACGCTGCACCTGGAGCCGCTGGAGCAGGCGGTCCTGGCGGAGCTGCTCGTGCGCGGCGCGCAGCAGCCGAACGAGCTCGCGCGGCGCGTCGAGCGGATGCAGCCGGCCGCCACGCAGGAGTCCGCGCAGGCGGCCCTGGAGTCCCTGCAGCGCAAGCAGCTCGCCGTGCAGCAGGGACGGCGCTCCGGCGAGCGCTATCCGCGCTGGGCGCAGCTCCTCGCGCCGGCGGGCACGCACGCCGCGGGGCCGGCGGAGAGCCGGCCCGACGTCGGTCCCGAGGCGGCGCGCATCGCGGCGGAGATCGCGGCCGGGCACGCCCATGCTCCGGCGCACGCCGCGCCGGCGCTCACGGGCCTGCGGCCGGGCGCGCTCGCCGCGGCGCCCGTGCGCCGCGACGGGGCCGATCTGCAGGCGCGCGTCGCCGCGCTGGAGTCGGAGCTCGAGCAGCTGCGCGAGCAGGTCCGCTCGCTCGCTGCGCGCGTCCATGGAGAAGCCGGGCCGGTTTGAGGCGGGGTGCTACGGCAGGAAGCGTGCACGCTCCCCGATCTCCGGCAGGCGGCAGGCGTCGGCGGCGCCGAACCAGCGCAGCCTGCGGCGCGCGATGAAGTCGTAGGCGGCGTCGCGGGGCCGGTGCGGCAGGCAGCCCGCCGCCGCCGCGAGCAGCGGCCAGGCGCCACCCGCGAGGCGCGCGACGCGGAGCACGGCGTCGCTGCGCACGTGCAGCGCGCCGTCCGCGAGCAGCACCATCGTGTCCAGTCCGGACGGCTTGTCGGGGTGCACGAGCGCGGCCCAGGTCGCACCCTGCAGCGGTGCGAAGTGCAGCACGGCGCGGCGGTCGCGCCGCAGGCACCAGCGGACCACTCCGCTGCACAGCCCGCACGTGCCGTCGAAGAAGAGGATGGGCGCCTGGCTCACGCCCGCCTCGCCGGCGCCGCGCCGGGCCGCATCAGGCCACCATGACGGGCAGCGCGCCGGGAGGCACCTCGATCTCGCACGCCGTGAGGCGCCTCACGTCCTCCGCGCCGTGGCCCGGCGCGACCTCCACGAGCAGCAGCGGTCGTCCCGGCCGCACGTCCAGCACGCAGAGATCGGTGATGATGCGGTGCACGACGCGCACGCCGGTCAGCGGCAGCGAGCAGCGCTCCACGATCTTGGCCTCGCCGCCCTTCGCGTTGTGCTCCATCGTCACCACGACGCGGCGCGCGCCTGCCACGAGGTCCATCGCGCCGCCCATGCCCTTGACCATCTTGCCGGGGATCATCCAGTTGGCCAGGTCGCCGTCGCGCGAGACCTGCATCGCGCCGAGGAAGCACTGGTCGATGTGCCCGCCGCGGATCATCGCGAAGCTGTCCGCGCTGCTGAAGTAGCTGCAGCCCGGCGTCTCGCTCACCGTCTGCTTGCCGGCGTTGATGAGGTCCGGGTCCACTTGGTCGTCGAGCGGGAACGGTCCGATGCCGAGCATGCCGTTCTCGCTCTGCAGCGTGATGGTCATGCCGGAGGGGATGCAGTTCGCGATGAGCGTCGGCAGGCCGATGCCGAGGTTCACGTACTGGCCGTCGCGCAGCTCGCTCGCGGCACGGCGCAGGATCTGCTCGCGCTCAAGCATGGTGCGCCTCCGCCGGGCGCGCGCCTGTCGCGCCGCCGTGCGCGACGGCTTGCGGCTTGCGCGTGGTGCGCTGCTCGATGCGCTTCTCGTAGCGGGCGCCCTGGACGATGCGCTGGACGAAGATCCCCGGGACGTGGACGTGGTCGGGGTCGATCGCGCCGGCCGGCACGACCTGCTCCACCTCCGCGATGGTGAAGCGCGCGGCCGCGGCCATCATCGGGCTGAAGTTGCGCGAGGTCTTGCGGAACACGAGGTTGCCGGCCGCGTCGGCCTTCCAGGCCTTGACGATCGCGAAGTCCGCGGTGAGCGCGTGCTCGAGCACGTACTGCCGCCCGCCGAACTCGCGCGTCTCCTTCTTCGGCGAGGCCTTCACGACGGTTCCGCCGGGACCGTAGAGCATGGGCAGGCCGCCGTCGCTGATCTGCGTGCCGTAGCCGGTGGGCGTGTAGAAGGCAGGGATGCCCGCGCCGCCGGCGCGGATGCGCTCGGCAAAGGTTCCCTGCGGGACGAGCTCGACCTCCAGCTCGCCTCCGAGGAACTGCTGCTCGAAGGTCCTGTTCTCGCCGACGTAGGTGCTGACCATCTTGCGGATCTGCCGCGTGCGAAGCAGCAGCCCGAGCCCGAAGTCGTCCACGCCGCAGTTGTTGGAGATGACGACGAGATCCTTCGTGCCGCGCGCGACGAGCGCCGCGATGAGGTTCTCGGGGATGCCGCAGAGGCCGAACCCGCCCGCCATCAGCGTGGCGCCGTCGGGGATGTCGGCGACGGCCCGCGCGGCGTCGGCGCACAGCTTGTCCATCGGGGTCTCCTGCGTCGTGGGTGCGCTGCCGGCTCTGCTACTGGAGGTTCTCGCACGGCCGCCGGCGGGCTCGCGGGTCGCGCGGCGGCGCGACACCTTACCGCTCAGCGCGCCGCGGCGTCGAAGGCCCGCCAGCGGTCCGTGGTGTGCGGCTCGCCCATCGCTCCGAGGAGCGCCAGCCCCGCCAGGGCGAGGTCGCGCGCCCGGGTCCGGTCGTGCAGCTCCTGCGCCAGGGCCAGGGCGCGCGTGCAGTGGTCGGCGGCGTCCTTGAAGCGCCCGAGGCCCGCGAGGTCTCCGCACAGGCCGGCGAGCGCCGCCAGCTCGGCCCGCGCATCGCCGAGCGCGCGCGACAGCGAGGCTGCTCGCGCATGCTGCTCGAGGGCGCGCTGGAAGTCCGCCGCGCCGGCATGGTCGTCGCCGAGCGCCTGCGTCACGCCGAGGCGGAGCGGGAGCTGCTGGTCGTCGGGCAGGAGGCTGAGCGCAATGCTGGCCCGGCGCTCGCGGCTCAAGGCGTCCGCACGGCGGCCCTGCTGGCGGAGAGCCGCCGCTTGCAGGTGATGGATGCGCGCCGCGGCCAAGGCGATCTGCTGCCGCCCGAGCGGCGAGTCTCCCTCCGGCGCCGCGGCGGGATCCGCCTGCAGCGGCGCCAGCCAGCCCAGCGCGGCCGTGGGCTGGCCCGCACCGACTGCCAGCTCGGCGAGTTGCAGGCGCGCCTTCGTGACGCCGTCCGCGTCGCCGAGGCCCCGGAACAGCGACAGCGCTTCCGTCGACGCGCCCAGATCTCCATCCAGGTGGCCGATCAGCAGCAGCGCGCGGGCGCTGGCGGCGGGATAGGCCGCCTGCCGCGCCGCCGCGAGGGCCGCGCGCGCCGCCGCCAGCGCCGCCCGGCGCGGGGCGTCGTCGGCCGGCCCCGAAGCGGCCCCTTCGGCTGGTCGGCCGGGGTGTGCGTCCCGGCGGACCGGCCCGGGCGGACCGGGCGCGGCGGCGGCCAGGCTCTCCGCCTGCGCGACCTGCGCATCGGCGAGCCGCGCCTCCCAGCTCGAGGCCGCTGGCGCCGGGGGGAGGATGGAGCATGCGCTGCCGGCCAGTACCAGGAAAGCGGCGGGCCCGTGCGCTGCCAAGCATCGGAAAACGGCGGAAAGCGCTCTCGCACGGAGACTTCGGAAGATCGCGCGACGCGGTGGCGCCGGCGGTCTGGCCGATGGTCCAGCCGACGCTCCGGCCGACGCCCGGAGCGGACGAGGACGCGGGTGGACGGGAGCAGTGGCGGCCATGGAAATCTTGTGCCGCGGGAAATTCCGTTTGGCAACCACTCCCGGCCGGGCGACAATACTCCCCGGAAAGTGGCTGGATGCTCGCTGCACCACGGTGAGCCGCTGGCCTATCGGTCGCAGGCCTCGCCGCGACCCCGCCGCGGGATCCCTCGCGGCGCCCGGACGTGATCCTTGCGCCCGGATTCCTGCACTTGCAACGCCGTCGCCGTGACGGTCGAGCTGCCCGGGCCTGGCTTCCGCCAGCGACCCCTCAGGCGGCCCTCCTCGCGGCCAGGCGCCCGGGCCCTGCGAGGCGGCCCCTCAGGAGACGTCGTCTTTGAACCAGGAACAGATCAAGCAGCGCTCACGCCGAGGTCGCCGTCGTCGAGGTCGCGGGGGGCGACCGGGCAACGGAGGGCCGCCCTGGCAGCACGGGGGTCACGGCCAGCAGCAGTCCCAGAACCGCGCGGAGGACGTGCCCTTCGGTCCGCAGCAGCGGATCGAGGCCAAAGGCGTCCTCGAGCTGCTGCCCGACGGTCAGGGCTGGCTGCGCAACATCCAGACCAGCTACGTGCCCGAGGACACCGACCCGTACCTCCCGGCCTCGCTCACGCGCTCGATGAACCTGCGCCCCGGCGGCGAGATCGTGGCCTGGACCGAGCACGTGCGTGGCAAATCAACGGTGGTCGATATACGCACCGTCGACGGCCTGACGCCCGAGGCGGCCAACGCGCTGCCCATCTTCAAGCAGCTCACCTCGGTCGACCCGACGGAGCGCTTCGTGCTCGAGGGCGGCGAGCCGGCGGAGGGTGACAACGGCGCGACGCAGAACATGCGCGTGCTCGACCTGGTCACGCCCATCGGCAAGGGCCAGCGCGGCCTGATCACCGCCTCTCCGCGCTCCGGCAAGACCATCCTGCTGCAGCAGATCGCCAACCGCATCAGCCTGGCCTATCCCGACACGCACCTCATCGTGCTGCTCGTGGACGAGCGCCCGGAGGAGGCCACGCACTTCCGCCGGAACGTGCGCGGCGAGGTCATCGCGTCCACGAACGACGAGCCGGCTGACCGGCACACCCGCGTGACCGAGCTCACCATCGAGCGCGCCAAGCGGCTCGTGGAAAAGGGCATGGATGTGTTCATCGTGATGGATTCGCTGACCCGGCTCGGGCGCGCCTACAACGTGACCATCCGCAACAGCGGGAGGACGCTGTCGGGAGGCGTGGACAGCCGCACGCTCGAGAAGCCCAAGGCCTTCTTCGGGGCGGCGCGCAAGGTGGAGAACGGCGGCTCGCTGACCATCATGGCGACCGCGCTGATCGAGACCGGCAGCCGCATGGACGACGTGATCTTCGAGGAGTTCAAGGGCACCGGCAACATGGAGCTGGTGCTCTCGCGCGAGCTGGCCGAGCGCCGCATCTGGCCGGCCATCGACATCAACCGCTCCGGAACCCGCAAGGAGGAGCTGCTGCTCAACTCCGAGGTCTACCGCAAGGTGGTATTGTTGCGCCGGGTCATGTCGCAGATGCATCCGGTGGAAGCGATGCAGCTGCTCATGGCCAAGGTCCGCGACACGCGGACCAACGAACAGTTCCTGGCTGCGTTCGACAAGCGCGAGAAGTAGGCGCGCGGTCGGACAACAAGCGGTTCGGGTCGGGCAGTGGAGAGGTCGCCATGGGAACTCCCGACCGTCTCGGTGATTTCGAGATCATCGAGGAGATCGGGCGCGGCGGGTTCGGGGTCGTCTACCGGGCGCGCCAGGCGAGCCTCGACCGCCCCGTGGCGGTCAAGGTGCTGTTCCGGCACCTCATCCACACGCAGGACCAGATCTCGCGTTTCGAGCGCGAGGCCAGGGCCGCGGCGCGCCTGGACCATCCGGCCATCGTCTCGGTCTACGCGTGGGGCCAGGACAAGGACGACTTCTACATCGCGCAGCGGCTCGTGGGCCACGGCCGCACGCTCGCGGACGAGATCACCGCGCTGAAGACGATGGGCGCGCCGCCCAAGGGCCACTTCCGGCGCGTGGCCGAGGTGCTGGCGCACATCGCGGAGGGCCTGCAGCAGGCGCACGACCGCGGCATCGTGCACCGCGACGTCAAGCCGTCGAACATCCTGCTCGACGAGCACGACCTGCCGTGCCTCGGCGACTTCGGCCTGGCCAAGATGGAAGGCGGCGCGCTCGAGCTGTCGCGCACGGGGGACTTCGCGGGCTCGCCGTACTTCATGTCGCCCGAGCAGGCGGACAGCAAGCGCGGCGTCGCGGACCACCGCTCGGACGTCTACTCGCTCGGCGTGACCATGTACGAGCTGCTCACGCTCACGCAGCCCTTCCAGGGCGACACGCCGCACGAGATCGTGCGCCGGATCCTGAGCGACGAGCCGCGCCGCCCGTGCCGCATCGAGTCCCGCGTCCCGCAGGACCTCGAGACCATCTGCCTGCACGCGATCGAGAAGAATCCGGCGCTGCGCTACCCCTCCGCGCTGGAGTTCGCGCACGACCTGCGCGCCTTCCTGGACGGCGAGCCGATCTCTGCCGAACCCATCGGTGTCCTGCGTCGCGCGCTGCGCTCCGCGCGTCGCCATCGCGAGCCGGTCGCTTGGAGCCTGCTGCTGGCGCTGATCGTCGGAGGCGGCACCTGGGCGGTGGTCAAGGAGAGCGCGAGCACGCGGAAGGTGGACCGCGCGCAGGCGGAGTCCATGGTGCAGGGCAAGCACGTGGAGGAGA
>Ga0193753_10002479_pt1 | contig 14446 bp, 9 predicted proteins | sample H1c2metaG_FD_144925 | JGI IMG/M metagenome (GOLD analysis project Ga0193753, IMG submission 144925) | Soil microbial communities from a riparian zone of the East river system, Colorado, United States - H1c2 | ecosystem: Environmental > Terrestrial > Soil > Riparian zone | place: USA: East River... | reverse complement strand
TGTTGGGTGTGACCAGCAGCCAGTCGCGCGGGGGCGGAGGCCGGCAGAATGGAGGTGGAGGTGGTGGAAGGCCGGGCGGTGGCGGTGGTGGCGGCGGCGGCGGCAGGGGTGGCAACAGCAATTTTTTGGTAGGCCAGCAGGATGGAATCAGCAGCACCAATGCATTCGGTGTTAATTTTTCCGATCTCTGGGGTAAGAATGTGGAAGTGGCGGCCAGTTATTTTTTCAACAACAGCAAAAACAGGAGCGACGATAAACTAAGCAGGGAGTTCTTTCTTACCGGTGACTCAAGTCAGTTTTACAATGAAGAAAATAATTCCACCACCAACAACACCAATCATCGTCTTAACCTGAGGGCGGAAGTAAAAATCGATTCGTCAAATACACTGCTGTTTACCCCGACACTCAGTTTCCAGGACAACAATTCATTCAATGGCACCACTGGGGTAAATTCAGTGAAGGGAAACGGAACCACCAGCCAGTCGGTCAGCACCAATTCCAGAAACACGGACGGATACAACCTGAGAATGGGTGTACTTTATCGGCATGCTTTTGCAAAAAAGGGAAGGACGATATCGGTGAACCTGAACAGCGGTGCGAATGAAAGAAAGGGAGAGACCTATCTCCAGGCGCTCAATTCCTATACGGAGGGGGGATTGCGCACAGACTCACTATCACAATTAACCGACCAGCATACCAGGGGTTCACAAATTGACGCCAATATCGCATACACGGAACCGGTAGGAGCTAAAGGACAGATCCAGATCAATTATAATCCCTCGTGGACAAAGACCAGGGCCGAGCAACTAGCCTGGCAGTTTGAGAACAGTACGCAGAAATATTCAATGTTCGACAGCAGTCTGTCGAACCAATACGACAATCTTTATACTACACAGAACGGGGGCCTCAGCTACCGTTATGGCGACCGCGACAACATGCTGTCCGCGGGAATCGAATACCAACAGGGGCGACTCGATGGCGACCAGTTTTTTCCTTCCCGTTCAGCGGTAGAAAGAAAATTCACCAACGTCCTGCCAAATCTGATGTTCCGCAAAAAACTCTCCGGGCGCAGCAGTCTGCGCATCTTTTACCGGACCAGCACCGATCCGCCGTCGATTGATCAGTTGCAGGAGGTGATCAACAACAGTAATCCACTGTTCCTCAAAACCGGCAATCCTGACCTCAGGCAGGAATATTCGCATCGCCTGGCCACGAGATACACTTACACCGATCCCGCAAGAGGGCTGAGTTTCTTTGGCAATGTATTCCTGCAAAAAATTCAGGATTACGTGGGCAATGCCACCTATGTGGCTAGTTCCGATTCGGTGTTGTCGAATTCACTCATCCTTTACCGGGGGTCACAACTCACCAAACCGCTGAATTACGATGGCTACTGGAGTCTTCGTTCCTTCTTTACATTCGGCATGCCCCTGAAGTTTATGAAGTCCAACCTCAACTGGAACGTGGGATATACCTATGGGAAGACACCGGGCATGATCAATGAGGTGTCGAATATTTCAAAGACCAGCAATTACAACCTGGGAGCCGTGCTGGCGAGTAATATCAGCGAGCAAGTTGACTTCACGGTCTCTTACACCGCGAATTTCAACGATGTGAAGAATACCATCCAGCCCGAGCTGAACAATAATTATTTCACGCAAACCGCCGGGGCGCAGATCAGCCTGCTGAGCAAGTCGGGTTGGTTCATTCAAACCGACATCAACAACCAGCGTTACAGTGGGCTGACGGATGGATTTAACCAGAGTTTCTGGCTATGGAATGTAAATGCGGGCAAAAAGATCCTGAAGAATCAGAAGGGCGAATTGCGACTCGGTGTATTTGACCTGCTGAAGCAAAACCGGAGTATTTCCAGGACCACTACAGAAACCTATATCGAAGACCTCCAGACCACGGTGCTCCAGCAATATTTCATGCTAACGTTCAGCTATCGCCTGAGGAATTTTGGAGGTGGTACCAAACAAGGTCGGTAAAGAGGTAGAAAGAGAAAGAGGAACAGGAACAGGAACAGGAACACAAAGAGCCACGCCTTCGTTAAAGCTTCGGCGAACAAGGACAGGAGCGACGACGGGGTTTTTCACTTTCCTCGTTTTCCGCTTTTGCATTTTAAGGTTTAAGTTTGCTTCAAAGGCACAATCAGGCGATTTGAATGAAGCGATCTTAATCGAAAGACTTAAGCAGGGTGATGAAGGCGCCTTCAAACAGATAGTGGATAGCTCTCAGGGGTTGGTGTACAATACCGCACTTGGAATTGTTCAGAGTGCCGAAGACGCCGAAGACGTTGCCCAGGAAGTATTTGTTCAACTCTATGAATCCATCAACTCTTTCAAAGGCGAATCCAAACTGACCACCTGGCTGTACAAGATAACCATCTCCAAAGCCATGGATCACCTCAGGAGAAAAAAAAGGAAGAAGAGATTCGCATTCGTACAAAGCCTTTTTGGCGCCGACGAGGAACTGGTTCACGATCCTCCCGACTTTGTTCACCCCGGTGTGAGCCTGGACAATAAAGAAAGGGCCAAAGAGCTGTTTCGGGCCATTGATCAGCTCCCTCCAAATCAAAAAATCGCTTTTACCCTTCACCGGATCGAGGGACTTAGTTACCAGGAAGTGAGCGCTATTATGAAAATGAGCCTCGCTTCGGTGGAATCCCTGTTGCACAGGGCAAGGAAAAACCTCAAAAAAATCCTCGAAACCACTTATCTTGAAAGCAAGGACTAGCACAAGTTTTTTTACGTATTCACGTCAAATAGTAGGCAATGAATAAACAGATACATATATCGAAACAGGTGGATGAAGCCCTGGCAAGTATTGACGATATTCCGCGCGCCGAGCCTAACCCATTCTTTTTCACGAGATTACAAGCAAGGATCAGCCGTCAGGAGTCCAATTTCTGGGTCCGGGCGACCGGCATTATGACCCGGCCGGCCATCGCGGCCTTTGGCGTTATGGCCATCCTCATGATAAATACTGCAGTCATCATCAACAAAGCATCAGCCTCTACAGAAGTACCCGAACACGCAGAAATGGCAATCGCCGATGAGTATAACAAAACCATCGCTTATTATGCCATTGAAAATGCGCAACCCTGATGAACAGTCTTTCCAGAAATAAGGTTCTGCTGGCCATTGTCGTCCTTCTCCTCCTTACCAACCTCGGGATGCTGCTATTCATCTTTTCAATGAACAGGTCTTCCGAAACCCCTCCAAAAGGGCCGGGATTCACCGAACGACTGAGGAAGGAAGTAGGGTTCACGGAAGACCAGATGAAAGTGTTCGAACCAAAAAAGAAAGCCTTCTGGACCATGATGAACAGCCGGTTCGAGGCTATGCACAACACAAAAGAGCAGTTTTATCTCCAATTATACGATCCCGCCATCCCCGATTCCATCCTGGTGAGTAAAGCCAGTGAGATTGGAAATCTCCAGAGAGACATTGACCTGCAGGTGATCCGTCATTTTAAGGATGTGAGGAAAATGTGCCGGCCCGACCAGCTGATTAAATATGATTCCCTCCTTCCCCCGATCATCCACCGGATGACCCAGATCCCGGGTAAAAAATAACAGTATTTAGTTGGATTCAGAAGTGACCGGCAGGCCTTTGAGTCTGCCTGAACTTAGCTTTTCACACTTAGCCTTCTTAGGATTTTTGGGTAATGTGTCAGTTTGAAATTTAATTCCTGAGCAGATAAAAATTTCTGATTTTACTTTGTAGTTCAAAGTGCTTTTAATATCTTTATAGTCTTAAATATTATCAAAATGAGAATGAAGACTTTCGGCGTTGTTGCCTACATCTCAATGATATTAGCCCTTACGGTAGCAGCACTCAGCATTATTGGCATTGCAATCACAGGTCTTTATCCAGGGATTATTGTGTTATTGTTAGTGGCTCTGATTCCAATTGCTTCTAAGTTTTACGCTAAAAAAATTATTAGCAAGTCCAATCATTATCAGAGAAATTATTACACAACATTCACAATTGTTAATTTGCTGTCAATCCTGATCGTGTTATGGATGACATTTGTAATCGTGCATAACCGTGTTCTTAATGACTGTTGTTGATTTTTATCATGCAGTCACATTGACAAGTGTAAATCGCAAACGACTTCCTGACATGAAAAAATTCAAACTGAATACCAATTTTTGATTTTTCATTTAAAGCTCCGCTACATTGTGATCAGCCGATCATCACCCAGTTCTTGAGCGCAGCCTCTATCTCATCGATTCTGAAGGGTTTTGAAACATAGTCGTTCATCCCTGCTTCAATACATCGCTCCCGGTCGCCCGTCATAGCATCCGCGGTGAGGGCAATGATGGGCAGGTCCTTCCATTGATCTCCCATGCCCCGGATCATCCTTGTGGTAGTATAGCCATCCATTTCGGGCATGTTGACATCCATGAATATGAGTGAAGGCCTGTTAAGTGTTAGGATTTCGAGCGCCTTCTTCCCGTTCTCTGCTTTCAATACGGTGAGTCCCATGCGGGTAAGCACCTCATTGATCAGCATCATATTCACCGCATCGTCTTCTACTACCATCACACAGGCCGATCCGAATCTTTTTATCCTGGGTACAGCGGGCCGCTTTTTCTCTTCGATATTGGAAGCAACAAACAGGGAGCAGATCATGGCATAGAGTTCATACATCTTCACCGGCTTGCTCAGCAGCTTATATATGCCCGCCTCATCCGCTGCTTTCTGGTAGATATTCTTCTCCATCGGAGTCAGCATCAGTATGTGTGCGGCCAGGTTATAAGGCATTCTTTTTCTTATTTCCTTTGACAAACTGAGACCATCCATTCCAGGCATGTTGTAATCGATCAGTATCAGATCGAATGGTTCGTCGCCGGCTTCTATCCTGTCGAGTATCGGGAAGAGCTCCGCAGAACCTGCCGCCACTTCACAAACAATGTCGAAAAATTTGAAGATCTTCTGTATCAGCCAGAGACTGGTCGCATTGTCATCAACCACCAACACTTTCCTCAGCGGAGGACGATAAACAGAGGATATTTGAGGCATGTGGTTCAACACTTCCAGCGGCACATGCAGGGTAAATTCGCTGCCCTTGTTGATGGTGCTTTTCACCGTCAGGTTGCCGCTCATCAGTTCAGCAAGGCTTTTGGATATTGTCAGACCCAGTCCAGTGCCACCAAATTTTCTTGTGGTGGAAGAATCTGCCTGGGTGAAGCTTTCGAATATCTTTCCCAATTTTTCCTTGGAGATACCAATGCCCGTGTCCTTCACCGACAACTCGATGTCGAGAAATCTTTTTCCGTCCTTGACGTAGATCTCACCTGCAGGTATAACCGAAATAATAATCTCACCGTCGGAGGTGAATTTTATGGCATTTCCCAGGAGATTGACCAGAACCTGCCTGATCCTCACGGGATCACCGGTAAATATGGAAGGGATCGCCGGATCGATGTAGCAGATCATTTCGAGATTCTTCTCAAAGGCTTTCACCGTAAGTATGTCCACCGTTTCTTCAACGAGTTCATCCAGCCTGAGCGGTGTATTGTCGATATGCAGTTTGCCAGCTTCGATCTTGGAAAAATCCAGGATGTCATTGATGATCTCGAGCAATCCGTAGGCCGACTTCTTTACATTGCCGAGGTAGTCTCTTTGCGACTTCTGCAAGTCAGTGGTCAGCACCAGGTCGGTGAAGCCGATGATACCATTCATTGGTGTTCTTAACTCATGGCTCATATTGGCCATGAATTCACTTTTGGCATTGCTGGCTTTTTCGGCGATGTCTTTTGCCTGCACCAGTTCCTGTTCCATTTGTTTTCGCTCGATGGCGGCAGCAAGTGTGGAGGCAAAGGATTGCAGGATGGAGAATTCGGTAATTGTCCATTGCCGTTCGTTCTTGCAATCTGCAAAACTTACGAATCCCCAGAAATGATTGAGCGTAAATATCGGGATCGCAGAGACCGATTTGATCTTCTGGGTCTGATAGTATCGTTTGAGATCCTGCTCCTTCAGAGTGCTGACGTTATTACAATAGATGTCCTCCTTCCGCAGGGTTTGGACCATTTCGGAATCTTCGGCCAGTTCAATATCCTGGAAGGTGGGATCATTGGTCGTGAGTTCACCACTAAAACTGTCCCAGTGGACGAGTTGACTGCTAAAGTTCGACTTCGTATCCCTGTTGTAATAATTTCTGTAAACATCAACTACATCCACGTGCATCTTGATACCAAGTAATTGGATCGCTTCACCGATGGCTTCTTCCAGGCTGTTGTTGATGATAAGCTGGTGGGTAGCTTCAGCTACTGCCTGGAGCAACTGGTCCTTCCTGCGCAGGCTTTCCTCGGTCTTCTTGATCTCGGTGATATTGTGAGCAAAACCAAGCACCCCCCAGACATAACCCTCCGCATCGATCAGTGGCACTTTCACCGTACTCATCACCTGCGGCACACCATTTATGTAGGAAGGTTCTTCCATAATGAATTTAGCCTTCCCTGACTGGATTACTTCTTTGTCATCGGCCCAGAATCCACGGATGCCCTTCAACGGATCACCCTTCACCACCTCTTCAGGAAAACCGATTTCGATGTCATCCTTACCCACAAAATCCTGTGGCGTCATCGCAAGACTGTCAGCATAAGCCTGGTTAACCAACAGGAACCGGTGGCCAAGGTCCTTGATAAAGATCCAGTCGGGGGTGGAATTGATCACCGTGCGCAATAGCTGTTCGGACTGTTTCATTTCCATCAGCAACTGCTCGCGTTCCGCCTCAACTTTTTTCCGTTCCGTGACGTTTCTCGAAGTGCAGATGATCTTCACTATCACGTCATTTTCCTTCATTGGCTTGAGGATACTTTCGAGCCAGATGTATTCTTCATTCTTGTTTTCTATTCGGAAATTGATTGTAAGTGATCCCAGTTCTTTTAATGCAGGACTTCCTTCCTTAGGCAGAAATTTATGCAGGTCGTCAACATGTATGAAGTCGAGGATACGCGCCCCGACCAATTCCTCCCTGGTGAAACCCAGCACTTTTTCAACAGAAGGACTTACATATAGTATCGTTCCATTTGGCGAGTGTTCGGAGATGATATCTTCAGAATGTTCTGCAAGCAAACGGAATTTCTGTTCACTTTCCTGCAGTGCATTTTCCGCTTCCTTCTTGGACTGTTCCGCCAGGAATTTATCGGTGACATTCAATCCAATGCCCTGGATCTCGGACACGATACCCGAGTCGTCCTGCAGGCTGATGAACTCCCATTCGGTCCACACAAAATCATCATTTTTACGAATGGGTTTGCGGATAAGGAGTTTGTATATCCTGCCTGGATTCTTCCAGCATTCGTCCGCTACTTGCTGGCAGCGCTGAACATCCTTAAAAAAGATGGTAGTCTGAAATGGCTGACCGATCAATTCCTTTTCTTCATACCCGAAAGTTTTCAGAAACTGGGCATTGGCATAGGTGAACAATGCCGAACGATCGATCCGGATCACATAGTTAGTCTGTGAACTGAGTATGGACGAAAGGTATTTCTGTTCTTTGAGGAGTTTGTTTTTTGCGGCCTGCAATTCCCTGAAATTCTTCTGATTGCTTTTGAATAGCGGTTCAAGTACCAGTACACCCAGCACGATCAGTGCCAGGATCAGCGACACCAATTTACTGGTGTTGATGGTTGAGGTTTCCTGGATCTTTTCATTTATGATGCTTAGAAAAAGACCGGCCGCCTGCTCCATCAATGGAGTCAGTCGGCGCTCATTTTCCATGAGTCTCGTTAGGTATTCGTCATGGTTGCTCCTCAGCTTGGAATTCGAGGCCCAGGCTACTTCGTTGGCTACCCCGGTTATGCTGTTGACATAAACCCTTGCCCTGGACAGGATTGCATTGATCTCATCGGCTTTGGGACCGAATATTTTCTGCTGCTTCAGGCCTCCCTGAATAGTTTGTTGATTGTTATTGAATTCGACAAGCTCTTTCCTGAGGTTGTTCCGGATTTCGGCTTCACTGGCATTCGTTTCGTGGAGGGAAAGCAAAAGAAGGGCTTCCTTGATAATAGATTGCGTGAGCATCCTTTGCCTGGCGGCAAAATTCACCACGCCCGCCATTTTTTCATTCTGCTCTGATTTGGACCTGACGAGGTAATACCCAAAAAAGTTGAATAAAATGATGAGCGAAATCAGTATGATGGCTATCCCGACAAGTTTACGGAAAGGGGTCTTCATTGGTGTTCAACGGATTGACTTCCTGTTAAACTGCCAAACGCCGATTTAATTGTGAGAAAGTGGAAGTAAAATCCAAAAATAATCAGTAATCAATGACTTGTTCCTCAATTAATTCGGGTATTTTCCGGAACTCATATTGCTGGTTCCTCAACTGAGGTTCGAAGCCGGCTTCGGAAATGGCCTCCTGGATACTTTTATAGGTAAATCTATGAGGTGCGCCAGCAGCGCTGACTACGTTTTCCTCGATCATGATACTTCCGAAATCATTGGCCCCGGCCTGCAGGCAGAGTTGGGCAGTTTGCTTGCCCACCGTTAGCCAGGATGCCTGGATATTTTTCACATTGGGCAGCATTATCCTGCTCATAGCGATCATACGTATGTACTCTTCCGGTGTGGTCAGGTTGTGCACGCCACGGATCCTTGTCAGCAGGGTGTCAACATCCTGGAAGGTCCAGGGTATGAAGGCCAGGAAGCCCTTGGCTCCTTCTGGTTTGCGGGTCTGGACCTCCCTGAGTTTGACAAGGTGCTCAAAACGTTCGGTAATCGTTTCCACGTGGCCAAACATCATGGTTGCGGAAGTAGTCAGGCCGGCCTTATGTGCCTCGTGCATGATGTCGAGCCATTCCTGTGATCCGCATTTGCCCTTGGAGATCAACCTGCGGACACGGTCGGTCAGGATCTCGGCTCCGGCACCTGGCAGTGAATCCAGTCCCGCTTCCTTGAGTGCGGCAAGCACTTTGGCATGGGTGGATTTTTCGAGCTTGGTGATGTGGGCGACTTCGGGAGGACCCAGGGCATGCAATTTGAGCGTGGGATAGAGCTTTTTGAGCTCACGGAACAGGTCGGTGTAGAATGACAAACCCAGGGAAGGATGGTGGCCACCCTGCAAAAGCAACTGCTCACCTCCATACCGGAAAGTCTCGTCGATCTTGGTTTTGTAGGTGGAAATATCGGTGATATAGGCATCAGGATGCCCGGGAACCCGGTAGAAATTGCAGAATTTGCAATTGGCGATGCAGACATTGGTGGTGTTTACATTCCGGTCGATGATCCAGGTGACTTTGCCGTGCGGAACCTGCTTCTTCCGGAGCTGGTTGGCAATGAACATCAGATCGGCAAGGGGAGCATTTTCAAATAGAAAAACGCCTTCTTCAACAGACAAAAACCCGAAATTCAGCGCTTTGTGGTACAGTTCATCAACATTCATATCAAATCTGTTCACTGCAAAAGTACTAAATGAACTAACTTAAGTTGTGCTAAAACAATTGCTTGATTCCAAAGAGATTTCATGGTCTGGAAATTATCCATAACTGCCCTACTGCTGTTTTCCATTTCTTCCACCCGAGCCCAGGAAGAATTCGTTCAAACCCCTTCAAAATACATTACTGAAATTCCCTTTCGCCTTCTTACCGGTGGCATAATCGTCCTTAAGGCCAGGATTGGCAACTTCCCGGACAGTCTGAATTTCATCCTGGATACAGGCAGCGGGGGTATTTCCCTGGACTCGCTTACCACCGCGCGATTGCAATTGAAAACCGAACAGTCGCAGCGGACGATCCGGGGCATTGCGGGCATTCGAAAAGTGAAGTTCTGGTATAATAAGCCCCTCCATTTACCAGGACTCACGGTGGACAGTCTCAATTTCCACATCAACGACTACGACCTGCTCTCCAGCGTTTACGGAGAGAAGATCGATGGCATTATTGGATTTAGTTTTATATCGCGCTATATCCTGCATATTAACTACGACAGCTCAAAGATCTTTGTATACACCAGGGGAACTGTGCGCTACCCGCGCGGAGGATACCTGATGAAGCCCCTGCTCGTGAACATACCAGTCAGCTCGCTGACCATCCGGGATGAAACCCAGGTGACCGGCAAATTTTACTTCGACACCGGGGCAGGCATGTGCCTGCTACTTTCGTCCGACTTCGTGGAAGACAGCATGTTTGTGCGAACAAAAACCCGCTGGAAGCTGTCCCAGGCCGAAGGCCTTGGGGGTAAAACACCAATGAAACAGGGTGTGGTCAAACAAGTGAAACTGGGCCCTTACAAGTTCCGGTCTGTACCGACTTATATATTTGACGACGACTTCAACATCACCTCCTATCCTTTTCTCGGTGGGCTGTTGGGAAACGACCTGCTGCGACGCTTCAACCTGATTATCAATTATGAGAAAAAGGACATCCACCTGTTGCCCAACTCTCATTTCAGGGAAAAATTCGATTATTCCTATACCGGTCTGGGAATGTATATGGTGGACGGTCTCGTGAAAGTGGTGGACGTCATGAAGAATTCGCCGGCAGAAAAGGCGGGATTTCTGCCCGAAGACATCATCGTTTCCGTGGATAACGACCCCCGCGGCAGTATCCAGGATTTTAAAAACCTGATGCAGTATCCCGGTAAAAAAATCAAGGTGATCGTCTATCGAAACAGCCAGCCTGTTCAGCTGAACCTCAGGGTGGGGAGTCTGTTAAAATGATTAATTTGCGTCCCTTATGCTACAATTTGATCGTTTTACACTCGATAACGGGCTTAAAGTGATCGTACATGAGGACAAGTCTACGCCGATGGCCGTGGTAAATGTCATGTACGATGTTGGGGCGAGGGACGAAGATCCTTCCAAAACAGGATTTGCCCATTTGTTTGAACACCTGATGTTTGGCGGCAGCATCAACATTGAGGATTTTGAGACGCCACTGAACATGGCGGGAGGAGAAAACAACGCCTATACCAGCAATGATGTTACGAATTATTACATTCAACTCCCTTCAGAAAACCTGGAAACGGCACTTTGGCTGGAAAGCGACCGGATGCTATCCCTCGCTTTCAATGAAAAAAGCCTGGACGTTCAGCGCAAAGTAGTCTGCGAAGAATTCAAGGAACACTACATCAACAAACCCTATGGTGATGTATGGTTCAGACTGCGGGAAATGGCATACAAAAAACACCCCTACCGCTGGATGACCATCGGAAAGGAACTTTCGCATGTCGAGAATGCCGCGTTGTCGGATGTCAAGAATTTTTTCCGCAAACATTACAACCCAACAAACGCCATCCTGGTGATAGCAGGAAATGTGCAGACCAGCGAAGTGAAATCATTGGCTGAAAAATGGTTTGGCGACATCCCTGCCGGAGAAAAATACAACAGGGATGTAGCGCAGGAGCCAAAGCAGACGGAGGCCAGGTCGATGGAGATAAAGGCAAATGTGCCGCTCGATGCGATTTACAAATGCTGGCACATGGACGCCAGGCTGGATCATGGTTATTATGTCGCGGATCTGATTTCTGAAGTGCTCGGTGGCGGAAGTTCTTCCAGGCTCTACCAACGGCTCGTAAAGGAAAAGCAATTACTGAGTAATATCGAATGCTATCATTATGGTTCCGTAGATGCGGGACTGATGGCTATCGAAGGCAAGCTCGTCAAAGGAGTTAAGATGCATGAGGCGGAAAAGGCCATTGAAGAAGAGCTGGACATCATGAAGCGCGAATTGATCAGTGACAAGGAGCTCACCAAGATCAAGAATAAAACAGAGGCGGCTATTGCTTTTGAAGACATGAGCGTGATGACCAGGGCGAATAACCTGGCCTTCTATGAAATACTTGGTGATGCAGCCCTGTTCAACACCGACAGAGATAAATATTTTGCGGTTACTGCTGCTGACGTACTTGAGTACAGCAGAAAGATCTTCGACAGGACGAATTCCAACACCATTCACTATTACAGCGAGAACTGAAGATCGAAAAAGAAAGGAAAAAATTATGTTGATAAGAACGGTTCCACCACCTATTAAGGATCCCACCGAATTTGAAGTAAATCTCCCTCCCTGCGACAAACATACCCTCAGAAATGGAGTGGAAGTCTACTCCCTGAATATGGGCACTGAAGACACGTTGATGGTCAACTGGACCTTTCACGCGGGCAACAGTTATGAAACAAGTAACCTGGTGGCAACCGCTACCAGCCAGCTTTTAAAAAACGGCACAGGAAGATTGTCGGCATTTGAAGTGAACGAACATTTCGAATACTATGGCGCCTCGCTCAGCAGGCACAGCAATCATGAAACTGCGGACATTGTATTACACTGTTTGTCCAGGCATGCCAACGAGTTGCTGCCGGTGGTTGCTGAGATCATTTCTGACAGCCGTTTCCCACAGAATGAACTGGATATTTTCATCCAGAACTCGAAACAAAAACTACAGGTCAGTTTGCAGAAATGCGAATTCGTAGCCTCCAGGTTGATAGACGCGCACCTCTTTGGCGAGGGACATCCATATGGCAAATACAGCACACCTGCCGACTATGATGCCCTCAGGCGGGAGGACCTACTCGCATTTTTTGATGAGCACTATCGCAAGGGCAGGTGCATCATCTTCGTCGCGGGTAAGCTCCCCCCCGGTCTGTTTGAACTGCTGGAAAAAGAATTCGGAGGTCTCAGCCTCCACGCGCCCCAGGCGGGTTATATTTCTACCAGTCATTTGCTGAACCCATCAATGCAGAAAAAACAAGTGCTGATCAATGATCCCGAAGGAGTGCAGGCAGCTATCAGGATAGCCAGGCCTTTTCCGAACCGACACCATCCGGATTTCAAGAAAGCGATGGTGCTGAATAATATCTATGGGGGCTTCTTTGGTTCGAGACTGATGACCAATATCCGGGAAGACAAAGGCTACACCTATGGCATCTATAGTTACCTGATGAATTTCATCCAGGAAAGCGGGTGGATCATCAGCACTGAAGCAGGCAGGGATGTCAGTGAAGCCACTGTGTCCGAGATTTACAAGGAAATGGAAGAGATCCGTGAAGAATCAATTGATGAGGAAGAATTAAGGATGACGCGCAACTACATGATCGGGTCTATACTCGGAGAGCTTGACGGACCCTTCCAGGTATTGAGCCGCTGGAAGAGTCTTGTTCTGAATGATCTGGATGTCCGTTATTTTAACGAGGTGATAAATGTGATCAAAACTATCACCGGTGAGGAACTGCAGGACCTGGCCAAAAAATATCTTGTTCCCGATGAATTCTATGAGCTGGTTGTGATTTAATTTCAGCGCACACGAACCTGTTGATTATGATTTACGACCGCAAGGATCTGTCAGGGGATCAACTGATTCACTTTTACCGCAGCATTCTGCTTCCGAGGATGATCGAAGAAAAAATGCTGGTCCTGTTAAGGCAGGGAAAGATCAGCAAATGGTTTAGTGGCATCGGCCAGGAAGCCATATCCACGGGCATCACCCTGGCGCTTCAACCCGATGAATGGATACTTCCCCTACACAGGAATCTCGGTGTTTTTACCAACAGAAATATGCCATTGCGAAAACTCGTCAGGCAGTGGCTCGGTCGCGCCGATGGTTATTCGAAGGGAAGGGAAAGAAGCTTTCATTTCGGGAGCAGCGAACATCATATCTGTGGCATGATCTCACATCTTGGCCCACAGCTTGCCATTGCCGATGGCATCGCACTCGCTTCGGTATTAAGAAAGGAAAACAAAGTGGCAGTGACCTTCACGGGTGAAGGCGGTACCAGCGAGGGTGACTTTCATGAGGCACTCAATATCGCCGCGGTTTGGGACCTGCCGGTAATTTTTGTTGTTGAAAACAACGGCTATGCGCTGAGCACGCCTTCTTCAGAGCAATACCGTGGCGAAAGCATTGCTGAACATGCACGCGGTTATGGCATGGAAGGAATAAGAATCGATGGCAACAATTTACTTTCGGTTTATGACACCGTAAAGGGAATCAGGGACTATTGTCTCAAGCGACAAAAACCCTACCTGCTTGAATGCTCTACATTCAGGATGCGCGGCCATGAGGAAGCGAGTGGCACAAAATACATTCCCGATTACCTGTTCGAAGTATGGGAAAGAAAGGATCCTGTTGCCAGATTCGAGGAATGGCTAATGACTTCCGGCGTACTTACGGAGGAGGTGAAAGGAAACATCAGGGAAGAGTTCAGGAATTATATTGAAGAGGAGATCTCCGACGCTTTTGAAAGCGATACCACCCCAGCCTCAACCTATACCGAATTAAAGGATGTGTATGCTCCGCCCGTTTATCCATCACCGTTAGATCATCCTGTGGGAGAGGCTGCCCGGGATGGACACCAACCGATTAGATTTATTGACGCGATCAGCGAAGGGTTGTATCAATCGATGCAACAGCATGATGAACTCATCCTCATGGGACAGGACATAGCGGAATATGGCGGGGCATTCAAGATCACGGAAGGATTGCACGAGGTA
>Ga0193753_10002478_pt1 | contig 14450 bp, 11 predicted proteins | sample H1c2metaG_FD_144925 | JGI IMG/M metagenome (GOLD analysis project Ga0193753, IMG submission 144925) | Soil microbial communities from a riparian zone of the East river system, Colorado, United States - H1c2 | ecosystem: Environmental > Terrestrial > Soil > Riparian zone | place: USA: East... | reverse complement strand
CGACGTCGTACGGCAACGCCGGCGCTTCGAGCAGTAACGGCGACTCTCCGGGACACGATCCGCTCTCGCTCGCGCTGGCTGAAGTGCGGAGTGGGCACGCCGACCGTGCGATCGCGCTGCTGATGCGCGAGGCCGGACGCGAGAAGACGAGTCGCGGTCGTTTTCTCTTGCAGGCGCAATTGGCGCGCATCATGGTGGAAGCAGGTCACGATCAAGTAGCCGTCCCGGTGCTCGAACAACTGTTGGCCGCCATCGAATCGCATCGCCTCGAAGAGTGGGAGTCCGGTGAGCTCGTCGCCGCGCCCATGGCCTTGATGTATCGCGTGCTCGAGAAAAGCGGCGCCGATTCGGGCGCGCAACAGAGCCTGTACCTTCGCATCTGCCGGCTGGATCCGATTCAAGCGATCAGCTTCACGCAGACCTGACCATGGTCAAGCGTGAGATCGAGCGGACTGTTCAGCCGTCAATCCTTGACCGGCTGACCGACAACGAACCGCGAGTGTCGGCGGACCCGCACACGACCTACGCCGAGTCGTTGCGCGAGTTCAAGATATCGGTGCAGCGCGATCTCGAGTGGCTGTTGAACACGCGCCGCACGCCTGAGCCGGCGGGTGAGGAGTTTGCCGAGCTTCAGAATTCATTGTTCAACTACGGCGTGCCCGACATCACGTCGCTCAGCAGCGACTCGCCCGAGGCGCGGATGCAGTTGATGCGTGACATGGAGGAAGTGCTGACGGTGTTCGAGCCGCGGTTGGCCAATGTGCTGGTGTCCATCGTGGAGGCCGAAGGAGAATCGCATCGTCGCGAGCTCCGCTTCATGGTGGAGGCCACGTTGCGGCTCGACCCCACGCCAGAACAGGTGATGTTCGACACGGTCCTGCATTTTTCCAGCGGGCAAATCGACGTGACGGACAAGTCCAATGCGTGAGGAGCTGCTTCACTACTACGAGCGTGAGCTCACGTATCTTCGCCGCATGGGCGCCGAGTTCGCGCAGCGGTACCCCAAGGTGGCCGGCCGGTTGTTGATCGAGCCGAACAAATGCGAGGATCCTCATGTCGAGCGGATGCTCGAAGGGTTCGCATTTCTTGCGGCGCGCGTGCATCTCAAGATCGACGACGATTTCCCCGAAGTCAGCGAAGCGCTTCTCAACATCGTCTACCCGCACTATGTGCGGCCCATCCCGGCGATGTCGATCGTCGAAATGAAGCTCGATCCGGAGCAGGGAAAGCTGGTCACGGGGTACCGGGTGCCGCGCGGAACGATGCTCTTCTCGCGGCCGGTGGATGGCGTCCCGTGCAAGTTTCAAAGCTGTTACGACACTACGCTGTGGCCGATCAATGTAGCGGCCGCGCAATGGACGACGCCCGACCGTCTCAAGCCGCCGGCGCGCCTTGGCGACGCGGCCGCGGTGCTGCGTCTCGAGCTGCGGTGTCAGCCCGACGTTCTGTTCTCTGCGCTCGATCTCAAGTCGCTGCGGTTCTATCTCGACGGCTCCGGTAACATCACGGCTGCGCTATACGAGCTGCTGAACACGAGCGACCGCACCATCATCGTGCGCGAGCTCGCCGGCGCCCCTGGCTCTGCCAAGACGCCGAGAACGCTGACGCTTCCGGCGTCGGCGCTGCAACCGGCCGGACTGGGCCCCGACGAAGGCATGCTGCCGTATCCCGGCCGCTCGTTCGAAGCGTACCGTCTCATTCAAGAGTACTTCACGTTCCCTGAGAAGTATCTCTTTCTCGACCTGAACGGGTTCGAGCAGATCGCCGCGGCGGGATTCGGCGGCGGTATCGAAGTGCTCATTCCACTTCCCGCATACGAGCGCGGCGATTGGCGCGCGATGCTCGAAGCAGGGGTTTCCGCGTCCACGTTCCGGCTCGGCTGCACGCCGATCGTCAATCTCTTTCCACACGTATCCGAGCCGGTGATGCTGACGCAGAAGCGTCAGGACTACCACTTGATCGCCGACGCGCGGAGACGTCTCACGACGGAGATCTTCTCGGTCGATCAGGTGAACGCCGTGACGCCCGACTCCGAGCGGCCGCTGCGCTTCCTTCCGTTCTATGCGCCGTCGCGCACTGTGCGCGGGCTTCCACTTCAAATGCGGCGCGCGCAGGACGTCGACGCCGGGGACGAACACTCCGGCCTGTACTGGCTCGCGAAGCGGCGTGAGAGCGGATGGCGGAGTGACGAGGGGACGGACATTATGCTCTCGTTCGTCGACCGATCCGGACGATCGGCGCATCCGGAGCAGGACACCGTCACGGCACGTCTTACCTGCTTCAACAGCGACCTCCCGGCGCGACTCGCGTTTGGGAATCCGGCCGGCGATTTCGAGTTGGAGGGCGGTGGCCCCATTCGCCAGATCACCGCGCTCATCAAACCGACGCGCGTCGTCCAACCGCCGCTCGGCCACGGCCAGACGTGGCGACTCATCTCGCAGCTCTCGCTCAACTACCTGTCCCTCGTGGAAGGCGGCGTGGAAGCGTTGCGCGAAACGCTCCGGCTCTACGACTTCGGTGATTCGGCGAGCGCGCAGAAACAAATCTCCGGGGTCGTTGGCGTAAACAGCGAGCCAACGTTCGCCCGCATCCTCACCGAGCATGGTCTCACCTTCGCGCGCGGCCGGCGCGTCGATCTCGACCTCGACGAGGAGGAGTTCACCGGCGGCGGCGTGTTCTTGTTCGGTGCGGTGCTCGAGCGGTTCCTCGGTCTCTACGCGTCGATCAACAGCTTTTCGATCTTGTCGGTGCGGTCGCGCCAGCGGAAGCGGCCGGTGTATCAATGGCCCGCGCGCGCTGGATGGAAGCCGTTGCTATGACCGTCGATCCCAAGCTGCTCGGCCGGCTGCTCGACGCGCCGCAGACGTACGACTTCTTCCAAGCCGTGCATCTGCTTGAACGCCTGTTGCCGGAGCGTTCCCCGATCGGCGAGTTCGCTGATCCGGGCGACGAGATCGTTCGTTTCAGCACGCCGACGGGCGTTGCATTTCCCGCCAGCGCGATTCAGTCGCTCGTCGAGTCGCCTGGCGACGCGCCCGCCAAGATGGTGGTGAACTTCTTCGGGCTCACGGGTCCGCAGGGCGTTCTGCCGATCGACTACAGCCTCTATGTCGCGCATCGCGGGCGAGCCGGCGATCAGGCCCTCCACGCGTTCCTTGGGATTTTCGAGCATCGGATCATCTCGCTGTTCTATCGGGCTTGGGCGAAATCGCATGCGGCGGTGGGGCTGGAAGGCAGCGGTTCGCAGGAGACCCACGAGGACGAGGCGACGAGGCAAAACTGGCTCACCCGTCACCTGCTGAGTCTTGTCGGCATGGGCGGGGCGGGTCAGCAGAGGCGCATGCCGATGCCGGACGAAGTGCTGCTCTACTATTCCGGCCTTCTGAGCATGCCGTCTCGCCCGGCGGCCGCGCTCGAGCAGCTCGTCGCCGATTTCTTCGACGTGCCGGTCGCGGTGGAGCAGTTCGTGGGTGCATGGTATCCACTGGACGAGTCGGCGCAGACCGCGCTCGACGCCGATTTGAGCATTCCTGCCGGGCTCGGCGGGGGTGCCGTGGCGGGCGACGAGGTCTGGGATCAGCAGGGACGCGTTCGTCTTCGCATCGGCCCTCTCACGAGAACGCGGTACGACGAGTTTCTTCCCGGCGGGCAATCATACGAAGCCTTGCGTGGCCTCACCCGCTTTTTCGCCAATGATCAACTCGATTTTGAAATCCAGCTCGTGCTTGCGCGGGATGAAGCGCCACCGTGTCGGCTCGACGCCGACGACACGCCGCTTCCGTTGGGCTGGTGCACCTGGCTCCGCACCGTTCCCCTGGCGCGCGATCCGGACGACGCGCTCTTCACGTTGTAGCTCTTGTCAGTCTTGTAAGTCGCACTCCCAGCACTCTCACACGTAGCTCACGAGGCGTTCAATGGCCGTCAATCTCCGAGCTCTCATCGGGAAGCTCAACCACACGACGCGGAGCGCCGTGGAAGCCGCCGCCGGACTGTGCCTATCTCGCACGCACTACGACGTCGAGATTGAGCATTTTCTCATGAAGGCCCTCGACAACACCGACGGCGACATTGCGGCGATTCTCAAGCAATACGGGATCGACCGGTCGCGCCTGTCGTCCGAGTTGTCGAAGAGCCTCGACCATCTCAAGACCGGCAACGCGCGCACACCGGCGGTGAGCCCGCACGTCGCGCTCATGCTGAGCGAGGCGTGGACCATCGGCTCGCTCGACTACGGCGCGCATCAAGTGCGGTCGGGACACGCGCTCATCGCGCTCCTGTCCAACGAAGAGTTGTCGCGCATGGCGAAGGAAATCAGCCGCGAGCTGACCAAGATTCCGGTCGAGACGTTGAAGAAGGATTTCGTCGCGATCACGTCCGACTCGTCCGAGGAAATCGAAGCGGCGCGGACGCAGGGCACGTCGGCGGGTGCGAGCGCGGGCGGTGACGGTCAGAAGATCGCCGGCCCTGGCGGCGGCAAGCAGCCCAACCTCGACGCGTACACGGTCAACCTCACCGAGCGCGCCAAGTCCGGAAAGATCGACAACGTGCTCGGACGCGATTTCGAGATTCGTCAAATCGTCGACATCCTGCTCCGTCGCCGGCAGAACAATCCGATCCTCGTCGGCGAAGCCGGCGTCGGTAAGACGGCAGTCGTCGAAGGCTTCGCGCTTCGCATCGCCAAGGGTGACGTGCCCGAACCGCTGCGCAACGTTACGCTTCGCACGCTCGACCTCGCCCTCTTGCAGGCGGGCGCCGGCGTCAAGGGCGAATTCGAAAATCGCCTCAAGGGTCTGATCGAAGAAGCGAAGAACTCGCCGACGCCGATCATTCTGTTCATCGACGAAGCGCATACCATGATCGGGGCCGGCGGCGCCGCGGGTCAGAACGACGCTGCCAATTTGCTCAAGCCGGCACTCGCACGCGGCGAGCTGCGCACGATCGCGGCGACGACGTGGAGCGAGTACAAGAAATACTTCGAGAAGGATCCGGCGCTTGCCCGCCGCTTCCAGCTCGTGAAGATCGAGGAGCCGAGTGAGGAGACGTGTATGCAGATGATGCGCGGTCTGTTGGCGCCGCTGGAGAAACATCACAACGTGCGCATCGTGGACAGCGGATTGGATGCCGCCGTTCGTCTCTCGCATCGGTATCTGCCCGATCGTCAACTTCCCGACAAAGCCGTGAGCGTGCTCGACACCGCATGCGCGCGCCTTGCGCTCGGGCAGAACGCGACGCCGCCGGCCGTCGAAAACGCAACTCGCCGCCTCGATGATCTCGCCGTTCAACGGCGCGTACTCGAGCGCGAAGCCGCGGTCGGCATGGATCACTCGGAACGGCTCGCCGGCATTGACACGCAGCGCGCCGCGACGGAAGCGGACCTCGCCAAGCTCACCGAGCGTTGGCAGAAGGAGAAGGGTCTCGTCGACAAGATCCGCGACCACCGCCAGAAGTTGGAAGACCATCACCTTGGCACGACGAAGACGGACAACGCGGACGGCCTTCGCACGGCACTCGGTTCCCTCGACGACGAGCTCGAGGCGTTGCAGGGTGAGACGCCGCTCATGCGCGTGTGCGTCGACGCGTCGGTGATCGGCGAAGTCATCTCGGGATGGACCGGCGTTCCAGTCGGCAAAATGCTGCGCGACGAAATGGGCATGGTGCTCGCGCTCGAAAACCAGCTCGGCGCGCGCGTGATTGGCCAGGGCACGGCGCTCGAAGCGATCAGCCGTCGCATTCGTACGTCGCGCGCCGGGATCGAGGATCCACAAAAGCCGAAGGGCGTGTTCATGCTCGTCGGCCCGTCAGGCGTCGGCAAAACTGAGACGGCGCTCGCGCTGTCCGATCTGTTGTACGGTGGCGAACAGAATCTGATCACGATCAACATGTCGGAATTCCAAGAGGCGCATACCGTCTCAACGCTCAAGGGATCGCCGCCGGGCTACGTGGGCTACGGCGAAGGCGGTGTGCTCACTGAGGCCGTGCGTCGTCGTCCATATTCGGTCGTGCTATTGGACGAAGTCGAGAAAGCGCACCCGGATGTGCTCGAGCTGTTCTTCCAGGTGTTCGACAAGGGTCGCATGGAAGACGGTGAAGGCCGCGAGATCGATTTCAAGAACACGGTCATCATTCTCACGACCAACGCCGGCACCGACACGATCATGACGTTGACGGCGGATCCGGAGACGGCGCCATCGAGCGAAGGTTTGGCGAAGGCGCTCAAGCCGGAGCTCGACAAGACCTTCAAGCCGGCGTTCCTCGGCCGCATGGTCGTCATTCCGTTCTTCCCCGTGAGGGACGAGAACCTCAAGCAGATCGTGCGTCTCAAGCTCGGGAAGGTTCGTCGCCGCATTCAGGAGACGCATCACGTGCACTTGGCGTACGACGAGGCATTGGTGGACGCCGTGACCGCGCGTTGCACCGAGGTGGAGAGCGGTGCGCGCAACGTCGACAACATTCTGACCCACACGCTGTTGCCTGAAATCTCCATGCGGTTGCTGCAACAAATGGCGACGGGCGACGGCATCGGGACGATCACGGTGGGTGTGTCCGACGATGGCGCTCTGACGTATCATGTTGCGGCGGCCGAGGCTGGGGCGGCGGCACCGGTTCGCGCCGGTGACACGAAGTCTACGTTCGCGTCGATGGCATCGACGCCATCAGGGGGCGAGGCCGCCCCTGTCGCTTGACCTAGGGAGCTCTTCTCCATGCCCGTCGATTACACCCAGAAAGGCAAGCCGATGCGGCTGGAAACGCCGCTTGGTGGCGACACCCTTCTCGTCGAGCAGCTCAGCGGGATCGACGCCATGTCGAAACCGTTCGAGTTCACGCTGGATCTGATTTCGGTCAATCAGGCGATCGACCCCAAGAAGCTGTTGCGGTTGCCGGTCTGCGTGACGGTCGATCTGATCGGTGGGGGAGAGCGGTTTTTTCACGGAGTGGTGCGACGGTTCTCGCAACTCGGCCGCTCCGACAATTTCGTGTCGTATCGGGCCGAGGTCGTGCCGATGGTATGGTTTCTGTCGCTCGCCACCGACTGTCGAATCTTTCAGCAAGAGTCGGTGCCCGACATCGTCAAGAAGTTGCTCGACGAGCGCGGGATCAAGGACTACAAGTTTTCTTTGAATAGTGAGTACCAGCCTCGCGACTACTGCGTGCAGTACCGCGAATCCGATCTCGACTTCATCTCCCGCCTGCTCGAAGAAGAAGGGATTTTCTACTTCTTCGAGCACACCAGCAGCAAGCACACCATCGTGTTTGCCGACGTGCCGGCGACGATCAAAGCGGGTCCGGTGTCCAAGCTCAGTGCGGCGATCGTCGCTGCCGGATCGGAGATCGATGACGTGCTCACGTCGTTCGAAGTGGGCAGTGCGGTGTGCAGCGGCAAGGTCACCGTCCATGACTACAACGAGGAGACTCCTGCGCTGAGTCTCGAGCGCTCGGCGTCGGCCGGCTCCACGAGCTACAGCGCCGAAAAATATCGACTGTACGACTATCCCGGGAAATATCTCGTCGCCGGCCAGGGTGATCGCCTCGCGCGCATCCGAATCGAAGAAACGGAGTCGATGAGCCGCACGATTTCCGGATCGACGAACTGTCGGGGTTTGTCCAGCGGCCACAAGCTCGAGATCGCCGACCACTATCGAAAGGATGTCAACCAACCGTATCAGTTGGTCTCGATGCAACATCAGGCGACCCAGGCTGGATATCGAAGCGACAAGGAAGTGCCCGCGTTCGAGTTCGAGTCCAGCTTCGTCGCGATCCCGTACAGCGTTTCGTTCCGCCCAGCCCGCGTCACGCCAAAATCGGTCGTTCATGGAACGCAAACGGCAGTCGTGGTCGGGCCGTCGGGCGAGGAGATCTATACCGACAAGTACGGACGCGTGAAGGTCCAGTTTTTCTGGGATCAGCTCGGGAAAAAAGACGAAAGCAGCTCGTGTTGGATTCGTGTATCGAGCGCGTGGGCCGGAAAGAACTGGGGCGCAATTCAGATTCCACGCATCGGGCAAGAGGTAGTCGTCGACTTCCTCGAGGGCGACCCGGATCGGCCGATCATCACCGGGCGCGTGTACAACGCCGAGCAGATGCCTCCGTATGATCTACCGGCGAATGGGACGCAGAGCGGCGTCAAGTCGCGGAGCTCGAAGTCCGGCGGGCCCCCCGATTTCAACGAATTCCGTTTTGAGGACAAGAAAGGCAGCGAGCAGGTGCTCCTGCACGCTCAGAAAGACTTCGCGCTCGAAGTCGAAAACGACGAGACGCATTCGGTCGGAAACGACCGCAAGAAGACCATCGAGCACGACGAAACGGTCCTCGTGAAGCACGACCGCACCGAGACCGTCAACAACAACGAAACAATCACGGTGGAGAAGGATCGCTCCGTCACGATCAAGAGCGGGAACGACAAGCTCGTCATCTCGACCGGCAACTTCACGCAAGAGGTGAGTGTCGGCAACATGACGACGAAGCTGGGCGCCGGAAACGTCGACGTGAAGACCGGCGGCGGTGCCATCAAACATGAGGCAGTCACGAGCATCGATCTCAACGTCGCCGGCAATAGCATCAAGATCGATCCGAGCGGCATCACGATCAAAGGCATGAAGGTCAGTATCGAGGGATCGATTCAAGTGGAAGTGAAAGCGCCGATGACGACGGTGAAAGGCGATGGCATGCTGACGCTCAAGGGTGGCATCACCATGATCAACTGACGGTGCAACAATGACCGCTTCCGTGACTCCACAGGCCGATCGTCAACACAGCGCTGCCGCGCTTTGCGCTGTCGCCGATGTTGGCGACGAGGCGCGCGCGCTCTTGACCGCGGCTGATTCTCCGCCGCGTCCGTTCCTCGACATGCTGCTCGCGAACGGACTCTTTCCCGATGCCGTTCGCATCCTCGCTCATGCGCTGCCCCGTCGTGAAGCGGTGTGGTGGGCGTGGGTGTGCGCGCGCAAAGTCGCCGGTGCCGAGCCGGCGCCCCCGATCAAAGCCGCGCTCGACGCGACCGAACGCTGGATCGTGCAGCCAACCGAAGTCCATCGACGGCAGGCATTGGAGTTTGGTGAAGCCGCGGAGTTCGGCACGGCCGCCGGCTGTGCCGCGCTCGCGGCATTCATGAGCAGCGGAAGCCTCGCGCCGCCCGAATTGCCCGTCGTACCGCCCGGCGAATACATGACGGCAAAGGCGGTCTCCGGAAGCGTCACCCTCGCCGCGGTCGCCGGCGAGCCGGACAAAGCAGAAGAGAAATTTCAGGAATTCATGAAGCTCGGCCTCGAAGTGGCCGAGCGCACCAAGCTGTGGGCTGCATGACTCGGGAGAGGATCTGACGAATGGGAACTCCAGCCGCACGTGTCGGTGACATGCACGTTTGCCCAATGATCACGCCCGGCGTTCCGCCCATTCCTCACGTCGGTGGACCAATCCTGCCGCCCGGCTGCATCACGGTGCTCATCGGGTCCATGCCGGCCGCGTGCGTCGGCGACATGTGCGTTTGCGTCGGGCCGCCGGACTCGATCATCATGGGTTCCATCACGGTGATGATCGGCGGCAAACCCGGCGCGAAAATGAGCTCGAGTTGCGCGCACGGCGGCACGGTCATCATCGGCTGTCCCACAGTAATCCTCGGCTAACGCGCTGCCGCGACGATCAGCATCAGCCGTCGCGCGCCGCTGACTCGAGGCGCGCCAATCGTTCGGACTCGGCGGCGTTGGACGGAAGCGCTTCCATTCGCACGGTCCCGCCGCGAACAGCGATGATGGCGTCGGCATTCGCGGCAAACGGCCGCAGTTCATGCGTCGCGACCAACACCGCTGCTCCAGCCGCGCGACGGCTCGCGACCCACTCACAGATGAACCCATGCATCGCGGCATCCATCGTCTCCAACGGTTCGTCGAGCACGAGGATTTGTGGATCGCCGAGGAGTGCGGCCGCGACGAGGGCGCGACGCCGTTGACCGAGTGAGAGCTCGCGAACCGTCCGCCACGCAACGTCGATGAGGCCAACGCGATCGAGCGCTTCGCTCACGGCGGCACGCGGCAATCCCCGCAAATCGGCGACGAGGCGCATCACGTCCACGATCGTCGCGTAGGGCGTCAACTCCGGATGCTCGGGCACATATGCAAGACGACGCCGAGCCGCGACTTCATCTCGCCACACGTCGAATCCGTCGATCATCACACTTCCGTGATCGGGTCGCTCGACGCCGGCGACCATTCGCAACAGCGTGCTCTTTCCCGCGCCATTCGGACCGACCACGAGCGTGAGACCCTTCGAAATGTCCAACGCGGCGGCCGTCAGCGCGGGACGCTCGCCGTCGTACGAATAGCGGACGTCGCGAAGTTGAATCATGGCGCGGTCAACCACGTTGGATCACCCGCGGCATTGTGATGTAGCTCGGTCCAGCGTGCGACATGCCAGGCGCGTTCGCGTGTCGCACCCCATCGTATGATCAGCGGTGTGAACCCAAGCGCGACGACGGCCAACATCGGCCAAATGCCGACCACGACTGAAGCCACGAGCGCAAGCACGAACGTCTCACCCGCCGCGCCGGTCTGTCGCGCGCCAACGCCGCGCAGTGCCGCCGCGCCGGCCGCCGCCGCGAGTGGAATCGATGCGGCAACGACGAGCGCCGACACGATTCCCAGTGGCAACAGCGCGATCGGAATGAGAAAAATTGGAAGGCCGATCGCGAGCGCGTCGGTCGTGACCCGAGCGGTCGATGACCAGGCGAGCGATCGCGACCACGCCCACGGTTGGCGTCCGACAAACACAGCGTTGGCCATCCCCGCGGCAAAGGTGGCCACCGCGACGCCGCCGCAGACGGTGATCACCGTCGTGTTGGTGTGCCGCGCGAACTCCGGATTGTTTCGCGTGATGAAATACGCATAGGCCGTGGCTACGGTTGGAACGAGCATGCTGTCGATCATTCGTCGCATGCCGATCGCTCGCCACGTCAATCGAATCCAGATCCACATGCCCGACGAACCACCGGACATGTTCGTTGGGCGACGAGCGCGCCATCGCCGTTTCCGCACCGGAAGGCCGTCCGCGACAACGTCGGCTACGGTGAGCAGCGCGAGCGATGCGGTTCCGAACGTCCACGTTCCCGAGATGGCAGACAAGACGGCGATCGCCGCGATGATACGACCGAGCGGGTTCCTCGCCGGGACGACGACCATCGCGACACCGACCATGATGAGCGGGACGGTCGCCACCTTTGCGAGCGAAATGGGAGCGTGAAAGGCGACGGCCGACGCCGCGGCTCCGATGATGGTGAACGCCACAACGGCGATCTGCGCCGCCGACGCCGCCACGACCGCCGCCCGCCAACTTGCCCGCCGATCCACCGGGAGGCTGCGCATCCATCCTGCGCCACCAAGCGAGACGCGTGGCACAGCGGTCACCGCCAACGCAGCCGCGATCGCCGCGAGCAGCATCCGCGGACCGCCATCGTTGTGTCCTGTCATCGTCACTACCCGAAACACAAATCGACGAAGGGTGTCGAGTGCGTCGGGCGCATAGCCAAACGCAAACACGACGATCCCGAGCGTCAGCGCGTTGGCGCGCAACGCGACGCGGGCGCCGGCCGCCCAATGAAAGCGGATGAGCGATTGGAGCAACAGCATAGTGACGCCACTATCACGAAGGGGTGATATGGATCCGGAGGATGAAAGGAATCAAATGGATTCATCCTCAGAACGGGATGGCTCTCTGGCCCAGGACGGCTTCCATGATCAAACCCTCGCGCGCACCACTATCCCTTCGCGCGATCAATCCCACCAATCCCTTCAATCCCAGTTATGCCAAAGAGTCATCGTCATAGTGGCGTTTGCTTGGCTCGGGCGACGCCACTATGACGAAGAGGTGATACGCATATGGAGGGATGAAAGGAATCAAATGGAGCCATCCCCAGGAGGGGATGGCTCTTCTACCTCAGGAAGCCGGGTGCGACCCAGGCCGTCTGTCGCGTTTTTCCAAGACATGGGCCATTCTCGACCGTATCGTGCGCGGAACTCTGCCACCAATCAGATGACTGTTTTCGATCTCATGTCCCGTCGCTATTTACGCGTGCTGCTCGCTACCGCGGTCGTGTCCCTCGTGCCGAATGGCGCCGATGCGCAGAGCGCAAAGCTGCATTGGCTAGCCGGATGCTGGGAACGACGCTCGGGCGCCACGCTGATCACGGAACAGTGGACGAATCCACGCGGCGGCATGATGCTCGGAACGGGGCAGACGACACGCGCCGACTCAACGATCGAGTATGAGCAACTTCGCATATTCGATCGCACTGGACAAACCGTGTACGGTGCGATGCCGTCCGGCCAGCCTCCCGCCGAATTTGTCGCGACGAACGTGACCGACTCGCTCGTCGTGTTCTCCAACCCCGCCCACGACTTTCCGCAGCGAGTCATCTATCGACGCCGCGGCAACGACTCGCTGCTCGCGCGCATCGAAGGGATGCGTGCCGGTCAGTTGCGAGGGGTAGACTTTCCTTACAATCGGGTCGCCTGCACGAAATGAGTGGCGAAACGGGCGTCAGTTCCGCACTTTCGATGAATGGAATACGCCGAGTGGGAGCCGTCGCCGCGTCTCGCACCATTCGTTCGACGGATCTGGACGCTGCGCGGAGCCGCGCCGACTGTGTTCGCTCCCGAACCCATCGTCCCTGACGGCTGCGTCGAGCTGATCTTCCACCTCGGCGATCCCTTCGCCCAAGTCGTCGACAATCTCCGTTCAATGCAGCCGCGCGCGCTCGTCGTCGGACAGGCAACCGCACCGGCGATTGTAGGACCGACTGGCGCTGTCAACGTCGTCGGAATCCGCCTTCATCCGTGGAGTGCGGCGTCGCTTCTCGACGTCTCGGCCGCCGTTCTGCGCGACCGAGTTTTTTCGATGGACGAGCTGATCGGGCCTGCAGCGAACCGTCTCTGGAACCGACTGGGCGAGCTGTCGTCGCAGCAAATGTCGCGCGAAAACATTGAACGTCTCATCGAGAGCGTGTTCGTCAAACGCGTTCCACCCGATCCTGCCGCCGCGGCGCTCGTTCGATATTTCTCCAGTCAGCCGACACTTCCGTCGACGCGCCTTGCCGCGAACAATTTCGGCCGTACGACACGATGGGTGCAGCGCACGTTCGCCGATGCAATCGGACTCGCGCCGAAGATGTTGGTGCGGATCGTGCGCGTGCAGCGCGTGCTTGGCATGGTGCGCGACAATCCTTCAGCATCGTGGTCCAACGTCGCGCTCGAGGCGGGCTACTACGATCAGTCGCACCTGATTCGCGATTTTCGCCAACTGGTTGGAGCGCCGCCGACGATGCTCGATCTCCAATCACGGTCGCTCACCGAGACGTTCGTCTCTTCGTAGTTGCTCTCTCCTCAGACCAGAGACCTGAGACCTCGCCTTATTCGTGACGCAACGCCACCAACGGATCGACGCGACTTGCGCGCCGAGCGGGAAGTAGCGCTGCGAGCAGCGCAACCGCGGCGAGCAACGCGCCCACGCCAACGAACGTTGCTGGATCCGTCGCCTTCACCTGAAAGAGCAGCGACGAGAGCACGCGCGTGAGTCCGAGGGACGCGACCACGCCGATCGCCAATCCAGGGAGAATCAGCGCGATCGTGCGCCAAACGATCATTCGCATCACGTCCCCCCGGCGAGCACCGAGCGCGATCCGGATTCCGATTTCGTGCGTGCGTTCCGTGATCGAATACGCGAGCACGCCGTAGATCCCGATGGACGCCAGCAAAAGCGCGAGCAACGAGAACAACGCGAGCAATCGCGCGTGAAACAACGGCTCGGCGATGGTGGACGCGATGAAACTCTCCAATGTGCCGACCGATTCCACTGGCTGGTCTTTGTCGAGCGAACGGACGACAGCCCGCATGGCACTGCTCATCGCGCCCGCGTCGCCTTCCGTGCGGACGAGGTAGCTCACGTGACCAAGAAAGAACTTCGACCCGGTCTGCGCCATCGGTTGATAGAGGGCGGCGTCGCGGTCCTGGCGAATGCCTTGTTCGACGATGTCGTCTACCACACCGACAATCGTCAGCCAGTCGGTAGCCGTCGGGTGTTCCGCCATTGTGATTCGCTCGCCGACGGCGCTCTTTCCGGGCCAGAGCCGCTTTGCCATTGACACACTCATGATCGCAACGCCCGGCGACGCTGCGTCGTCGCGATCGGTGAACGCGCGTCCGTCGAGCAACCGGATGCCCATGACCCGAAAGTAGTCCGCGGTCACGGAGGGCTTCGTCGTCCACGTTGCACCGCGCGGAAGTGTGCGAGCGTCGCTGAGGTGAAAGTCGCCCATGATCATCGCGTGCCCGAGCGGAAGCCAATTTATCGCGGCCGCTGCCGACACGCCCGGAAGCGCGGCCATTCGCGTGACAGCCTGCGCGTGGACGTCGCGCATCGCACGCCCGTTCGAGTACTTGGCGTCGGGGAGATTGACCGTCATCGAC
>Ga0193753_10002477_pt1 | contig 14451 bp, 11 predicted proteins | sample H1c2metaG_FD_144925 | JGI IMG/M metagenome (GOLD analysis project Ga0193753, IMG submission 144925) | Soil microbial communities from a riparian zone of the East river system, Colorado, United States - H1c2 | ecosystem: Environmental > Terrestrial > Soil > Riparian zone | place: USA: East... | reverse complement strand
AACGCGGCCACCGCAGTCTCGAGCACGCCGATCGCCTCGTCGAGTTCGAGTCGCTTCGCGGGACCGGCGTCGTGGCTCGGCGCCTGCGCGATCGGATCGAAGTCGTCATCGTCCTCCGAGTCGCGCACCGGCATCCACGCCAGGATGCGGCCGCGTACCGTGCGGCGCCGCTGCATGTCGCGAATGCGATTCGCGAGAATGCGGTAGAACAACGGCCGCCACTCATCGACGCCACGCGACGCGTACGACTGAACCAGCTTCATCATGGCGTCCTGCACTGCGTCGAGCGCGTCGTCGTCGTTGCGCAGCCCGAGCTGCGCGATTTTGAAGGCGCGCTTCTCGACGCTGGACAGGAACTGATCGAGGGCGCGGGTCGTCGTCATTAAATCCTGGTCCCGACTCCGCTCGACCCCGAAATTTGAGGTGATATCGGGCGTGCTATAAACGCCCCCGAGCGTAACAAACGCGGTCATAGGCGGTGTAACGCGCCCATGCACGGATCGTTGACCGCCTCGCCCCGCACATTACGATTCCGTGAATCAGGAACTTACGAACACTCCCGGAGAACCGGTGTCACGTGTGTGCAATAAGGCAAGCTGCCGGGCCAGTCGATTTCCATAACTGGTTGTTTTGCTTAAGAACGCGCGCATGTGCTCACGATTCGATCAGGTAAACACGAAACTGCAAAAACACAGCGTTTTTGTAAGCTTCAACCTACGCCATCCACAGACTTATCCACACGCACTGTGGACAACCCAAAACGTGACCTCTTGACCGAGCCGGCGATCCTTCGCGTCGCGCTCGATACGCCGCTGCGCCGGCTGTTCGACTACCTGCCGCCGCGCGACTCCGCCGCTTCGGTGGAACCGGGCATGCGGGTTCGCGTTCCGTTCGGTCGCCAGCGACTCGTCGGGGTCGTGCATTCCCTCGCCGCGCGTTCGGAGTTGCCGACGGAAAAGCTCAAGGCGGTACTCGAAGTCATCGACGCGCAGCCGGTGATCGATGCGCAGGTGATGCAGCTGCTGGATTGGGCCGCGCAGTACTACCACCACCCGCTCGGCGCGGTGATCGCCGCGGCGCTGCCGAGGATGGCTCGTGAGGGCGCGCCAGCGCGTGCGCTCACTGAACGCTGGTTCGCCACCGACGCCGGTCGCGCCGCGCTCGACGCCAGGCAACTCGGACGCGCGCCGCGGCAGCGGGAGGTGCTCGAGGCGCTGTGCGCCGACGGTGTCGAGAGCCCGGAATTGGCGGAAAAGTTTGCCGACTGGCGTACACCGATGCGTGCGCTGGTGGCGCGCCGCTTCGCCTCATCCGCTGAGAGTGCCGAGCTGGGGCCGGCGGACACCGCTGACGCGCCGCTGCTGCGCGGCAGCGGTCCGGCACTCAGTGACGAGCAATCCGTCGCCGTCCAGGCCATCGATGCCGCGCAAGGGCGTTTCGCGCCGTTCCTGCTGTACGGAATCACCGGCAGCGGCAAGACTGAGGTCTATCTGCACACGGTCGAGCACACGTTGCGGCGAGGGCAGCGCGCGCTGGTGCTGGTGCCGGAGATCGGACTCACGCCGCAACTCGTCGGCCGGTTTCGCGAGCGATTCGCCGTTCCCGTCGCCGTGCTGCACTCCGCGCTCACCGACACTGAAAGACTTGCCGCCTGGCGGCAATGCCTCTCGGGCGAGGCGCGCGTCGTGCTGGGGACGCGTTCGGCGGTGTTCGCGCCCATCGCCGATCTCGGTCTCGTGATCGTCGATGAAGAACATGACGCCTCGTTCAAGCAGCACGAAAGCGGATTTCGATATTCGGCGCGTGATCTCGCCATCCTGCGCGCCCAGCGCACCGCGGCACCGGTCGTGCTCGGCTCGGCGACGCCTTCGCTCGAAACGCTGCAGAACGTCATTGCCGGCAGGTTCACCCGCCTGTCGCTGCCGCGGCGCGCCGGCCAGGCGCTGCCGCCACGAGCCGCGGTCGTCGACCTGCGCGAACACGCGGTGCGCCAGGGAATATCCACGCCGGCGGTCGAGGCCATGCAGCGGCACCTCGCCGACGACGGCCAGGTGCTGGTGTTCATCAATCGGCGCGGCTACTCCCCCACGCTCGCCTGCACCGCCTGCGGATGGATTGCGCCGTGCCGCGACTGCGACGCGCGGCTTACCGTGCATCTCGGCGCCTCGCGGCTGCGCTGCCATCACTGCGGCGCCGACGCGCCCCTGCCCGAGAACTGCCCGCAGTGCGGATACGCCGTCAAGCACGTCGGACAGGGCACGGAGCGCGTCGAGGAGACGCTGACCAAGCTCTTCCCCGACATGCCCATCGTTCGCCTGGATCGCGACGTGGTGCGCAAGCGCGGCGACATGGAAGCGGTAGTTAGCCGCATCGCCAGCGGCGAGGCGCGCATCCTCGTGGGTACGCAGATGGTCACCAAGGGCCACGACTTTCCGAGCGTGACACTGGTGGTGGTGCTCAACGCCGATCAGGGACTGTTCAGCACCGACTTTCGTGCGCCCGAACGCGTCGCCCAGACCATCATCCAGGTGGCCGGCCGGGCGGGACGCGGCATCAAGCCCGGCGAAGTGCTCATCCAGACCGAGTACCCCGAACATCCGCTGCTGCAGAGTCTGCTCAATGAGGGTTACGACGGCTTCGCGCATGCCGCACTCGCCGAACGCGCCGCCGCGCATTGGCCGCCGTTTGCGCACGTGGTCGCGCTACGGGCGTCCGCGACCTCGCTCGCGCCGGCGATCGAATTCCTGCGCGAGGCGCGCCAGCTCGCCGGACGCGTGCACGTAAAAATACTAGGGCCCGCGCCGGCGGCGATGACCAAGCGGGCCGCGCGCTATCACGCGCAGCTGCTCATCGAGTCGGCCGAGCGTGCGCCGCTGCACCGCATGCTGAGCGACTGGTTGCCGCGCGTGGAAACGCTCAAGACTCCGCGCGACCTGCGATGGTCGCTCGATGTGGACCCGCTCGATCTGTTCTAGCGAGCATCCCTACGGACGCTGTGCCATCCAGCCCGCATGCTTTGCGCTCTGCTCCTCGTCGGCGTCGAGCGCTTCGCCTTCCATGCGTGCTTCGATGAGCCGGAGAATTGCCGGCGCCACGGAACTGGCCTGTTGCACGTCGCCCGGAGACTGGCTCGCGGTATCGGTGGCCGGAATCTGCCACTCATTTTCCACGCGACATGCCAGCCCGGCGGTTCGCGTGGAGCGCAAAACGAAACTGCGACAGTAGTTGCCGTCGTGCGCCTTGAAGGTGAGACCGATCAGCACAGGCTCTTCGCCGCGCTGTGTGCTGGCGAGCTGGTTGTCGAGCGCGCGGGCGAGCACGCCGTGTGCGACCAATGCATCCTTACCCGCGACCATCACGCCCGGATCCGACGGCGTGAACGCGCGCCAGGAAATGAAGACACCGAGCAACAGGCTCGCGGCCATCGCGAACCATTCGCGCGCGCGCCACGGCGGACCCGGCGCGCGTCCGCTGCGCGCGGGGAATTGCAACACCTTGCCACCAGCCGCCGCCGCCGATCCGCCGCGCGCGGCGTTTGCCAGGCGCTCGGGAACGGATTCATCGAGGACCTTGGAGAAGGCGTCTGCCACATCGCTGCGCAGCGCCCGATGCTGTTCGACACGGCGCGCGAGCGTCGGATCTTTGGCGATGGCAGCCGCGATCGCGGCACGGCGCGCTTCATCGAGCTCGCCGTCGGCGTAGGCCATCAGGGTTTCGTCATCGTAGTTCACGCCACCTCTCCATCGCCTTTTCCGAGTGCCGCCGCGAGCGCCGTGCGCCCGCGCGCCAGGCGGCTCGTGAGCGTGCCGATGGGGATTTCCAGCACCTCGGCCGCTTCCTTGTAGGAAAACCCTTCGACCAGCACGAGCGCGATCGCCAGACGCTGATCCTCGGGTAGTTTGTCCATCGCTTCCGACACCGACCACAGCGTGGCGTGAGTGTCGACCGGCGAAACCGCCGGATGCTCACCGCTGTCCTCGGGCAGCGCGACTTCGCCGCGCCGCTTGAAGGACCGCCGGTTGTCTATCCACGCATTCTTCATGATGCCGAACATCCAGCTTCCGAGGTTCGCGCCCGGCTTGAGCTGCGCGAGATGAGTCCAGGCGCGCTCCACCACCGCCTGCACGAGATCGTCGGCGTCATGTTGATTGCGCGACAACGAGCGCGCGAAGCGGCGCAGCCGCGGCAGCAGCTCGACGATGCGTTCACCGATTTCCTCCGACGCGTTAGTCATGCTTTCATGTTGGATAATACGTCTGGCGAGGTGATTTTCTTCCGTGCGTGCGCAAGCCTTCATTTTCGCGAGTCTGCTGGCGCTTTCGGCATCCGCGCAGTTGCCTCGCGTTCAGTTGCCGCCCGTGTCCGTGCCTGGCGTGCAGGTGCCGGTGCTGCCGGGCGCGGAGCGCGCCATCGCCGGCAGCCTCCAGCAATTGAGCGGCGCGCGCGCGCTGCGCGCCGAACGGCTGCTCGCTGATCATCGCGCCGAGCTCGACCGCGACTCGAGCGGCGAGCTGGTGGTGCGCGCCGAGGTGGTCGCCATCGATATCACCGAGGAAGCGCTGGCGCGCGCACTTAAAGAACGATTCTTGGTGTTGCGAACCCGCGAGCTCGCCGATCTCGGCGTGAAGATCACGGTGCTGCAGACGCCACCCGGCATGAGCGCGACCCGTGGCGTCAAGCGCCTGCGCAAACTCGATCCCGAGGGCAGCTACGATTTCAATCATCTGTATCTCGACAGCGGCGAGGGCGTTGCGCCGGTCGCCGGCAATGCGGCCGACAGCGCGAGCAGTTCCACCGAAGCGCACAACCGCGCCGGCCTCATCGACGGCGGAATCGACACCACGCACGAAGCGCTCGCGGGTTATCGCGTGCATCGGTTCGGCTGCAATGGCACCGCGGTGCCGAGCGTGCACGGCACGGCCGTGGCCGCGCTGCTGGTGTCGCGGCATTCGATCGGCGAGCTCTACGCCGCGGATGTCTACTGCGATGAACCTACCGGCGGTTCCATGGAGTCGCTGGCGGAGGCCTTCAGCTGGATGGCCCGCGAGCGCGTCAGCGTCATCAACGTGAGCCTGGTCGGTCCGCGCAATGCTTTGCTCGAGCGCGTGGTGAAAACGCTCGTGGCGCGCGGATACATCATCGTCGCCGCGGTCGGCAACGATGGCCCTGCCGCGCCTCCTCTTTATCCGGCGGCATTCGATGGCGTGGTGGGAGTCACTGCCGTCGATGCGAATCACCGCGTGCTGGCCGAAGCCTGTCGCGGCAAACACGTCGACTTCGCCGCGCTCGGACTCAGCCGTTCGGCGGCGGCCGGTACCGGCAACGGCACGGGTGAAGTGCGCGGCACCTCCTTCGCCGCGCCGATCGTGACCGTGCTGCTCAGCGGGCTCGCCGCTCCCGATCCGATCCAGCGCCAGCAATTGCTCGATGACATGGCCGCGCGCGCTCACGATCTCGGCAAGCCCGGCCGCGACAACATCTACGGCGCCGGTGAGGTGGGTGACGGCGAGGACGCCCGCGAAACGGCTAATAAATAGAGTGGATTAAGTTAAAGGAAGAAATCCACCCACCCCGGCGTAGTACCCCCTGAGAGCTGCGGATATCCCGCGGCACGCAAACCAGCAACTCAGGAGTAAAGACATGAATTACAAACACTTGATCAAGCCGGTCGCGGTGCTCGCGCTGCTTTGCGGCGCCCCGGCGCTGCAGGCGCAGGTTCTCGGCGGCAACGCCGGCGGCGGACTCGGCGGCTCACTGGGCGGCACGCTCGGCGGCGGCATGGGTTCAATCGGCGGCCTGGGCCAGGGCAGTGCCGACGGCGCGCTCGGCGGCAGCATCGATCGCACCGACGCGCTGCGTCGTCACACCTCAGGCGCCATCGAGCGCACGCGTGACACCACGGGCCGGGTTCGCGATCGCGTTTCAACCACGCGTGACACAGCGCAGGGCGCCGCTTCGTCCGCGGTGTCGTCCACGAACGGTTCGGTCTCGGGTGCCGCGAATGGCGCCGCGAGTGCGGCCACCAATGGAATCGCCGGCAGCGCGAATGCCGCGGGCAATGCCGCCGGCATGGCCAACGGTTCGCTGTCGGGTGTCAGCGGTGCCGCGAATGGTGATGCGGCCGGTGACCTCACCGGGTCACTCGATTCGGTGAAGGATGCGACACCTGCCGCTCCTTCACCGCCCGCGCTGCCGAATGTCTCCGGTGACGGCAAACAGGCTTCGGCCAATGGCAATGCGGCGGGCAGCCTCGCTGGAACGCTGGACTCGGCTCGCGATGCGGCGCCGGAGACGACTCCGTCGAATGAGCAGAAGCCGCATGCCTCGGCCAACGCCGGTGGATCGGGTTCGCTGACCGGTGCGCTCGACGCGCAGAAGCCGACTACGACTGAGCCTTCTCAGCCGCGCAGCTTCACCTCGCCGGTCAATGCCAGCGCCAACGCGAATGGCAATGCCAACGCCGATGGTTCGGTGAGCACGCACCAGCCGTAATAACCATCAGAGGAAAAAACGGCGGGACCTGCGAGGGTCCCGCCGTTTTCATGTGATCAGCTTGGGGGCTGGTGACGGCCCGGACCGCCATTCTTGAGCTCATCCTTGCTCAACTGGCCGTTCTTGTCCGTGTCCAGCGTGGTGAAGCGCTCCGCCAGGCGCGGCATTTTGGCCTGCACTTCATCGAGTGAAAGCTGGCCGTCGCCGTTGGTGTCGGCTTCCTTGAAACGCTGTTCCATTTTCTCTTTCATCTCGCCGCGCATGTTTTCGCGCCGCGTCTCATGCGCCTGCTTCATCTCTTCCGGCGTCACGAATCCGTCCTTGTTCAGGTCGAGCTTGTCGAACCATTCGCCAGAACGTTCGGCGCCGGCTGCCGTGGCCTCGGCGCGCGACACACGGCCGTCGCCGTCTTTGTCGGCACGCATTACATCGTGCGGTGCGTCGGAACGTGGCACATCGCCTGCGATGGCGGAACCGGCGAACAGCGCGGCAAGGCCTAGGGCGGAAAACAAAGTCTTCATCGTAGTCTCCTGGAGAGAAATGAGGCCTGCATGGGGATTAACGCCGCCGCCGGCGAATGGTTTACACGCGGGGGTTTACGGGCGGGGGTTTACCGGTACGAGACTTGTTAAGATCGCGGCCGATTATTCGAGTTCCAGACAGGTTCCCCCCGTGAAATCCGAGCTTGAGCGCCTGCTTCGCGAGGCGCTGCGATCACTTGTTCCCGCAGTTTTGCCAGAAGCGGCGGATCCCGCCCAGGTCGTGGTTGAACGCGCGCGCGATGCGCAGCACGGAGACTTCCAGAGCAACATCGCCATGCGCATCGCCAAGGCGGCGCGCAAGAATCCGCGCGATCTCGCGCAGGCGCTGGTCGCGGCGCTACCCGAAAATCGGCTGATCGCGAGTGCCGAAGTCGCCGGCGCCGGTTTCATCAATTTCCGGCTGGTGAAGGATGCGTGGTTCGCCGCGCTGAAAATCGTCGCCGCGCAGGGCGCCGCCTACGGGCGAAGCAACGTGGGTGCGGGCCGCAAGGTGATGGTCGAGTTCGTATCGGCCAATCCCACCGGCCCGATGCATGTCGGTCACGGCCGTGGCGCGGCGTACGGTGCGACGCTGGGCAATCTGCTCGATGCCACGGGCCACTCGGTCTATCGCGAGTACTACATCAATGACGCCGGTCGGCAGATCGACATCCTGGCCGTCAGCGTCTACCTGCGTTATCTCGAACTCTGTGGCGAGACGGTCGCGTTTCCGTCGAACGGCTACCGGGCCGAATACATCCTGCCGGTCGCGCGCGCGCTGCACGCGCAGCGTGGCGACGCCCTGAAGCGCCCCGACGCGGAAATCGCACGCGGCGCGCCGCCCGATGCACCGGCCGGCGACAAGGACAAGCACATCGACGGGTTGATCGCGAACTCGCGCCGGTTGCTGGGCGCTGCGGAGTTCGATTCGATCGTGATCTTCGCGCGCAACCAGATGATGGCCGACATCCGCAACGATCTCGAAGAGTTCGGCGTGCGTTTCGACTGCTGGTATTCCGAACGCGAACTCAACCAGAGTGGTGCCATCGACAAGGCGCTGTCGATCCTGCGCGAGTCAGGCCGCGTGTACACCAAGGACGGCGCCGAGTGGTTCAAGTCCACCGAATTCGGCGACGACGAAGACCGCGTGGTGGTTCGAGCCAATGGCGAGAAGACCTACTTCGCCTCCGACATCGCCTATCACTTCGACAAGCGGCAGCGCGGCCACGATCTGCTCATCGACGTCTGGGGTGCCGATCACCATGGATACGTGTCGCGCGTGCGTGGCGCGCTGGTGGCGCTGGGCAATCCTGGCGACTGCTTCGAGGTCTGCCTCATGCAGCTGGTGAGTCTGTTCCGCGGCGGCGAGAAGCTGTCGATGGGCAAGCGCGAAGGCAATTTCGTGACCTTGCGCGATCTGCGCAATGAAGTCGGTAACGATGCCGCCCGCTTCTTCTACCTGATGCGCAGCCACGATCAGGCGCTCGATTTCGACCTGGAGCTGGCCAAGTCCCGCTCCAATGAAAACCCGGTCTACTACATCCAGTACGCACACGCGCGCGTGTCCTCGGTGATGAAGCAGCTCGGCTCGAAGGGCTTCACCTATGACGCCGGCGCCGCCGATCTTGCATTGCTGACGAATGCCTATGAACAGGCCGTGATCACCGGGATCTCGAAGTATCCGGAGATCATCGAACATGCATCGCTGGCGCGTGCGCCGCACGCGCTGGTGCACTTCCTGCGCGACCTTGCGAACACGCTGCACACCTATTACAACGCAGAGCAGTTCATCGTCGAGGAAGTCGCATTGCGCAATGCGCGACTCACGCTGGTGCTGGCGGTACAACAGGTCATTCGCAACGGTCTCGGTATCCTCGGCGTTTCGGCGCCCGAGACCATGTAGGAGCTCTCGCCCTGGCCGTCAAAATCACCAGCCGCGATTTCAAACGCGCCCGCCCCGGCGGCCTGCGGCTCGATGTCGGCCGCTGGCGCGAATTCGCTGTCGGGCTGGCGGTGGGCCTTTCGCTCTCGCTGTTCGTGCTGATCTGGCAGAACTACCGCGAGAAGCACCCGGCAACCGCCGCACTCGACGTTCCCAAACCGGAGCCGCGTGCCGACAAGCCCGGCGCCACCGCTGACGCCGACGAAACCGCCAAGAATTACGACTTCTACGACATGCTGCCCAAGTTCGAGGTGGTCGTGCCGGAGAAAGACCGTGAGGTCGCGAGCGAACGCAGCGGAACGCCGGCCGCCATCGAGCGTCCCGGCGTCTATGTGCTGCAGGCGGGATCGTACCGCCAGCAGGCCGAAGCCGATCGCATCCGCGCGCAGCTCAAGATGCAGGGCATCGACGCGAACGTGCAGCGGGTCGCGGTCGATGACGATGTGTGGCATCGCGTGCGCATCGGGCCCATCACCGATCTCACCGAACTAAACCGGCTGCGCGCACGGCTGCGCGCCGCCGACTTCGACGATGCACTGGTGATCCGGGTGGGAGATTAGTTAGATGACCGGCAGCCGGCGCCCACGGACACTGGTCTTCTGGAGCTGGGCCGGCGCCGCGATGCTCACGCTGCTCGCGGGCTGCGCCACGCAGCCGCCGCCGACACCCGCACCCGCGGCGCCCGCTGCCGCTCCGCAAGCCCCGCGCCTGCCCGCGCCCACCCATCCCGGGCTCACCTTGGCCGCCGTCGGCGACACGATGCTGGGCACCGACTTTCCCGAGAACATCCTGCCGGATGACGACGGCCTGTCGTTCCTCGACGCGGTGACGCCCATCCTTTCCTCGGCCGACGTCGCCTTCGGCAATCTCGAAGGCGTGCTCCAGGATGGCGGGGAGCCCGTGAAGCAGTGCAAGGACAAGCGCATCTGCTTCCTGTTCCGCACACCCACTCGCTACGCCAGCTACCTCAAGCTTGCGGGCTTCGATGTCATGAGCCTGGCTAACAACCATGCGCGCGACTTCGGCGAAGAAGGCCGCTCGTCGAGCATGGCCGCGCTCGACGCGGCCGGCATTCATCATTCCGGCCGCGAGGGCACGGTCGCGAGTTTCATCGCCAACGGCCGGCGCGTGGCCATGGTGGCGTTCGCCCCCAACGTCGGTTCGAACTCGCTCAACGATCCGCAGATAGCGCTGCCACAGGTTTCGGACCTGGCCGCGAAACACGACATCGTCATCGTGTCGTTCCATGGCGGTGCCGAGGGCAACGGCGCCGAAGTGCTGCCGTTTGCGCGCGAGATCTTCGCCGGCGAGGATCGCGGCAACGTGGTGGAGTTCGCGCACGCGATGATCGACGCCGGCGCCGACATCGTGCTCGGACACGGGCCCCACGTGGTGCGCCCGATGGAGATCTACCATGACCGCCTGATCGCCTACAGCCTCGGCAACTTCGCGACGTATTACGGCATCAGCGTCGAAGGTATTCGCGGCATCGCACCGATCCTGCTGGTGACGCTGGATGACGAAGGAAAGTTCGTTTCCGGCCGCGTCGAGTCCACCATCCAGATTCGCCCTGCGGGTCCGGCTCCGGATCCCGACAAGGGCGTGGTCCGGCTGTTGCAGACACTGACGACCTCCGCGTTTCCCGACGGCGAGCTTTCGATCGGAGATGATGGCGTGCTCGCGAGACGCAACGGGGCACCGTAATGCGCCGCTTCGCGCGCTGGTGTCTAGGCATTGCTGCGACCCTGCTGATCTCGGCGGCCGCGGGCTTCGGATGGACCTACGCGGCGAGCGAAGCCCGCATGCACGCGTATTCGCGCCCGCCGCCGTTCAAATGGCCCATTCCCACCGACGCCACCTCCATCGCGCGCGGCGATCATCTCGTGCGCACGCGTGGCTGCCGCGGGTGTCACGGCGATCAACTTCAGGGCCAGTTGATGTGGGGGTACGCGGTGGCGCCGAATCTCGCGGCGTACGCCCGCGAACACAGCGGCGCGGTTTTCGAGGCGGCGCTTCGCCACGGCATCGCCGCCGACGGCACCGCGGTCTATTCCATGCCCTCTTACAATTTCGTGCTGCTGCGCGACGCTGACGTCGCCGACATCATCGCCTATCTACGCTCGATCCCGGCCGTACCTGCCGATCTTCCGGAGCCGTCGCTGCCGTGGGCGATTCGCTGGGATCTCGCGCGGGGTACCGACGCGCCGATCGCGGGATTTCTCGCGCAGGTACCACGGCTCAAATACGCGGAGGATGCCGATGTGCGCATCGCGCGCGGTGAATACCTGGCGATGACCACCTGCATCGAGTGTCACGGCTTCACCCTGCATGCCGATGCGCCGTTCGGGGAATCGATTGCGCCCGATCTAGTGGTGATCGCCGGATACAGCGAAGCTGCTTTCGCGCATTTCCTGAAGACGGGAATCGCGCTGGGCGACCGCGAGCTTCCGATGATGAGCGGGGTAGCGCGCGGCCGCTTCGCCCATCTTGGCGACGACGAAGTGCACGATCTGTACGCCTACCTGAGCGAGCGCGTGGCGCGGCCCGAATAAAAGGGGACATTCCTATTTTCCGCGGCGGAAAATAGGAATGTCCCCTTTTATTCGGATTCGTCGGAGATGTTGCGGAAGTCGACGCCGAGCGAGCGCAATTTGCGATACAGGTGCGTGCGTTCCATGCCGACGCGCTTGGCAAGCTGCCCCACCTTGCCGTTACACAACAGCAACTGCTGCTGTAGATAGGCGCGCTCGAATTGCTCGCGCGCTTCGCGCAGCGGCAACGCCAGCAGGTCCTGCTTCACCAGCGGCTCGACAGACGGCGCCTGCGCGGCGAGCTCGCGTTCGATTTCCTCGAGCCGGATCTCTTCGCCGCCGCCCTGCAGCAGCAGGCGCTGCACGAGATTCTTCAGCTCGCGCACGTTGTCGGGCCACGGGTAATTGCGCAGCCGGTTCTGGGCGGCGACGCTGAACTTGCGGAACTGGAGACCTTCGCCGTCCACCATGCGATCGACGTAATGGCGCAGCAGGTCGGGCACGTCTTCGGTGTATTCGCGCAGCGGTGGCACGCGCACGATGAGCGTATTGAGATGCGCGAGCAGGTCGCGGCGGAACTCGTCGCTGCGGCCTTCGATGCCGGGCTTCGAGGAGGACAATAGTCGGGCCTTGAGCATCACGGGCGTGTTGCCGCCCACGCGCGTGAACTGGCCGCTCTCGAGCGCGCCTAACAAGGCGCGTTGTGCCTGCGCCGGCAGATCTTCGATCTCGTTGACGAACAGCGTGCCGGCGGCGGCGCGTTCGAGCACGCCGGGAGCGACCTGCCCGCCGGACTCAGTGCCGAACAACACCTGCTCGGCGCCTTCGCCGCGCAGCGTGCTGGAAATGAGCGTGACGAACGGCCGCGGCGCGCGCGGACTCGCGTCGTGGATGAAACGCGCGAAAGCCTCGCGGCCGGTGCCGGTCTCACCGACCAGCAGCACGGGAGAATCATTGGTGGCGATCTGCGCAAGATCGGCGCGCAGCTGCTGCATGATGCGGCTGCGGCCCACGGGCACGCCCGGCGATGCAGCCAGCAGCTTGCCGGCGTGACGCTTTCTCTTGCCGGCCTCTAGAGCTCGCTCGACGGTGCGCAGCAACTTCTGCAGCGACAGCGGCTTCTCGACGAAATCGAATGCGCCGAGGCGCGTGGCCTCGACGGCGGTCTCGACGGTGCCGTGCCCGGACATCATGACCACCGGGCAAGAAGATTCCGCGGCCGCGCCCTGCCACTCACGCAGCAGCGTGATGCCGTCGGTGTCGGGCATCCAGATGTCGAGCAGCACCAGGTCGGGCAGTTGGCGCGCGCGCGAAGCGCGGGCCTGACCCGCATCGCCGGCGACGTCCACGTCATAGCCTTCCTCTGAAAGAATTTCTTTCAGAAGTCCACGAATGTCGGCTTCATCATCGACGACCAGAATGTGCGCGGCGCTCATGCTCGCTCCTTCCTGGGTTCAACGCGCCGATCGCGCGCTACCAGTTGTCGGGATCCGTCTGTTACCGGCAAGGATACACGCACGCGCCCGCCGCCTTCCGGCCGATTGTCGGCCTCCACGCGCCCGCCGTGCTCTTCGACAATCTTTTTCACGATGGCGAGGCCCAGACCCGTGCCCTTGGGTTTGCTGGTGACATAGGGGTCGAACACGTGTCCCAGCACCTCGCGCGAAAATCCTGGCCCGTTATCGGTAACGGTAATAGTGGCGTATTCGGCCGACCCGACAGTTTCGAGCCGCGTGGACGCGACCACATGGCCATCCGCGGTGTTTTCCACCGCCTCGGCGCCATTCACGATGAGGTTATTGAGGATCTGGCGCACTCGACCGCGGTCGGCTTCGACACTGTCGATGCGCGGGTCGAGATCCACCTCGATCTTCACGCCCGACTCCTGCACGCGATGAAGGTCGGCGACTTCGGTGACCAGCGCATTGAGCGGAAACTTCGTCACCTTCATGTCCGGAGCGCGCGCATATTCGCTGAACGCGTTCACCATCGCCTTCATGGCCTCCACCTGCTGCACGATGGTGTAGGTGGCGCGGTCGAGAACCTGAGCATCCTCGCCCGTCATCTGGTGCAGATAGCGCCGGCGCATGCGTTCGGCGGACAGCTGGATGGGCGTCAGCGGATTCTTGATCTCGTGCGCCAGGCGGCGCGCCACTTCGCCCCACGCAGCGTCGCGCTGCGCCTGCAGCAACGCGCTGATGTCATCGAAAACGATCACATAGCCGCCCTGATCCGCGGGCTCACTCTCAGCGTGTTCGTCCCAGGACAACGGTGTGCAGGCGCACACCAGCACGCGCGCCCCAGCGGCTTCGGGTTTCAGATCCATCTGCTCGCGCCATTCTTCTTCGCCGCGTGCGAGTCGCATGGTGATTTCGCCGACGAAACGCGCGTAGCGCGGATTCTCGCCGGTGAGGGCCGCGAGCGGCTGACCGACGCCCTGCTCGAGATTGGTGCCGAGAATATTGCTGGCGGCGTCGTTGGCGCTGCGCAGCACCAGGTCACGCCCGATGGCGATGACGCCGGTGGACAGGCGCGCGAGGATGATCGAGAGACGCTCGCGCTCGCGTTCCACCGCCATCTGGCTGCGCGTGGTCTCCTCGCGTGCGCGCCGCAGGCGCTTGGTCATGTCGTTGAAGGAATGCACCAGGAATCCCATTTCATCGCGCGACGGCAGCGGCAGGCGCGTGCCGAAGTCGCCCTTGCCCACGGCGCGCGTGCCGGCGATCAGGTCCTGCACCGGGCGCACCAGTTTCTCCGCCGAGTAGATAGCGCCGTATATCGCGGTGAGCATTGCCAACAGGAGCACCAGCGTCAGGGTCATGCCGAACAGATTCTTCACGCCCTCGCGTTGTTGAGTGAGGTTGTAGTGCTGTGAATAGGAATGTTGCACGGCCTCGGACAGTCGCGAGAGCTGTGGTGGCACCGGGTACTGCGCCATCACGAAGCGACCTTGGCTCGATCCCGG
>Ga0193753_10002476_pt1 | contig 14457 bp, 11 predicted proteins | sample H1c2metaG_FD_144925 | JGI IMG/M metagenome (GOLD analysis project Ga0193753, IMG submission 144925) | Soil microbial communities from a riparian zone of the East river system, Colorado, United States - H1c2 | ecosystem: Environmental > Terrestrial > Soil > Riparian zone | place: USA: East... | reverse complement strand
GCGTCGCGGCTGCGCTTCCGGTGCTCAAGTACGTCGAGTACGTTCCGCGCCGGTTCTCGCCGCTCCTTGCCATCCGGGCGGCTCGACCGCGAGAATCGACCGACTTGTTCATGCGCGGGCCCTTAAATTCGGCGCGCCCGAGCGGGCGTCGCGACCGGGGCCCGAGGTAACGCCATGACCCGAGCTGCAGAGGTGCTGGACCAGCGGGCGCTCAACCGGGCCCTGCTGGCGCGTCAGATGCTGCTGGCGCGCCGGCGAATCGGGGTCGGCGCGGTGCTCGAGCAGCTGGTCGGGCTCCAGGCCCAGGTCCCGACCGACCCGTACATCGGGCTGTGGTCGCGGGTGGCCGGCTTCGCGCCGGAGCAGCTCGAGCGGCTCATCAGCGGGCGCAAGGCGGTGCGGATCGCGGTCATGCGCTCGACCATCCACCTGGTCAGCGCGGCCGACTGTCTGGCGCTGCGCCCGGTGGTGCAGTCGGTCATCGACCGGGAGCTGCTGATCGGCTCGCGGGGCCGGCAGCTCGCCGGGCTCGACCTGGCCGCGGTCGTCCGCGCCGGTCGCGCGATCCTCGATCGGGCGCCGCGCACCCCGCGCCAGCTGGGCGCGCTGCTGAGGGAGCGCTGGCCCGACCGCGACGCCCCGGCGCTGGCCTACGTGCTGCGCTGCGGCGCGCCGCTGGTGCAGGTGCCGCCGCGCGGCCTGTGGACCAGCAGCAGCCAGACCACCTACGCCACCGCGGAGACCTGGCTGGGCCGGCCGCTCGCCACCGACGCGGCGCCCGACGCGATGGTGCTGCGCTACCTGGCCGCGTTCGGACCGGCCAGCGCGCGCGACGCCGAGGCCTGGTCGGGCCTGCGGCGGCTCGGCGAGGTGCTCGAGCGGCTGCGGCCGCGGCTGCGCCGGTTCGCCGACCAGCGCGGGCGCGAGCTGTTCGATCTACCGCGCGCGCCGAGGCCGTCGGGCGACCAGCCGGCGCCGGTCAGGTTCCTGCCGTCGTACGACAACGCGCTGCTCGGTCACGCCGACCGGTCGCGCATCGTCTCCGACGACCACCGGCGCCGGATCATGACCGCCGGCGGGGTCGCGGCGCCGCTGCTGGTGGACGGCTTCATGGGCGGGACGTGGAGGCTATCCCGCCGGAAGCAAGCCGCCGTCCTCCGCGTCGAGGCGCTGATCGGCCTGTCGGCCGCGGAGGTCAGGGAGGTGGAGGGCGAGGCCGAGCGGTTGCTCCAGCTCCTCGCCCCCGGGCGATCGCGCGATATCGCGGTCGTCAGGCGCGGCCGGCGTGCAGCAGCCGGAGCAGGAGGAGGAGCAACATCGCGCCGATGAAGGCGACGAAGATCGTCCCTGCCATCCCGCCGAACGGCGCGTGGATGCCGAGAGCACGGAACACCCAGCCGCCGATGAAGGCACCGACGATGCCGATGACGATGTTGGCGAGCAGGCCGTAGCCCGACCCGACCACGAGCGACGCGAGCACGCCGGCGACCAGGCCGACCACGATCCAGATGAGAATCATTTCTGCGGTCATGCCTGTTCGAACTGCACTCCGTGTGCCCTGGGAATGTGCCTGAATCTCATGGCGTGCCCGCGAGCGCCGGCGCACGGGGGGCGTCGGCGCGCGTGCGAACGACGGTCAGGTCGACGGAGGCGTCTCTTCGGCGAAGCAGCTCAGCCGCGCGCGCCGCGCCCGAACGGCCAGATCGCGAGGGCGGCCAGCTTCACGTGCTGGAGGGCGAACGGGATGCCGATGATGGTGAGGGCCAGGCCGACCGCCAGCGCGACGTGGGTGGCGAAGATCCAGATGCCGGCGACGACGAACCAGACGACGTTGACCACCACGCGCAGCGCGCCGCCGTCGCGGGAGCCGCCGAGGTCGATGTCCTTGCCGAACGGCAGGAGGGCGAGGCCGGCGATCTTGAAGCACTGCACGCCGAACGGAATGCCGACCACGGTCAGGCACAGCACCAGCCCGCCGAGCAGGTACTCCAGCCACAGCACCAGGCCGCCGCCGAAGAAGATCCAGAGCAGGTTCAGGAGCAGGCGCATCGCTTCACTCCATGCCGCGCGCGTCGACCGACCCGCGTCCGTCCATTCGCCCACTCTACTCGCCCAGCGGCCGGACTTCCGGGTCAAACGCCTTCCCTTGGTTAACCGGCGTTGCTAATTTCACGCGACTATTTCTCCGCTCAAACCAGGACGAGGAGAGGCTATGCGCGTCGGACGAACCGGGATCGAGCTGATGGCGGGGCTGGCGATGCTCGCCATCGCCTGCAGCAAGGGGGGCAAGGAGCCCAAGAAGGACGAGCCGAAGCCGGCCGGCGAGACTGGCGGCACCGCCACTCCGACTCCCGAAGGTCAGGCTGGCACCGCGGCGACCGGCGAGGCGCCGGCGGCGGGCGGCGAGGTGCTGATCTGGGCCGACGACAAGCGCGCCGCCGTTCTGCAGAAGTTCGCCGCCGATTTCGGCAAGAGCGCCGGCTTCAACCTCAAGGTCCAGGCGGTCTCCAAGGACCTGCAGACCAACTTCGTGACCGCGTCGCAGGCCGGCAAGGGCCCCGACATCGTGGTCGGCGCGCACGACTGGATCGGCAACCTGGTGCAGAACGGGACGATCGATCCCATCCAGCTCACCGACGAGCAGAAGGCGTCGTTCAACCCGCTCGCGATCAAGGGCGTCACCTTCAACGGCCAGGTCTACGCGGTGCCGTACGCGGTCGAGAACCTGGCCCTCATCCGCAACACCGAGCTGGCCGCCGAGGCGCCCAAGACGCTCGAGGATCTGGTCGCCGCCGGCAAGGCGTTGAAGTCGTCGAAGAAGGCGAGCGAGATCCTCGCCCTCCAGGTCGGCAACAACGGCGACGCGTACCACATCTATCCGCTCTACGCCTCGGCGGGCGGTTACCTGTTCGGCGTCGGCGAGAACGGCGACTACGATCCCAAGGATCTGGGCGTGGCCAAGCCGGAGGCGATCGCCGCCTTTGCCAAGATCGGCAAGCTGGGCGAGAAGGGCGCGGGCGCGCTCAAGCGCTCGATCGGCCCGGAGAACGCGATCAGCGTGTTCACCGGGAAGAAGTCGGCGTTCCTGATCTCGGGGCCGTGGGCCATCACCGACATCAAGAAGGCCGGCATCCAGTACGACGTGTCGGCCATTCCGGGCTTCAAGGACGGCAAGCCGGCCAAGCCGTTCGTCGGTGTGCAGGCCTTCTACGTGGCCTCCAAGGGCAAGAACAAGGCGCTGGCCCAGGAGTTCGTGACCAACCACCTCACCACGCCGGAGCTGGCGGTGGCGCTGTACCAGGCCGAGCCCCGCCCGCCGGCGCTGACCGCCGCGCTCGATCAGGTGAAGGGCAGCGACCCGGACCTCGAGAAGTTCCTCGCCGCCGGCCAGTCGGGCGACATCCTGCCGGCCATCCCGGCGATGGCGGCGGTGTGGGATCCGTTCGGCAAGGCGGCGGCCGCGGTGGTCGGCGGCGCCGACGCCAAGACGGCGGTCCCCGGTGCGGCCAAGGCGATCGAGGCGCAGATCAAGTAGTCGTGTCGTCCTGAGCGGGTGGCCTGGCTGGCGCTGCGGGCGCGCCAGGCCGCCCGAACCGCCGCCCGGGAGGAGGATGCCGTGGCCGAGCCGTCCCAGGTCGTGAGCGAGAGCAGCGCGCAGGCGAGCGGTGGGGCGGGCCCAGTCGGTCGATCCAGCGGCAGCAGCGGCTCGGCGCTGGGCATGGTCGTCAAGCTGGCCGTGCTCGGCGCCGTGCTCGCCATCGCCGTGTACGGCGCCTTTCCGCTGATCCAGCACCACAACTGGTGGGGCCTGGCGACGCTGGTCGTGGTCACCGCGATCCTGTTCGGCGTCTATCTCTCGCCGCGCCGGATCCCGGCCAAGTACCTCCTGCCCGGCACGCTGTTCCTGATCGCGTTCCAGGTCCTGCCGGTCCTCTACACGATCGGCACCGCCTTCACCAACTTCGGCGACGGCCACCGCGGCAGCAAGGCCGACGCGGTCGAGGCGATCCAGGGCAACTCGGTCCGCCGGGTGAAGGGCTCGGCGCAGTACCTGCTGGCGATCGTCACCAAGGGAAAGCCGGCGACCGGCGACATCGTCTTCCTCCTGGTCGACACGGCGACCAGGAAGCCGTACCTCGGGACCAAGGACGGTCTCGAGGAGCTGCCCGTCGCCGACGTGAAGCTCGGCCCGACCGGCAAGATCCTGTCGGTCAAGGGCTACACCATCCTCGACCTGGGCCAGGCCTCGGCGCGCAGCCAGGAGTTCGGGAGGATGCGGGTGCCGACGGAGCAGGGCGCGATCGAGAGCCAGGGCCTCTCCCGCGCGTTCGCCCTCACCGCTCAGCTGGCCTACGACGAGGGCTGCGACTGCATCAAGGACGCCGACACCGGCATGACGTGGAAGGCCGACGACCAGGACGGCTACTTCCGCAACGACTCGAGCCGGCTGCCGCAGGGCTGGCGGGTCAACCTGGGCCTCCGCAATTTCATCGAGGTGGTCTCGAACCCGGTCGTGAGCCGGCACTTCTTCGGCATCCTGGTCTGGAACTTCGCCTTCGCCTTTCTGTCGGTGGGCCTGTCCTTCGCGCTCGGCCTCCTGGTCGCGCTCGCGCTCAACCACGAGCGGCTGCGCGGGCAGCGGCTGTACCGCTCGCTCCTCATCATCCCGTACGCAATGCCGGGCTTCGCGATGCTGCTGGTCTGGCGCGACATGTTCAACGCCGACTTCGGCCTCATCAACCGGATGTTCGGCCTGTCCATCAACTGGTTCGGCACCGCCTGGGGCGCGCGCTTCGCGATCATCCTGGTCCAGGTGTGGCTGACCTACCCGTACATGTTCCTGGTGTCGACCGGCGCGCTGCAGGCGATCCCGGCCGACCTGACCGAGGCCGCGTCGGTCGACGGCGCGAAGCCGTTCTATGCCTTCCGCACGGTCACGTTCCCGCTGCTGCTGGTCGCGCTGTCGCCGCTCCTCATCTCGTCGTTCGCTTTCAACTTCAACAATTTCGGCGCCATCTATCTGACGTCGGAGGGCGGGCCGTTCCCGGCCGACAACCCGAGCGCCGGCGCGACCGACCTCCTCATCACGTACACCTACCGGCTCGCGTTCGGCGGGCAGGGGGCGCAGTACGGCATGGCGGCGGCGATCTCGATCTTCATCTTCGTCATCGTCGCCGCCGCGTCATTGATCGGCTTCCGGCGATCGCAATCCTTCGAGGAGATCAACTGACATGGCCGACCGCAAGAGCTCCGCGGTCTACCTCGGCAGCGCGCGCGGCAGCTGGCTGCGCCAGGTCGGCTGGCGCCACCTGATCGGCGTGGTGGCGCTCTTCTTCGCCCTGTTCCCGGTGGTGTTCGTGCTGTCGGCGGCGCTCAACCCGCTCGGCACGCTGAGCTCGACCGAGCTGATCCCGACCGGGGCCAGCCTGGAGAACTTCCGCCGGCTGTTCGCCGAGACCCGGTTCGCGACCTGGTTCGGCAACACGCTGCTCATCGGCATGACCGCGGCGATCTCGTCGATGTTCATCTCCGCGTGCGCGGCCTTCGCGTTCTCGCGCTACCGGTTCATCGGGCGCCGGGCCGGCCTCATGTCGCTGCTGCTGGTCCAGATGTTCCCGCAGAACCTGGCGGTGGTCGCGCTCTACCTCATGTTCACGTCGATCACCGACTACTACCCGGCGGTCGGGTTCAACACGCCGTGGGGGCTGATCCTGCTCTACCTGGGCGCCGCGCTCAGCGTGAACACGTGGCTGATGAAGGGCTTCTTCGACACCATCCCCAGGGAGCTCGACGAGTCGGCCAAGGTGGACGGGGCGACCCACTCGCAGATCTTCTTCGGCATCATCCTGCCGCTGGTGGTGCCGATCCTGGCGGTCACCGGGCTCATCGGGTTCATCACCGCGGTGAACGAGTTCATCCTGGCCAACGTCTTTCTGACCGACAGCGGCTCGAAGACGCTCGCGGTCGGCCTGTACGGGCTGGTCGCCGGCGAGCGCAACAACAACTTCGGGATCTTCTGCGCCGGCTCGGTCCTGACCGCGATCCCCACGGTCGCCCTGTTCCAGTACCTGCAGCGCTACATCGTCGGTGGGCTCACCGCCGGCGCGGTCAAGGGATGAGGGAGTGACACATGGCCGAGGTCGTCCTCGAGAAGATCAACAAGACCTACGAGAACGGGTTCCACGCCGTCATCGACCTCGACCTCGAGATCGCCGACGGTGAGTTCCTGGTCCTGGTCGGTCCGTCCGGCTGCGGCAAGACCACGGCGCTGCGCATGGTCGCCGGGCTGGAGGACATCTCCAGCGGGACCATGCGGATTGGCTCCCGTGTGGTGAACACGCTCTCGCCCAAGGACCGCGACATCGCGATGGTGTTCCAGTCCTACGCGCTCTACCCGCACATGAGCGTGGCCGACAACATCGCCTACGGCCTCAAGATCCGGAAGATGAGCAAGGAGGAGATCCAGCGGCGGGTGAAGCGGGCGGCCGACATGCTCGAGCTCGGGCCGCTCCTCGACCGCAAGCCCAAGCAGCTGTCCGGCGGACAGCGCCAGCGCGTGGCGATGGGGCGCGCGATCGTGCGCCAGCCGCAGGTCTTCCTCATGGACGAGCCGCTGTCCAACCTCGACGCCAAGCTGCGCGTGCAGATGCGCGCCGAGATCGCGCAGCTCCAGCGCGACCTCGCCGTCACCACGGTCTACGTCACCCACGATCAGATCGAGGCGATGACCATGGGCGACCGGGTGGCGGTGATGAAGGCCGGGCTCCTGCAGCAGGTCGGGCAGCCGCAGTACATCTACGACAACCCGGACAACCTGTTCGTGGCCGGCTTCATCGGCTCGCCGCCGATGAACATGGCGCTGGCTGTGCTCGAGCGCGAGGGGGCCGACGGCCTCGCGGTCCTGGTCGGCAGCGCGCGCCTGGTGCTGGCGGCGAGCGTCGCGGTCGCGCGGCCCGGGCTGGCCGCGTACATCGGCCGCGACGTCGCGATCGGCGTCCGCAGCGAGGACATGGAGGATGCCCGCCTGGTGCCCGGCGCGCCGGCCGACGCGCGCCTGCGCGCCCAGGTCAACCTGACCGAGGCGCTCGGCTCCGAGATCGTCGTCCACTTCGAGATCGACGCCCGCCGCGTGGTCACCGAGGACACCCGCCTGCTCGAGAAGCACACCGGCGCGGCCGAGGCCGTCCACCACGACACCGGCACCCGGTTCGTGGCCTCCTTCGCCCCGCGCTCCCCGGTCAAGCCGCGCGACCAGATCGAGGTCGTGGTCGACACCGAGCGCCTGCACTTCTTCGACCCGAAGACCGGCGTCGCGATCCGCGGCTGAATCGCGCCGGCCGAAAGGAGAGACCGATGACCTCGATCGCCGCCGACGACGTCCGCACCGCCTTCGAGACCCTGCGCCAGGCGATCGCCGCCGCGCTGCCGGCGCAGGTGGATGAGCTGCGCCCGCCGGTCTCGTTCGAGGTGCCGTGGCGCGACCAGGCCGGCGCGGAGCAGGTGCTGGCCTTGTGGTCGCTCACCTCCGGGCAGGCCGACGGCATGCTCGGCGTGTGCGGTGGCCTGCGGCTGCTCGGGCCGCACGACAGCGAGGCCGAGCGGGCGAAGTGGAGCGATCTGCTGGAGGGCGATGGTCTCGCGGCCGAGGCCAGGCCGGCCTGGGACGAGTCCACGTCGCTCGATCCGGACGCCGTGCGCGCGGTCTACTACGCAGCCGGCTGGATCCCGGTCTTCTGCGAGCCGCTCGAGGCCAACTACCTCGCCGTCGATCTGGTCCCGCTGGCCGGCGGCCGGGCCGGCCAGATCGTGCTCTGCGGCCGCGACGAGGAGAGCAAGTGCGTCGTCGCGCCCGACCTCGCGAGCCTCCTCGGCGCGCTGGCGGCCGACTGCCGCGCCGGCGGGTGGGACCTCGAGACCGCCGAGTCCAGGAAGGGCCCGCTGCCCTACGTCGCGCGCGCCGACGGGCGCCTGCTATCGGCCTGCCGCGACCGCAACTTCCCGCGCCCCTGACTACAGCGGCCGCGCGGTGGCGATGGCTCGCTCGGCCTCCGCCTCGCCGACCAGGCGAGCAATCACCCAGTGGATGAGGTCGACGCCGGCCAGACACTGGGCCGCGGTCCCGATGTTGCCCTCGGTGACCAGTGCCTCCTGCACCACCTCGACGCCGTGCGGTGTGATGAGGTCGCGCAGCTCGTCGCCCGGGTAGGTGGTCGCGCGCATGCCGCGAAGATGACCGAGGGTGGCGAGCAAGAGGGTCCCCGAGTCGACCGCCGCCAGCACCTGGCGGGCCGGGTCCAGGCGGAGCGACTCGCGCAGCGCGGGGCTCGCGGCCAGATCGCGGCTTCCGTCGCCGCTCGCGAAGTAGACCGCGTCGGCGCTGCTGGCGGTGTCGAGGGTGGCGTGGCGGGTGATGGCGATGCCGGTGCTCGACGTGATCTGCTCGGTGAGAGCGACGATCTCGACCTTCCACCCGGGCACCTGGACCCGCGAGAACAGGTCCCAGGCGAGGAACAGGTCGATGTCGGTGAACCGGTCGAAGCCGACGATCGCGATGCGGGGCATCCGCAGAGTGTAGGGAGCGAGGAGGTGGCCGCCAGACACAGACGGCCACCTGCTCGGCCGGAACAGCGCTACTCGATGCTCTCGACGAAGAGGACGAGGGCGTCGACCTCGGTCGGAGTGAGCGTGGAGGTGGCTCCGTGGACGTCGAAGTCGCCCTCGGCGCTGACGGCCAGCCCGGTCTCGCCCTCGCGCAGCGCCGGATGACCCGGGGCGAGGATCACCTCGCGCAGGCCACGGGTTCCGGCCGCGGCCAGCTCGGCGGCGCTCCACCAGGTTCCCCGCAGGGACGGTGTGTTGACCCGAGGCTGGCCGACCAGGTTGCCGGGCAGGAAGCCCTCGGCCCGGTCGGTCGGGCGGAACCGTGCGATGAGCTCGAGCCGCCGGGCCTCCTCCTCGAGGTCGCCGTCCTCGGCCGCCGCGATCGGGTCGCCGAACACCAGGCAGCTGTCCCCATCGAAGCAGAACGGGATCAGATCATCGACCACCTGGTGCACGGCCTGCTCGGCGTCGCTCACCGACGAGTTGAGCAGGATCCCGTCCAGGTCGATGCGCGGATCCTCGGCGTAGCGCTCGGTCATCTCGGTGGCCCATCCAGCGCCGGGGCCGTGCTCGAGCCCGTCGCTCCACGGCGTGCGCGTGTTGCCCGGGTCGTGGCAATCGATGCAACCGGCGGCGCTGAAGCGCGCTTCGCCCGCCTCCAGCACGGTCGCGATGTCCGCCGTGCTTCCTCCGCTGTCGACGGCGAACCTGAGCGGGTTGGGCGGCAGGCGCAGCTGCGAGACCGTGTACCACGCGAGGAAGCGCTGCACCTCCTCGCGCGAGAAGCCGGTCAGCTCCTCGATCCGCCGGCCAACGGCGTCCTCCTCGTCGGCGATCTGCGCCGCGATGTCGTCGAAGTTGGCGGGCAGGCCGGTCGCCGGGTCGACCGGCTCGGGCCGGCAAGCCGCCGCGTCTCCGCCCGAGTAGTCGGCCACCACCGGGTCGCCGACCCGGGTGGTCGGATCCGAGCTCGGACCCTCGACCAGCCCGTACGCGACCAGCTCGCAGCTGGTGCGGGTCTGGCCGCGCAGCTCGAGCGCGCCGAGGCCGCCGCTGCCGATCGCTCCGTTCCAGCCGTACGCGTCGGTCGTGAGGAGATTGGTGATCGGGCGGATCTGGCGAACCGCGGTCGGCGCGGTCGTGCCGATGGAAAAGGCGAGCCCGTCGGTGGACAGCTCGTCGGTGTGGCACGAGGCGCACGCCTTGCGCCCGTTGTTCGACCAGCTGGCGCTGTAGAACAGGAGCTCGCCGCGCTCGATGTTGGTCGCCGGGTAGTCGGCGATGCCCGGGTTGGCGTAGCCGAGGTCGATCTGCTCGACCCGGCTGCGGTCGTCGAGGTCGAACACCTCGAGCACCTCGCCGCCCCACGCGGCGACCAGGAGCTGATTGGCGTCCTCGTCGACCGCCAGCGCGAACGGGCGCGCCGAGGTCGCGAAGGCCCCGCCCGGGACCGGCTGGAGCCGGGCACCGGCGTCGCTGACCGCGAGCTCCTGCACCGCCGCCGACCCCGACAGGGCGAGGAACAGGCGATTCCCGGCTCGATCGCGCTCGGCGGCGATGGGCAGCGCGCCGGCCAGCACCTTCTGCTCGTCGGCGAAGCTCGACTCGGGCGAGATGTCGTCGGTGTAGTAGTCGAGGGCCGCCAGGTTGCGCTCGAGCTCGACGACGCCGTTGCGCACGTCCTCGAACCCGTAGGCGCGGGTGCCGTCGTACAGCGAGCCCGGATGGACCACGTGGACACTGTCGTCGAGGCCGGCGACCGCGACCGGGCCGACCTGGACCGCGTCGGGCGCCCGGTCGTCTCGCGAGAGGAGCCCGCGGTCGAGCGAGGTCGTCGGCACGAACACCGACCCCTGCAGCTCGACCAGGTCGAGCGCCGGCCCGCCCACCTCGGTGAAGGCGCGGACGAAGTCGTCCTTCACGTCGATGCTGGCGACCTGTCCGCCCAGCCCGCTGGCCACGAACACCGTCGTCCCGTCCTGCGAGAGCCGGAGGCGGCGCGGGTGGTCGCCCACCCCGTCGATGCTGGTGGTCGGAAAGGGCAGGGGGCCGGACGGGGGCTCGACCAGGACCACGTCGACCGGTCGGTCGTCGAATCCGCCGCGGACGACCTCGATCCCGTAGCGCTCGACCACGCCGAGCTGCTGATTGGCGACGTAGATCTGGACTCGATCGCCGAGCTCGTCACCTGGCTCCGGCGGCGCCAGCAGGATGTCGCTGCAGGAGTAGCCGGCGTCGAGCTGGACCGGCGAGCCGTCGGAGCGGAGCAGGAGCGTCTGCTCGCGGGCGTCGATGATCGAGATGTAGGGCGAGTATTGATTGCACACGAAGACCAGGCCGGCCGGGTGGGCCGCGGTCCGCACCGGACGGACACCGACCTTGATCCGGCGCGGCGCCTCTCCGCTGCCCGGCACCACCGCCGCGACCTCGTTGCCCGGCGCGCTCACGCTGCCGCCCAGCGGCACGAACACCACCCGGGTGTCGTCCACGCGCACCACGTCCACATCCGACGGGTTGCCCCGGAACGGCATCCGTTCGGCCCGCAATCGATCGGCCGGCGTGATGAGCTCCACGGTGCCCGTGCTGCCCTCGAGCGCGATCTGGGCCGCGATCTCGTCGAGCTTCTCGGCGACGCTGACGAAGCCACCCGCGCTGGCGGTGAAGTCGTCGTCGGTCAACGACACGCCGGCGGTGGTGAAGCGCGGCTGCTCCGGCCGCGGGGTGAGCTGGAACAGCGGATACAGCGAGGTGCCCTCGTACGGCTCCCAGCCGTCGAACGTGCCCCCGTCATCGTCGTCATCGTCGTCATCCACGTCGCTGACGTCATTCGCGTCGTCGTCGTCGTCGCCCGACGTGCAACCGACGACCGCGATGAACAGCGCGCCGACCAGCGCGTTCCTGGCCACGACGCCCCCGCCTCGCTCGAGACACATGAACCTGCCCATGAGAGAGCCCTCCTCGACCTGCTCGCCGCCCCCGTGACCGGCAGCAGTGGAATCCGGCGACCAACGATCGCACAGGACTCCGCGCCGGCGAGTGATGAGCTCAACGCCTGGCTCGAATCGCGCGTGGTGGGGGTGAACGCGCCGGGGTGAACGCCCCCACCGGCGCTGACACATCGCGGGCGCGATGACGGTGCCGAAGTCGCCATGTCGAGGAGTCCGTCGGGGCGCGGCTGCCGATGCGGCGCGCCGGATCGGCGCTCCATGCGGCCGGCCGCGGACGACGCGCGCCATGGTGGCCAGATGACTGGGTTGGTGTGGTCGGGGGGGCGTGGTCCTCGCCGTGCAGAGCACCGACGCATGCGCATGCACCTCCCCGTCCTCGCCATGCTGATCACGAGCTGTCATGGCGTCGAGACCACCTCATCCGACGTCGAGCTCGGCGCCTCGGCGCGCGAGCGCAGGCAGATCGCGACGCCTGCCTGCGATGCCGATCCGGCCGACTGTCTGTATGCACCCGCGACGTATCCGCTCGAGCCGATCATCGAGGTGACGCTGGTCGATCCGGATCGGATCGGCGGACCGCGCGAGGTCCCGATCGCGATCCGGTACTCGCTGGCGGCGCCTCGCCCGATGCCGGTGGTGGTCTGGTCGCACGGCGGGGCGACCGGCAAGACCGATCCGACGCTGGCGCTCGAGCACTGGGCGACCGCCGCCGCCGAGGCCGGCTATCTCTCGATCGCCATCGCTCACGAGTGGCGCGCTGATCCCTCGCTGTTCGATCTCTGTGCCTTCTTCGTGATGGACGGGCTCGGGTGCAGCCTGTTCAAGCACCTCAACTACGATCGACCGCTCGACATCTCGCTCGTGATCGACGAGGTGGTCGAGATGAGCGGGCGGGCGCCGTGGCGAGGCCGCATCGACGCCGACCGGATCGCCGTCGGTGGTCACTCGGCGGGCGCCGGCGGGACGCTGATGATCGACGGGGCGCCGCGCGACATCAACCACACCGAGGTGCGGCTGGCCGACAGCCGGCCGATCGCGTTCCTCGCGTTCTCGCCCCAGGCGCCCGGCTCCGAGGGCTTCACCGAGGCCGGCTACGGCGAGATCGCGCGCCCGACGCTCATCGGCACCGGGCGGGGCGACGAGGATCCGCCCGACACCGCCGACGGACGCTCGTCGGTCTTCGACCTGGTCCAGCCGGGCGACAAGTACCGCATCTTCATCGAGGATCCCGAGGCGATCCACACCATCTACGAGCTCTCGACCGACAACTGCGCGATCACGACGCCGCTGGAGCGCTGCGAGGAGTTCCGCGACTGGGTCAAGTCGGCAGGCCTCGCCTTCCTCGACGCGTATCTGCGCGACGACCCGGACGCGCAGGCCTGGCTGGCGTCGAGCGATCTGGACGTCGCCAGCGCTGGCACCGCCGAGTGGAGCACGCGGTGAGCGCGGCCGGCTCGCTTCACTCGGGCACGTCGACCACCTGATCCGGGCCGTAGGTGGTTCCCGCGCTGGTGGTGGCGGCGACGCGGAAGTGCCACTCGCCCGGGTCGACCCGGATGTCCTGGCTGAGGTCGTACCAGTCGTCGTCGGTCCGTTCGGCGGCGCCGGTGCCGAAGGCCTCGATCTCGCCCAGGCCCCAGCGGTCGGGCTGGTGCGCGGAGACGATGGTGACTCGCAGCCGATCGACCGGGTCGGGGTGGAGGTGAGACCAGACCGCGACCCCGTCGACCAGGATGTAGGCGTCGGCGTGGAGGAAGGCGTGGTTGGGGCCGCGGCCGCCGACCTTCGGGATGATCCCGGACGTCACCGTGGTCCAGGTGGCGCCCTCGTCGCTGGACACGGCGACCTCGACCTCGCGGGACGGGTTGGCGATCGCGTTGTGGACGTTCACCGACGCGAGCATGACCGGGCGCTCGAACGCGTACTCGAAGACCTGCGGGCCGGTCGGACGCGGCTGGCTCTGCCACTCGCGTCCGGGACCGTTTCGCCAGCCGTCGGCGAGGAGCTCGGCGCCAGTCCCTCCGGTCGGCTCGCGCGCGAGGGTGGCGCCATTGGAGACGGCGCACAGGGAGTGCTGGCGGTAGGTGAGATCCAGGTTCGCGCTGTCGATCCCTCCGCGCGGCTGGTTGCCGAGGTCGACGTGGAGGATCTGCAGCAGGAAGAAGTCGACGTTGACCTTGCCGAGCAGGGCGTCGAGCTCGCCGTAGTCGTAGAGCAGGCGGCCGCCGTTGGCGCCGGCGAAGGTCCAGTCCTGGGTCCGGTCGCGGAGCACCCAGTCGGCGCGCTCCCACTCGCCCGACGCGAGGTGGCGGGTCTGCGGATCCCCGGTGAAGGCCCAGTTGGGATAGCGCGAGTCCTCGGGGACGACCTCCACCACCGACGGATCGCGGTAGGCCTGGATCCATGTGCCGATCTCGGTCCCGTTCGGCCGCCAGTCGACGCCGCGCAGGTCCATGGAGATGCGCGCGCCGCGCAGGTCGGGAAAGCCGCCGCCGAGGTAGAACGGGGGGATCTCGGCCCAGCCGTAGTTGCCCGGGTAGAAGTAGGGGCCGAGGTGGATGAGGCCGATGCCGTCGTAGTGGTTGACGTCGTCGCCGCCGCCCTGGTCGTCGACGTAGCGCACGAACGGGCCGCCGTCGGGGCCTCCGGTCGCCTCGGCGCGTAGCTGGCCCCCGCGGATGCCGGCAAGCCAGCCGCTCCGCCCCGCCGCCCAGTCCTCGGCGAAGTGCGCGGTGAGCTGGCCGGGCAGGGCGCGCTCGGCGCTGCTCTCGCCGTGATCGGCCGTCCGGCCGTACTCGACGCGCCAGGTGGCCGGCAGCCCGCGCGGCTGGATGCGGGCGTTGACCGAGAAGCCGCGGATCGGCGGCAGGCCGACCGCGGTCGGGACCGGCAGCGTGGTCGGCCTGCC
>Ga0193753_10002475_pt1 | contig 14460 bp, 12 predicted proteins | sample H1c2metaG_FD_144925 | JGI IMG/M metagenome (GOLD analysis project Ga0193753, IMG submission 144925) | Soil microbial communities from a riparian zone of the East river system, Colorado, United States - H1c2 | ecosystem: Environmental > Terrestrial > Soil > Riparian zone | place: USA: East... | reverse complement strand
TCCAACGGCGGCATTTACTTTCACACCAAATTTCAAGAGACGGGCTGGCCCAAAGCCGGCTTTGAGTGCCAGGTGAACGTGACCCAGGGCGATTGGATCAAGACCGGCAGCCTTTACGGATTGGTGAACATGGCGCTGACCCCCTCGCAGGACAACAAGTGGTGGACGCAGCACATCATCGTGAAGGGCCGCACCGTCACGGTGAAGATCGATGGCAAGACGGTGCTCGAATATAACGAGCCGCCCGGTGCGCAAGCCGGCAAGGATTTCGCGCGCAAGCTGGACCAGGGCACGTTCGCGTTTCAAGCGCACGATCCGAAGAGCGTCATTCGCTATAAGAATGTTCGCGTGAAGCGGCTGTAGTCTTGAAACAGGCTTTCATTACTTATCTATCCGGTAGTTTGGGTCCAATGCTTTGAGCGTTTCTTCGCGTGCAAACGTTGGATCAATTCCTTGGTCCTTCAGGTGTCGCGCCAAAGGGTTTTCGCCATGCCGGAGTAGGGCGAGCAGCAGGTGTTCGGTGCCGAGGAATGCGTGACACAGTTGTCGGCGCTCGCTTTCGGCAATCGGCATCAAGTCTTCCAACGGCGTCATGAGAGGCTGGGACCATGCGGCCCGCCGTACTTCGTTGAGATCAACTTGCAGGCATTTCAAGACAGTGAACGCAACTCCTTCGTTAATTGAGAGGAGCGCAATGGAGAGGTCAGTGAGTGTCGGTTCTGGCCGACCTGATTTTGCAGCTTCCGTCCTCGCCAACTCGAGAACGCGGTCTGCCCTTGGTGTGATCGCCTTTCGCTCTGATTGTGCAGAGCCAGTTAGTTTTCGCCAAAACTCGAACAAACGCATGGCTTGTTGTCCCAGATCATTCTCACTTCATCAACATGCTCATCCTGAAGCCTAGGTCGCAAACGCGTTGCTTTACCCCGTCCATTTCCTGCGATAGCTTCCGCGCCCCGGATTTGCCGGGATTCATGGCATCCATCGAACAAGAGATTTCGCGCCGGCGCACGTTTGCGATCATTTCGCATCCAGACGCAGGCAAGACCACGCTGACGGAAAAATTCCTGCTCTACGGCGGCGCGGTGCAACTCGCCGGCTCTGTCACCGCGCGGAAAAATCAGCGCGCCACCACATCGGACTGGATGGAACTGGAGCGGCAGCGCGGCATCTCGGTCAGTTCCACGGTGCTGCAATTCGAGTATCGCGACTGCGTGGTGAACCTGCTCGACACTCCCGGTCACAAAGACTTCTCCGAGGACACGTATCGCGTCCTCACCGCCGTGGACGCCGCCGTGATGGTCATCGACGCGGGCAAAGGCATCGAGACGCAGACGCGCAAACTGTTTGAGGTGTGCCGGCTGCGCGGTATTCCCATCTTCACTTTCATGAACAAGCTGGATCGTCCGGCAAAGGATCCGCTCGATCTGCTCGATGAACTGGAGCGGGTGCTGGGTATCGCGGCGTATCCGGTGAACTGGCCTCTCGGCAACGGCGCGGAGTTTCGCGGCGTCTTCAACCGCCAGACCAAGCAGGTAAACTTTTTCGAACGTGTGGTCGGGGGCGCTTACCGCGCGCCCGTGTCGGTGCATGGTCTTTCCGATGCGACCGTGCGCGAGCAAATGGCGCCCGATGTTTACGCGAAGGTCGTTGAAGAGCTCGACATGCTGGAGGGCGCGGGCGCGGCGTTTAATCACGAGGAAATTCTCGCGGGCAAATTGACGCCCGTATTCTTTGGCAGCGCAGTCAACAACTTCGGTGTGCAACTCCTGCTGGACGCTTACCTTGATCTCGCGCCAGGCCCGAAAGCGCGTGTGGTCGAGGAGCGCGTCATCGATCTAGTACGCGATGGCTTCTCCGGTTTCATTTTCAAGATTCAGGCGAACATGGACCCGCGTCATCGTGACCGACTGGCGTTCGTGCGGATCTGCTCCGGGAAGTTCGAGCGCGACATGGCAGTGGTAAACACCCGCACCGGGAAAAAACTGCGCCTCTCCAGCTCGCACAAGCTCTTCGGTCGCGAGCGTGAGACGGTGGACGAAGCGTATCCGGGAGATGTCGTTGGTCTCGTCGGCCATTCCGATTTCCGCATCGGCGACACGCTCGCAGAGGACCCGTCGATTGAGTATCACGCGATTCCGCGTTTTACGTCGGAGTGTTTCGCCTGGCTGCAAAGCCCCAGCACCGCGCAGTTCAAGCGATTCCGCGAAGGTCTCGAACAATTGCTCCAGGAAGGTGTCGTGCAATCGTTCACCATCAAAGACTCCAGCCAGCGCGTCCCGCTGCTCGGCGCGGTCGGCCCGCTGCAATTCGAAGTGGTGCAATACCGCATGCAGACCGAATACGGCGCGGAGTCGCGGCTCGAACATGGCCCGTGGAAAATCCTCCGCTGGGCGCAGGCGGACAACGGAACGTCTCTGGAAGAAACGTTGCTGCCCACCGGCGCGAAGCTGGCCTACGACGTGGCGAACAAGCCGGTGATTCTCTTCACCGAACAATGGGCGTGCGATTTCTTCGCGGAGCGCAACAAAACGATTCGCCTGAGCGCATTGCCGTTTGAGGAACAGTTGGAATTGCGCTGAGTTGCCACCGTGAGTTCCTCGCGCATCATCATTGTGGGAGGCGGCGCGGCGGGATTTTTCGCGGCTATCGCCTGTGCTGAGGCCGCGCCGAAGTCCGAAGTCGTCATTTTCGAAAAGAGCGTGCAGTTCCTGTCCAAGGTCCGCATCTCCGGTGGCGGTCGCTGCAACGTGACTCACGCCTGCTTTGAACCGCGCGAACTCACAAAGCGTTACCCTCGTGGCGAACGCGCGCTGATTGCCCCGTTCCATCGTTTCCAGACCAGCGACACCGTCGCGTGGTTCGAATCTCGCGGCGTGAAACTCAAGACCGAGAGCGATGGCCGCATGTTTCCCACCACGGATTCCTCTCAAACGATCATCGAGTGTCTGACAAGAGCCGCACGAGAAGCAGGCGTGCAGTTGCGGAATAATTGCGGCGTCGAAAGCGTGATCAAAGTAGGCGAGCAATTTCATCTTACGCTGTCGAACGGCGAATCACTCGTGTGCGATCAACTTCTGCTCGCGACGGGCGGTTGCCGCACGGCCGCGTTGGGCCAACTCGCGATCTCCCTCGGCCACACACTCGAAGCACCAGTGCCGTCGTTATTCACCTTTCACGTTGAGGCCGAGTGGCTGCGCGCGCTGGCCGGTGTGTCGGTCGAGTCGGCGGAAGTTTCGGTGCCTGGGGCCGGCCTGCGCGAGCGCGGTCCTTTACTCGTGACGCATTGGGGACTGAGCGGCCCCTCGATCCTGCGCTTGTCCGCCTGGGGCGCGCGCGCGCTGCACGAGCGCAATTATCAATTCACTCTGCACGTAAATTGGCTTCCGCACTTGAACGCCGAAACACTCGGGTCGCAGTTAGATTCGCGCCGCAAAGCGCAACCGGCGAAACTCATCATCAATGCGCCCGTCGCACCGCTCTCCGCCCGCCTGTGGGAAGCGCTTGTGCTTGCGTCCGGCATCCCGCGCGATACACGGTGGTCGGCGCTCTCGCGCACGGCGCAGCACGAATTGACGCAACAACTTCTGCGCAGCGAGTTTCACGTGACGGGCAAGAGTTTGAACAAAGATGAATTCGTCACCTGTGGCGGGGTTCGCCTGAATGAAGTGGATTTCAAGACGATGGAAAGCAGGCGGTGCGCAGGGCTTTATTTCGCCGGTGAAGTGCTGGACATCGATGGAATCACGGGCGGCTTTAACTTCCAATCCGCGTGGACGACGGGCTGGATTGCGGGGGGCGCGCTGGCGGAAAAAGCAGTTGCAATCGCGAAGGACTGAGGCATTTTCACCGCCGCTTCGGGTCGGGGCGTAGCGTAGCCTGGTAGCGCGCTTGTTTCGGGTACAAGAGGTCGTGAGTTCGAATCTCACCGCCCCGACCATTTTCGTCGCTCATTGTCCCTCAATACCATTTCCGCAGTCGCACTTCGATTTCGAGATCGCTGCCGAGCAGTTGCTTGAAGTGGGACGCGTTCGTGTACACGCTGTTGACTCCGCTCCCTTCCTTAAAGTGATAAGGATAAATGATTTTGGGGTGCATCGCGCGAATCACGTTGGTCGCCGAACTTGCATTCATTGTGAAGGGGAGGTTCATGGCGAGGAAGGCCACGTCGATATTCGTGACTGACCGAATCTCCATGCCGTCGCCGCAGTCGCCGCTCGTGAAAATGCGTTTCCCGCCCAGCGTGAGGACGTAGGCGTTGTTGTTCCCATAGGGATGATTTCCGTTGTAAGCGGGGACGGCCTCGACGGTCATGCCCATGACGTTGGTCGAGACACCGTAAGCCAACGAAATCGCGTTGCTCCGAAACGGCACAAACGAAGACAGGTTGTACACGGCTGGCGGGACGACAATGATTCCGTTGGTGGCCCGCACAACAAAAAGGGTATTGCTACTATAGTGATCGCCGTGCTCGTGGCTCACGAGCACCAAGTCCGCGCGCGGCAAACTGGTGTAGGGAGCCGCGCCGTTGGTCGGGTCATTGTAGATCATCTTTCCGTTCCAACTCATCACGAACGTTGCGTGTCCCACCGGATGAATCACCGCGTCGCCATTGGTCGTGGCGAGATGATCGCCGGTCAGGTCATTCGTGCTGGCGAGTCGTTCAGCGCGATAAAAGCGCGTGCTCAGGAATGGCGCGGCGGAATCCGTGTGTTGGTTCACGCCCGTGCTGCGCAAGGTGAGGAGCGAACTCCACGCCGGAGTATTCGTGTCTGCCGGAAAATGGGTCGCCACATCGACGCGATAGTTGGTGCCGACCGGCGCGTTAAACCTCAGAAACACCTCGCGATTCGTCAGTCGCAGAACACCGGTGAACTGCGCCTCTTGCGCGCGTGATACATGGCTCGTTAGCACCAGGACGACGACGGAGAGCAGGCGCGGGAGATTGGGCGTGTTTGAGTTCATTGGCGCCGTTCTACAGACGGTGCCCTGAAATTTCGGTTACTCCTCGCCCGAGACGGCAAAGTCTTCTCCGGCTCAATTAGCGCGCGTCTTGGTCGCGAGTCCGCGGGGTTCGGGATTTCTCATCGTCCATGTCTTTGTCGCTGAGGTGAAACTTGTGCAACACGCGGTGGGCAATCGGCGAGAGCAGCAAACCCATGAGTGAAATGAAAACCAAGCCGCTGAACAACGCATAAAGCGACGCGAAGACCTTCGCCGCATTCGACCGGAGCACGTCCACCGGTCCCATGCCGGTTAGAATCATGGACGCGTTCAGCAATGCATCGATCCATGGCAAGCCCGCAATGAAATGATAACCAGCGACGCCAAGGCTCAGCGCGACCGCCATGATGGCCAGCGCGAGTCCCAGGCACGCTAGCAGGCGGCGAATGAAGATGCGCGTGGGGAGAATGGGTTCTTGGCGACTTTCGAACACGCATACAACCTAGCCGCATACGGCCAAAAGGCACGTGCCCGTTCATTGGGCACGAACTCAGCCATTTTGAATGTCGTGAGCAGCACGAAATAAAATGACATGCAGAGTCGGGCTCCTGCCAATTTCGGGTAACGAAGGATTGAAGACGCGGCGATGCTCTGATTGAGTAATCGCATGAAATCGATTTGGTTTCTTCTCGTCGCATTCCTCGTAAGTCTCCCTGCGCACGGACAAGGCTCGGTGGGGTTTGCCAACACATCCACAACCCGGCTCTATACCAATGACTCCTCGGGTAACTTCGGGCTAATGTCCGGTTTTCACGCGTATCGAATTGGTTTGTACGTGGGTCCGTTCGGAGGTGGCGAGAGTTCGCTGCAAATGGTCGGTATGACAACCAATGCCACCGTGTTCGACGGCCGGTTCAATGGAGGGTTTCCGTTCTCTCTGCCGAATGGGTATCCGGCCGGAACTCCCATTGCTTTTCAGGTCCGGGTTTGGTCGTTCCTCGCTGGAATGACTTGGGAGGAAGCCAGCACTTATGGAGGTCCTGCTTTTCTCGGCCAAACGGCGCTGGGCTACATCACCCCGTCCACCGGGCCCGAGCCGGTTCCTGCCCTCTTTGGATCGAATCCGGGACAGTTGTCTGGCTTGCAATTTCCGCCTTCCGCTCCGCTAGCCGCGGCGCTGTTCATCGAAATCGAACCGGTGCCAGAACCATCCATCTGCGCGTTGGCCGCGCTTGGAGTGTTGCTTGCGCTTGTTTGTAATAGAACCCGCAAACCTTCATGAAAGGAGAGCGCTTGAACGAAGGCGTCGGTGGCAACGCACACATCACCCGCGACGGACGGGCCGGCGTTTCAGCCCAAAGTAAGCAGCCAATCCAAGCGCCAGGAATGTGATCGTTCCCGGCTCCGGCACCGCCGTGGGCGAGAGGGTGATGTTGTCCACGATCGTCGGCGGCACATTCAAATTTCCGGGCGCGCTCACGTTCACGAGCTTCAATTCGGTGAGAGCGCCCGCAAACGCTGAGAGGTCGCCGCCATACTGGTTGCCGCCGAGCGAACTCATCGAGATCGGCGTGCCGTTGGCGAAGACGGTGAATGGACCTTGGGCGAGCAATCGAAGGGACAGGGTGTCCGCAGGAACCACTGCCGTTTGTGAAATGAAGGCATCGACCCACGGCGAACTAAGATCCTGATTGTTCTGACAACCACTGTGCATCGCGAGTGAGTAGCTGCTGGCTAAAGGAGGTCCGTAGAAAGTGGAACCTGGGTTACGCACGAGCAAATACCATTGCGAGATACCCAAATGCGGCGACTCGTAGTAGAGCACGCCCGTGTCACTGCCGTCGCTGTGAGACCAACCCGGCGCCCACGTGGCCCAATCGAGTAACTGCGGGAAGCCCGTGGACGGAGGCGGTTGTTGAACAGGCGGACGTTCAAAGTGGTGTTGATGAAACCTTGGGCGAAAGCCGATGGAACGCACGCAATCAACGCCAAAAGTAGAATCCCTGTTTTCATAATCGTGGTCGGTCGGACTCTATTCAAAATGCGCCGGGAGCAAAGAGCTTTGTGAACCTTCATTTGCCGCTCTGCGCCGTCTTTTCTTTTGACATTGCGCAGTGCGGTTCTGACTTTACGCCGCGTGTCACGACTGCCATTCGAACTTTCCCTCGCGCTGCGTTATTTGCGGCCCAAGCGGACGTTCGTCTCGGTTATTACACTCATCTCCATCATCGGTGTGATGCTTGGGATCGCCGTGCTTATGATCGTGATCGCGGTGATGAGCGGTTTCGATCTGGAGTGGCGCGAACGCATTCTCGGCGCGACGGCGCATCTGAAAATCGAGGCCATCGAAGGACTGATGCGAAACCATCGCGCTCCCGCGGCGATCGTTGAGCGCGATCCACTCGTCAAAGGCGTTGCGCCCTTCGTGCTCGGGCCAGCCATGTTGCAAACCCAGCCGCTGACCACGGACGAACAGCCTTTGGTCACGGGCGCGGTACTGCGCGGGATCGATCCGGATCAGGAGGCAAAAGTCAGCGTGTTGCCCAAGAGCATCGTCGCCGGAGAATTTGATGTGAGCGGTCACGGCCTTTTGGTCGGGAGCACGCTCGCGCACAACATGCGCATCCGCGTCGGCGATCATCTCGCGCTCATTACCGCAAACACGATGGCAAAATGGGAGAAGGCGCGGAAGAAAGATGACGAGATCGTCGTGCCGCAGGACTTCACGGTGCGCGGCATTTTCAGCGTCGGCTTCGATTCATTCGATCGCATGATGGTCGTCTCTTCGCTCGAGACGGCGCAGGAACTCCAGATGTTGGATGACCGCGTCCACGGACTGTTTGTCATGTTGAGCGATCCGTTCCGAGCCGAGGAAGCAGCGAGTCGTTTGCAGAAGGCGTTGGGGCCGAATTACGAAGTCATCCCGTGGATGCAGGAGAACAAGGAAATCTTCGGCGCCCTCGCGACGGAGAAAGTGATGATGTACATCATTCTCTTCGTCGTGATGATCGTCGCCGCTTTCGCGATCGTGAATTCCGAGATCACCTTTGCCGTGAACAAAATCAAGGAGATCGGTTTGCTCAAATCCCTCGGCGCGTCCAACCGTCAAGTCATGTGGATTTTTCTCGGCCACAGCATCGCAATTGGAATTCTGGGCGTCGGTCTCGGCTTCGCCCTCGGCAAGTTGTTCCTAATGAACATGAATACAATTCTCCACGCCGTCCGCGACCGAATTGGGTTCGAGTTGTTGCCGGCGGCTATCTACAACATTTCCGAAGTCCCTTACAAAATCCTGCCCACGGACATCGCGATCATTTGCGGCGGCGGCTTTCTCATCTGCGTCCTGGCCGGACTGCTGCCCGCGTGGAAAGCGAGCCGGCTTCAGCCCGTGGAGGCGTTGCGCAATGAGTAATGGCACGTCCGTGTCCGCCGCCGAAGCGCCAGGAGCGCGCACGCCCATGATGGAAGCGCGCGATCTGGTCAAATCCTACAAGACGGGCCATCGCGAACTGACCGTCCTGCGCGGCGTGAACTTTTCCGCGCAACGCGGAGAGTTCGTCGCCCTGCGCGGCGCATCGGGGGCAGGCAAGAGCACGTTGCTGCATTTGCTCGGCGGACTCGACAAGCCAAACCGCGGCGAGATTATTTTCGACGGCGAGAATGTTTCGTGCCTTTCCAATCCGGCACTCGCGCATCTGCGCAACGTGAAGATCGGTTTCGTGTTTCAGGCGTACCATCTGTTTCCCGAGCTGAATGCGCTAGAGAATGTTTACCTGCCCGCGCGCATGGCCCGAGTCCCGGCGGCGGAAGCTTCGGAACGTGGACGGGAATTGTTGAAGCGCGTTGGGCTTGGTGAACGAATGGACCATCGGCCCACCGAACTTTCCGGCGGCGAACAACAGCGCGTGGCCATCGCGCGCGCGCTCGTCAACAACCCGGAAGTAATCTTGGCGGATGAGCCGACCGGCAATCTGGATTCGCACACTGGCGATGAGATCATCGAACTACTGCTTGCCCTGCGCGCGGAGAAGCAAACGACGCTGATCATTGCGACGCACGATGCCGAGCTTGCTGCGCGCGCACCGCGGGTCATTCACCTGCTGGATGGGCAGGTAGCGTAAAGAATTCGAAGTCATCAGTGAGACAGTAATCAGTAAGCTCATCTCTGGTTCGACTGCCGCTCGGCTCACTGTTCACTGATTCACTGATTACTTTCGTGCGGCACTCCATCGCGCTCGCACCCACTTGCGCTTGCGCCGCGCTTTCGGCTAATTCATTCATATGGCCACCATCGCAGTCCTCGGAACCATGGACACTAAAGGCGAAGAGCACGGATTCGTCGCCGAACTGATTCGGGAGCGCGGGCACACCTCGCTGGTCATCGATGTCGGCACGTTGGAGCCGCCGAAACTTCAGCCGGACATCACGCGTGAAGAAGTCGCGCGGGCAGCGGGCGCAGACCTCGTCGCGTTGGTGGCCAGGCGCGATCGTGGTGAAGCGGTCGCTGCGATGTCGAAAGGCGCGCCGGAAATTCTCTCGATGTTGCTCAAGAAGAAGATGATCGATGGTGTGATTTCCCTCGGCGGCGGCGGCGGCACTTCCATTTGCACCGCTGGAATGCGCGCGCTGCCCATTGGGTTTCCGAAGTTGATGGTTTCCACGCTGGCCAGTGGCAACACCGCGCAATACGTGGGCGTGAAAGACATCATCATGTTTCCCAGCATCGTGGATGTGGCGGGATTGAATCGTATTTCGCGGCCTATTCTCACGCGCGCGGCGGGCGCGATTTGCGGCATGGTCGAGGCGAGTCCCAAGGCGGGCCCGGACAAGCCGGTGATCGTCGCCAGCCAATTCGGGAACACGACGCAATGTGTGAACCATGCGCGCCAGCTTCTGGAGAAGGAAGGCTACGAAGTCCTGGTGTTTCACGCCACCGGCACTGGCGGGCGCACGATGGAGTCGCTCATTGAAGCGGGGCTTGTGACCGGCGTCCTCGACATCACGACGACGGAGTGGGCGGATGAATTGGTCGGGGGAATTCTCGGCGCGGGACCGGCGCGATTGGAAGCCGCGGCCAAGCACGGCGTGCCCGCGATCGTCACGCCCGGCTGCCTCGACATGGTGAATTTCGGTCCGCCCGAAACAGTGCCCGCAAAGTTCGCGGGCCGGCGTTTTTATCAGCACAATCCGCAGGTGACGCTAATGCGAACCACGCCGGAGGAGTGCCAGCGCCTGGGCGAAATTCTCGCGGAGAAGGTGAATGGATCGAAAGCCCCTGTGACCGTGCTGATTCCGTTGCGCGGCATCAGCGTCATCAGCGCGGCTGGTCAAGCGTTCCATGACCCGGCAGCGGATGCAGCGTTGTTCGCCGTACTGAAGGCGAACCTTCGTCAGGACATTCCCGTGCGCGAACTGGACTGCAACATTAACGATGCCCCCTTCGCCCAAGCCTGCGTGGAGGAGTTGTTGAAGAATGTGATGAGCCGCAAACAGCAACGATCGGATTAAGCTCAGCCGTTTTCTTCAGGTGCAATTGGCCGCGTTGGGAAAAAATCTGCCACACCAATGGAAAGTTTTCCCTCAAATTTGCGTATGAATGCAGCCATTTCTTCGGCCAATCGCAAATTCTCCGCTTCGGAACGCGGTGACTTCCGGCAAACAATCTTGCGCGGCGCGAACTCACTGCCATCACCGAGAGCACTATCGCCATTCATGCGGCATTCTTACGGCAAAGAGCGGTGACGTTCCACCAAATGGTCGGATCACCAATCTGAAAGACATGGTTACAACCGGGTGGAGATTTCATGAGCCACCGCACTCGGGTATGTCGAGTGACGCCCTGTCCAGCCGCGAGGGTGCGGGTGAATCGCCCGACAATTCTTAGGTACACTGGCACCGACGGAAGTCTTGCTGATCGATCCATCAAACCAAAAGGCAGGTGTCTCTCCAACGGTCGCGATCCCCTTTGCTATAAGTTTGGCAGTAACAATGGTGGCACCCCATGCAATCCAAACCCAATTACTTCGCACAGATTCAACGTGCCCGCAGAGGCAGGATGCCGGAGCCTCGCCACCATCGCACACATAGCAGCAGTTGAGAATTTGGACATAGTCGTCCGGCGACACAGAAAAGCCGGGTGCCCCACTTATCTTCAAGGCGACGGCGGCACGTAGCATTTGCTCGACCGAATCGAGTGTCTTATCAGTCTTGATGATCCGCGTCCAGACACCGATAGGACCCTCAGCTCTTCCTGGGTTGCACATGATGATGGTGCCGACGCAGTTGCCCTTCTGTTGGTTCGGATTGCAACCACAGAAGTAAAACCGTGTGTCCTCGCGAATCAGGTGTGCGCCCGGCTTCGAAAACTGCGCGAAGTACGACCTAACGCTTAAGATCGCGCAGTTGCCCTCTTACTTCTTCTTTCCGAACTTCTTGGCCGCCGGCGCCTTCAGCTTCTTGAATTCACGCGTCAGGTTCGTGAGCGACGCTTCCACGCCCATGCGTTCCAGCGAACTCGCGCCGACGAAACCAACGGCATCGGTGCCTTGAATCACCTTGTTCGCGTCTTCCGGCGTGTTGATGGGGCCGCCGTGGCAGAGGAAGAAGATGTCCTTCCGCACACGGCTGGCGGCATCGATGATCTCCTGCGTGCGCTTGATCGTGAAATCCCAACTCACGAGCGCTTTCTTCACGCCGATGCTGCCGCCGACCGTCGTGCCAACGTGGGCAATGATGGCGTCGGCGCCGGCCTTCGCCATCTCGACGGCTTCTTCGGGCGATCCCACATAGACGATGGAGAATAAATCCATGCGCCGCGCCAGCGCGACCATTTCGAATTCCTTCTGCACGCTCATGCCAGTTTCTTCCAGCACGCCGCGGAAGTGGCCATCGACAATCGTGTGGGTGGGAAAATTGTTTACGCCGCTGAACCCCATCTCCTTCACCTTGCCCAGCCAATGCCACATACGGCGGCGCGGGTCGGTGGCGTGGACGCCGCAGATGACCGGACATTCCTCCACGACCGGCAGCACTTCGTATTCGCCAATCTCCATCGCGATGGCGTTGGCGTCGCCGTAAGCCATCAACCCGGCGGTCGAGCCGTGGCCCATCATGCGAAAGCGGCCAGAGTTGTAGATGATAATGAGGTCGGCGCCGCCTTTCTCGATGAACTTCGCGCTGATGCCAGTGCCTGCGCCGGCCGCGATGATGGCGTCGCCCTTCTTGATCGTGCTCATCAAGCGGTCACGAACTTCTTTGCGAGTGTAAGGGTTTCCTTTTCCAGTCCACGGATTCGGCATAGTTCAGCTTTGTTTGGTTTTCAAAAAATGTGCGCAGACTTTGCCCAAGCCGACCGGACGCTGGCAACCGCAGACTCAGCACACAAATCCACGAGTGCCTGTTCAAAACGCAACTCGATCAACAGGACAGACGAAGGGAACAAAGATGAGAACAGGAAATTCCAGGCAATTGCCAAACTCGGCGGAGTGCGCTCGTTGCAAATCAACTCAGGTAGCGAACCAAAAGGTTCGCCGGAATGTCGATTCGAGACGCACTTTCCTTCGTTTCTTTTGTTGCCTCCTGTTCTCACAGGCGGCGCCCCGGGGAACTTTTTAGTTCCTTTTTGACTCCGCGCACTTACCATCCGCGGCGCTTGATGACGCACGTTATCGCTCATCACGCCCCAAACTTATGCCACTGACACATACGACGGACTTGTTCGCCAAGGCGCTTAGGGGCAAATACGCCCTCGGCGCGTTCAACGTGAACAACATGGAACTGCTCCAAGCCATTATCGAAGCCTGCGAAGAAGAAAAGGCCCCGGTGATGCTCCAGATTTCCAAAGGCGCACGCCAATACGCCAACCCGGTTTATCTCAAGAAACTCATCGAAGCTGCGGTCAGCCTCTCGAACATTCCCATCGCGGTGCATCTCGATCACGGCGATTCCTTCGAGTTGTGCAAGGAGTGCATCGATGAAGGCTTCACCAGCGTGATGATTGATGCTTCGCACGAGACGTTCGAGAAGAACGTGGAGGTCTGCCGCAAGGTCGTCGATTACGCGCACAAGCATAACTGCGTGGTTGAAGGCGAATTGGGCATGCTCGTCGGCGCGCAGCACGACGACGGCGAAGAAGGCGGCGGCTATTCCAAAGGCGGCGCCTACACGCATCCGGACGAGGCGGTGCAGTTCGTCAAGCAATCCGGCGTGGACTCGCTGGCGGTGGCCATCGGCAATTCCCACGGCGCTTACAAATTCAAAGGCGAGCAGCACCTCGATCTCGAGCGGCTCAAGGCGATCAAGAAGGCGCTCATGGACGCCGGCCTGGGCGATTACCCGCTCGTGCTCCACGGCGCGTCGAGTGTGCCGAAGGAAATCGCGCAGGAGATCAACAAGTATGGCGGCGCGATGGGCGAAGAGACCGCGGGCGTGCCCGAGGCGGACATTGAAATCGCGCGCCGCGTGGGCTGCACCAAGGTGAACATCGACACTGATCTGCGCATGGCCATGACTGCGGCGATTCGCAAAGTGTTCGCGACTAACCCCAAGGAATTCGATCCGCGCAAGTATCTCGGGCCGGCGCGCACCGCGGTGAAGGAACTCGTGCGCCACAAAGTGCGTGATGTGCTTTGCTGCGCTGGCCACGCCTTCGACTAGCGTTAACAGTCCGTTCGAACCAACCCACGCGGTTCACAGCCGCGATGCCCGACATGCGATCATGGGACTCTCCTTACGTCGGCGGCTGCTTCTTGAACTGACTGGTAGCACGACGTTCATTTCGCCGGAGCGTCATCGCTAAACAGAAAACGCAACTCATCGATCGTGAGGCTTTGCGAAAATTTTTCTTCGCCCAAAACGTCGTCCGCGAGCGCGGACTTGGTCTTTTGTAGCGCGCGGATTTTTTCTTCGATGCTGTCTTTGATCAGCAGCCGATAAGCGATCACGTTGCGGGTCTGCCCGATGCGGTGCGTGCGATCGATGGCCTGGTTTTCCACGGCGGGATTCCACCATGGATCGAAGAGGACGACATAGCTCGCGGCGGTCAGGTTGAGTCCGAAGCCGCCGGCCTTGAGTGAAATGAGAAACGCGGCCGCGCCTTCGGCCGCTTGGAAATTCCTGACAAGATCGCCGCGATTCTCCGTGTGCCCGGCGAGATAAAACAACGGCCAGCCGCGCTCGGCGATGGCTTCCCGCAAAATGTCCAGCATCTCCACGAACTGCGAGAAAATGAGGACCTTGTGGCCCTCCTCCATGAGCGGCTCCAGTTGATCCATCAGCGACTCGACCTTGGCGCTGGCCGCGAGCGAGTCGGGTTTGACGAGCCTTGGGTGACAACAGATCTGCCGCAGTCGCAGGAGCGACGTGAGGACATTGAACCGTTCCTGCGCGAGCTGCTTTTGCGTCGTGACGCGCAGGAGCAATTGCTGCGCGCGCTTCAGTTCCGCGCGATAAAGCGTCTTTTGTTCGCCCTCGATTTCGCAGAACAAGTCTTCCTCCGTGCGGTCGGGAAGGTCTTTGGCC
>Ga0193753_10002474_pt1 | contig 14461 bp, 10 predicted proteins | sample H1c2metaG_FD_144925 | JGI IMG/M metagenome (GOLD analysis project Ga0193753, IMG submission 144925) | Soil microbial communities from a riparian zone of the East river system, Colorado, United States - H1c2 | ecosystem: Environmental > Terrestrial > Soil > Riparian zone | place: USA: East... | reverse complement strand
CTGCTCTTCGTGATGCGCTACGCGCTCACGGAGACGCGCAGCCGCGAGATCAAAGATCTGCTTGCGCGCCGTCATGCCGAGCAAGACGCGGGCGCAGACCCCGCAATCGTGTAGATCGAACGACGATACGAAAAGAGGCCGACGCGATGAAAGTCACGAATCCGTTAGGACTCGTCTTCGCCTTTTCAGACAGTGGCGCGGTGCGCAGCATCGAAGTCGATCCGATCCGCATTGGGCTTCGACCACCGTCGTTGTTCTCTCGGTCAGGAACGAACCTCTATCTGCGCAAGCGGGGCAGCCGAATCGCGTACACGCCCCTCTTGGGGCCGGAGAGTCCTTCGCACTTCCGCGTAGCGGATGGCGTCTTCGAAGCTCGAGGCACTTGGGCCGGTCTCGAGTATGCGTGTGTTCTGCAACTCGCAGACTCTCGTCTCGCGTGGCAGTGGCGAGTCCGCGTCGAGAGCAAGTTGGATCAACCCGTCGAGCTGGATCTCATTTACGTGCAGGACGTCGGCCTGCGGGCGAACGATCCGGGCCTCGTCAACGAGGCCTACGTGAGCCAGTACCTCGAGCGTCGAGTGTTCGAAGACGTTCACCACGGCAGCGTGGTCTGTTGCCGCCAAAACATGAAAGAGTCGGTCGGTCATCCGTGGCTGATGATCGCTTGCGCGGGACGAGCCGTCGCAGCGAGCACCGATGGGCTGCAGTTCTACGGCAGGACGTTTCGATCCACCGGCGAGCCCGAGGCATTGTGCAAGGCCAAGCTCGAGGGCGAGCTCTCCGGAGAGGCCTCCGTCGTGGCGCTGCAGGAGGAGCCTTTTGTCCTGGGGGCAGCGGAGTCACACACGAGCGTCTTCGGCGCGCTTTATCTGCCCGACCATCCGCCGGCTTCGAGCGACTCGGACCTCTCACGACTTCCGGTTCCTCTGCGCGGCTTCGCCGATGCACCGCCGCCGTCAGCTGCGGACGCGTTCTCACGCCCTGCGGACGATCGCTTTCAGAATGCTCGACTTCTGCAAGCCGACGATCTGAGTCGGGCTGAGCTCGCCGAGTTGTTCGGCAGCGAGTGGCGCCACGTCGAGGAGGCAGATGGCCGGCTGCTCTCCTTCTTCACGGACGGCGCGGGGCATGTCGTCTTGCGCGCCAAAGAGGAGCGGGTCGATCGGCCGCACGGGCACATCCTGCAGGCGAAGTGCGGCTACGTGCCCGACGAGAGCGTCATGTCGACGACCGCCTTCGCCTGTGGTGTCTTCAACTCGCACCTCACGCAGGGCAATACGAACTTCAACACGCTGCTCTCAGTTTGCACCAATCCTTCGACGCCCGCGCTCGAGGGCCAGCGAATGCTCGTGCAGTTCGAGGACGGTGAGTACTTGCTGGGCGTCCCTTCGGCTTTCGAAATGGGGTTGAACCACTGCAGGTGGATCTACAAACGCGGTGGCGTCTGCCTTCAGGTGCGAACGTGGACGTCGTTTCGCGAGCCGCGCGTCAATCTCGATTTCAAGGTCCTACGTGGCGGTCCGGTGCGTCTTTCGCTGACGCATCAGTTCGACGCTTCAAACGGTTGGACCGTAGCCTCGGACGGCGCGGACCAGTTCGTCGCCAAGCCGCACGCCGAGAGCATGCTCGCGAAGCAGTTCCCGCGTGCGCAGTTCCGTCTGCTCGTGAACAGCCGCGACAGCGGGTACCGCGCGCACGACCACGGTCACGGTCACGGCGTGCGGGAAGCCGAGACTCCCGCGACCTCATTCTTCGTGATCGAAATCCCGGATACCTCTTCATTCTGTCTGAGCTTTGTCGGCGAGGTCGTTGACCCGGCCAGTGTGGACGCCATTCAGGATGCCGATGCAGCGCTGCGCTCGGACTGCGAAGCTGCGGCGTCCGCGTGGCGAGAGTTCAGTCGGGAGCTAACGCTGAGCGGACAAGAGGAGATCGCCGCGATTGGCGAGATCTTGCCGTGGTACGGCATGAACGCGCTCGTTCACTTCCTGACTCCCTATGGCCTCGAGCAGTTCAGTGGAGCGGCCTGGGGTACGCGCGATGTCTGTCAGGGTCCGCTCGACCTGCTCTTGTGCGAGGAGAAATACGCCGAGGCAAAGCAGGTTCTGCGCATTCTGTTCTCCCATCAGAACCCCGACGGCGGCTGGCCGCAGTGGTGGATGTTCGATCGCTACCGGTCCGTGAGGGCCGACAGTGCGCATGGCGACGTGATCTACTGGTGCATTCTCGCGGTCTGCAACTACATCAAAGCGAGCGGCGATTTAGGCGTTCTCGACGAGCCACTGCCTTACTTTCACGCCGGGGCGGACCAGACTGCGAAGACACCACTCTTCGAGCACGTCGACAGAATCGTCGACTTGGTGGTCGGCTCGTTCGTTCCTGGAACGGCGTTGGTTCAGTTCGGTGGCGGCGACTGGAATGACTCTCTGCAACCTGTGAGTAAAGAGCTTGCGGAGCGCCTGATCTCGAGTTGGACCGTTCAGATGTCCTATCAGGCGTTCACTGAGTATCGCGAGGTCTGCGAGCGAAGCGGACGTACAGTCAGGGCTCGGCAGCTGGAGGACATCGCCGATCGGATCAAGACCGACTTCCAGCGTTACCTGGTGAGAGATGGCGTGGTCGCTGGCTACGGGCTCGTTGACACGCACACGCACGCGCACGCGAACGCGGACCAGAACATCGACGTTCTTTTGCATCCGGCGGATACGCAGACCGGGGTTCGCTACAGCCTGCTGCCGATGAATCGTGGCGTGATCAGCGGTGTGTTCTCGAAGCAGCAGGCGGAGCGGCACTTGGAGATTATCGAGCAGCACCTCACTGGCCCTGACGGCGCGCGCTTGATGGATCGGCCCCTGCGCTACCGGGGCGGTCCGCAGACTCTCTTCCAGAGAGCCGAAAGCAGCACCTATTTCGGCCGCGAGATCGGCCTGATGTACGTGCATGAGCATCTGCGCTACGCCGAGTCTCAAGCTCGCATGGGAAAGCCGGATGCTTTTCTTCGCGCCCTGCGCCAAGCGATCCCCGTGGACTATCAACGGGTCGTGCCGCAGGGAGATGTGCGTCAATCGAACTGCTACTACAGCAGCTCGGATGTCCTCTTCAGCAGCCGTTACGAAGCGGATGCGCAGTATCCCGGCATGGTCGCGGGCAACACGCCACTCACGGGCGGCTGGCGGGTGTATTCGAGCGGACCTGGGATCTATGTCGCGCTCGTGGTGTCGCGCTTGCTTGGGCTCCGCATCGAGTTCGGCAACCTCATTCTCGATCCGGTGATGGCACGCTCGCTCGATGGCATGCAGGCCTCGCTGCGGTTTCGCGGCCGCGCAGTCACATTCGTGTATCGAGTCGGCGGACCAGGCTTCGGCCCGCACGCGGTTTCAATCAACGGCCAGACTGCAGCGTTCGATCGCGAGGATAACCAGTATCGCCAGGGCGGCGCGGTCATACCCCTGCCGCGTTTCATCGCCATGCTCGACGCGGACGACAACCGCGTGGAGATCGAGGTCTGAATCAGAGCGTTCGTGGCATCCCGCACGACCGCCCAAGGGTGAACACACATCACGGTCGCGGTTGAGATCCAAGATCGATTTGGCCCGCGGCCTGCCTCCGCTTGCGCTCTGCAGTCCACGCGAACCAAGGCGACTTCTCGCCAGTCCGCGCTTCGTGGACGATCGCACTGAACGTATCGTACAGGCACGGGTCGCAGGCCTTGCCGATCCTGCGCTGCAGTCGCCGAAAAAGCTCATCAGGCTCACGCTGAGCGAGTTGTTCGATCGACTCGACGCCAATCTCGATGAGGTAGCCTTCGACAGCTGGCCCCACGTTCATCAGTGTTCGTAGGCTGGGAGTCTCGGATTGAGCAGTGAGTTTGGGGTTGGGCGACATGCTCTCAGCGTAAGGCCCCAGCCCGGCGCGTCTTGTACGTTTCGGACATCGACTATCGAGGCGCAGGTGGGAACTCTTCGTCCTGCGGCCAAGCGTCGCTGATCGTGAACCACGGCGCCTTGGAACCGACGAAGATGTGACGCCGCGCGCCGATACCCGGATCGCCGTCGAGCGAAGCCGCCGGCACCACGAACATCGGACCGGCCGACCGCGGCAGACAGGATCCGCAACGCACGCAAAATGTCTGCGCGTGGCGCTGCGCCTCGGGGACTTTGTAGGTGCGCAGGCGATCCTCGCCACGCCGCCAGCGCAAGCGCGTGCTCTCGACGAACAGGTTGCCGCCGTGAGCTGCAGCGCGACCCTTGCGACAGCGCGAGCAGTGACACTGCATCAGCGTCCAGTCACCCGTCTGCATCTCGTAGACCACGTCCGAGCACAGGCAGCTGCCGGCGACCCAACCCGGCTCGGTTGCCGGCTCGCTCGCGCGTTCGATGCTGTCGATCCCATACTCGGGCGGATACGCATCGTAGCGCTCGAGCCCATCGCTCGGGAGCGCGTACCACGGCGCCTTCGACGCGACGAAGATATGCGAGGAGGGCCGTATCCCCGGATCCTCGTCGAGGCAGCCTGCAGGAATAGACCAGACTTTCCCGCCGGCAAATGGACTCGGCACCACCGATCCGCAACGCGCGCAAAAACAGCGCTCGCTAGTGTCCGAAGAGCGGTAACGCAGAATGTGCTCTTCGCCACTTCGCCAACGAAGGCCCGCTGCATCGGCCCCGACGTAGGTCGCGAATGGAGCGCCGTGGCTCTTGCGACACATCGAGCAGTGACAATGCGACATCGGCTCGAAAGGCGTTTGCGCCTCCCAGCTCACGCTGCGGCACAAACAGCTGCCACGCACCAAATTCGCGTTCGTCATGGGTAGATCTTCTAGCCTTCCAACTGGCTTCCGGCGAGCCCACGCCGGTTGCGAATTTCAACGGGGTAAATCGCGCCGCGCGCGCTGCGTCAACCCGGACTATGCGCAATAGCGCCTCGACCACCGTCGTCCCTTAGGCCTGCAAACGGCCAGTCACGATTGGCATGCGGCGTGCTCTAAGCGCGGCCCGAGGAGAAACTCACATGAGAAACGCTGCTTGGGGATTGCTGTTTGGTGCGCTCGCGTGCGTGTCCAACGCCTGTGCACATCACGAAGGGCCGATGGAGACAGCGGGCCGAAAAACCGATGACGCAGCACACGACGTGAAAGAAGGAACGAAGAAGGCGGCAGACGACGTGAAAGGTGATTGAGCTGCGCGCCTCTCGACAGGCGATCGACTAGCGCTGTAGCTACCGCTTCGGCGGTGCGTCCAAGACTTCGCGGACCTTTGCCATCAGCGGCTCCGGCGTCAGAGGTTTCTGCACGAACGCGACGTCGGAATCCAACACGCCGTGATGCGTGATGACGTTGTCCGTATAGCCCGACATGAAAATGACGCGAATATCGGGCCGCTGCACTTGGATGCGTTGCGCGAGCTGACGACCATTCATCTTCGGCATCACGACGTCGGTGAGCAACAAGTGAATCGTCACCGGATGCTGCTCTGCGACGAGTAACGCTTCGCCCGGACTTCGCGCTTCCAGCACGTGATAGCCGTACTTGCGCAGCACCTCGCCGGCGACGATGCGCACCTGGTCTTCGTCCTCGACGAGCAGCACGGTCTCCGCACCGCGCATGGAGCTCGGGCGCTCGCTCACCGTCACGGCTTCGGGCAGACCGTCCGCGCGCGGGAAGTAGATCTTGAACGTGGTTCCGCCACCCGGCTCGCTGTACAGCCAGATGTTGCCTTCGCTCTGTCGCACGATTCCGAACACGGTCGAGAGGCCGAGGCCGGTGCCTTTGCCCCGCTCCTTCGTAGTGAAGAACGGTTCGAACGCGCGGACTTGGGTGGCTTTGTCCATGCCGTGACCCGTGTCGCTGACCGCGATCATCACGTAGGATCCGGAGATGACGCCTGGATGATCGCGCGCGTATTCCTCCGACAGAAACACGTTTGCGGTTTCGATCGTGAGGCGCCCGCCACTCGGCATCGCATCCCGCGAGTTCACGACTAGATTCATCAGCACTTGTTCGATCTGTCCGCGGTCCGCCTGAGCGGAGTCGAGATCGCGCGCGAGAAGTACCTTCAACTCGATGTCTTCGCCCAGCACCCGCGAGAGCATGTTGTGGATGTTCTCGATGATCAGGTTGAAGTTGACGAGCCGGCGATCGAGGATCTGCTGGCGACTGAACGCGAGCAGCTGGCGCGTCAGGTCGGCAGCGCGTTCGCCCGCGAGCTTGATCTCTTCGATCTCTGTCCGATGCGGATCACTCGGCAGCATGTCCGCGAGCATCAGCGACGTGTAGCTGAGCACGACCGATAACAAGTTGTTGAAGTCGTGCGCGACACCGCCGGCGAGCCGGCCGACTGCTTCGAGCTTCTGCGCTTGCCTGAGCTGCTCCTCACTGCGGCGCAGCGCGAGCTCGGTCTTGCGACGCTCGGTCATCTCGCGGGCGAGCTCGTCGTTCATGTGCTGCAAGTCCGACGTGCGCGACTCGACCCGAGCTTCCAACTCCAGCTGCAACTCGCGCAACCGCCGATTCGAGTCCTGCAGCTCCTGCGCGCGCCGAAAGATCTCGAGCTCCATGACGCCGGCTCGCGACCGCAGCTCTTGCGCGAGCCGGTGTTGCTCGTGCTCCTCCCGCTGCAATCGCAGAAACTCGGACACGTCGTCGACGCGGTGGATGATGTACTCGAGCTCGCCGGCAGCGTTGAACACGGGCGTGTTGATCGGGCTCCAGTAGCGCTCTTCGAAGGCGCCGCCCTCAGCTTCAGGCCGTCGAATGTCGTACTTCTGAACAGCCATCGTGTCCGTCTGGCGGTTCAGAAGCACGCGTTCGAGTGATGCGCGCAAGTTTGCAACGCCGGTTGCCTTCGCGTCGTTCGGGTTGTCGGGAAACACGTCGAAGAGCCACTTGCCCAAGATCGCCGTGCGCGTGGTCATCGTCGCACGCAAGTAGCTGCTACTTACGGCGACGATGAGCAGGCCGGGATTCAGCACCAAATACGAGCCGGGCACGGACTCGAACAACAACTGAAAATCTGGTGCTCTCGCCTGGTCCAAAGACTCCCCCGCGCTGGTGCGGGCCGCACTCTACTGATTTCGCGCGACTTTGTACGCGGACTGTTTCGCGAGGAACGCTCGAATGTACGAGGTGATGGCGGCGCCTTCGGTTTCGAGCGCAAAGTGGCCGGCGTCCAGCAGGTGGAGCTCAGCCTTCGGAATGTCGCGCTTGTAAGCTTCGGCGCCCGCCACGGTGAAGAAGGGGTCGTGGCGCCCCCAAACGATCAGCGTAGCCGGTTGGTACGTCCGGAAGTACTCGTGGAACTTCGGATAGAGCGCGACGTTCGAGCCGTAGTCCCCGAACAAGTCGAGCTGCACGTCGATGTTGCCCGGCCGCTGCATGAGCGACCAATCGAGCGTCCAGGTGTCCGGACTGACCGCGGAGAGCTGCGCCGGCGGGACACTGCCGACGTACTGTTGCCGCGTTCCTTCGGCAGTCAGGAAGTGCCGAACCTGCTCGCGATTGGCTGGGGTCGGGTTCTTCCAGAGCTCGCGCAGTGGCGCCCACGCGTCGCTCAAGCCTTCTTCGTACGCGTTGCCGTTCTGAACGATCAACGCGGTCACGCGCTCGGGGTGTGCGAGCGCCAATCGCAAACCGATCGGAGAGCCGTAGTCCTGGATGTACAGCGCGTAGCGCTTCAAGCCGAGTGCGTCGGTGAAACCAGCGATGGCTTGGCTCAGGTTTTCGAACGTGTACTCGAACTGATCGCGCGACGGAAACGAGCTCTGGCCGTAGCCGGGATAGTCGGGCGCGATCACGTGATAGCGATCGGCCAACCGCGGGATCAGGTTGCGGAACATGAACGACGACGTCGGAAAGCCGTGGAGGAGCAGCACGGTCGGGGCGTCTCTGGGGCCGGCTTCACGATAGAAGATGTCGAGGTCGCCGACCTTGACCGATTTGTATTGGACAGCGTCTGCGGCTGCGTGCGCAGCCCGCGGCTGCAACGCCGCGAGACCGGTGAGGCCCAGTGTGAGGACCGCTGAAAGTTTCGATGACAGAGACATGGTTCACCTCGAGGTGCGGCGGCCGCCACTCGAGCGGCCGTCTGGTCCACATGTCTCTGTGCCGCAGGCTGCCCGCGAGAATCATCGCTCGCTGCAACACACTGCTTCACTGGCTGCACTAATCGGACTGCGGCTCGGGGGCTCGCTGGAGCCTAACCTTCGTTCGCCGCCACGTGTTCGGAGTCGCGCGCGACTGTCGGCGATACGCGAGACCTACACGCCGCGAGCATTTCATCTCGCGTCGGCCCGAGGTTTGGGAGTTGCCAGCGGCGGCCCGAAAGCACGCGCTTGAGCCACAACAACACCATTTGCAGCAGGACCAACACAAACACGCCGGCACCCGAGGCTTTGCCCATCTGCTGGAGCTTCCACCACTCGCGCGCAACGAACGGGCTCTCTTCCACCGCGGGCAAAAAGCCGGACTGAAACGCGTGCGACGCGAGCTGCTGCACGGGCGACATGCGCTCGCCGCGCACGTGTTTTGCGCGCGCGAGAAAGCCGGCATCGGCTGCGACGCAGAACTGAAAGTGCGTGCGCATGAGGGTGTGAACGTCGCCGTGGTAGCGGCGGGACTGCTCGCGAGGGTCCCGCGAGCTCGCCAGCGCATCGGCGAGCGCATGGGCTTGCACGAACGCCGAGGAGCAGCCGCGCCCGTAGATCGGATTGGTTTGGATGTGCGAATCGCCGACGGGGAAGAACCCGAGAACTTGGGAGCCGCCGCGCTGCGAAAAGTGGTGCCAGCGATTGGCGAGCTCAGCGCCACCGAACACGCGAGAGACCGGACGCGCACGACTCGTCCAACGCGCGATCGCGGGAATCTGGTTGCAGACCTCGTCGAAACCGTCAGGGCGTTTGAGCAGAGACAACAACTCGGGCTCGATCTCCGGGCACGCGTACGCGATCGAGAAGTGGCCGTCTTCGGCGTAGAAGATGCCGTAGACGAGGTAGTCGAGCGTGGAGCCATTGCCGCGGCGCGGTAGCTCGGTGCTCGGATCGAGTTGGCGAAAGTGGCGACAATAATAGCCGCACTCGGACGGCGTACGTTCGGTGCGAATTTCCGCACCGCGCGCGCGGAGCTGCTCTACGTATTGCGAGCGCGCGCCCGAAGAATCGATGACTAGATCGGCTTGGAGTTGGCGATTACCGTGCGGCGTGCGTGCTTCGACGCCAGTGACGCAGAGCTCGCCGTCGCGGTGCTCAGTGAGCAATCCTTCGACGGTCGTGCCGTGAAGGAATCGAACGTTGGGAAGGCGTTCGACGCGACGGCGCAAGACGTACTCGAGTGTCGCGCGCCGGCACCAGATGTTCAGTAAGTCTTGGTCGGCTGGCTCGGAGACGAACTTCGCCAGGAGCGATGCGGGGACCGATTGGTCGAAGCTGCTGAGGGCGGCGCCGGTTTGTAGGAGCTCTTCCAGTAGTTCAGGGTGATGTGCTCGGAGGATCGACTGGAAGCGACCCAAGAAGATGTGGGTGTGACGCAGCTGTGGAACGCCCGGGCGCTTCCAATCCTCAAAGGCTCGGGTGGGCTCGAGGTGGGGAGGTTCGGCGTCGCGTTCGAGGAGTAGCAGCTGACGGCTGCGGTCGGTCTTCGCGAGCGCCAGCGCGGCGGCCAAGCCGCCCATGCCGCTGCCAATGATGAGCGTTTGTCTCGACGGGGGAAGATCGCTGCCGTGCATCGAGTCACCGTGGCGGGCGCACTCTCGCGCCTCGCCCGCCATGCCCATGGATGGGGACATTTTGACTTGGGGCGCACTCCGAACTCTAGGAGTGAGCTGACTTACCTAAGTGTGAGTCGCCTGGCACATGCGCGACATGTAACGGCCAGATTAGTCAACAAAAGGTGAGCGAGCATCTACCAATTGGCGCCATTCACCCCGAGTTCTTGAAGTGTGCGAAATCGTTTGCCCATTTTTGAGTCACAAGGAGTCGCGTTCTGAACTCGACGAGACACGTCCGTAGGGCGCGCGGCGTGCGCGACTCAGAGTGCTTAGTTTAGCGGCTCGGAAGGCTAGGCGATCGTACGGGGCTGATGGTCACCGCGGATGGTCAGCGCGCTCTCGCCTTCTGTTCTGGCCTACGCGCTATCGCCAACGTTCTTGCTAGCTCCAACGTTTCTGAAGGCTGAGCCGGTTTGGCTGTTCTTGCCTTCCAGAAGTCAGCGGCCTTCTCCGATGTCCATTTGGCGATGCTCAACGTTTGTAGGCTGCTGAGCACTGCTGCTGCTCCATCTGGCCTGGCTGTTTTTTCCTTCGCCAGACACTGCATCACCAGTTGCTCTAGATCCCCTGGTAGCTGGGTACCTAGGCGGGTTGATGGAAGCTCCGGATCCTTGTGAATGTGGGCCGCACAGATCTCCACGATCGTTCTGCCTGTGAACGGGGCCGTCCCTGTGAGCAGCCAATAGGCGACCGCACCTAACGCGTAGATGTCGCTTCGGCCGTCACCAAACGCTGTAGATCGACACCGTTCGCTCCGCCGGCAACACCTTCACCGCCGTTGGCCTGCGCAACAACGCGTGCCGGGCTCGGTACACCACACCCATCCCGCCTTCGCCGATCTTGTGGAGCAGCGTGTACTGGCCTAACTCCTGGACCCGCTCCTGCAAACCGTAAATGACTCGGTGAATCGACGTGGTCGCCACGATCGTCATCGCACTCCACTCACCCACGTACAGCATTCCCGTCGTCAGGTTCGTACCGTTCGGAATCGGCGCCTGCGTCGAATACAACAAGTACGTCAGCACGTTTGCGGGCAAGACCGACAACACACCCACTACGAATCCAAAAAACGTCGTGCCCGGCACTAGACCCGCACGCAGCAACAGAAACAACGTCGCACCAAACAACGCGAGCATTTCGGGACGCGTCGCGAGCGAAAGCTGACCGAACAGGATTGAGCTCAGCACCGCTTGCAACAGCATTACCGAGACTTCCATCGCACGCAGTAGCGGAACCGAACAACGGACACCCTTCGTCACGCCGTAGCCAACCGCGAGCGCGCCGATCGCAGCGTAGTGCGCGTAGTCGTACCAAGCGTTGTGACCCGCGAACGGGCTCCCGAAACTGATCGTCGTGATGATGCGGTCGCTCACCAACGCGACGCCCCAAATCGCCAACTCTACGCCCGTGTACATCGACACACGGGCCTGCAGAAACTCGCGCGCAGCGACGGGATCGCTCGGAACACTCGGAATCGAGCTCATCCGAGGCGGCGCCGAAGGGTCGGATTGCACGCGCATTTCATACACCGGCGCCCGTGTCGTGTCGCGATTTGCGTCGCGGGGACTCGAACCGAGCGCTGAGACTCAGCTCGCGCCAGCGGGCGAACCGAGTCTTCCGGACCCCGCGAGGGTCGTTTTCAGTCTCGCTCTCAGCCTCCAACGCGCTGACACAACTTCGCGAGCGCTTCCGCAATCGACTCGATCGGCAGAACCGCGTCCACCTCTGTTAGGGCTAACACCGCTCTCGGACCGACTGGACTCTCTGCCGTCTCCGGGTCTTGAACTATCACGCGCCCACCTGCCCGCTTGATCGCGCGCGCGCCCGCCGCACCATCGTCGTTCGAGTTCGTCAGCATCACGCCGACCGCGGCTGGACCAAAAGCATCCGCCACCGACTCGAACAACACGTCTATCGACGGCCGCGCATAGTTGACCGGCGGATCCACCGACAAGGCCAAGTGCCCTTCCTCGACCAACAAGTGGTAGTCGCTCGGCGCGACGTACAAGTGGTCCTTCTCGAGCGGCGCCTTGTCCTCCGGTTCCGACACCGGAAACACACAGTACTTCGCGAGCAGACCAACCAAGACACTCGACGGGTCAGCGCGCCGGTGTTGCACGAGCACCATACTCACGCCGAGCTTTTCCCGAATCCCGCGCAACAACGTCTGCACGGCCAACAAACCGCCGAGCGACGCGCCCACCGCTACGATTTCGATTCGGTTCATCGGACCTTGCGATACACGCGGGCGCCGTCCTCGAGCTCCTGGTACGAGCTCGCGAGCTCCGTAAAGCGCAACGACTCTTTCTTGCCTAGCACGAGCACGCCGAAGTTGCTCAGGCTGGTGTGAAACAAATCATGCGCGCGCTGGCGCAGACTCGAATCGAAATACAGCAGTACGTTCCGGCAGACGATCAGCTGAAACTCGTTGAAGGTCGAATCACACACTAGATTATGCTGCGAAAAGACTAGCTGCCGCCGCAACGACGAGCGAAACACCGCGTGCTCGTGGCCCGCCACGTAATAGCTCGAAAAATCGCGGGTCCCGCCCGCCGCCTGATAGGCCCTCGTATGTTCCCGCATGGCGCGGATCGGGAAGACACCTTGGCGCGCTCGCTCCAGAATCGCATCGCTGATGTCCGTCGCGTAGATTCGGCAACGCTCGTACAGCCCCTCCTCTTCGAGCATGATCGCGAGCGAGTAAACCTCTTCGCCGCTCGAACAGCCCGCATGCCAGATCCGCACGAACGGATACGTCCGCAACAGCGGGACGACCTCGGAACGCAGCACCCGATACACGTCCGGATCGCGAAACATCGAAGTCGTGTGCACCGAAACTGAAGCGACGAACCGCATCGCAGCTTCGACGTCGTGGAGGAGCTTGCTCTGCAACGCCGAGATGCTCGGCAACTCCTCGACGTCCATGACCTTGCGAATCCGCCGAGTCAGCGACGCGCGCGCGTAGTTCCGAAAGTCATAGCCGTATCGCTCCGCCAACCCCGTGAGCAACAATTCGATTTCGAGCGCCTGCAGCTTGCGCTCGTCATCGAGAGTGCCCTGAGCCGGTGTCAGCGATACAGCCATACTCTGAGCAGCGATACGAGTTGGTCCGCATCGACAGGCTTCGTGATGTAGTCAGACGCGCCCGACTGAATACACTTCTCGCGATCACCCTGCATCGCCTTGGCGGTCAGCGCGATGATCGGCAGCTTCTCGTGCGTCCCGTTACTGCGAATGCGGCGCGTCGCTTCATAGCCGTCCATTTCCGGCATCATGATGTCCATCAGTACGATGTCGATTTCGTGTTGTTCCAGACTATCGAGCGCTTGCTGGCCGTTCTCGGCATAGGACACAACCATCTCGTGTTGTTCGAGAATCGTGGTGATCGCAAACAAGTTACGCGCATCGTCGTCCACGACAAGTACGCGCTTGCCGGCGAGCGCCGGGTCCCGCTCCGAGAGCAGGCGCAACATCTGCCGCTTCGAAGTCGGCAGCTTCGATTCCACCCGGTGTAGGAACAGCGCCGTCTCATCCAGCAATCGCTCGGGCGACTTCACGTCCTTCACGATGATCGTGTCCGTGATGCGCCGCAGCTCGGTGTCTTCCTCGCGGGTCAGTTCCTTACCGGTGTAGACGATGATCGGCGTTCGTCGCCAGCCGTCGTTTTCGCGAACCTTCTTGATCAACTCGAGCCCGGTGATGCCCGGTAGCTTGAGGTCGAGCACCATGCAATCGAAGCTCTGCTCGGCCAACTTCTCGAGCGCGGCCTCGCCGCTGTCGACTGCCGTCGTGACGACGTCTTCGTCGCCGATCAGCTCGACGATGCTCTTGCGCTGCACCGCGTCGTCCTCGACGACGAGCAGCTGCTTCACGCGACGCTCGATGAAGGCTTCGATCCGATTCATCGCGTCGTCGAGCGCCTCCGCCTCCACCGGCTTCTGCAAGAACGCGATCGCACCCGACTCCAAGCCGCGCGCCGCCTCGTCCAGCCCCGAGATGAGGTGCACCGGAATGTGCCGCGTATTCGGGCTGTGCTTCAGCTGATCGAGCACGACCCAGCCGTCCATGTCCGGCAAACGCAGATCGAGCGTGATCGCGTGCGGCTGCAACGTGCGCGCGAAGTCGAGCCCCTGCGCGCCAGTCTTCGCGACGATGCCGCGGAAGTTGTGCTCACGCACGAGCCCGAGCAGTATTCGGCCGAAGTTTTCGTCGTCCTCGATGATGAGCAACACGCGATCACCGGTAGCGATCACGTTGCGATCATCGGAAGCTGGCGTCGGATTCGAGGGCGCCAGCGCAGCCATCGCGGGCCGCGCTCGGGCTTCCTGAATCGACGTCGGCGCTTGCAGACGCGGCTCAGGGAACACACGATTCGCTCGCGCGTCGTAGCGATCGGGCAAATACACCGTAAACGTACTGCCCGCGCCGACTTCACTATGAATCCGCAGCTCGCCGCCGAGTAATCCTGCGATCTCGCGACTGATCGCCAGCCCGAGGCCAGTGCCTCCGTACTTGCGACTCGTGCCGCCGTCCGCCTGTTGGAACGCTTCGAAGATGATCTTCTGCTTGTCCTGCGCGACGCCGATGCCGGTGTCGCTCACCGCAAACCCGATCACCTTGCGCGCATTGTTGAGCGTCTCGTTGTCGACGCTCCACTCCGCGCGTTCCGGCGAGAAGATAGTCAACCGAACGTGACCTTTCTC
>Ga0193753_10002473_pt1 | contig 14462 bp, 15 predicted proteins | sample H1c2metaG_FD_144925 | JGI IMG/M metagenome (GOLD analysis project Ga0193753, IMG submission 144925) | Soil microbial communities from a riparian zone of the East river system, Colorado, United States - H1c2 | ecosystem: Environmental > Terrestrial > Soil > Riparian zone | place: USA: East... | reverse complement strand
ATGGGGCTCACGTCGCGGGGGCCAGCGCGTCGGGACGCGGAAGGCATCGGCAACTCGGTGCCGGCTCGTCCGGAACGACCGTCGGCGCACCGTGCACGAGCTGCACCGTCGCGGATCGAACGAGCGGCGGGAGTATGGTCCTCGCCGCGCGAGTGGTCAACCCGAGTGGACGACAGCGATCACGCGGAACACCCGTTCAGAGCGACGCGGACACCCAGACCACCGCGCTCCCCGTGCCGAGCAGCGCTTCGCCCTGAAGCGTGATGACGCCGAGCTGGGTGAACAGCAGGAACGCGCCCTGCCTGGAGTTCACCATCGTCGCATGGTTCCTTCTCCCGGGTGCATCCGGCGTCGGCCCGCTGCCACTGCGACCGCACACGTCCGATGTTCGGGGAAGCCCTGGATGGCATGCCCGCTGAAGTCATCCGAGTCGATCGAGTCGATCGAGCCGCTCTCAGCCGATCTCCATCTGCACGCCCTGCGTGAGCGACACGTGCTTCACCGCGGCCGCGTCGTGGAACGCGGCCTGCAGGAAGAGGCTGAAGCCCGAGAGGCCTGCGGGCAGGACGACGGGCAGCGAGACGGCGCCCGCGCCGGCCGTGCCCGGCGTGCCGCCGAGCACGAGGCTGGCGGTGAGCGCGAGCGACGCCACGTGCAGCGTGCCGCCCTTGAACGGCACCGCGGCCGGGCCGAGGCCGACGAACAGCACGCCGCTCGCTCCGCCCACCGCGCCGGCGATGGCCAGCGAACCGATCGAGCCGGCCTGCGCGCAGCCGCCGCCCATGAGCGTCGGCACGATGGCGCCCTTGCCGGCGAGGCCCTTGCCGTAGGGGATCCATGCGCCGCGGCACGCGCTGGAGGGGATGTCGAAGATGCGCACCAGCTCCGCCGAGCCGCCGGCCGTGGAGACGGGAGTGCCGATCGGAACGATCGCCGAACCGGGGCCCGCCGTCCCCTCCGCGAAGGAGCGCAGGTTGTCCACGCCGGTGTCCACGACCACGACTCGGTTCAGCACGTGCGACCAGGTGCCGCCGTCGATGACGTGCGCGCTGATGTAGTTGCCGGTGAACGCGAACGGGGTGATCGTGAAGCTGACCGGATCGATCTGCAGCAGGCGCGGAAGGTTCGTGGTCTGCGGCGTGCCGCCGGTGGTGTCCACCGCGATCAGCAGCCGCCCGTCGGGCAGGCGCGAGAGGCTCTTCGCGCCGGCGAGGTCACCGAACAGGGAGCCGGTCACGTCGAAGCTCGCGCACCCGGCCGGGCCCGTGACGTGCGTGCCGTCCGCGGAGAGCGGCACCTTGCGCACGTAGGGCCGGCTGAAGGGCCCGCCGCCGCACGGCGTGGGCGAGATCATGAACAGCGAGTTCGTGATCGGGTCGTAGACCATGCCGCTCACGGTGTAGTTGCCGACGCCGTCCATGAGGAAGGGATGGAGGCCGCTGGTGTCCATGAGCACGTGCGCGACGTTGGCCGCGTCGATCCACGCGAACGGCTCGCAGCAGGCCGAGTTGCCGTTCACCGCGTAGATGCGGCCGTCGCCGGTGGGCGCGAAGCTGCTGTAGGTGTCGATCGGTCCCAGGATCTGCAGGACGCCGTTGCCGTCGGCCATCCACGAGGTGGCCGGGAAGGCCACGCCCACCGCGCCGCGGAAGATGATGCGCTGGCGGTACGGATCGAAGACGCCGGCCGCCTGCGTGTCGGTCGTGTCGAGGAAGATGGTGCTCGCGTGCGAGAGCGGATCGACGCGCACGATCGCGGAGCCGCCCGCCATGTTCTGGATCGACGAGCTGTCGATGAACAGGTCACCCGCGGTGAAGTGCCCGCCCTGCGCCGAGGCGGTATGCGCGCCGAGCGCGAGCGCGACAGCGACGGCCGCCGCGAGACGCGGCCACCGCGCGACCGGCCACGAGCACCCGAGGAGCGACGGACGCGGACTCGGACACAGACTCGGGAGGGCATCACGCGAGGGGCCGGGGCTCCCGGCTTCACGCGACGTCCGGCCGCGGCACGACAGGGAGGGGATGGACGGCACGTGTGAGCTCCCGAGGCGAAGAATGGGTGGAACGCGGCGAGCCCGTGAGCGGCTCCCCCGAAGATGAGCCGGATTCCCGCGGCAACGTCCCGTGCGAGCCCGGTGGCGCGCCGGCAGCGCCGCAGCGCGCGCCCGGGGTGCGGCGCTGACGGGAGCGAGCGCGCCGCCGCGCTCTCAGCGTTCACCACCCGCTCCCGGCGGCGGCGCGCTGCCGGCGGCGGAGGGCGCGCGTGCCGCGAGAAAGTCGCGCCATGCGGCATCGAGCGCGGACCAGTCCTGCTTCAGCACGGCGGGCGCCGCGGCGGCTGGATCCGAGAGCGGGTAGAGCCGGCGGAAGCCCTCGAGCCCGCAGCTCTCCGTCTCGAGGAGCCAGCCGCAGAAGGAGCCGGCGGCGGGATAGCCCGCCGGCTGGTTGCGGAAATCCGACAGCAGCGCCTCCATCGCGGGCAGCTTGCCGTCGCGCAGCAGCGTCGCCGCCCGATCGTGGTGCGCGTCGGCGGGCTCGCCGTTGAGCCACACCGCCAGTCCCTCCCCCAGCAGGCCGGTCTGCGCGTAGCCCAGCGCGCCGAGGGCGAGCACGTGGACCAGCTCGTGCGTCAGCGTGCTGTTTGGGCCCTGGTGCACCGCGCGGCGCTCCGGCTCGGCGTAGTCCAGGTCACGGCCGGTGAGCTGCCTGCCCTGCTCGCCGTCGCGGTAGAGGAACATCGTGACGGGCTGCCTGGTCTCCGCGCGCAGCGCCTTCGCCGCGCGCCCCAGCGCCTCCTCGAGCGCGGCGCCGTACGCGGCCATCGAGGCGGCGCGCGGGTGGTCCGGCGGGAAGCGGAGCAGCAGGTGCGCGGTGGCCAGCTCCTTCCAGCCCGCGTAGGCCGGCGTGCCGCCGGTCTGGCGCGTCAGCGACACGTCGTCGAACCACGCGTCGCCCGTCATGGAGAGGAACAGGCCGACCTCCACGCGCACGGCGCCTTCCGGAGCGACGGCGCGCACGGATCTCGGCGTCCAGTCGGCGCTCCCGGTGCCGAGATTCTGGAAGCGCGGCGCGCCGAGCGTCTTGCCGGCCGCATCCAGGAACGCGATGTGCATGTGGAAGTTGGCGAACTGGTCGATGCCCTTGACGTTCTTCTCCGCGCGCACGTCCTTGCACTTCACCTGCGCCTTGAACTCGAAAGCGTCGCCCGGCGCCGCGTCGAAGCGGCGATCCACGCCGTACCACGCGAGCGTCCTGCCGCTGCCCGAAAGGTGCAGGCTGCGCTTGCTCCTGCCGGCGCCCTCGCGCGTGGAGACCTCCACGCTGGACAGCGGCTCCGTGCCGCCGTTCACCACGCCGACGTCGAGCAGCCACGCGGGCGGCAGTTCGGTGAGCGCCTCGAAGTCCTCCGCGAACACCGCCGCCGGCGCGGGCACGGGCTCGCCGCCGTCGATGACCAGCTCGAAGTCGTCGAACCAGACGTCGCCGCTCACGGACGAGAACAGCTTCACCTCCGCACGCCGCGTCTCCTTCGGCGCGACGACCTCCACCGCGAGGCGCGCCCAGCCCTTCGTCTCCGGCCGCTCGAGCGGCTTGACGTCCTTCGCGATCAGCTCGCCGGTGCCGTCGAAGAGGAACAGCGCGAGGTAGCAGTTGTCGAACTGGTTGATGCCCCTGGCGTTCTGCTCGTGGCGCACGTTCTTCGTGCGCGTGAACGCCGACAGCGCGTAGCGGCCGCCCGGCCGCGCCTCCACCGCCTGGCTCACGATCCGGAACGCCAGCGTGGCGCTGCCCGCAGAGAGGTGCAGGCTGGACTTGCCGCCGTGCTTCTCCTTGTGATCCAGCGTCACCTCGCTGAGCGGCTCCTCGCCGCCGTTCCTCGCCCCGATGTCGACGGACCAGCCGGCGAACGGGCTGTCCTTCGTCGCCGCCTCCTCGAAACCGGCGTTGACGATCCCCGCGCCCCCGGCCGGCCGCGCCACGCCGCCCGCCTGCGCCGGCGCGGGCGAGGGCGCGGCGAGCGCCGATGCCTCGCGGACGACGAGCGCCAGACCGAGCAGCACGAGGACCACGACATGCTTCGACATCGTCACCGCTCCCGGAGGACAGCGCGTGCGAGCGGCGCGGCACGATGCCTGCGCTGCGCGCAGCGGCCATTCTCGGCCCGTGGTCCCGGAGGCTGTCAAGCCGAACCCGGGGCACCGCCCTCCCCTCGCGCGCCGCTATCATGCGCGCCGCCATGCGGTACCGCGCGCTCCTCCTCGATCTCGACGGCACGCTCGTGGACGCCTCCGCACCGATCGCGGACGGCATCATGGCGCTCGCCGCGCGGCACGGGCTCTCCGTGCCGGACCGCGCCTGGGCGCTGGCGCGCATCGGCTTCTCCCCGCACGACACGTGGCGGCTGCTCGGCGCGACCGACCCGGCGGCGCTGGTCGCGGAATTCCGCGCCAACTACATGGCGGACCTGCCGGCGCGCACGACGGTGCTGCCGGGCGCGCTCGACGCGCTGACGGCGCTGCACGGGCGCGGGCTGCGCATGGCGCTGGCCAGCACGCGCGCGACCGACAGCGCCGTCGCGACGCTCGCGCACGCGGGCCTGCTGCCGCTGCTCGAGCACGTCCTCGGCGGCGACCTCGTCGCCCGCCACAAGCCGGCCCCCGACGTGATCCTGCTCGCGCTGGAGCGCCTCGGGCTGGAGCCGCACGAGGCGCTCATGGTCGGCGACACCGCGGCCGACGTCGGCGCGGCGCACGCGGCGGGCCTGCCGTGCTGGGCCGTGCTCGGCGGCACGCACGACGAGGCCACGTTGCGCGCGGCCGGCGCGGACTCCATCCTCTCCGGCATCGCGGCGCTGCCCGCCGCCCTGGACCGACACGCCTTCAGGGAGCGCATGACGCCGTGAGACTCCCCTTCTTCGGGCGCAAGCCGCTGGAGCTGCTCGCCCCCGGCGCTCCCGCGCCGGACTTCGACCTGGCCGACCACCGCGGCGGACGCGTGCGCCTCGCGGACCTGCGCGGCCGGCGCGTGCTGCTGTGGTTCTATCCCAGGGCCAGCACCAGCGGCTGCACGGCGGAGGGCAAGGGGTTCCGCGATCGCATCCCCGCGATCGGCGACAAGGGCGTGATCCTCGGCATGTCCTTCGACACGCCCGCGGCCAACAGGGCCTTCGCGGAGAAGCACGGCTTCCCGTTCCAGCTCCTGTGCGACACCGACAAGTCCGTGAGCATGGCGTACCGCGCCTGTCGCAGCCGGCGCTCGCTCTTCCCCGACCGCATCACGTACCTCATCGACGCGCAGGGCCGCATCGAGTCCGCCGAGCGCGTGACCGACATCGCCGCGCACGTGGAGTCCGCGACCGCGCGGCTCTGCGCGCTGAAGTGAGTCCCGCGCCGCCGCGACAGCAGCGCCGGCGCGCCAGCCCCGCACGACACCGGAGAGGCCCATGACCGTGACCACGCAGTCCCTGCTCGACATGCTCGCCGCGCCGATGGCCGCCGCCGCGCAGGTCAACCCGGCCGATCCCGGCGGCGCGCGCGCCGTGCTCCACCGCCTCTATCCGCCGGAGGGCGAGGCGGGCCAGGCCCTGCGCGCCGCGCTCGCGGAGGCCGTCGAGGCCGGCGTGATCTGCGACAAGGGCAAGGACGCGATCCGCTACAGCCGCCTGTGCAAGCCCGATGCGACGCCGCACGACCTCTCCGTGGACTTCGTGTGGATGACCGGCCCCGGCATCCGCCACCGCCACCCGCGCGGCGAGATCAACCTCTGCTACGCGGTCGAGGGCGACCCGCGCTTCGACGGACAGCCCGAGGGCTGGGTCGTGTTCCCGCCCGGCTCCGCGCACGTGCCGACGGTGACCGGCGGCCGCATGCTCATCGCCTACTTCCTGCCGGGCGGCGCGGTGGAGTGGATCACGGCGCCCGCAGCGAGCTGAACGGGCCTCAGGACGAGGTCGCGCGCAGAAGCGCCAGCAGCACGATCACGACTTCCAGGCCCAGCGTGCCGCGCTCGCGGCGCAGCACCTTGCGCCAGGGGTAGTCCTCGCGCGTGTCCGGGTGCGGCAGGCCCGCGGGGCGCGAGAGGCGCGGCACGAAGCGCGGCACGAGCCGGCAGTATTCCGGGTAGTCGTCGGGATAGAGCCGGATGAGCACGGACTCCTCCCAGCGCACCACGAAGTGGTACCAGACCAGCGACACGACCGCGGCCACGGCGCCGAACCACGCCGGCCCGAAGAGCAGGCACGCGCCGGCGATGCCCGCAGTGTTCGCGACGTAGAGCGGGTTGCGCACGTGCCCGAACGGCCCGCCGGTGATCAGCACCTTCTTTTCCTGCGCCTTGCGGGCGTGCACGCGGGCCGCGCCGCGGATGTGCTTCGCGGACCACAGGCGTCCGGCCAGGTGCACGCCGAGCAGGAGCGCGCCGGCGACCATCGCATCGCGATCCGCGCGGACGGCGCTCGCACCGAGGACGATCGCCACGGCGAGCAGCACGGGGTGGATCCAGCGCCGCAGCTCGAACAGCCGCGCGCCCGCGGACTGGTCCCGCGTGCAGGCATCGCTCGGGTGCGCCACGCGTTCGCTCACGACAGCTTGCAGGTCGGAGCTGCTGCCCAGGTCGGAGCTGCTGCCGAGGGAGCGGGTGTCGGGCCGGGGCAGCACGTCCTTCGTCATGCGGCGCAGTATGCAGGATCAGGCGTGCGCGGAATCCGCGTGGACCAGATTGTCATCCAGCATCTCCAGCATGACGAACTTGCCATGCTCGCGGCCGCGCCGCTCCTCGCGCCAGCGGTCGAGCGCCCACACCGCGCGCCATGCGGGCGAGGCGTTGCGCAGGAAGAAGTCGGTGGCCGCGACGAGCATGGTGCGGTCGCCATAGCCGCGCACGAAGGCCGCGACGTCCGCTGCCAGCCGCGCCTCGTCCGGCCGCCCGCAGCGCGCGAGCGAGCGCACGCAGCCCGCGATCTCCTTGGCGAGCAGCGGCGCGAGCGAGCGCCGCGCCGTGAAGGCGTTCTCGAGATCGAAGGTCGCGAAGCGCAGCTCCCCGGCGGCGAACGCGACGATGTCCGCCGGCTCCGTGCCGCGCGCGGACGCCGGCGGCGCGACGAGCACGTGCTGCACGCCGCCGTGCTCCTGCACCAGCGCCGCCTCGCGGAACTCGCGCGCGCGGGCGTGCCGGGCGGAGGCGTCCGCGGCGAAGCGCCCGATGAGCGCGTCGCGGCGCGGGCGCGGCAGGGCGGCGTCCGCGAGGAGCTCGGAAAGCCTGCGGCCAGCGATGAATTCGAGCACGAGCGTGCGCTCGTTGGCCAGCGCCGGGTGCCGTGCGGACAGGTCGGCCGGCACGTCGCAGCCGTGCTCGCGCCACAGCGCGAGCAGCCGCGCTTCCGTGGCGCGGCGCGAGACCGCGCGCGTGCCGGTCTTGCCGCCTCGCAGCCGGCTGGCCAGCTCGCGCCCCCAGGCGTGCAGCCACGAGCCGCGCTCCGCGTAGAGCTTCTGCAGCACCGGACCGTGCGGCGTCTCCACGCGCCAGATGCGGTTGCCGTCCAGCCGCGACGGCCCGCGGTCCGCGGCGCTCATCGCGCGGCCTGCCGCACCCGCGAGTCGGGCGCGGGCATCGTCAGCCGCCGCGCGTGAGCGAGGCCGCGTCCAGCCGGCGCTTGAGGTCGCGCGCGACGCTGTACTTGCTGTACCGGCCCTGGTGGCGCGGCTTGAGGACGACGTCCAGGCGGCGCGCGAAGCGGATGAGGAGATTGTCGTTCGCGAAGGCGTGCTCCCACGCGGCGAGCAGCAGCGTCCTGTCCGGGTAGTGCGCGACGAGTTCGTCCATGAGCCGCTCGTACAGCTCGTCCCCGAAGAACTTCCCGGTGGAGCGCATGTACGCGAGGATCTCGCGGCCGACAAGGTCGCGCACGTTGCGCGAGCGGAAGCAGATCTCGAAGTCGAAGTAGGTGAAGCCGCCCTGCCAGAGCATCACGTGCTTCACGTCGCCGTTCTCGTGGATGAGGCGCGGCTCGCGCTCGCGCACGGCGGTCATGTGCCGGCGATGCCACTCGGGCACCCAGCGGCGCCACGTGGCGAGGCGCTCGTCCAGCGGCACGCTGCCGTCCTTGAAGTACTCGCGGAAGTGCCGGCCCGGCGTCCAGTCGTAGAGCATGTAGCCCTCGTCGGGCAGGCCGGCGACGCGCACCTCCGGGTGCATGCCGAAGCAGCGGAAGCCGTGCTGCTCCCAGAGGCGGATGGACGCGACCTCGTGCCGGAAGCGCGCGCGCGGCATCTGCGAGGTGCGCCCGGTGAGCAGCAGGTTGCCCAGCGTCTTCTTCGCGTAGAGCCACGAGCTGCGGCTGCCGTAGTAGACCTTGAGCACCGCGAAGCCGTCCGTGCCGCCGGCGAACGGGATGCGCCAGACGTAGTTGCCCTCGCCCGCCAGCGGCGTCTTCTCGAGGCCCTCGAGCTGCAGCGTCAGCGGCGCGCCCGGCGCGCCCGGAGCGCGCGGCGCGACGCGCGGCCCGCCGCCCGGGCCCTGCGGCGGCGCGACGCCCCCGCGCTCGGGTCGTCCGGTGGTTTCGGTGTCGCTCGGCAAGTCCGGCACTCCTCGTCGTCGCAGCCGCCGCCGGCATGGCGGGCTTGCCATCGTGCCGATGAGGGGCGCACCATACAACGGCCACGCCCCACACCTCGGGCGTCACCGGCAGCCGGGATCACAGGCCATGTGCGCCGCTTCCTCTCGAGCCGTCTCCGTGCGGAGCACCAGGATCCTGGTCGTGGACGACGACCCCAAGCTGCGCGCCTTCGTCACGCGCGGGCTGGCGGAGTCCGGCATGACCTGCTCCACGGCGCCCGACGGCGAGACGGCGCTGGCGATGCTGCGCACGCAGCGCTTCGACCTCATGCTGCTGGACGTCATGCTGCCCGGGCTGCAGGGCTGGGACGTGCAGGAGACCGCGCGGCGCGAGGGCCTCCACGTGCCCGTCATCTGGGTCACGGCGCGCGACGCTCTCGACGAGCGCCTGCGCGGTCTCTCCATGGGCGACGACTACGTGGTCAAGCCCTTCGCCTTCGCGGAGCTCGTGGCGCGCATCCATGCCGTGCTGCGCCGGCACGAGGAGGCGCACGTGCGGCGCGTCGCGGACCTGGAGGTGGACCTGCTCGCGGGCACCGTGCGGCGCGCGGGCCGGCCGATCGACCTCACGCGCACGGAGTTCAACCTGCTGCGGCAGCTCGCGGAACGCATCGGCACCACGATCTCGCGCGTGGACCTGCTGAAGAGCGTGTGGAACATCGACTTCGACCCCGGCACGAACGTCGTGGACGTGCACATCCGCAGGCTGCGCCGCAAGCTGGACGAGCCCTTCGGCACCTCGCTCATCCACACGGTGAGAGGAGCCGGCTATGTCCTCGCCGCCCAGGCCTGACGCCGCGCGGGAGCCGCACGCGGAGCCGCCGGCAGCCGGCCGGAGCGGCGAGCAGTGGTCGCTGACGCGCCGCATGGCGCTGACCTTCGCGCTCACCACCAGCCTCATCATCACGCTGTACGGGGCGTGGGACGGCTACCTGCTCGTCACGGCGCTGCGCTCGGAGCTCACGGAGCTCATCCAGCACGAGACGCGCGAGCTCGTGCTCGAGCTGCAGGACTCCGACGGCAGCGACGCCGTCGTGGGACACCTCGTGGACGAGGTGCAGGAGGTCTTCGTGAAGCCGGCCTGCGCGTACGTCGTCCGCGACGGCACGGGCAGGCTCGTCGCGCAGTCGGGACCGCTCGGGCTCATCGAGGCGACCGCGGTCGTCGTGCCCGACGATGGCCGGCCCACGCTCGCGCAGCTCCTCGGGACCGCGCCGCTCAGCGCGACCTCCGCGGTGGCCGGGCACGACCTGCAGGTGCAGCTCATCATCGACGGCGGGCCCACGCGCGAGACGCTGCTCACCTTCCTGCGCGCGATGGTGCTCGCCTTCCTCGTGTCGCTCGGGCTCGCGGCGCTGGCCGGCTGGTACACGGCCTGGCGCGGGCTCGCCGGGCTGCGGCTGCTGGTCACGCAGGCGCGCGCCATCGACCTGCGCTCGGTGCAGCGCTCCGGCTCGCTCCCGCGGCTGCAGCTCGACGGCGCGCCGGCCGAGCTGCAGCGTCTCGGCGCGGAGCTGGAGGCGATGCTCTCGCGCATCGACGAGGGCCTCGGGCAGATGCGCACCTTCACCGCGGGCCTCGCGCACGAGCTGCGCTCGCCGCTGCAGAACCTCATCGGCGAGACGGAGGTCACGCTGCTCGTGGACCGCGACGGCGACGAGTACCGCCAGCTCCTGCACAGCAACCTCGAGGACCTCTCGGACCTGTCCGACGCGATCGACAACCTCATCACCTGGTGCCGCACGAACGATCCCGCGCGGCAGGGACCGGCGGAGTCCTTCGACCTCGCCGCCGAGGCGCGCCTGCGCCTGGAACGCGAGCGCCGCTCCGCGAGCCGCGGCAGCGTGCGCTTCCTGTTCGAGGCGACGGGCGACACGACGCTCGTCGCCGACCGCGAGGCCTGCCTGCGCGTGCTGCGCAACCTCGTGGCCAACGCGATCGCGTGGAGCCCGCCGGGGAGCACCGTTTCCGTGCGCCTCGACGGACAGCCGGACCGTCTGGCCGTGCGCGTGGAGGACGATGGACCCGGCATCCCGGAGGAGCTGGGCGAGCGCGTCTTCCTGCCCTTCGTGAGCGCACGGCAGCAGCGTGGCAAGCGCGGCGGCTACGGGCTGGGGCTCGCCATCTGCCGCTCCATCATGGAAGACCACGGCGGCACGCTCCGCTACGAGCGCCGCGAGCAGGGCGGCACGCGCTTCAGCGCCGAGTTCCCGCGATCGGCGTCCGGCCCGGCGCCCGGCCCGGGGGTCGACGCGCGCGCGGGCGCCGACGGGGCCGCGGGCTCGAACCCTTCCGGTCCGGACGCCGTGGCCGGCGAGCCGGTCAGCGCCGCGGAAGGCGCTGCACGTCGGCCGGCTCGGTCCTGAGCACGAGCAGGTCGCCCATCCGCTCCAGCGCGCCGCGCACGGAGACCGGCACGGCCACGCGATCCAGCAGCTCGCGGTTCAGCGCGCGCCCGTCCCGCCCCGTGAGGAGCGGCGTCAGCTCCGTGCCGTCCGCGGCGCGCACAGCCAGAAGGGCCGGCACGCCGCCCGAGAGGCAGCGCTCGGCGCACGCGCGGTGGCCGAGGCTGTCCGCGGGATTCATCACGCCGAAGTAGCACTTGCTGTCCACGATCTGCCCGACGAGCTCCACCTCGCCCAGGGGCGCGGGCGCGGACGCGCTCTCCGCCTCGCGCGCGGGCTCCGCGTGCGGGCCGTCCGCGATCTCGAGCATCACCTGCCCGCCGCGGTACACGAGCGCGCCGGCCAGCGCGACGCGCCGGCCGTCGAGCCCGGCGCACAGCTCCTGCGCGCCGTGCTTGCCCGGCGCGACGAGCAGAAAGCGGGACACCAGCTCGCCCGGCGCGGCGATGCCGGGCCGGCGCAGCTCGAGCAAGGGCTGGGGTCGCTCGCGCAGCACGCCCGTCCAGGGATGCGCGTCGCCGTACTCGAAGCGGCTCGCGCGGAACGGCCCCTGGCCGGCGAGCACCAGGCACCCGCCGGCGAGCAGCGCCAGCAGCAGGCACGCGACGGCGCCGCGCACGAAGCGCGCGATCCGCGGCGGCACGTCCGGCGCGTAGCCGACGAAGAACTCGTCGTCGGCGCCCGGCGCACGGGCGGCGAGGAGCCCGTCGTCGTCGACCGGCGCGGGCGTGGCGCGCTCAACCATCGGAAGCACCCTCCGCGTCGGCGCGCGGCAACGACTGCGGCGTGCCCGCGGCGCACGGGCGCGGATCGAGCAGCACGCGGCCCTCGCGGAGCATCACGCGGAACGTCGGCACGGCTTCCGTGAACGGCGGCGGCGAGCGGCCGTTCTCCGGCAGGTACTGGTAGCCGTGCCACGGGCACACGATGCAGCCATCCAGCACGCGGCCCTCGCCGAGCGGACCGTTCTGGTGCTGGCACACATTCGACAGCGCCGCGAGCCGGCCCTGCGCGCGGAACAGCGCGACGCGCTCGCCGCCGACGCTCACGATCCGGCCGCGCCCCTCGCGCAGCTCGTCCACGGCACACACGTCCACCCACGCAGCGGCGCCGCGCTCCGGCGGCGCTTCGTGCGACGCGGCTCTGGCCGCATCGACGCGCCGCTCGCGCACGGCGGCGAGCAGGTGCAGCGCGCACAGCAGCACGACGCCCGCGCCCAGAGCGAGCGCGAGCGGCGCGCCGCGCTCGTCCTGCAGCACGCCGAGGCCCACGTGCGCGAGCACGAGCAACCACGCCGCGTACACCAGCATGTGCAGCGCCTTCCACACGGGCGCCGTGAGGTTGGCCAGCCAGAAGTCGTGGCTCGTCGCGGCCATGAGGAAGAGGATCGCGAGCGCCGCGGCGCCGAAGGGCTGGAAGGGCCACTCCGAGGGACGCGACCAGTCGCCGCCCGCGGTGAGCAGCGACACCAGCGGATTGAGGTCGCCGAGCGCGTGGTACTGCACCAGCGCGAAGCCCCCGTGGAGCAGTGCGACCGCGAACATGGTCACGCCGAGGTGGCGGCGGTTGTAGAGCAGCGGCAGGAAGCGGCGGTCGAGGCGGCACAGCGGCCCGATGGCGAGGATCACGTGCAGGAGCAGCAGCGCGCACGTCCCCGCGGCGCGAATGACGGCGGTCTCGACGGTGACGGCCGGGTGCAGCGCGAGCATGCCCGCCGTGAAGAGCGCCAGGCAAGCGAGCGTCGCGGCGAGCAGCACCGCGTCGTACACGCGCTTGCTGCGATTCCAGCCGACGGCGCGATAGCCGACGCTCATCGCGCCGCGCCCGACCCGCCGGCGCCGGCCGCGGGCAGCGGCCCCCGCGCGAGCACGCGCTGGTGCCCCAGGCTGTAGAGCAGCAGCTCGGCCGCACCCGCCGGAAGGACCCATCGCCGCGGGAGCGTCCCGGACAAGGCGCCGAGCAGCCGCGCCTCGGCAGGCAGCGCGCCGTCGTCGGGCGCGGCGTCGGGGCCGCGGCGCGGGAGGACGTAGACGAGGACGTCGGGTTCGAGCAGCGACTCCTCGGGCTGCACGTCCAAGGTGAGCGCGCCGGTGCGGCCCGCCGCCGGGCGCACGAGCACGTGCAGCGGAAGGCCCGCGAAGAGCGGTGCGTGCGCGAGCTGCCGCGCCGCCGGACCGTCCCCGCGGTCCGCGAACGCCTCCGGCAGCTGCGGCGCGACGTCCGCGGGCCGGCCCGCGCGCAGCGACAGCGCGGAGATCAGCAGCGCCGGGGCGGCGAGCGCGAGAACGCTCCACGCGACGAGGTGACGGCGGCGCAGCGCCGCGATCACGCGCGGCGCTCCGCGTCCCGCGCCGGCTCCGGCGACGGCGCGATCGGCGCGATCGGCGCGAGCTGCGCCGCTCCCGGACCACGCGCCGGCGGCGCCGTCACGGCATCGGGTGGTGGAGCGGCGTCGCGGTGGGCGTTGCGCTCGGCCGGCGGCGAGCGAGCACCGCACAGCCAGCGCTTCAGCAGAAGCGGCCAGAGCGCGGCGGCGCCGGGCAGGATGAGGATCCGGAAACCGGCGCTGCCCGTGGCCGCCGCGGGATCGAGACGCCCGCAACCCCACAGCGCGAAAGCCGGCGCGAACAGCGCGCCCAGCGCCAGGTAGGCGCCCAGCGCGAAGACGATTCCCGTGGCGACGCTCACGCGGGGTGGGATGCCTGCGGGGAGCGGAGAGGTCATGTGGCCGCGGCGCACGGTATGCCATCGCCGACATCGCGGCGCCACTGCGGCGTGCGGTGCCCGCGCCGCGCCTCCCCTAGAATGCGCGCCGTGGCTGCCACCCACGGAGCCGCCGATGCGCAGCCACGTCCTCGACTACGAGATCCACGGTGACGACCTGCAGTTCGTGGAGGTCGGCCTCGACCCGGGCGAGACCGTCATCGCGGAAGCGGGCGCGATGATGTTCATGGACGACGGCATCGCCATGGAAACGCGCATGGGCGACGGCAGCAACCCCGGCGCGGGCGTGCTCGACGCGCTGTTCAGCGTCGGCAAGCGCATGATCACGGGCGAGAGCCTGTTCATGACGCACTTCACGGCCGGCGCGCGCCGCGCGAAGATCGCCTTCGGCGCGCCGTACCCGGGCCGGATCGTCGCGGTGGACCTCGCCGCGATCGGCGGCACCTTCCTCTGCCAGAAGCAGTCCTTCCTGTGCGCGGCGCTCGGCACCAGCATGAGCATCGCGTTCACGCGGCGCTTCGGCGCGGGCCTGTTCGGCGGCGAGGGCTTCATCCTCCAGAAGCTCCAGGGCGACGGGCTCGTCTTCGTGCACGCGGGCGGCACGGTCATCCGGCGCGACCTGCAGCCGGGCGAGCGCCTGCTCGTGGACACGGGATGCATCGTCGGCTTCGAGGACCGCGTGGACTACGACATCCAGCGCGTGAAGAGCATGGACCCCACG